>Ga0194134_10001341_pt1 | contig 33209 bp, 41 predicted proteins | sample TA2KigOff0mmetaG_FD_148602 | JGI IMG/M metagenome (GOLD analysis project Ga0194134, IMG submission 148602) | Freshwater microbial communities from Lake Tanganyika, Tanzania - TA2015056 Kigoma Offshore 0m | ecosystem: Environmental > Aquatic > Freshwater > Lake | place: Tanzania: Lake Tanganyika... | reverse complement strand
GCGCCGCTGAGGACCCCGAGTTCGAAACCTTCTACACGAAGAACATTCTTCTGAATGAAGGTCTGCGTGCCTGGATGGCACCGGCTGACCAGCCGCACGAAAACTTCGTCTTCCCTGAAGAGGTACTACCTCGCGGTAACGCCCTCTGATTGGTCGCCCTTTCGTCCCCTCTTCGAAGCCTCCGTTTTCCAGAGACCACCAGCACCCCTGCGGGGGTGCTTTTTTGTTGACCGCATCGGTTGGAGGGCCGGTGGCCCGATCCCGTCAGGGCTGCAGCGTGGTGGCGGCGATCCGTCCCCAGAAGGAGCGTTCGGCGGCCTCCTGGCGGGCATTGGCTTCCCGCAGGAACGGGGCCAGGGCGGCCAGGTTGAGCAGCCAGTGATTCAGGGCCGCCAGCGGCCAGTGCAGGGGCCGCTCGAAATCCACGAACAGCACCACCCGGTAGCCCTCGGTGTCGTTCCACACCTGGTGGTTGTAGGTGTCGTCGAAGACCAGGCAGCGCCCCTCCTGCCAGGTGTGCACGTCATCGGCGATGCGGATCCGGCAGCGCTCGGCCGGCTGCGGCACCAGCAGCGCCAGATGCAGCCGCAGCACGCCGGCCCAGGCGCCGCGATGGGGCGGGATGTGTTTCCCCGGAGAGAGGATCGAGAAGAAGGCGGTGGTGCAGCCGGGGATCAGCGCCAGCGCCTCCATCGTGGCCTGGCAGCGCCGCGCGTTCTCGCGGCAGTCCATGCCCACGCCCTTCACGAAGAACGTCTTCCACTGGTCGTCCTTCTGAATGCTGCCCACCTCCCGCAGGATGTCCTGGAAGTTGGGCATCGCCTCACGCTGGCCCATCAGGCCATCGAGCTCGCGGCGCACCTCCGGCCAGCGGGCCTCCACCGCTTCGATCCAGGGGAACTGGCGCCGGTCGAACACCGGCCGATCGCCGGGGATCGAGAACCAGGCCACCAGCTGCTCCAGGCCGCCGTGCAGCGCCCGGCGCAACCGCGCCCGGCGACTGCGGGCGGGAAAGGTCCAGTGGCGCTTGGGGGAGGGCATCGGGCGGCCGGGAACCTGCGGTGGGCTGAGCGTAGGTAGCGCCGCTGCAGGCTCCCGCCACCTGCCGTATCGCCCTAGAGTAGACGGGTCTTGTCAGCAGTGGCGTGGCACCGGCCTGGCCGGCAGCCGCAAGCGCCGCCGGCTGGCGTTACCCCCCAAGGAGGAGGTGCCCGTGAGTTCCAGTTGTTCGATGAAGGGTCTGCTGATCGCGGAGAACGCCGGCTGATTACGGCGCCTCAATCCTGATCAAACGGTTTCGCGGCAAACGCGGACCCGGCGAGAGCCCCCGGCACCCTCGTGGTGTCGGGGGCATCGTTTTGGTAACCCCTGCGCCGCCAGCATGGCGCCCGGCGTTGGCGCGGTGTTTTGGGCTACAGGCCCTGGTCACCGCCGCGACTGGTCCAGGGGGTCTCATGATGCTAGGGGCTGGGCTCCATGATCACTGCGGCGCCTTGCGCCATCCCTGTGAGGACATTCATGAAACCCTTCCAGCAGCTGCTGCTGGCCCCCGCGGCCCTCGGCCTGATGGCCCCCGTGGCCGCCCAAGCCGCTGATGTGAACCTGGCCGGCGTCAACCAGTACGCCGCTGAAGAGCAAGTCACTAGCATCTCCCAGTTTTCCGACGTTCGCCCCACCGACTGGGCCTACCAGGCCCTCTCCAACTTGGTGGAGACCTACGGCTGCGTCGCCGGCTATCCCAACGGCACCTTCAAGGGCGGTCAGGCCATGACCCGCTATGAAGCGGCTGCCCTGCTCAACGCCTGCCTCGACCGCGTCACCGAGGTCACCGACGAGCTCAAGCGCCTGATGGCCGAGTTCGAGAAGGAACTCGCCGTGCTCAAGGGCCGCGTGGATGGCCTGGAGGCCAAGGTGGGCGAGCTGGAGGCCAACCAGTTCTCCACCACCACCAAGCTGAAGGGTATCGCCACCATGGTGCTCGGCGGCGCTGGTGACACCGGCTTCGGCGACAACGTGACGGTGAACTATGACGTTCGCCTGATCTTCGACACCAGCTTCACCGGCAAGGACCTGCTGCGCACCACCCTGCGTAGTGGCAACTTCGCCGACTCCGTGTTCGGCAACGGCAACACCCGCCTCGAGGTGGCCTTCCAGGAAGACCAGACGGGCGCTCCTGGTGTGGACACCGTCGGCATCAACCGCCTCTTCTACAAGTTCCCCGTCGGCGACAACTTCACCGCGGTGGTGGGTGCCAAGGTCCGTCAGGACGACATGCTGGCCATCTGGCCCAGCGCCTACCCGGCCGATTCGATCCTGAACCTGTTCACCTTCGCCGGCGCCCGCGCCACCTACAGCAAGAACCTCGGCGCCGGCCTGGGCCTCTCCTACAAGAAGGACGGCTTCAGCCTCAGCGCCAATTACGTGTCCAACGAGGCCACCTCGGAGGATTCGGAGCTGGGCGTGGGTGAGAACTACACCGCCACCGCCCAGGTGGGCTACGCCGGCAGCAACTGGGGTGCAGCCTTCGCCTACACCTACACCGACTTCACCCCCTTTGATGTCAACAGCATCGGCCTGAGCGGCTACTGGTCGCCCCTGGCCGCCAGCTGGGCGCCCTCGATCAGCGCCGGCTTCGGCTGGTCGGATTCCGATCGCTTCGTCGCCAACAACGACGACGCCTGGAGCTGGATGGTGGGCCTGCAGTGGGCTGACGCCTTCCTCAAGGGCAACGCCCTGGGCATGGCCATCGGCAGCGCTGGTTCGGTCAACGACGGCAAGTGCGGCACCGGTGCCATCTGCACCGGTGGCATCTGGGTCGATGGCGGCAACGTGACCCTGGCCTACGAGCTCTGGTACAAGTTCCAGGTCACCGACAACATCAGCGTGACCCCCGCCTTCTTCTGGATCCAGAACGACGGCGCGGACGACACCTTCGGCGGCCTGGTCAAGACCACCTTCCGCTTCTGATCAGCGGCAGGCACTCCTCACCCAGCGTCCTCAAACGCACACTCACACACACCATCAAGCCCCCTGCTTTCAGGGGGCTTTTTTGTGCGCTTGCCGCACCGATCCATGCGCCGGCAAACATCCCCAGAGCTGCACAATCGAACCTTGACCAACCCTTAACCAGAGGATAACGACTGGCGTTTTCGCCAGTTGCTAATTAGGTAAAGATCCTCAACGGTTCATCCATGACCTTCACCAAGAAGGCCCTGATCGTTTCCGGCATTGCCGCCGCTGGTGCCGGTCTGGTTGCCCCCGTGCTTGCCCAGGCCACCATCAATGGCGCCGGCGCCAGCTTCCCGGCTCCCTATTACCAGCGGGCCTTTGCCGGCGTGGCCAGCAAGGTGCGCGTGAACTACCAGTCGGTGGGCTCCGGCGCTGGCGTGCGCCAGTTCGTGGCCGGCTCGGTGGATTTCGGCGCCACCGACGAGCCGATCAAATCCTCTGAGGCCGCCAAGGTGAGCCGCGGTGTGATCCAGTTCCCAGCCGTGGGCGGCACGATTGCGGTGGCCTACAACAAGGCCGACTGCCCGAAGCTGAATCTCAGCCAGAAGCAGCTGGTGGACATCTTCCTGGGCAAGATCACCAGCTGGGAGCAGCTGAAGTGCGGCAAGGGCAAGATCACGGTGGCCCACCGCTCGGATGGCAGCGGCACCACCTTCGCCTTCACCAACTCCCTCTCGGCCTTCTCCTCGGAGTGGAAGAGCAAGGTGGGCGAGGGCAAGAGCGTGAAGTGGCCCGTGGGCGTGGGCGGCAAGGGCAATGAGGGCGTGGCCGGCGTGATTCAGAACACCCCCGGCTCCATCGGCTACCTCAACCAGGCCTACGTGAAGGGCAAGATCCGTGCCGCTGCCCTGCAGAACAAGGCCGGCAAGTTCGTGATGCCCACCGAGGCCAGCGGTGCCGCCGCCCTCAACAACATCAAGCTCGACGGCATGCTCGCCGGCGAGGATCCGAATCCCGCAGGCGCTGGCAGCTACCCCATCTCCACCCTCACCTGGATCCTGGCTTACCAGAAGGGCAATGGCGCCAAGGCCCCGGCCATCCGCCAGGCCATGCTGCACCTCCTGAGCCCCCAGGCCCAGGGTCAGGCCGAGAGCCTCGGCTACGTGCCGCTGAAGGGCCAGATCCTGAAGCAGGCCAAGGCCGCCGTCGCCAAGATCGGCAGCTGATCCCAGGCAGTGCAATCGCCCCATCCAGGCGATCTCCAGGGGCTCGAGGGCCCCTTTTTTCATGGGGGCCTTCTGGCCAAGACGCCCCTTGCTCCATTAAGGGTGGGAGGTGGCAAGTCCCTTCCCGATGCAGCGCTTCACAGCCTTCCGCGCCGTCCGTCCGGCCCTCACCGCCGGCACGGGGGTGGTGCTCGCCGGCCTGCTGGCCTCAGCCTGCGGCAGCAGAGGAGGGGAGGGGGGCCGCAAGCGTTTGCCCTCCATCAGCGGAGCCGGCGCCTCCTTCCCGGCAGCGGCCTACCAGCGCTGGGCCCAGGACTATGCCGCCGCCACCGGCAATCAGGTGAACTACCAGTCGGTGGGCTCCGGCGCCGGCGTGCGCCAGTTCCTAGCCGGCTCGGTCGACTTCGGCGCCACCGATGAACAGCTGGCCGACGAGGACTTCTCCAAGGGGGAGGCCGCCAGCCGCGGCGCCCTGCAGATTCCGATGCTCGGCGGCACCGTCACCCCGGCCTACAACAACCCGGGCTGCCCGAACCTGAAACTCACCCAGAGCCAGCTGGCCGACATCTTCCTGGGCAAGATCCGCGACTGGAAGGAGCTCGGCTGCCCGGCCGGCCCGATCACCGTGGCCCACCGCTCCGATGGCAGCGGCACCACCTATGCCTTCACCAACTCCCTGGCCTGCTTCTCCGAGGAATGGAAGAGCAAGATGGGCAAGGGCAAGGCCGTGACCTGGCCCGTGGGCGTGGGCGGCAAGGGTAACGAGGGCGTGGCCGGGGTGATCAGCAACACCCCCGGCTCCATCGGCTACCTCAACCAGGCCTACGTGCAGGGCGCGATCAAGCCCGCAGCCCTTCAGAACAAGGCCGGGCAGTTTGTGCTGGCCGATGAGAAGAGCGGTGCCGCGGCCCTCAACGGCGTGGTGCTCAACGGGCGGCTCGGCGGCGAAGACTGCAACCCCGCGGGCGCCGAGAGCTTCCCGATCGTGGCCTTCACCTGGATCCTGGCCTACCAGAACGGCTACGGCGCCGAGAAGGCCGAGGCCCTGCGCACCTTCCTCACCTGGTCGCTGCAGGCCGGGCCCCAGGCCACGGCCGCCGAGCTGGGCTACGTGTCCCTCAAGGGCGATGTGCTCCAGCGCGCCCTGGCCGAAGTTGAGAAGATCAAGGAGTAGACGCTCCAGGAAGGTGCTGCTGTCCCCCGGGATCTCCACTGCTCGCCTGCTGGCGATTGCCCTGGCGTGGAGCGGACTCTGGGGCCTGGCGGCGCATGCGGAGATGGGTGTCGGCCCCCGCTCGATCCTGATCGGCCAGTCGGCGGCCTTCAGTGGCCCCTCCGCCGAGCTCGGCCGGGAGTACCGCGCCGGGGCCCACGAGGTGTTCGACCAGGTGAACGCCCAGGGGGGCGTCCATGGCCGGCAGATCGTGATGGTGTACCGCGACGACCGCTACGAGCCGGCCCTGGCCCGCCGCAACACGGAGCGCTTCATCCAGCGCGACAAGGTGTTTGCCCTGTTCGGCTACGTCGGCACCCCGACCGTGCAGGCAGCCCTGCCTCTGATCGAGCAGGCCAAGGTGCCGCTGATCGCCCCGCTCACGGGGGCCCAGCTGCTGCGCCAGCCGCTCAACCCCCTGATCTTCAACATCCGCGCCAGCTATCACCAGGAGATCGAGTCGACGGTGCGCTACCTGCTGCGCTACGGCAAACGCTCGATCGCCGTGGTGTATCAGAACGACGCCTTTGGCCGCGATGGCCTGCAGGGGGCCCGCCAGGCCCTGGCCCGCCGCGGCCTGCGACCCGTGCTCGAGACCACGGTGGAGCGCACTCAGCGGACACCCGCGAGGCGGCCCGGCGGGTGGCCCTGGCCCGCCCCGACGCGGTGCTGATCGTGTCGTCATACGGCACCACCGCCAGCTTCATCCCCAACCTGCGCCAGCAGGGCAGCGACGCCCAGGTGATGACCGTGTCATTCGTGGGCAGCAACGCCCTCGCCCGCACCCTGCCCCCCGAGCACCGCCACGGGGTGGGCATCAGCCAGGTGGTGACCTTTCCCTGGAACCCCCGGGTGCCCGTGGTGCGCGACTACCAGAACACGATCCGCCGCAACCGCAGCGACAGCCGCTAGGGCTTCTCCAGCCTGGAGGGGTACATCGCCGCCACCCTGCTCGTGCGGGCCCTGCAGGCGACGGGTCCCGATCTCACCCGCTCGGGCCTGATACGCAGCTTCGAGGCGATGGGAAATGTCGACCTGGGCGGGTTCCGCGCCAGCTTCAGCCCCCAGCGCCGCCAGGGCAGCGACTTTGTGGAGCTCACCTTCATGGTGGGCCGCGACGGGGCCTTCATCCACTGATGCCGACGCCACCCTTGGCCCTCCTTCCTCTCGACGAGCTGCTGCTCCAGGGGGGAGTGGCGCTGCTCTATCTGGTGTTTGTGGTGCTCACCGCCCTTGCCCTGGCGCTGGCGCGCTGGGTGAAAGCCCGCGGCAACCTGCAACTGCAGGCCGGCCTGCTGAGTCCACTGGGGTCGCTGTACACCCTCACCACCGCGTTTCTGCTCTCCAATGTGATCTTCCAGTTCACCAACCTGCGCACGGCCCTCACCCAGGAGGTGGTCACGATCAACAAGCTGGGGGCGGTGATGTCGGTGCTGCCCGCTGAGCAGCGCATCGAGGCCCGGCGGCTCCTCTACGACTACGGCGAATCCATCGCCCGCGACGAGGCCCAGACCATGCGCCACGGCCAGCGCAGCGAGCTCACCCAGGAACGCATCGACCGCCTGCGCGACTTCCTGGCCAGCCCGGATGCCAGCCCCCCCGAGAGGGAGCAATCCACGCCGGAATCGGCCAGCTACCTGCGCAAGGCCAGCGACTTCGGCTTCGATCTGATCGATGCCCGCGAACGGCGCCTGTCCCTGGCACGGCAGACCTTTCCGACGCGGCTATGGCTGGCCATTGCCGTGATGTACTTCGCCCTGGCCCTGCTCGCCTTTCTGGTGCAGGGGGGCGCCTGGACCACCACCTGGGTGGCGACGATTCTGCTGCTGGCCGCGCCGGTGCCGGCCGTGATGCTGTTCGTCTACGCCAACCCGATCGCCAATGGGCTGATCGACATCACCGCCACCCTCGATGCGGTGCTGGAGCGGAGTCTCTGATGGCGTGCAGCACGCTGCCCACTGGCCGGGGTGGCGCCGTTCTGGCCCTGGTGGCCCTGCTGGCGGGCTGCACAGCCCGCTCACCCCAGGCCCCGCTGCCGGCACCCGGAAGCGAACCTGCAGCGGTGCCCCTGCGGGGCGCCAGCAGCACCTTTGCCGCCCAGGCCTTCCTGCGCTGGTTCAACCAGCTTGCGGTGCACCAGAACATCGCGGCCGAGCTGGAGGTGGTGGGCTCCGGGGAGAGCATCCGCTCCTTCCTGGCCGGGCAGGTCGACTTCGCCGCCACCGACAGCCCGCCCTCGCCGCAGGAACTGCAGGCGGCCCCGCGGGGCGTGGTGGCCTTCCCGGTGACGGCCGGCGCCATCGCCATCGCCTACAACCTGCCCGGCTGCGACCTGCGCCTGAAGCGCGAGCAGCTGGTGGCGATCTACCTGGGAGCGATCACCAATTTCGCCGAGCTCGGCTGCCCCGATCAGCCGATCACCGTGTTGCACCGGGCAGCTGCATCCGGCACCACCGCCAACTTCACCGCATCGCTGGCCGCCTTCAGCCCGCTCTGGCGGCAGGGTCCGGGCAGCGGGCGCCAGGTGCGCTGGCCCGTGGGCCGGGCCGTGGTCGGCTCCGATGGCATGGCCACCAGCCTGGGCGAGATCCGCGGCAGCATCGGCTATGTGGAGGCGGCCTACGTTCGCCCGCCGCTCCAGGCCGCCGCCCTGCAGAGCGGCGACGGGGCCTTCGTGAAGCCGGATGCCCGAGCCGCCGCCCAGGCCCTGGCCGCCATTCGCCTGGATGAGCGGCTGCTGGGGGGCAACCCGGATCCGCCCACCGGCTACCCGATCGTGAACTTCAGCTGGATGCTGGTGCCCTCCCGCAGGTTGGGGCCACGCCTGGCGCCGGTGAAGACCAGCCTCACCTACATCCTCAGCCAGGCTGGACAGGACGATGCCGAGCGCCTGGGCTACGTGCCGCTGCCCACCGAACTGCGCCAGCGCGCCCTGCGGCAGTTCGGCCAGCTGAAAGCGGGGCAGGGAGGCGGTCCCTGACGGGCGTCAGGGTCGCAAGCGACGGCCCAGGCCATACCCCACCTGCACCAGGGCCAGCCCGCCCAGCAGGCTGATGGCCAGCACGGCCAGGACCTGCAGGGGCCTGCCGGCATCGAGCCCACGCACCAGCTCCAGCATCCAGCTGGAAAAGGTGGTGAGCGAACCGCAGAAGCCGATCCCACCCCAGAGATAGAGCCGGGTGCGGCGAGGGGGCTGGGCCAGCAACACCCCGATCAGCAGGCAGCCGAGCAGGTTGGCCAGCAGATCGGCGCCGGTGATGGCCCGCAGACGGCCGCCACTGGCGCTGGCCACCAGCTCCAGTTGCCAGCGCAGCAGGGCACCGGGGATCGCCCCGGCCGCCACCAGGGCCAGATCCCTCAATTCATGGCGCAGGGCCTGGTTCAAGACTCCATCCCCAGCAGCAGGCCCAGCTTGAGGGCCAGCAAGCCGCCCAGCACCGAACCTGCCACCAGCAGCAGCACCTCCCCCCAGTGGCGCTGGCGCAGCTCGGCGTGCACCTCGCCGATGAAACTGGAGAAGGTGCTGAAGCTGCCGAAGAAGCCGGTGCCGATCAGCAGCAACAGCCGCTGGCCCGTGCCGTTGCAGCTCTGCTCCAGGCCCACCACCAGGCCGAGGGCAAAGGCGGCGATCACGTTCACCCCGAAGGTGCCCCAGTGCTTGCGGGGCAGCATGGGTTCCCAGTGGTTCACCACGCGAAAGCGCAGCCAGGCTCCGGGCACCGCACCGAGCGCCACCAGCAGCGCCGCTGTCGACTTCTCCATGGCTCCATCCTCCAGCAGCGCGCAGCGCCCGGGAATCTGTTTCAGCTGAACGCTTCACCACCGAGCCTTAACCAACAACTGGCGTTGATTGATCAGGCTGGATCCACACGCCAACACGGCCATGGGCGGCAAGCAGTCGGGTTCCGTTGCGTGGCGGCTGGGGCCGCTGCTTCCAGCCCTCGCCGCCCTGCTGTCCGCCTGCAGTGGTTCAGGCCAGCAGGCGGGAACGACCATCCAGATCAGCGGCTCCAGCACCGTGTTCCCGATCATCGAGCGGGCGGTGGAGGCCTACCGCGGCACCGAACAGGGCAAGGGGGTGCAGGTGGAGCTGAGCGAGGTGGGCACCAGCGGGGGCCTGCGCCAGTTCTGCGCCGGCGAGATCCCGATCGCCAATGCCTCGCGGCCGATCAGCAGCAAGGAGCTGAAGGCCTGTGAGGCCAACGGTGTCACCTTCATCGAGCTGCCGCTGGCCTTCGATGCCCTCACCGTGGTGGTGAACCAGGGCAACAGCTTGGCCACGGCCATCAGCACCGAAGAGCTGGCCCGCACCTGGAACCAGGAGGCCCAGGGCAAGATCAGCCGCTGGAATCAGATCAACGGCAGCTGGCCCGACCAGCCCCTGAAGCTCTGTGCTCCAGGCAGCGATTCCGGCACCTTCGATTACTTCAACGAAGCGATCAACGGCGACAAGGCCAACGCCCGCACCGACGTGCAGAGCAGCGAAGACGACAACGTGCTCGTGAGCTGCGTGGCCGGCGATAGCAATGCCATGGGCTACTTCGGCTTCGCCTACTACCAGGCCAACACCGAGCGCCTCAAGGCCCTGGCCATCGCGGGGGCTGATGGGGTGGCGGTGCTGCCCTCGGTGAAGTCGGCCCAGCTGGGCACCTACAAGCCCCTCTCACGCCCCCTGTTCGTGTATGTGAACGACCAGCAGATGCGGGCCAACGATGCCATCCGCAGCTTCGTGGGCTTCGCGGTGGGCAACGGGCTCCATTTTGTCGATGAGGCGGGCTACATCCCGCTGCCGGCCGACACCTACCGGATCGTGGAATCGAAGCTCTACCGCCACATCCTCGGCACCTCCTTCGGCGGCGATCTGCCCGTGGGGCTGGGCATCGGCGAGGCCCTGCGCCGGAGCTTCGATGACACCCGCAAGCCCGAATTCCGCTGATCCTGCCGAGTTGACTCAGGCCGCCGGGCTGAGTTGCCGCGGCGGCGTGGGCAACCGGGTGCTCACCCCAAAGGCCAGAACCACCAGCAGGGCCGAACTGCACAGACAGGCCGGCAGGCCGCCCACCAGGAACAGGGCACCGGAGAGCACGGTGCCCAGCAGCCGACCGGCGGCATTGGCCATGTAGTAGAAACCCACGTTGAGGCTCACATCCTCGTCCTCGGTGTAGGCCAGGATCATGTAGCTGTGGATCGAGGAATTCATGGCAAACACCACCCCGAAGGCCGCCAATCCCACCACCACGGCGATGCCGGGCTGAGCCACCTCCCGCCAGAGGGCGATGGCGATCAGGGCGGGGATGGCGCTGAGCAGGGCGCTCCAGAACTGCACCGCAAGCGGACCGGGAGGGGCGCTCTGGCCCCAGCTGCGGCGCAGGGCCGGGGCGGCCCCCTGCACGATCCCGTAACCGATCACCCACAGGCCCATGAAGCCGCCCACCTCCCAGAAGCGCCAGCCCAGGGCGGCCTGCAGAAACACCGGCAAGGCCACCACAAACCACACATCGCGGGCGCCGAACAGAAAGAAGCGCGCCAGCGACAACACATTGATGCCGCGCGATTTGGAGAACAGGGCCGTGAAACCGGGCTTCTGCTTCATCCGGCCGATGTCAGCGGGGAGGACCAGCGTGACCAGAAAGGCCAGAAACAGCCCGGCCGCCATGGCCCCCACCGCCGCGTTGAAACCGATGGTGGTGAGCAGCAGGCCCCCGAGGAAAAAACCCACGCCCTTGAGGGCATTCTTGGAGCCGGTGAGGATCGCCACCCACTGGAAGAGCTGGCTTTCGCCCCGGCTGTGATCCTCAGGCGTTTCCGGCACCACGGTCTTGATGGCGCTCTTGGCGCTCATCTTGTTGAGATCCTTGGCGATGCCGCTCATCGCCTGAGCCACCATCACGGTGGCCACGCTCCACCACTTCGGCCAGCTGTCGGCCACCGGAATCAGCATCAGCAGCGCCGCCACCTGCATCAGGGTGCCGCTCCACAGGGTGAGCCGCAGGCCGAAACGGGCCCCGAGCCAGCCGCCATAGAGGTTGGTGAGGATCCCGAAGAACTCGTAGAAGAGAAACAGGAAAGCAATCTCGAGCATGGAGTAGCCCAGCTCGTGGAAGTGGAACACCACGAGTATGCGCAGGGCACCGTCGGTGAGGGTGAAGGCCCAGTAGTTGGCCGTCACGATCACGTACTGCTGCAGGGCGGTCGGGGGCTGCAGGCGGACCGGAGCTCCCATCACTTGTCCTCCAGGCTGGCCACATGACAGGCCAGATCAGCCATGCGGCTGCTGTAGCCCCATTCGTTGTCATACCAGGCGTACACCTTGAGCTGGGTGCCGCCGGTCACCATGGTGGAGAGGGCGTCGATGATCGAACTGCGGCTGTCGTTCACGTAGTCGACCGACACCAGTGGACGGGTTTCGATGCCCAGAATTCCCTTCAGGGGTCCCTGCGCTGCCGCCGTGAAGGCGCCGTTCACCTCCTCCACCGTGACGCTGCGCTCCAGCTCGAACACCGCATCGGTGAGCGAGGCGTTGAGCAGGGGCACGCGCACGGCATGGCCGTTGAGCTTGCCCAGCAGCTCGGGAAAGATCAGCCCGATCGCCTTGGCTGAGCCGGTGGTGGTGGGGATCAGGCTCTGCAGGCAGGAGCGGGAGCGACGCAGGTCGCTCTTGAAGCTGTCGATCACCACCTGGGTGTTGGTCACATCGTGGAGAGTGGTGATCGAGCCGTGGCGAATGCCGAAGCTCTCGTGCACCACCTTCACCACCGGCGCCAGGCAGTTGGTGGTGCAGGAGGCGGCGGTGATCACCCGGTGGCGGGCCGGGTCGTAGAGGCCGTGGTTGATGCCGTACACGATGTTGAGCACCTCCTCGCCGGCCACGGCGCCCTTCACCGGGCAGGCCACGATCACCCGCTCCACGCCCAGTTCGGCGATGGTGGGCTCCAGGGCCTCGGGTGTCTTGATCTTGCCGCTGCACTCCAGCACCAGCTCCACGCCGGCCTGGCGCCAGGGCACTGCGGCGGGATCGCTGGCCTGGGTGTATCCGATCGCCTGGGAATCCACCTGGATGGCTGTGGCGCTGGCGGTCACGGCATGGGGCCAGCGGCCGTGCACCGAGTCGAACTCCAGCAGGTGGGCAGCGGTGACCGCATCGCCCGCCCTGTCGTTGATGTGCACCAGCTCGATGCTAGGCCGGCCCCACAGCGCCCGGAACACCAGCCGACCGATGCGGCCGAAGCCGTTGATCCCCACTCTCATGCCCCAGGCAGCAACTGCACCCACTGTCCATCAAGGAAAGTTGATGGGTTTTATGGCGGGGTTAAGGGAGCGCCCCATTCGCACCAATTAAGTTTGATGGATCTTCCGAGCTGCCCGTGCCCACCGCCCCCTCGCTGGCGCCTCCGGCCCCACCGGCCCTGAATCCAGACCAGGCCCGAGCGCTGCTCAAGGCCCTGGCCGATCCGATCCGGCTTCAGGTGATCGAGGCGCTCGGTGGCGGCGAGCGCTGCGTGTGCGAGCTCACCGTAGCGCTGGGGCTGGCCCAGTCGAAGCTCTCGTTTCACCTCAAGGTGCTCAAGGAAGCAGGCCTGCTGGCCGATCGCCAGTGCGGCCGCTGGGTGTACTACCAGCTGCAGCCCGAGGCCCTTGAGCAGCTGCGGGGCTGGCTCGCCCAGCTGGCCGCCAGCTGCACAGCTCCGGCCGAGCCCTGCTGCTGAATACCCCAGGCATCACAGCAATGGGCATCTTTGAACGCTTTCTCAGCCTGTGGATTGCGCTGGCGATCGTGGCCGGCGTGGCCCTGGGGGCCCTGTTTCCCGGTGTGGCGAGCGCCATCGAAGCGCTGCAGGTGGCGCGCATCAACCTGCCGATCGCCCTGCTGATCTGGGGAATGATCTACCCCATGATGCTGGCGGTGGATTTCGGCGCGATCGCCTCCAACGGGGAAGGGGGCCTGCGCCGCCAGCCGAAGGGTCTGATCGTCACCGTGGCGGTGAACTGGCTGATCAAGCCGCTCACGATGACGGCCATCGCCTGGCTGTTCATCCGCGGCCTGTTCGGCACCTGGATCCCGGCCGAGCTCAGCGATCAGTACATCGCCGGCATGATCCTGCTCGGCGTGGCCCCCTGCACGGCCATGGTGTTCGTGTGGAGCCGCCTCAGCGACGGCGACCCCAACTACACCCTGGTGCAGGTGGCGATCAACGACCTGATCATGGTGTTCGCCTTCGCGCCGATCGCCGCCCTGCTGCTGGGGTTGAGCAACGTGCTGGTGCCCTGGGACACCCTGATCGCAGCGGTGGGGCTGTTCGTGGTGGTGCCGCTGGTGGCGGGCTGGCTCACCCGCGTGCTGTTGCGCAGCCCAGGCCGGATCGAACGCCTGGAGGAACGGCTCAAGCCCCTGGCGATCGTGAGCCTGATCGCCACGGTGCTGCTGCTGTTTCTCGTGCAGTCCGGCGCCATCCTGGCCAACCCGGTTGCGATCGTGTTGATCGCCATCCCCCTGATCCTGCAGACCTACCTGATCTTCTGGATCACGGCCCAGTGGATGCGGCTCTGGCGCCAGCCCCATGCCATCGCCGCCCCCGGCGCCATGATCGGTGCCTCCAACTTCTTCGAGCTGGCGGTGGCGGTGGCCATCAGCCTGTTCGGCCTCAACTCCGGCGCCGCCCTGGCCACCGTGGTGGAGGTGCTGGTGGAAGTGCCGGTGATGCTCTCGCTGGTGGCGATCGCCAACCGCAACCGGCGGTTGTTCCCCTAGCCAGCAGCGTGCCGGTGGGCACGACACGCCATCCAGGCCGCTTGAGACCACGGAAACGGCACCCCGAACGCCGATCGGATCGGCAGGCCGGTGTGGCACCTGTCAAGCAACAGGAACACGAAACAGGTGCCTGCCGCATCCCTACCCTCCGAGCCAGTTGAGCGCATTCATGGCTTCCGGTGCATCGCTGTGGACGGCCTGTGGACCGGTGGCCCTGCCGCTGCTGCTGCTCTCGCTGGCGGTGTTCACCGTGGCCTTCGAGCGCGGCAGCTTCTGGTGGCGCTGGTGGCGCCAGGGGCGGCGTCCCTGGCGCGAGCTGCAGCAACGCCTCGCCGCGTGCAGCACCATCGAGGAGCACACCCTCGTGCTGAACCAGCAGGATGCCGCCATGGCCTGGGGGGAACCCGTGCTCCAGGCAGCCCTGATCCTCACCCCCCTGCTGGGGCTGGTGGGAACCACCTCAGGACTGATGGGCGTGCTGCGCACGCTGGGACCCCAGCTGCTGCTGCCGCCATCGGCACCGCTGGCCGGCTACGCGGCCGTGCTGATGCCCACCCTGGTGGGCCTGCAGGTGGCCCTGCTGGCCACCGCTCTCCTGCTGCTCAACCAGAGGTTGCGGCAGTGGCAGATCGGTCGTCTGCAACGCCAGCCGCTGCGACCGGCACTGGCGGAGCATCCATGAACCGAACCTCCGCGGCTCCCGGGGGGGTAGCGCTCCTGGCCATGCCGCTGGTGGGCTGCACCCTGCTCATCTGCACGGCCGTTGCCAGCCTGCCGGCCCTGCTGGCCAGCGCCCAGCCTCCCCGGCCCGCACCCCAGCCGTCAGACCTCACCCCGGCCCTGGCCCTGCCAACCCCGGGCGCAGCGGAGCTGGTGGTGGTGCGCAGCGCCAGTGGTCACTGGTATCTCAACCAGCAACCGATCGCCGCTCCAGCCCTGGCCCGGCTGTTGGCCGAGGAGAGCGGCCAGAAACCGGTGCGGCTGCTGGCCAGCGATCGCCTGAGCATCGCCGAGCTGGTGCAGGCCCAGGCCTGGCTGCGCCCCCAGGGACCGCGGCCCGTGGTGCTGGAGCCGGCGCTGATCCCATGACCACTGCGCCGCGCCTGGGACCACTGCCGCAGATCCACGCCGCCCTCCCCCTGGCCGCCGCCCTGCAGGCATTCCTGGCCGTGGCGCTCTGCGGCTTCGGCCTAGCCCTGCTGCTGTTGCCCCAGCGGCTGCTGCAACGCCCCCTGATCCAGGGGGTGGTGAGCCTGCATGTGGCCGCCGATGGGCAACTGCGCCTCTGGCATCAACCCGTGCAACGCCCGGAACTGGCGGCGTTTCTGCAGGCCACGGCCCAGAGACGGCCCGGCAGTCGCCTGCGGGTGATTCCGGATCCGCAGGTGAACTGGGGCCGGCTGCGCCCCTTGCTGCGGGAGCTGCAACAGGGGCCCCTCCCGCTGGAACTCCAGCTCCCCCCTGCCCCCGCCAGCTCCACCCCCAAGCCAAGTCCCCGTGCCTGACCTCCGCCGCCATCCCCTTGTGGCCCCCCTGGCCGCGGCCGCCCTCTGTCAGGGGCTGGTGCTGCTGCTGGTGCGACCACCACTGCCGCCCCCTGCAGCGACCACCGCAGGCGCCGCCCCCAGGGGCAACGACACCGCGGAGTTGCTCAGCCTCAGTCGGCGGGTGGCGGCCCCCACCCGGCCTGCCCTGGGTCCCAACAACCTGCTCAGCCTGCCCCTTCCGCCCCCACCGCCGCCGCCTTCCCAACTCGGACTGCCCCCCGCCCCACCTGCCGCCACCGCTGCGTGCGGGCCCCAGCGCCCGAATCGGGTGCCGCCAGCCCCGCCGTGTCGGCCCGCCCAGCCCGGGCCCGTGGCGGCGACGGCACCACCGCCGGCCAACCTGCCCAGCTCCCCGGCAGCGGTGCTGGAGCTGGCACGGGCCGTGGCCGAAGGTGCCCCCCGGGCCATCGCCAACGACGGAGCGACCCAGGCGATGGCCGCCGTGCAGCGGCGCCAGTGGTGGCTGGATCCGGCCCAGCAGCGCCTGCTGCAGCGGGCCTGGGATCAGGCGGAAACCACCCCCACCCCCGAGAGCTTGGGCGAACTGCCCACGGGTCTGCAGGTGAGACGGGTGAGCGCCGCCAGGCTTGGTGGCCTGGCCGGGGGCGACGTGCGCGGCCGCAGCCTGGTGAGCCGCCAGCACCTGACCCTGCTGTGGAGCGAGGGCGAGGAGCTGTGGCTGCTGCGCCTGCCCCTGGGCTGAGGAAAGCCAGACGGGTGGCGGTAACAACCGCGAAACCGTCCGCGCCAGGGCTAACCAACTCTTAAACGCTCCTCAACCGGGCCTTTGCCATCCGGACAAAGGGGCTCCATAGCGTGAGCACGCAGACCAGGACCGCGTCATGGTGTTCACTCCGGCCCTTGAAGCCAACGCCCGCGACAGCTTCCGGGACCTGCTCGAAACCAGCTACGAGAAGCGCAGCCTGGTGCACCTGAGCGCCGGCAGTGTGGTTCCACTTCTGCGCAAAAGCGTGTGGCTGGTGGTGCGCGGCATGGTGAAGCTGAGCGCCATCTCCATGCAGGGCGACGAGCTACTGCTGGGTCTGGCCGGTTCCAATGAACCGTTCGGCGACCCGCTCACCAACGTGCAGGCCTACGAGGCCCGCACCATGATCGATACGGACCTCCTCTGCCTGAGCTGTGAGGAACTGGCGGCCTCGCCCCACCTGGCGACCGCCGTGCTTCAGGGCATGGCTGCCCGCTACCGCCAGAGTGAAGCGATGCTGGCCCTGCTGGGTCTGCGCCGGATCGAGGAGCGGGTGCGCGGTTTCCTCGAGCTGCTCGCCAACGACTACGGCCAGCCCTGCGACCAGGGGCTGCGGCTGAACATCAAGCTCACCCACCAGGAACTGGCCAGTGCCCTCAGCACCACCCGGGTGACCGTGACGCGGGTGCTCGGGAACCTCCGCGATGAGGGCTGGCTGCACATCGATGGCCAGCGCCGGCTGGTGATCGCCCATCAGCCCCTGCTGCGCCGATGACGCCAGCGCAGCGGCCCCCGCGGCTGCTGCTGGTGAACGGTGATGGAATCGGGATCGACAGCCTCGAGCGGGCGCTCACGGAGGCCGGATTCGTGGTGGTCACCTGCACCGGATTCCCCGCAGGGCAGCAGCTGTTGCAGCACGACCACACCTGGGAGCTCATCGTGATCAACGGCGATCCCGCCGACCCGCACCTGCACGCCTTCTGCGGCTTGCCCGAGCGCCAGCGCACGACCATCCCCGTGCTGGTGCTCGGCCCGGCGCCCGGAGGGTCAGGAACCCTGGCCAACGGATCGATCAGCAGCGAGGGGGCCCGGGTGCTGGCCCTCGAGGCCGGCGCCGACGACGTGCTGCTCCATCCCTTCGGTCTGCCGGAATGCCTGGCCCGTTGCCGCGCCCTGATCCGCCGCCATCAACTGCTGAGCGGCGCACCTTCCACCCTGCGCTGTGGGCCGATCGAGATGGTGGTGGAGGAACACCTGGTGAGACGGGCCGGGGCCCCGGTGAACCTCTCACCGCGGGAGTTCCGCCTGCTGCAGTTCCTGCTGGAGCACCAGGGCCGGATCTGGCACCGGGAGGAACTGCTCCGGCGGGTGTGGGGTGAATGGGAGGCGCTCGATCTCGACCCCAAGACCGTGGATGTGCACATCCACTGGCTGCGCCTGAAGCTGGAGGAGGACCCCTGCCGCCCCCGGCTGATCACCACCGTGCGCAGCAGGGGGTATCGCCTTGGCTGAGAGCGCGCTGTTCTGGGGAGCCACCCTGACGGGAGAGAATGGAACGATGCAAGCCAGGCTGCTGGTCGTCGAGGACGACGAAACCATCCGCGAGACGATCCGCGACTCGCTGGAACTCGAGGGCTTTGCCGTCACCGCCTGCGGCAACGGCCGCGACGCCCTGCAGACCCTGCAGCGGGAACCGGAGGGGGAGGGCTATGCGCTGGTGGTGCTCGACCTGATGCTGCCTGGCCTGGGAGGCCTGGATGTCTGCCGCCAGCTGCGCTCAGCCAACGACCACACGCCGATTCTGGTGGTGAGTGCCCGCGACAGCGAGACCGACCGGGTGCTCGGCCTGGAGGTGGGAGCCGACGATTACCTGATCAAGCCCTTCGGCATGCGCGAGCTGGTGGCCCGCTGCCGGGCCCTGCTGCGTCGCACCACCAGCGTGACGACCGCCAGCAAGGTGCTGGAGCACGCCAACCTGCGGCTCTATCTGGAGGAATGCCGCGTCACCCGCGACGGCATCGACGTGAACCTCTCCCCCAAGGAATACCGCCTGCTGGAGCTCTTCATGCAGAATCCGCGCCGCGTCTGGAGCCGCGACAAGCTGCTCGAGCAGGTGTGGGGTGTGGATTATTACGGCGACAGCAAGACGGTCGACGTGCACATTCGTTGGCTCCGCGAAAAACTGGAAACCCATCCCTCTTCCCCCGAACACCTGATCACGGTGCGCGGCTTCGGCTACCGGTTCGGCTGATGCCCCTCCTGCAGCTCTGGCGCCGCTGGCGCCAGCGGCGGCGCAACCCAGGCCCCCTGCCCAGTTCCCAGCAGCTGCTGCGCTGGATGGACTCCTCGCCGGTGGGCTGGATCCTGCTGGAGGGCGGCGAGCGGGTGCGCCATCTCAACCCCCGCGCCGAGCGCATCCTCGGCCTCGAAGGCAGCCGCCGCACGGAAGGCCGACGCCTGGCGGAACTCTGCGACGACGTGCATCTGAATGGCAGCGTGGGCCTGGCCCGCCGCCAGGATCGGCCCCAGCGCCTGGAGTGGCAGTTCCGCGGTCACGACTACAACGTGATGGTGGTGCCGGGGGTGGAGGGCTGGATCGGCGTGCAGCTCGAGAGCCGTCGCTCCCTGGAAGCGCAGCTGCAGCAGCAGGAACGCTGGGTGAGCGATGTGGCCCACGAACTGAAAACGCCGCTCACCGCCCTGCTGCTGGTGGGCGACAGTCTCGCGGCCCAGGTGAATCGCCAGAACGAGCGCCTGGTGGAGCGGCTGCAGCGCGAACTGCTGCGGCTGCAGGAGCTGGTGAGTGACCTGCTGGAGCTGTCACGGCTGGAGAACAGCGTGCCGGGCCGGGGGCTGAAGCTGGATCCCCTCGATCTCGGGCAGCTGGTGGAGCAGGTGTGGGCAGGCCTGCGGCCCCTGGCCGACCTGCGCCAGATCGGCCTGGTGCTGCAACAGCGGGAGCCGGTCACCATCGCGGCCGATGGCTCCCGGCTGCACCGCGCCCTGCTCAACCTGATCGATAACGCCGTGCGCTACAGCCCGGATGGCGGGCTGGTGGAGGTGAGCCTGGCCAGCCGGGGAGGCTGGTGCCAGGTGAGCGTGCGCGACCACGGCCCCGGCCTGAGCGAAACCGATCTCGAGCATCTCTTTGAGCGCTTCTATCGGGGGGATCCCTCCCGGGTGCGCAGCCAGCGCAGCGGCAGTGGCCTGGGGTTGTCGATCGTGCAGCAGATCGCGGTCACCCACGGGGGCCGGGTCCAGGCCAGCAACCATCCCACCGGGGGCACGTTGATGGAATTGATCCTGCCCCTGCAGCCCACTCAGGCGGCGTAGTGGGGGTCCACCCAGCAGCGGGGAAGCTCCTCACCGGAGGGGAAGAAGAGCTGAGCCTTGGCACAGGGCGCCGGGTCCTGCAGTTCCTCCCCCGCATGCACCCGGGCCATCACCTGCTGGGCGAAGGGATCGAACAACTGGGTGAGATCGAGAACCTCCACCAGGCTGGCATCGTCGTTATGGCGGATCTTGAGGAACATGGTGGCCTCCTCGGAGGAAACACTGGGGCTGTTTCCAGTGTGGGAAGACCACCACGCCCTGTCTTCAAGCCGTAAAAGTCAGCTCACGCGCACTTCCACAACACGGCCACCCAGGCGCCCGACCCGCTGCAGGGCCTCGTTCATCCGGGTGATGGGCACCCGGATCACGGTCTCTGCCGTACGGGAGTAAGCGTTGTTGGCGATACCCGTCACCAGCAGCGTCACCAGGCGGCTGCTGCTGGCCTGGGAAGCCCGGCTGCCGGCCATCACGGGCAGGCCGCCCACCCGGTCGGTGCGGTCGCTGTTGAACACCGCCACGGGCTGGCCGAGTTCGCCGTCGTAGGCGCCGCTGCCCACCGCAGAGCGGAAGAAGGCCGGGCCGGAGCTGGGGGGATTGACGGCGATCGGCCGGTTGGCATGCACCACCTTGTTCAGGCGCGACTGCACGCCAGCGGCATCGCCCTTCACGGAGGCGGCGGCCCCCCGGGCCAGCTGCATCAGCCAGGAGAACTGGCGGCCCTCCTGCCCCTTGGAGTAATCCCAGCCATGGATGTACGGCACCACATCCTGGCCGAAGCGCTCCTGGTATTCGGCACTATCGACGTAGGAGTCGATCTCGGCGTCGTACCCCTGCTCCTGCAGGATCGTGAAGTGATGGAGCATCTCAGCCTTGTTCTGCGGGGCCCGGCCGAGGAGATGCTTGAAGTTGAGTTCGATGAAGCGATAGGGATTGCAGTTCTCGAAGAACTTCTGCTTGTAGAGGCCACTCTTGGCCACTTGACGCACAAATTCCCGCACGCTCAGATCGCCGTTGCGGAAGAGGGATTCCAGACCCTCCAAGCGCTCACTCTTCATGATGTACTGATTGCCGAGCACCTGCTGGTACACGGCCCGGATGATGGTGTTGCGGTCGTCGACCGAGGCATGCGTCCAATTTTCCTTGTTGCGCGCATCGGCAAAGCGCTCAATACCAAGAACGGGAGCTTTCAGCAGAGCCATGGAGACTGGGTGCAGGGAGGGCAGGCAAGGGACACCAGCAAGGCGGCGCGGCAGTGTCCGTAAGGGCGTTCCCCTGGGAGCGTCCGAGGGCTCAGGGAATGTTTAGGTTCGTGTGAAGAGGTTTGAAGATCACGACAACGCGGCGTGAGGTTTCAGCCTGGCTAGCTTGAGTGTCTTCCCCTCCTCCGGCCATGCATTTCTGGGCTCCAGAGATCGATCCGTCGCACCCGATGGAGTGCACCCGGCCGGAGCGCTACGCCATTCAGCGCCTCGACAACGGCCGCTATCTGGCCCTGGAGGGCAACGACCAGACGCTCACCGACGTGGTTCTGGCCAGCGAGGCCTACCTGTTTCACACCCATGAGGCGGCCCTGCGTGCGGCCCAGGAGCTGAATCACTCGGACCGCGGGCCGGTGGATGTGGTGAAGGTCGAGTGGGAGCACGTTCACGGCTGAACCCCGGTCAGCGATGAACGGGGTCTTTAGGGTGAGCGCCAGAACGGCGCCCCCCGATGACGATCTACGCCGACAACAGCCTCACCATCGGCCGCACCCCCCTGGTGGAACTGCAACGGGTGACCCAGGGCTGCTCCGCCCGGGTGCTGGCCAAGATCGAAGGACGCAACCCCGCCTACTCGGTGAAATGCCGCATCGGGGCGGCGATGATCTGGCAGGCGGAGCAGGACGGCCTGCTCGGACCAGGCAAGGAGCTGATCGAGCCCACCAGCGGCAACACGGGCATTGCCCTGGCCTTCGTGGCGGCCTCCCGTGGGATTCCCCTCACCCTCACGATGCCCGAGACGATGAGCCTGGAGCGGCGCAAGCTGCTCACGGCCTACGGGGCGCGGCTGCTGCTCACCGAGGGGCGGATGGGCATGCCGGGAGCCATCGGCGCCGCCCGGGAGCTGGCTGAATCCGACCCCGACCGCTACGTGCTGCTGCAGCAGTTCGCGAATCCAGCCAATCCCCGCATCCATCACGACACCACGGGGCCGGAAATCTGGAACGACACCGATGGGCAGGTGGATGTGCTGGTGGCGGGCGTCGGCACCGGCGGCACCATCACCGGGGTGAGCCGCTACATCAAGAACACCCTGGGCAAACCCCTTGTGTCGGTGGCGGTGGAACCCGCGAACAGTCCGGTGATCAGCCAGACCCTGGCCGGCAGCGAGTTGAAGCCCGGCCCCCACAAGATCCAGGGGATCGGCGCCGGCTTCGTTCCTCCCAACCTCGACCTCAGCCTGCTCGACCGGGTGGAGACCGTGAGCGACGAGGATGCCGTGGCCATGGCCCGGCGGTTGATGAAGGAAGAGGGCATCCTGGCGGGCATCTCCTGCGGCGCGGCCACCGTCGCCGCCCTGCGCCTAGCCGCCGATCCGGCCCATGCCGACCAGACGATCGTGGTGGTGCTGCCCGACTCCGGCGAGCGTTACCTGAGTTCCGTGCTCTTTGAAGGGGTGTTCGATGCAGCCGGCCTGGCGCCGGCCTAGGTCTACGGTTCACGAAGGCCGTCGCAGATCAGGAAAAATGTGCAAGATCAGGGGCTGATGGCGCCGGCCGGTTCGAGGTTGTGAGACGACCAGTCCACTCCGTCCATCAGCGCCTGAACCGCGACCGCTGGCGTCTCTCCTGGCGCCTGGGGCTGATCCTCAGCCTCGGCTTTGCCACGGTGGCAGCGTTCACCTACGGCAATGCCCTCAATGCCGCCCGGCGCCAGGCGGTGGATTCGACCCTGCCGCTCACCCTCGATGCCCTCTCCGCTGATCTGAAGCAGCAATTCGTGCAGCCGATCCTGTTCTCGTCGGCGATGGCGGCCAACACCCTGCTGATCGACTGGCAGAACGCCGGGGAGAAACCGGTGGAGCAGGTGCTCACCTACCTCCGGCGGGTGCAGGCCCAGCACGGTGCCACCACCACGTTCTTCGTCTCCGACCGCACCGGCCGCTACTACCACCCTGACGGGGTGCTCAAGACCGTTTCACCCGACTCCCCGGAAGACAGCTGGTACTACCGCCTTCGTTCCAGCGCAGAGCCCTATGAGGTGAATCTGGATCGCGACACGGCCGATCGCAACCGTTACACCGTCTTCGTGAACTACAAGCTGCTCGACAGCAAAGGCAGGTTCTGGGGGGCTGTGGGCCTGGGTCGCTCCTCCAACCAGCTGGCCGACCTGATCCGCCATGCCGAGGAGACCCTTGGAATCTGGGTGATGTTCGTGGACCTCCAGGGACGCATTCTCTTCGGGGAACCGGGCGGGAGCGCCGGGCCCCAGCGACTGCAGGAGTGGCCCGGCCTGGGTGCCCACAGCCAGCGGATCCTGAGCCAACCCCAGGACTCCTTCAGCTACCAGGAGGAGGGCAAGGAGATCGTGGTGCGGAGCAGGCGGATCCCGGAACTCAACTGGGTGCTGGTGGTGCGCACGCCACCGCGGCTGCCGGAGGGCTTCCTGCTCGATTCACTCCTGCAGATCATCAGCATCGCCGCGCTCACCCTGGTGCTTGCCCTGATGCTCGTCTTCCAGGTGACCGGCCGCCATCACGACAAGCTGGAGACTCTGGCCTTCACCGATCCGCTCAGCGGTGCACTCAACCGATCGGCCTTCGTCGGCCTATCGCGCACCCTGGTGGAGGAGGCCCACCGCGGCGGCCAGCCCCTGGCGGTGGCCCTGATGGACATCGATCACTTCAAGCGGATCAACGACCAGTACGGGCACCCCACCGGAGATGAGGTGATCCGCCAGGTGGCAGCCCACATCCGCGAAAGCACCCGGGATGGCGACCGGCTGTTCCGCTGGGGAGGCGAGGAGTTTCTGCTGCTGCTTCCGGGCGTGAACCAGGAACAGGCCCGGGCCCTGATGGAGCGACTGGGAGCGTCGGTGGCCGCTGAGGTCGGGATGGCCGTGGTCGAGGAGCTGCGGGTGACGCTGAGCATCGGTGTCACCCTCTGGCACAGGGGTGACACCCTGGAGAGTGTGCTGGAGCGGGCCGCTGGAGCCCTCTATCAGGCTAAAGACGGCGGCCGCAACCAGGTGGTGAGCTCCTGACCCCTGGCGGTGAGCTCCCGGCGCGGGTCCGGCGGAATCGCCCGTTCCAGTCACATCCGGTCACAGATCCACGGAATTCAGACAGCCCAAGCTCCAGCGCCGCAGCCAGGCTGAAGCACGTTTCCTCCCACCCCCGTGGTGGCACCTCCCGATGAGCACCACCCCTTTCCTCTCCCTCACGGCGCGCCACCGGCTCAGCCATGGCCTGCTGTGGGTGCTGCTGGTGGCCGCTGCCGGCAGTCAGACCGGGCTGGCCCAGGACAAGGAACCCGCAGGTCCGCGGCTGACCCCGGCCCAGCAGGAGAAGCTCTTCCCGGAGCGCAAGGCCCTGCTGCTCAAAGAGCAGAAGGAGCAGATGGAGATCCTGCAGAAGGGAGAACGCTGCACCCGGGCAGCCGCCAATCACGCGTCCCTGCGTGCCTGCATGCAGGAGCAACGGAAGGCCCAGCAGACGTTGCGGCAGCAGCAACGGCGATCGATGCAGGCGCTGTACAGCAAATACGGCATCACGCCCCCCGCTGAGGGCAAGGACAAAGACAAGGGGGCGGCCCGCAAGGGCAACGCCAGCTGAGATCCGGCAGGGCGGTGCATAATGAGCCCAGCGTCATAACGAACGGTCATGGGTTCGGCAGGGTCCAAGCCCGACCACCTCAGCTCGGCCGCGGCACTGCCCAGCCCCCAGTTGCTGGAGGAACTGGCAAAGTTCTTCCGGCTTCTCAGCGAAACGGCGCGCCTGCTCCTGCTCTGCCACCTGAAGCAGGGCCCGATGGACGTGGCCTCCCTGATCGAGGCCACCGGCTTCTCCCAGTCGCACATCAGCCGCCAGCTGGGTCAGTTGCAACGTGCCGGCCTGGTGCGCTGCCAGCGCGAAGGGGTTCGTCTGATCTACACGGCCGACGATCCGCTGGTGCACGACCTCTGTGCCCTGGTGCAGACCCAGCTCAAGCAACGGCTCGAGCACCAGCTCCTGCAGTTGCAGACGGCCTGAGCTGCCCTGCCTGACTGCCCCCCTGGGGGCCACCAGCTCCTCGTGCCCATGACCCTCAGCCGCCGCCAGCTCCTTTCGATCGCTGGTGCAGCCGGCTTGGGCTGGCTGGGCTCGAAGCTGCCCCTCGCCGATGGCGCCCTGGCTGCCCCAGGCCCAGGCCAAGGCCCAGGGGAGATCGGATCCATTCCCCGGGGCGACCAGCGCATCGCCCTGATCAGCGACCTCAATTCCAGCTACGGCTCCACCAGCTACGTGCCCCAGGTGCACCGGGGCGTGCAGCTGCTGCAGGAGCTGCGGGTGGATCTGGTGCTCTGCGCCGGCGACATGGTCGCCGGGCAGAAGCGGGGACTGAGCAGCACCCAGCTCGATGAAATGTGGAGCAGCTTCGAGCGGCAGGTGCTGCAGCCGCTGCGCCGTGCGGGCGAACCGTTCGCGCCGGCGGTGGGAAACCACGATGCCTCCAGCAGCCGGGGATCCGCGGGGTACCTGTTCGCGCTCGAACGCGAGCGAACCGCGATGTTCTGGCGCCAACGGCGTGATGCCCTGGGCCTCCGGTTCGTTGACGGCAGCGGCTTTCCCTTTCGCTACAGCATCCGCCAGGGCGAGGTGTTCGTGATGGTGATCGATGCCTCCTCAGCGGTGGTGAGCGAGGCCGACTGGGCCTGGGTGGAAAGCCAGGCCCAGTCAACCGCCGCCCGGGAGGCCAGGCTGCGGCTGCTGATGGGTCACCTGCCCGCCTACGGCCTCAGCCAGGGACGGGATCGCCCCGGGGAGGTGCTGCAGCAACCGCAGCGCCTGCGCCAGGTCATGCAGCGCCACGACCTCCACCTCTATGTGAGCGGTCACCAGCACGCCTGGTATCCGGCACGGGTGGGAACCACGAATCTCCTCGGGCTCGGAGCGATGGGGAGCGGCCCCCGCCAGCTGGTGGGTGACAACCAGCCTGCCCAGCAGACCCTCACCCTGCTGGACCTCTTCCCGGAGCGCAATCTGCTGGTGGAGACCACCGTGGAGCTGAACCGGTTGCGCCCGCTGCCCCTCTCCTCGCGGCCTGCCACCCTCCAGCCCCGGACGGGCCCCGTGCTGCAGCGGCGGGGGAACCGGATGAACCTGAACTGAAGGGCGACAGAGAAGACCACCCTTTCGAGAATCGTTATCATTCCCGGCAAGCGCATGGCCCCCGGCTGGCGCTCCTGTCCTGCATCGAAGGTTCCCCGTGCGGCTGCGTCGCCATCTCCTCTGCCAGCGCATGCTGCTGGCCATGGCCGGCACCGGCCTGCTGGCTCCCCTGGCCGCCAACGCCCAGGACGCCAGCGCCATCTCCAGTTCTGCTGCCATCAGCTCCTACATGGAGCAGCAGGACATTGACCGTTTCCGCGCCTGGGAATCCCAGAACCAGGTCACCAGCGTCACCCAGTTCTCCGACGTTCAGCCCACCGACTGGGCCTACCAGGCCCTCTCCAACCTGGTGGAGACCTACGGCTGCGTCGCCGGCTATCCCGACGGCACCTTCAAGGGCCGCCAGGCCATGACCCGCTATGAAGCGGCTGCCCTGCTCAACGCCTGCCTCGACCGCGTCACCGAGGTCACCGACGAGCTCAAGCGCCTGATGGCCGAGTTCGAGAAGGAACTCGCCGTGCTCAAGGGCCGCGTGGATGGCCTCGAGGCCAAGGTGGGCGAGCTGGAGGCCAACCAGTTCTCCACCACCACCAAGCTGTCCGGCTTGGCCACGTTCGTGGTGGGTGGGGTGAGCAACAACCCTGCCGGTGAACAGGTCACGTTCAACTACGACTTGCAGCTCAACCTTGACACCAGCTTCACGGGCAAGGATCTGCTGCGCACCGTGCTGCGGACCGGCAACTTTGACGGCGATGGCAATGCCTTCGGTGGCGGTCTTTCCACCCTGGAGATCGCCTTTCAGGAAGAAGGTGGCCCCGATCGGGTGGGGATCGACAAGCTCTTTTACCAGGTCCCGATTGGCAGCCAGTTAACAGCCACCCTGGGAGCGCGGGTGGGCCAGGAGGACATGCTCGCCCTCTGGCCCAGCGCCTACCCCAGCGACACCATCCTCAACGTGCTCACCCTCAACGGGGCACCGCTGGCTTACAACAAGAACCTCGGCCCGGGGGTGGGCCTCTGGTGGCAAGCCAATGGCTGGAGTGTGAGCGCCAACTACGTCGCCGCCAATGGCGCCGACTCCTCCCAGGGGCTGTTCACCAGTGATTCCGCCGCCACCAGCACCGTGCAGCTGGGCTATGGCCAGGAGAACTGGGGCATTGCCGCCATCTACTCCTTCATCGATGGCGGGGTGGGCGTGCCGGGGGCCACACCCTTCGTCACCCGCCAGATCGAGGAGGAGGGCGCGCGCAGCAATGCCTTCGGCCTCAGCGGTTTCTGGCAGCCGACGGCAAGCGGCTGGATTCCCTCGATCAGCGCCGGCTACGGCATCACCAGCAGCAGCCGGGGCGATCTGCGCACCAGCCAGTCGTGGATGGTGGGCCTGCAATGGAGCGATGTGTTTGCCAAAGGCAACGGCTTCGGCATGGGCGTGGGCCAACCCGCCTACGCCAGCGCCACCCGCAACGGCGCCGCCGGCGAGCAGGGCGTCTGGGCCTGGGAGTGGTGGTACCAGTGGCAGGTCACCGATGCGATCGCCGTGACGCCGGCGATCTTTGTTCTCCACAACCCCGGCGGCCGTGAGGGTGGCCAAGACCAGGTCGGAGCTCTGCTGAAAACCAGCTTTCGCTTCTGAGCAACCGAGCCTGGGCCGCCGCTGCTCAGGGGGCCAGCCGCTCGATGATCCAATCCACCGCACCGGCTGCCCCCTGTTCCGGCGTTTCCCCCTCAGTTGCGGTCTGGGGGTTGCGCCGGTAGCGGAAGCGATCATGCAGGCGGTTCTCGCCCCCCTGCCAGAACTCCACTTCCTCCGGCACCACCCGATAGCCTCCCCAGCCCCGGGGCAGGGGCACCTCCCCGTCGGCGAAGCGCTGCCGGAGCTGCTGCCACTGCATCTCCAGCACCTGGCGGGAGCTGATCACGCTGCTCTGCTGCGACACCCAGGCACCGAGGCGACTGCCGAACGGGCGCGACAGGAAATAGGCCAGCGAGTCGGTCGTCGAGATCCGGGTGGCCCTCCCCAGAATCCCCACCTGCCGCTCCAGCCCATACCAGGGAAACAGCAAGCTCACCTGGGCGGTGGCATCGATCTCCTGGGCCTTGCGGCTGGCGTAGTTGGTGAAGAACACGAACCCCCGCTGATCAAAGGCCTTGAGCAGCACCGTGCGGCTGCTGGGGCGCCGGCCGTTGCTGGTGGACAGCACCATGGCGTTGGGCTCCAGCAGCTCAGCGTTGCGGGCCTGCTCGAACCAGTGGCGGAACTGCTCGACGGGGTCGTCGTGCAGGTCGGCCCGGCGCAGACCGCCGAGGCGGTAATCGCGACGCAACTGGGCCAGATCGTCAGGGGTCATGGCGGGAATCGACCGGCTTCCAGGCGAGCACCTCCACCACCAGACGCCCCGCCCTCAGGCTGCGCCGGTGGCCGCACTCAGCCCCCCCTTCACGTGGGCCAGGGCCGTGCCCTCGAGGAACTGCTGATCCAGCAGGAGCAACGCAGCACTGTTGTCGCCGGCGAGGCGCAGCCGCTTGCAGACAAAGCGGGCTTCAGCCTCCTCCTGGAGCTGTTCAGCTACGAACCAGTCGAGCATGGCGGTGGCACTGCGCTCCCCCACTTGCTCCGCCATGGTGTAGAGGCGATTGATGGAGGCCGTCACCCCCCGCTCCATGTCGTAGATCTGATCGAAGAGCTTCTGCACCGAGGGCCAGCTGCGCTGGGGGGCCTCCACGGTGGGCAGCTCCACCTGCTCGTCACTGTCGACCAGATAGGCGATCATGCGCGCGGCATGGGTCCGCTCCTCCTGGCTCTTGTCGAGCATGTAGGTGGAGAAGCCAGCCAGGTCTTTCTCCCGCAGCCAGATCGACATCGCCAGATAGGTGTGGCTGGCCTGGAACTCAGCTGCCAGATGCTGGTTGATGGCACTGGTGAGCTCTTTCATTCAGATCCAAGGGAAACCGCTCGCCTCCCCGCTATAGCCGGTGACGGCCCTTCCGTCACCGGCCATGGCGCGGAAGGGCACCCCGGCCGGTGCGATCGGTTGCATCCCCCGGTGATCCCGGAGGCAGGGCCCGGGCGACGGCGCGCTCAGCATGGCCGCAGACCCTGAACCCCAGAGCGATGATCCGCCTGCGAGGAGACCGCGCCAGCCTGCTGGCTGCGCTGCTGGCCCATTGGAGCGAACAGCAACTGCACCTGCCGCCAGCCCCATCCCTGAGGCACTGGTTGCCCAGGGCTCACTGCGCGATGCCCCGCAGCACGAGACCGTCGGCGCCATCCCGGGAATGACGAACTCCAGATCGCCCGCCTTCCCCAGGGACCCCACTGCTGCATGAAAACCGCGGAGCGGAGCTCCGCCGCAACGATTGCCTGCGCGGCCGTCGCCAGAGCCCCGAAAGCCCCACGCAATGGCGGCAGGGCGTCACGGTGGAGCGGCTGCCATGAGCCATCTGCGCGACATCATGCGGCGACTGGCGGCCAACCGCAGCGACCGGGCAGCACCAACGCCGCCACCACCGACAGCCCCGGATCTGGCGAGCTACCGGCAGCGATTGCGGTCCTGCTCCAAGCCGATGCTCGACTACGAGTGGACCTGGCTGCACCAGTCGCTCGAACTGGACCACCCCTGCCTCCAGGCCGTTGAGGAGGAATGCCAGGAGCGTGGGCTCACGCCGATGCGCCACCCTCTCGCCGTGGCCATGGGTGAGCACGCCTGGGAGGTGAGCAATGCGGCGATCCGCACCAGCTGGGGGTTCGACGGGCAGCCGGCATGACTCGCCTGCTGCTCCAGGCAGCAGTGGCGCTGCTGCTGATCACCATCCCTCTGGCTGCGGAGGCGACGGCGAAGGAGGGGCCCGTCTGCCTGGGCAAGCAGGGCGGGCGGCCCTGGCGGGTGGGGATCGTGCCCCAGCTGCCGCCCCGGGAGATCGTCTCCACCTGGACCCCGGTGCTCCAGGAGGTGGGCCACCGCGCGGGCCAGTGCCTGGTGCTGGTGATCGCCCCCTCCATCCCCGCCTTCGAGCAGCAGCTGCGTGCCGGCACGGTCGACTTTGCCTTCCTGAATCCCTACCACCAGTTGATGGCCCAGCGCTGGCGTGGCTTCGTCCCCCTGGTGCGCGACGGCCAGGCCCCCCTGGAGGGAATCCTGGTGGTGCGCAGGGACAGCCCGGTGCGCCGGGTGTCCGACCTCAACGGCGCCACGGTCTCCTTTGCGGCTCCCAATGCGTTTTGCCGCCTCGCTGCTGCCCCGGGCCCTGCTCGCCCGCGATGGCATCCGCATCACCCCCAGCTACGTGCGCACCCACTCCAATGTGTACCGGGCGGTGATCCTGGGGAGCAGCAAGGCCGGCGGTGGCGTGAACAACACCCTGCAGCGCGAACGGCCGGAGGTGCGCCAGGAGCTGCGGGTGCTCTGGCGCACGCCCCCCTTCCCGGCCCATCCCTTCTCCGCAGCAGCCTCGGTGCCGGCGGCCGTGCGCCAATCCGTGCAGGCGGGCTTTCTCGAACTCGGCCGCACCCCCCACGGCCGCCAACTGCTCGCCAAGGTGCAGTTGCCGAAGGTGGTGAAGGCCGACCACGGTCGCGATTACGCCCCGCTCGCCGCCCTCGGGCTCGAGCGGTTTGTGGTGAAGAGCGATGAGTGACACCACCCCCCCGCCCGTGCAGAGGCGACTGCCGACCGGCGTGCTGCTCGCCAGCTTGAGCGTGCTCACCGGCCTGGTGATCGGCGGCGCCTACTACCAACAATCCCGGCAGCTCATCGAGCAGTCGCAGGAACGGGCGCGGACCGGCCTGGCCCGGGGCCTGGTGGTGGCGCTGGCGGACCAGCTGGTGCTCACCGACTACGCCGGCATGGAATCCCGCCTGCAGCAGGCCATGGCTGATCCATCCCTGGCGTCGGCGGTGGTCACCGACCCCAGCGGCAAGGTGCTGGTGCATCTGCAACGGGAGCGGCCGGAAGCGGAACCAACCCTGCAGTTCGAGCCGGCACGTCTCGCCCCGCCCACGACCATGCCGGCCGATCACGGGCGCAGCGGATCGATCTCCACGCGCTGGACCGCCATCGATGCCGGACTGGAGCCGCTGGGCTGGCTGCAGCTGCGCACCTGGTCGACCAGCACAGACGCTGTACTGACCCTGCTGGGCCAGCAATACCTGGTGCTGGGCACCTTGGCGGCGGCCCTGCTCGGAACGCTGGTGGTGAGTGCCCAGCGACAGCTCCGCCAGCGGGAACAGCTGCTGCTGCAGGAAAATGCCGACCTCGAACACAAGGCCCTTAGTGATCCCCTCACCGGCGTGTGGAACCGACGGGGAATCGAGCGGGAGCTGGAGAGGCTTCTCAGCCAGCCCCAGGGCAGCCGGCGCGCGCCCCTGGCCATCTGCATGATCGACCTGGACGACTTCAAGCCGGTGAACGACACCTATGGCCACGCCATCGGCGATCAGGTGCTGATGGCCGTGAGCCGACGCCTGCGGGGTGTGCTGCGTGAAGGCGACCTGCTGGGACGGATCGGCGGCGATGAGCTGATCGCCGTGTTCCGCGACTGCGCCGATCCGGAGATCAGCAGGCAGCTCGCGACCCGGATCGGGAGCGCTCTGCAGGCACCGTTCACTTTTGATGCACTCACCATTCGCATCGGAGCCAGCATCGGCCTCGCCCTGAACGTCAACGACCTGGACGAACCGATCGCCTCCCTGCTGAGGCGGGCGGATCAGGCCATGTATGCCGCCAAGCAGGGGGGCAAAGGGCATCTGGTGATGGCCCAGGCCGCTGCTGTCAGCAAGAACGGTGAGGAAGCAGGGCTCCCTCCAGCCGAGCGCCCTGCAGTGCGGCTCCCGTGAGCTGGGTATCGCGCAGATCGCAGCCCCGCAGGTCGGCCTGCTGCAGATCAGCTCCGCTGAGATTGGCCCCATAGAGGCAGGCACGGCGGAGATCACTGCCCCGCAACTGCACCTGCTGCATCAGGGCAAAGCTGAGATCAGCTCCCTGGAAATCAGTCCCACCCAGGTCGGTGAGCTGATCGAGTCCGGAGCGGAAATCGGCCTCCACCAGCCGGGCATTGCGCCAGCGACTGCCGGCGGCCACCACGCCCCGGAGACAGCAGCGGTGCATCAGGGCCTCACTGAAGTCGGCCTGCTGCAGGCGCGAGCCGGAGAGATCGGCCTCATGCCACTGGGAGGCCTGCGCCCCCAGGTCGGAGAGGTCCGCGCCCCAGAGCAGGGCCTGCTGAAAGCAACACCCCCGCACCTGGGCAGCGCGCAGGCTGGCACGACCGAAGCGGGCCTCCTTGAAGCACCCTCCCTCGAGCACACAGGTGGAGAGATCGAGGTCGACCCCGTCGAGATCGGCGAGTTTCAATCCCGGAAAGCTGCGCTCCCCCGCGGCCAGGGCAGCCCGCAGGGCCTCCAGGGTGGTGGGCGTGGGACTAGGCATCACGGCAGGGGCCTGGAGTCAGGGGAGGCGGGCGATGCGGTTGGGCACGGGGGGCCCTACAGAATCGCGGCCAGGGCATCGAGCTGCTGGCGGCGGGAGGCGAGCAGCTGCTTTTCCGCCTGGGCCATCAGCTTGAACACGCTGCGGTCGATCACGTCGTAAAAGACCAGGCTGCCCTCCGGCCGCCGCTTCACCACGCCGGCGATGGTGAGGAGCTTGAGGTGCTTCGAGACAAGGGCCTGGCTCAGACCGGTGCGCTCCACCACGGCGGTGACGTTGAGGGGGCCCTGGCGCAGGGCATCAAGCACCGCCAGCCGGTTGGGCTCGGAAAAGACCTTGAAATATTCGGCGAGAGCTTCCATGGACAAGGAGGGGCAGGGGGCGAGGAGGGGCAGGGGCCCGGGAGGGGACTTAGCGGGGGACGGCGAGCACGCCTCAAGCGTAACAGGGAGTCAGACTTAGCCGATAACACAAGCACGGGCCATCAGAGATACAGAGAGTCGTTGCATCACGATGACGTTATGCTTTTGTGGCTGCGTTTGCGTGCGTCGCGCCCATGGTCATCAGCCCACCTGCAGCCGCAACGGCTGCCCTGCCGGATCAGGCGCAACGGCGGCGCTGGCCGCGTGCGTGGGAACAACGGGAGGTCTTGCTGGAGCGCCAGCACGATCGCCTGGAGGCCCTGCTCAGCTGCCTGATCGAGCAGCACCGCC
>Ga0194134_10001330_pt1 | contig 33411 bp, 34 predicted proteins | sample TA2KigOff0mmetaG_FD_148602 | JGI IMG/M metagenome (GOLD analysis project Ga0194134, IMG submission 148602) | Freshwater microbial communities from Lake Tanganyika, Tanzania - TA2015056 Kigoma Offshore 0m | ecosystem: Environmental > Aquatic > Freshwater > Lake | place: Tanzania: Lake Tanganyika... | reverse complement strand
GGGCAAGCTGCGCTTGGCCTTGACCGCTGCGCGCCTTGGGCAAAGCAACCTTATATCGAGGCGAAGGGCTTAACTGAAGGTCGAGATACTATGAATCCGCTGGACGAAGTTTGGACGTCTTGACAGGACCGGAGTTGGACATGAGCCGGGTAATGAAGTTTGGACAGGGCGTGGTGGCGGTGCGGATCGCGATGACAGGGATGGCGGGGTTACATTCGCAGCAGACGTTTGGATTTGACAAGGGGATTGCGACGGATCCGGTGACGGTGACGTTTTGGAAGAATGATGCTGCGGTGCGGCAATTTGCCTATGGGCCAGCGGTGCACAAGATGCAGATGGATCAATTCCGCGCGGAAGATACGGCGGACCGGAGATCGTTTACGCGGTTGAAAGTTTTGTCGAGCGAGGGGAGTTGGTATGGCGGAGACCCGATGCGTTAGACTTTCGATTGCATGCGATTTGGAATTCTGCTGTTTGCACTCACCACGATTGTCTTTGGCGCGATTGAAGAGCTGAAGTTTCGCTCGATTGGGCCGTTTCGCGGAGGGCGCGTCGTTACCGTGACGGGTGTGCCGTCACAACCCAATGTGTATTATTTCGGCGGGACTGGCGGGGGTGTCTGGAAGACAACCAACGGCGGGCGGAGCTGGATGCCAATGAGCGATGGGTTCTTTAAGACCGGATCGGTGGGGGCGATCGCTGTGGCCGATTCTGACCCGAATGTAGTGTATGTGGGGATGGGAGAACAGGCATTGCGCGGGAATGCCTCGCATGGCGATGGGGTTTATAAGTCTGTCGATGGTGGCAAGACCTGGAAGCACCTGGGGCTGGCAGAGACGCGGCAGATCGGAAGGGTGCGGGTGCATCCGCGGAATGCGGAGGTGGTTTATGTGTGTGCGCTGGGGCACATGTCGGGGCCGAATGCGGAGCGGGGTGTTTATAAGAGTGTGGATGGGGGTGCGAATTGGAAGCAGGTATTCACGAAGGGGCCCGATGCCGGATGCGTGGATCTAACGTTTGAGCCAGGGAACGCGAATGTGTTGTACGCGGGGTTCTGGCAGGTGCGGAGGGCGCCTTACAAGTTTGAGTCGGGTGGGCCAGGGAGTGGGTTGTTCAAGAGCGTGGATGGGGGCGAGACGTGGAAGGAAGTGGGACGAAACCCGGGGATGCCGAAGGGGCTGCAGGGGAAGATTGGCGTGACGGTGTCGCCCGTGAATCCGGAGAGGGTTTGGGCGATTGTCGAGGCGGAGGATGGCGGTGTGTTTCGATCGGACGATGGCGGGGCGAATTGGACGCGGGTGAACGAGCAGCGGATGCTGCGGCAGCGGGCCTGGTATTACTCGCGGATTTACGCGGACCCGAAGAAGGTGGATACGGTGTATGTGTGTAACGTTGGGTTCCACCGGAGCGATGACGGTGGGCGGACGTATGTAAGTTTGGCAACGCCTCATGGAGACAATCATGATTTGTGGATTGCGCCGGATAACTCGCTGCGGATGGTGCAAGGGAATGACGGCGGGGCGAATGTGAGCGTGGATGGAGGAGCCTCTTGGACGGGGCAGGCGCATCCGACGGCGCAGTTTTACAGGGTGGCGCTTGATGAGGATTTTCCTTATGGGATCTATGGCGCGCAGCAGGACAATACGACAATCAAGATCTCTTCGCGAGGGAATTTTGGTTTGATCTCGGACCGGGATTGGCATCCGGTGGGTGGCGGTGAGAGCGGTTGGATTGCGCCGGACCCGAAGGACCTGAGCATTGTTTATGCGGGAAGTTATGGGGGGTTGTTGACTCGCTATAACCACAAGACGGGACAGACGCGCGGTGTGCATGTCTGGCCGGATAACCCGATGGGTGCTGGTGTTGAGTCGATGAAATATCGGTTTCAGTGGAACTTCCCTTTGATGTTTTCACCTCATGATCCGAAGGTGCTTTATACGGGGGCGAACCAGTTGTTCTCGTCGACCGATGGCGGGCAGAGCTGGCAGATTATGAGCCCCGATTTGACGCGGGACGATAAGTCGAAGCAGGGGCCGACGGGTGGGCCGATTACGAAGGACAACACGAGCGTTGAGTATTATTCGACGATCTTCACGATGGATGAGTCGAAGGTGACGAAGGGGCTGATCTGGACGGGGAGCGATGACGGACTCGTCTATGTGACGCGAGACAACGGGAAGAAATGGACGAATGTAACGCCGAAGGGGATGCCGGAGTGGATTCAGATCAATTCGATCGAAGCTTCGCCACATGAAGAGGGCAAGGCATATGTCGCTGGGACGATGTACAAGAGCGATGACTTGCGGCCTTATCTCTACCGGACGAATGACTACGGGAAGACTTGGAAGAAGATTGTGAATGGGATTGGGAATGAGGCGTTCACGAGGGTTGTGCGCGAGGATCCCAATCGCAAGGGCTTGTTGGTGGCTGGGACCGAAACGGGACTTTATATTTCCTACGACGATGGGGAGAACTGGAAGTCATTTCAATTGAATCTGCCGGTGGTGCCGATTACGGACCTGGCGTTTCAAAAGCGTGAGAAGGATTTAGTTGTGGCGACGCAGGGACGGTCTTTCTGGGTGCTCGATGAGTTGCCGTTGTTGTATCAGATGGCGGATGGCGGAGATGCGGCCGATGTGCATCTTTATGCTCCGAGGGATCCGTATCGGTATGCGGGGGATGGGCCGGCACGTGGCGGCGGCGCGCGGGCACGGATGCGAGCGAGCCTTGCTGGTGGAGAGAATCCACCGGAGGGGTTGATCGTGCCTTACCGGATGAAGGAAAAGGGAGAGGTTCAGATCGAGATTCTGGATCGAGAAGGAAAGCTGGTGAAGAAGTTTGAGAAGGTGGCTTCGGCGGCTGGCTTGAATCGGTTTTATTGGGACTTGCGTTATCCGGATGGCGTGAGCTTTCCAGGGATGATTTATTGGGCTGCGAACTCGGATGGGCCGCTGGCGGCACCGGGGAAGTTTTCGGTTCGATTGACAGCAGGTGAGAAGGTAATGTCGCGAGAATTTGAGTTGCTAAAGGATCCGCGCATGGAAGGGTCGAGTGAGGACTTGCGCAAGCAGCTTGAGTTGTCGCTGCAGATCCAGGCGAAGGTGAACCAGGCGAATGAAGCGGTGATCCGGATTCGGGATGTGAAGGAGCAGGTGCAGGAAGCAGTGGCGAAGACTCCGAAAGCGAGTGAGGCAGGAAAGAAGCTGGTGGCGGCGCTGACGGCTGTCGAAGAAGAGTTGTATCAGACGAAGAACCAGAGTGGGCAGGATCCGCTGAATTATCCGATTCGTTTGAACAACAAGCTGGCGGCATTGCTTGGGACCGTGCAGGGCTCGGATACGCGACCGACGGCGCAGGCGAGCCAAGTGTTTGAAGATTTGGCGACGAAAGCGAATGCGCCATTGAAGCGGCTGGAAGGGTTGCTGGCAACTGAAGTTGCTGCGTTCAATCAGGTCGTGAAGAAAGCGGATGTGCCGGCGGTGGTGGTGCGCTAGGAGTGGCCTGGCGGTGCTAGCTTGGGAGCTATGCATTCGTGGCTTGAGTTCTGGCAGGGCTTGAGCGGATTGTGGCGAAGCCCTGGAGTGGCGGTGCCGGCAGGGTTGCTGCTGGGACTTGACGTTGCGGCAGTGACGCTGACTTTTGCCGTCGTGAATGCTTTCTGGCTTAAGCCACTCGCAGTGCAACAGCCGGAACAACTGGTGCGGCTGGTGACGATTCGGCCGAGGATTGGGGTGCGGAGTTACTTTCCTCTGGCGATGATGGAGGCGCTACAGAAACGCCCGGAAATGTTTCGGAAGGTGGGAGCGGGACATGAGTTTCTGACTCTATTCGAGGATGGAGTGCGCCGGGAGAATGTGTTGGTAGCGCCGGTGTCGCGGTCTTATTTCGAAACGTTAGGCGTGGGTGGCGAGGGAGTATGGGTAACCGCGCGGTTTCGTGAGAGATGCTTTGGCGCTGGGGTGGATGTGGTGGGAAAGGCGATCACGCTGCGAGGAATGCGGTTTGTGTTGGCGGGGGTATTGCCTGCGGGATTTCATGGAACGGGGGTTAGATCGGGGCCCGAGATTTTTGTCACTACTGGGTTGGCGCAATTGAGGCGTGGGGACGACCTAGAGATCGTGGCAAGGCTGGCAGAGGGTGTGAGTGTTGCAGCGGCTGAGGAACAGGCTTAGGCGTTGTATCGAGCCGTAGCAGAGGAGCCGTTAGGTCGGAAAGAATTTGCGATCGAAAGTGTGACGCATGGGGTGTCTCGACCGCGCACTCAGGTTGAGATGAGGACGCGGCTGGCGATGGGTGGGGCGGCGGTGCTCGCGTTGATGGTGTAATTGAATTTGTCGGGGTTAATGCTGGCGAGGGTGATGGGGCGATCACGCGAGTTCATGGTGAGGCGGGCGCTGGGGGCGAGCGGTCTGCGCGTGGCGATGGGTGTGTTGGTGGAGAGCGGGGCGCTGGTGGTGGCGGGTAGTGTTTTGGGATTGGCATTGTCGGTGGCGGGGATGCGTTGGGTGAATGCGGCGTTGCCACCAGTGCGATTGCTCGACAACTCGACGGTGGCAAATTTGATGCGAGTCGAGTTTGATTGGCGAGTGTTTGGGTTTGTTGTGGCAATTTGCTGGGTGGCGCTCGAGCTGGTGTCGCTTGCGCCGATGCACGAGGCAGCGAAGGCCAACCAGGATCGCGAGGGCAGCGAGGGCGCGGGTGGCGTGTGTTGGTGGGATTGCAGGTGGCGGTTTGCACGGCGTTACTGCTGGGCGCAGTGGCGGTGGGGGCTTCGGTGCGGAATCTCTCCGAGCAGGAGAGCGGAATGGCACGAAAACAAATTGTGAGTTTTACGATGCGGGATGAACAGGACGCGAGGTTGGTGCCGGCGGTGCGGAGATGGAGTGAGCAGGTGAGGCAGATCGAGGGTGTGGAGGGAGTGAGTTATGCGACGGTGCGGATGATGCGCGGGTCTGGGATGAAGACGAGCGTGGGCAGAGCGGGCGAGATGGTGCCGGCGTCGGAGTTTATGAATACGAGCACGATGGCTGTTGGGCCGGGTTATTTCGAGACGATGGGGCAGAAGTGGATTGCAGGGCGTGAACCGCAGGGGAAGCAGCAGGTGGTGGTGAATGAGACGTTCGCGCGGAAGTTTGGAAATGGCGGGAGCGTGGTGGGGAAGCAGTTTGGGTTTGGAACCAAGGTGGCAGTGAAGGGAGAAGTGGAAGTGGTGGGGGTGGTGAGCGATGCGAAGTACCGGTCGATGCGGGAGCCGATGCAGCCGGTGGTGTATGGAGCGATTGAAGGGTAGGCACGCAAGATGACGCTGGTGGTGAGAACGCAGGGTGAGCCGAAGGTCATGATTGAGCGAGTGCTGGCGGAATTGAAGCGAGTGGGCGGGAACTGGATGGCAGAGGATGTATCGACACTGGCGGATGACATTGATGCTTCGATGTGGACGGAGCGGGCCTTGGGGTGGGTGAGCTGGTTGTTCGCGGGTGTGGCCGGATTTGTGGCTGGGATGGGACTGGCGGGGTTGATGTCGTTTCTGGTGGGCGCGAGGCGGAAGGAGATCGCCGTAAGAGTGGCGGTGGGGGCGGAGTCGCGGGATTTGTGGTGGCTGGTGGTGAGAGATGCGGTGGGGCCGATTGGATTGGGGCTGGTGGGTGGCGTGGCGATGGGGGTGGGGTTGCTGGAGATGGCTGCGGGGGTGTTGTATGGCGTGAGTAGCAGGGATGGGTTCGTTGGGTTGGCAACGGCGGTGGTGGTGGGGTTGAATGGAGTGGGAGCGAGTGTGGCACCGGCGAAGAAGGCGATGGGGATTGCGCCGGCGGAGGCGTTGCGGGGGAGTAGGCGCTTCTGAGGCGAGGAGCCTGGCGATTCAGGTGGCAGTGAGTGGAAGCCTAGTTGCCGGAAGATCATTGAAGATGGCTGTTCTTACTGTAGAAGGTCTGAATCGGGATCAGATCGCGCAAGAATGATGTGTACACTGTCATTAGACTATACACATCATGAGAACCAACATCGTGATTGACGACAAGCTGATGCGAGATGCGCTGCGGGCCACTGGCATCAAGACGAAACGTGAAGCCGTGGAAGAGGGTCTTCGAACGTTGCTGCGTCTCAAGCGCCAGGAGGAGATCCGAAAGGTTCGCGGCAAGTTGGTGTGGACTGGTGACCTCGAGAAGATGAGGACGGATCGGTGATCCTGGTCGATTCGAGTGTTTGGGTCGATTACTTCAGGGGAACAGTCACGGCACAGACAGATCATTTGGATCGGCTCTTGGGCCGCGAACCATTGGCCATCGGTGATCTCATTCTTGCCGAGGTTCTGCAGGGATTCGAGAGCGATCAAGATTTCAAGGTGGCGAAGAGGCTGCTGACGACACTAGAGATCGTGGAAATCGGCGGTCGGGATAGAGCGATACAAGCAGCAAAGAACTACCGCCGCTTGCGAGGACATGGCGTAACGGTTCGAAAGACGATCGACACCCTGATTGCGACCTTTTGCATCGAGAGTGGATTTGATTTGCTACACAGCGACCGGGATTTCGATGCGTTTGTGAAGTACCTGGGACTCAAGGTTGTTTTGTGAGCTTTGATGGAGCGACTCAGGGGGCCGACGACGGTGGGGTGGGGTTGAGTTGGTTCCAATCTGGTGGGGTGATGGCGAGGAGTTCGCGGACGAAGAAGTCGGCGCGCTTGCGGTCCCAGTAGTCGCCCCAGCCGCCGTGGTTCTGGCCGGGGAGGAATAACAGGTCGAAAATCTTGTTGGCTTTGATGAGGGCGTTGACGACTTGCATTGTCGAAGCCGGGTCAACGTTGGTGTCGAGTTCGCCGACGGCGAGGAGGAGCTTGCCTTTGAGTTTGTGGGCATGCTCGACGTTGGATGACGCCGTGTACTCGGGGCCGACGGGCCAGCCCATCCATTGCTCGTTCCAGGAGATCTTGTCCATGCGGTTGTCGTGGCAGCCGGCGGAGGAGACGGCAGCTTTATAGAAATCAGGATGGAAGAGGAGTGCGCCGAGGGAGTTCTGACCGCCGGCGGAGTGGCCGTAGATGCCGATGCGTGTGAGGTCATAGTAGTTGTACTTGGCGGCGACGGCTTTGTGCCAGAGGATGCGGTCTGGGAAGCCGGCGTCGGCGATGTTGCGCCATGCGACATCGTGGAAAGCCTTGGAGCGATTGGAGGTGCCCATACCGTCCATCTGAACGACGATGAAGCCGAGTTCGGCCATGGCTTGCATGGGGCTGGCGGCGCTGAAGGTCTTGGGGACGAAGGAATCGTGGGGGCCGGCGTAAATGTATTCGAGGATGGGGTACTTAATGTTGGGGTTGAAGTTGGAGGGGCGGAAGATAAGGCCCCAAATGTCGGTCGCGTTGTCGCGGCCTTTGGCGGTGAAGGGTTCGGGGGCTGTGAAGTCTTTGGGAGCGGTTTGTGTGGCGATGGTGAATTGGTCTTTGCCTTTGTAGAGCGTCATGACGGGTGGAGTGGTGGGGCTTGAGGTGGTGTCGACGAAGCTCTGGGTGTCGTCGGCAAGGGCGAGGCTGTGGTTGAGATCGGGGTTGTTGGTGATGGGGGTGAGGTTGGTGCCGTCGAAGTTGATGCGGAACCAGTGGAGGTAGTAGGGATCTTTGCCGGGGTGCATGCCACTGGCGGCGAACCAGATGGTGCGGGTCTTATCGTCGACCTTGGCGACTTCGCGGACGACCCAATTGCCTTTGGTGATCTGCTGCCTGGGCTGGCCGGTTTTGCCGTCGTAGAGGTAGAGGTGGTTGAAGCCGTCACGCTCGCTCATCCAGATGTGTTCGTTACCGTCGTCGACGTGGTGGAGGAAGTACTTCGAGTAGTAGCAGAAGAAAGTGTTTGATTGCTCGTCGATCAAGAGGCGGGGCTTGGCGGTGGATGCGTTGACTTCGATGAGGCGGTAGGTCTGGTGGCCGCGCTGGTTGTATTCGAAGGTGAAGGCGCGGGAGTCCTTCCGCCACTGGAGATTCCGGATGAAGTAGGGGTTTGCGAAGAGGGTGTTGTCGATCGAATGTTGCTTGCGATTGATGGCATCGAAGAGGACGGGTTGAGGGATGTCGAGGGTGTCGCCGGGCTTGGCGTATTCGACTTGCTTGTACTTGGGTTGGACTTGATCAGTGGGAGAGGATTCGATGTAGGTGAGTTGGCGGTGTTGGCCGAGGCGGAGGCGGTAGGCGACGAGCTTGGTCGAGTCTGGAGACCAGGCGGCGAAAGTGATTCTGTATGGGTTGCCTTCGGAGCCGTCGAAGCTGAGTGGGGTGTCAGCTTGTCCTGGCTGCTTGAGCCAGACGTTGTGATTGCGGATGAAGGCTTCGAATTTGTTGTCGGGAGACTTAAGGGGAGTGGCGAGGCCCTGGATGGTGGGGCCGGCGAGGGCGACAGGGTAGCGAGGGACGGCGTTGAGTTTTTGGACGTTGTAGGTCTCGAGATGAATCCGGTAGCGGGCTTGATTGGCTACCACTTCGACGGAGGTGTTGTCGCTGGTGAAGTTGATGGTTGGGAAGGGGACACGGTCGGGCTTGATGTCGGTGTTGGTGGCTTTGGAGAGGGCGGCGGCGAGTTTAGTGTGGTCGAACGCGGGGGTGGACTTGGCAGTGGCGGCGTCGATGACGTAGAAAGTGCCGGCCTGGCGGTACCAATAGCGGGGGAGCTTATGGATCGGCGTGGCGGAGCCGAGGGCTTCGCGATTGCGCTCTGAAAACGTGAGATAGCGCTGGTAGTCGGCGAGGGTGCCTTGGGCTAACAGGAGGGTGGGTAGAAAGAGGAGAGCCAGCTTGCGCATGGCCTAAATTTTATCGGACCGCACGGGCCCGGAGCGTTAGCGCGCTCAAGTGAAGCGGCCGCCGGGGCCACAGCCGGCAGGCATCGAGTTGCCGCCACCGCCGCCAGCAATGGACATGCAGCAGACCGAGAGTTCTTTCTTGGCTACGGTGTTGCCGCAACGTGGGCAGTCTGTGGGCTGCTCGGCTTCGCGCATGGGGCGGAGCTTTTCAAAGGCAGTGTGGCAGGATTCGCAGCGGTACTCGTAAATGGGCATCTGTTTTTATTTTAGCGGTTTGATCTGGAGATTGCGAAATTCGACGGTGCCGTCGTGGATCTGGAGGGCGATCGGAGAGGAGCGTTTCTCTTGCTTGCGGAGCATGTGTCTCGATTTGCGGGGGCTGAGATTGAAGGATTGTTCAGCTTCGGTGGAGTCGAGGTCGGTATTGATGACGCGTTCGCCGTCGAGCCAGTGTTCGATGTGGAGGCCGCGGGCGAGAATGCGAGAGGTGTGCCAGGTGTTGGGCGTGGCGGGCTTCGATTTAGTGGGGGCGATGTAGTCGTAAAGAGCACCGGCGGAGTGGCGCGGCGTGGAGAGGGAATCGGGATTGGCGAGGTCGTCGGTGATCTGGTATTCGAGGCCGGTGGGCTCGAGGCGGCGGCTTGATTCGCCGTAAGACTGGATGCGGTATTTGATGCCGGAGTTGGCGCCGGGAGAGGCGCGCCATTCCAAGGTGAGATCGAAATCTTCGAAGGCTTGCCTGGTGATGAGGTAGACCTCTTTACCTTCTCCGGGGGTGGTGATGAGAGTGCCGTTGCGAGCGGCCCAGGAGGGTTGTGGCGGGTTGGGATCGTGAGACCACATCCAGCCGTCGAGGTTCTTGCCGTTAAAGAGGGATTGAGCGAGGAGGAAGAAGAGAAATGTGGTTTGCATTAGTAGCCGACGAGAGGGGTTCTATGTAGCCAGCGGTTGCTGGTGAGTTGATCGAGGGTGAAGGCAGCGACGTCTTGGCGCGAGATGGATGAGATCGTAACGCCTTCGAGCTGATCGGTGGCGCGGAGGCGGTCGCCGAGAGGACCGTTGGTGAAGGAGGCGGGGCGGACAATGACCCATTCGAGATTGCTCTCGCGGATGAGGCGTTGCTGAATGTCTTTGTCAGCGTAGATCTTCTCCGTGAAAAGCGGATAGATGATATTGTCGTAAACGCTGCCGTGGCCTTTGCTATCGCCCGCGCCGATGCCGGTGATAGCGATGAGGCGAGGGACATTGTGGCGGCGCATGGCTTCGATGAGGAGTTGTGTCGAGGTGGAGAAGAAGGCGGGCTGGGAGAGGGTCCCGAGAGCGTAGATGACGGCTTGTTGACCTTCGAGGGCTTTGTCGATTGCAACGGGATCGAGGGCATCGCCGACGATCACCCGGGTGGGTTTGTACTTTAACTTGCTGGGGTCGCGGACGAGGACTGTGACTTCATGGCCCAGAAGCTGCGCTTGTGGCAAGAGGAATTTGCCGATGGTGCCGGAGGCACCGAGAATGAGAAGCCTCATGGCAACACCTTTCCCTTTCACAGTACACCTTCGGAGCAGAGACGAACAGACCTTGAGCCGCCAATTTGATGTTGATATGATCGACGAAGTTTTTGCTCAAACTTTACTCAGGGAACAAGTTATGAATCGCATCGTTGTGCTTTTTTTGTTGAGTGTGGTGACAGGGTTTGGTCAGGATTACCGGGCCACGATCCTGGGACAAGTGATGGATCCGGGTGGGGCTTCGATTCCCAAAGCGACGGTCAAGGTGACGAAGAAGGACACGGGGGTGAGCCGCGAGACAGTAACCAACGAAACAGGGTTCTACACGATCACCGCATTGGATCCAGGGGTTTACAACGTGGTCGTCACCGCTTCGGGATTCAGCGTGTTGCGGCGCAATGAGATCACGCTGCTGACCGGCGACAAGCTGAACTTGAATTTGAATCTTGAGATCGGGCAAGTGAGCCAGGAAGTGATCGTGGTTGGGCAGCAGGAGTTGATCAACACGGCGACAGCGTCGCGAGGATTGGTGATCGATCCGATCAAGATGACCGAGATTCCGCTGAATGGGCGGCAATCGTACATGTTGATGAATCTCGTGCCGGGGGTGAGGTTCACGCAGAGGCAGTTTGGGTCGTCTGGGTTCTCGGGGACGCGCGGATGGGATGTGAACGGGAGCTTCACGATGAATGGGGGCCGGACGGGGACAAATCAGTTTTTGCTGAATGGTGCGCCGATTTCCACGAATGGGACGTTTAACCTTGCGCCAAACGTGGAGGCGATTCAAGAGTTCAAGGTGATGGTGAATACGTACGATTCCCAGTTTGGACGCTCCGGTGGCGGGCACGTGAACACAACGCTGAAGGCGGGGACGAATGAGTGGCATGGATCGGTGTTCGAGTTCTGGCGGAACCGGATTCTCGATGCGAATGCGCGACAGAATAATGCGGCGGGACAACGGCGTGGGTTCCGAAACCAGCATCAGTATGGCGGGATCATTGGTGGCCCGATCCGGAAGAATAAGGACTTTGTATTTTTCTCGTTTGAAGGATGGCAGGAGAGAACGCCTTTTCCGGTGGTGTCGTCGATTCCACCGAGTGTGATGCGTGATGGAAGCGGGTTCACGCAATTGGGCGTGCGCGTGTATGATCCGATGACGTCGCAAGCTTGCACTGCGGCGTTGAACTGCATCACGGGCGGAGTGTTTGTGAGGCAGCAGTTTCCGAACAACGTGATCCCGGCGAGCCGGATCTCGCCCGTGGCGCGGAACCTTCTGAGGCTGTATCCGCAGGAGAATTTTGTTGGCCCGAACCCGTTGAATCAAAATTTCCTAAGGCCGGACCAATTGGGTAAGTACCGTTATGAGCAGCCGATGGCGCGGTATGACCGTGTGATCAACGATAACAACCGATTCAACTTTGTGTTCACGTTTCAGGATGGATCGGAGTTCCGAGACCAGAATGGATTGCCAGCGCCATTGTCGACGGGGAACATGCCGGGCACGGTGCGGCGAGATCAAAACTACATTGCCAACTGGCAGCGAGTGATGTCGCCGACGCGGCTGCTGACGGTGCAAGGATCGTTCAACCGATTTGAGCAGAACTTCCCCGATGTGTCTGATTCCACCTTTACTCTGGATAAGTTGGGGATCAAATCGTTGCCGCAGGTAGGGACATTCCCATCGCGGCTGGCACCGAGGTTTGAACTGGACACGTTCAACACGGTGATTGGAAACCAGTTCCGCAACTACAGCAACCGGCAGCAGGGGAACCTGCAGATCAGCATGGCGCAGACGTCGGGGCGACATAGTTTGAAATATGGATTTGAAGGAGCAAGGCTGTTACGGGCTAACGCGGCCTCTGGAAGGCCGACGGGGTTATTCAACTTCAACGATGGGTGGACGAGGCAGTATTCGGGACGGCGGCAGAATGCGTTTGACGGCTCGTCGATCGCATCGCTGTTGCTGGGAACGCCGAACTCCGGCTCCATCAACTTCAACGATACGTTCTTCCGGCGGGAGCCTTACCTCGCGTGGTTCTTCCAAGACGATTGGAAGGTGAACAACCGGCTGACGCTGAATCTGGGATTGCGCTACGACGTGCAATTTCCTTTCACGGAATTGCATAACCGGGTGTGGGCCGGTTTTGACTTTACGACGAAGAGCCCAGTGTCGGACGCGGTGCTGGCGAATTGGAATCAGCGGGCAGCGGCGGATCCGAGTTTTCCACGAGCACCGCAGGCGCTGCTGGGAGGACCGATTTTCGCAGGTGTTGGAGGCAGTCCGCGCAGAGCTTATGAATTCGATTGGTCCAACATCCAACCCAGGATCGGAGTGGCATATCGTGTTTTGAATGCGACCGTGATCCGAACGGGATTCGGGATCTTTCACCGAACAGCGACACAGGACGGGCTGACGAGTGGGTTCTCTCAATCGACGCCCTACATCAATTCGTTAAACGCGGGATTGACACCATCTGCTGGACTAACGGGACGATACTCTCTCGAGGAGCCGTTCCCGGATGGGATTGTGGCCCCGTCGGGATCGAGCCTCGGCATCCTTACGAACATCGGGCGCGATGCGAATTTTGACGGCCGGCAACGTGTGATCCCGAGGACGTTTCAATGGTCCTTTGGACTTGAACATCAACTGCCACTTGGCTTTGTGGTGGATGTATCGTACATCGGGAGCCAGACGAATAAAGAGCCGCTAACGATACAGCTATCGAGGCCGGGAGAGGATACGTATGCGGCAGCGCAGGCGAACCCAACGTTCTGGCAATCGCGCGTTCCGAACCCTTTCTTTGGTGTGTTGCCAACGAATACCGGACTGGGCGCATCGCCTGATATTGCCCGGTTCGATTTGTTCCGCAGAGTGCCGCAGTTCACCGGGATCCAGCAATTCACGAATCCGTGGCGCAAGACCTGGTATCACGGATTTCAAGCGAAGCTTGAGAAGCGAATGCTGCCTGGAAGCAGACTGGCGGGCTTCACATACGTGTTGAACTATACGTGGTCGAAGCAGCTTGAGAACTTTTTGCGCGAGGAATTCGCATTTGATTTCAAGAGATTCCAGAATTTCGGCAATCAGCTGACGGATATCGATGTGCGGCAGCAGATGACGATGGCGGTGGTGTATGAGGTGCCGATTGGAAGGGGCCGCGCGGTTGGCGGGAATATGAGCCGATTGATGGATCTATTGGTTGGCGGCTGGAATACGAACATGATGATGGACTGGAATTCCGGTGTGCCGACGGGTTTGAACACGGCATGGGACTTCTCGTGCGCGGATTACCAGAACCCAAATCAGTCGCAGACTGCGTGGTTCAACAACACGCGATCCTGCTACACGCAGCGGGCACCCTTCACGTTCCGTCAACTGACGGCGCGGCATGGGAACATTACAGATCCGACGGCGGTGCAGTTCAATCTGGCAATCGCCAAGAAGGTTCGATTCTCGGAACGGATCTCGATGGAGATTCGGGGAGAGGCGTTTAATGCCTTCAACACACCGATCCTGCAGGGACCCAATACGGACCCGAACAATACACAGTTCGGAATCGTGCCGGTGGCGCAGTTTAACTTCCCACGCAACATTCAGCTGGGAGCTAGAGTGCGGTTCTAGTTGCGAGAGATTCTGGTTGAAGGGTGGTAGAGCTGCCAGTCGAACCAGTAGTCTTTGACGATGCGGATGGGGGCGAGGCACTTTCCCTCAAGTGAGCCGGAGACGGCGCAGCCGAGGAAGTTCCATTCGCCTCCCGTGATGCTGTCGCGAAGAAGGCCGCCGCCGAGTTGCTCGTTGCGATAGAAGTCCGGGACTTCCGTTGAGCCGGGAAGTTCGGCGAGGAAGGCGCGGATGGATTTGTTGTCGAGGTTGGTGACGAGGATGATCGGCCGTCCACCAACGCGATCTTGAACCAGCTTGTGCGTTAGAAGATGCGAGTGGAGATAGGCGCGGGAATCGCCATTGATCTCGACGCCGACGATGAGCTCGCGGGGTGGGAGATCTTTGGTGTCCATGATGGAAGGGCGCCGGGCCATCTTTTGCTCCCAATCTTTCGCGGCGTATTTGGCGGAGTATTTGCCGACAGGCATAAGGACTTTGCCGGTGGGATTTTCGTCTTGCCAGGTGGCGAAGCTGAGCTCGTCCCAATGGATCATGGCGAGTTGCTTTCCTCTGAGCGGGCCTGAGATCGCGCGGCCGGAGATCTGTTGCCAGTAAGAGCCGGTTTGCTCGTCGCGCATGAGGAAGTTCTGGTTGTTGATGCCCGCAAGGCGGAAGGTGAGAACCTGGCCGTCGACTTCCCTGCCCCACACCAGACCGGTGTGACAGAGCGTTCAATAGGTGGCTAGGATGGGTACGTTGCCAGCTGTGTCGTTGATGAGGTGATGGTAGGCGAGGGTTCTGACTGGGTAGGCGCGAGATTCGCCGCCAAGCTTGATGGCGAGGAGCATGTCATCGTCATCGAGATTGGCGTCGGAGGAGTTGGCGAAGGTGGCCTGATCGATGGGAGCGAACATCATTTCAAATTGATTGATGAAGCTGAGGGTGCCGGCGGCGAAGGTTAGGACCGTGGCGAGGTAGGCGGGCCAGCGGCGAATGCGACGCGAGAGCGTGAGGCTGGCGATGGCGCTGAGGGCGGCCAGCAATGGGGCCCAGCGCTTGAGCTCTAGAGTGACGAGGAGAATATCTTGATGTTGGGCCTTGCCGGGTTGGAGAACCTGGAAGGGGACCAGGAAGACGGTGAGGGCGATGAGTGGGAAGCCAATGGCGAGGAGCCAGAGATGTGGCTTGGGTTTGATTGGCATTGCTCTCAGTCTATTACCAGGCGGCGCGATAGATGGCTTCGATCTCGCTTACCGTAGGGATGCGCGGGTTGTTGGCAGGAGAGCCGGAGGCGAGCGCGTCGAGAGCCATCTTGGGGATGAGTTGCTCGAAGCGTTCCTGCTTGTGCTGGCAGCAATCGCGGAGGCGTGGGACTTCAAGATCGGCGTTGAGCGATTGCAGGTATTCGAGGAGAGATTCGAGGGTGGGCGAAATACCCAGGAGTCGGGCGACTTCGTTGTATCTGGTTTCGTCGCCAACGTAGGAGAATCGCGTGACTTCGGGCAGGAGGACGGCGTTTGAAAGGCCGTGGGGGATGTGGAAGAGCGCGCCGAGGGGGCGGGACATGCCGTGAACGAGGGCGACGCTGGAGTTGCCAAAGGCGAGGCCGCCGTGGAGTGCGGCGAGGGCCATCGATTCGCGGGCTGCCATGTTTGTGCCGTCCTGCCAGGCGAGGCGGAGGTGCTGGTGGCAACGCTCGATGCAGGTGATGGCGTGGAGGTTCGAGAGAGTGTGACGCTTTTTGGAAACGAAGGCTTCGATGCCGTGGGTGAGCGTGTCGACGCCGACGTGGGCCGTGAGAGGACGCGGCATGGTGGAGCTGAGTTCGGCGTCGATGATGGCGATGTCGGGCATGAGGCTTGTGTCGCGTGTCATGCGTTTGATGCCAGCCGATTCGTCGGTGATGACCATGACGGGAGTGGCTTCGCTGCCAGTGCCGGCAGTGGTGGGGATGACGATGAGGGGAACGGGTTTGTAGGCGTGACGGATGGCCTTGGCGCAGTCGATGGGGCTGCCGCCGCCGAAGGCGACGATCGTGTCGATCGCGTTTTCATTGGCGATGGCGAGGCCGGCGGTGACGTTGGCTTCGGTGGGGTCGGGTTGGACGTTGGCGAAGATGTGGGCGTTAGGGAGTTGTGGGAGCTGACCAGACTTGAGCAGGTAGTGATCGGTGACGATCAGGATGCTCGATGACTGCTTGACAAAGTTGACGAGCTCGTGGCGGGTGCCCTGGCCGTGGAGGATCGTGCGAGGGGAATCGAAGCGCATGGGTTAGAACTTTCTCGACCATTCTTTAGGCCAACGCTCGACGACGACCTTCTCGTTGGTGAAAAAGCGAATGGCGTCTTCGCCTTGGCCGTGGAGGTCACCGAAGAAGCTTTCGCGTGCGCCGGAGAACGGGAAGTAGGACATGGGGGCAGCGACGCCGACGTTGATGCCGACATTGCCGACTTCGGCTTCGGTGCGGAATCGTCGGGCGGCTTCGCCGCTGCGCGTGAAGAGGCAGGCCATGTTGCCGTAAGCGCCGGAGTTGACGAATTCGAGAGCGGCTTCGATGGTCGGCTTTTCGATGAGGGTGAGGACGGGGCCGAAGATTTCGGTGCGGAGAATTGGGTTGGTGTCGTCGAGGTTTTCGAGGATCGTGGGCTTTACGAAATAGCCTTTGTCGAGGTCGTGCTTGCGGCCATCGATCGAGACGTTTTCGTTGACCGAGTTAAGGAGGGATTCGATACGGTGCCTGGAGGCTTCTGAAATGACTGGCCCCATTTGCACGTCGTCGAAGCCGTTGCCGGTTTTGCGGGTGGCGGCGGCATCGCGGAGGGATTCAGCGAATGGCTTGTTTGCTTCGCCGACGAGGATGGCGATGCTTGAAGCGAGGCAGCGTTGGCCGGCGCAACCGAAGGCGGAATCGGCGATGACAGCAGTGGAGGTTTCGATGTCGGCGTCGGGCAGGATGACGACGGGATTCTTGGCGCCGCCCTGGCATTGGACGCGCTTGCCGTGGGTGGCGGCTTGGAGGTAGACGTTTCTTGCGGCTGCGCTGGAGCCGACGAAGCTGATGGATTTTACGAGAGGGTGAGCGATGAGTTGTTCGCTGGTGTGGCGACCGCCGTTGATGACGTTGACAACGCCTTGCGGGAGGCCCGATTCCTGCATGAGTTGCATGAGCATCTGCATGGTGAGGGGGACGCGTTCGCTGGGTTTGATGACGACTGTTGAGCCGACGGCGATGGCGTAGGGCAGGAACCAGAAGGGGATCATACCTGGGAAGTTGAAGGGGCAAAGGAGAGCGGCGACGCCGAGGGGTTGGCGGATGGAGAATTCATCAATGCCGGGGGCAATGGATTCGTTGAAGGCGGACTGGATGAGGTAGGGAGTGCCGCAGGCGGTCTCGACGTTTTCGATGGCGCGGCGCATTTCGCCGCGGCTCTCGGCGAGGGTCTTGCCGCACTCGAGAGTAATGGTACGGGTGAGGGCCTCGAAGTCGCGCTCGAGGATGGCCTTGAGGCGGAAGAGCGGTTGGACACGCTCGGTGACGGGGACCCTTCGCCAGGATTGGAAGGCAGTGTGGGCAGCTTCAACGGCGGCGTTGACTTCCTGTTCGGTGGCGAGATTGAGAGTTGCTATGGTTTGACCGAGAGCGGGATCGTGGACTTCGATTGTCTCGGTGCCGAGTGGTTTCTGCCACTGGCCTCCCCAGTAGTGATAAACATCCTGCATCTCCATACGCTAATACATCTACACTGGGAATTTGCGATTTTTACCAACAGCAGTAGGGATGTTTTTGTTTGGCCATCTGTGCGGGATGGCTGTCTTGAATGGCTATATCCAGAGCCGGAGCGGGTTGACGCTGCCTGAGTTTGGGTTGGTGTTGTCGACCGGGGCGGTGACGGCGTTGCTGGTGAATGTGGTGTTGCGTCGCAAGGGATGGAAGGTGTCGGGGGCGACGGGGTTGGTGCTGCTGGCGTTCGCAGTTTGGCTGCCCGTGCTGGCGCAGGGGCTGCCCGCATTGTTGCTCGCGTATTCGATGCAGGGGGCAGCGTCGCGGATTGCGCTGTCGGGACTGTATCGAGCGATCACGGCGACGCAGCGACAATGGATGGGCGCCGGGAACCCGACGCTGGTGCTTGAGTCGATGGCAGGGTTTGGATTGGGGGAGTCGTTTTTCGTAAATGCGATGGCGACGCATTGGCTGGGAGATGCGATGTGGGCGGCGGGCCTGGCGTTGGCGCTGGGGATCCCGGCGGGGCTGTGGCTGCGCGGGAAGTTGCCGGATTGGGATGTGATGCCAGCTAGTGCGAGTGTGGCGCGGGCGGGAGGCGGGCCGCTCGTTGTGGCGTTTACGGCTTACTGCGCTGAGGTGTTTACGATTACGCAGGCGACGGCGTGGTCGGGGGTGCTCGCGAAGTCGATGCGATTGGGGAGTGTTGAGTTGCCGCCGCTAGTGGCTGCGGGCGTGTTGTCGGGTGTGTTCTGGATGGTGGTGGGCAGCGTGCGTTATCTGTGTGGGCAGTGGGAGACGATTGATCTGAGGCGGGTCGTGGTGGTGGGGAATGTGCTTTGTTTACTGGCTGTGGTGGGGGCGATGACGAGCAGCGGGGCTGTAGTGTTGACGATTTGCTACGCACTATTAGGAGCCGGGATTGCGTGCTTTGTGCCGTTTGCTCTGCAGATCATTTCGATGCATCCGAGGGCTGGGGAGATGGCGGATCATCTGGCGTTGCTGGGGCCAGTGATGAGTGTGGGGGTTCACATGATTACTGGAAACTTCGCGGGGCAGCATCACTGGTTTGTGCTGGTCGCGTTGGGTGTGGCGCTGGTGAGTGGGCTGAGGGGCGGGAAATAAAAATCCCTGCCTGGACATTAATGGTCACAGGCAGGGTCTCTTACCGGAGGGGAGTAAATTGAGAAAATTTACCGCTTAAAACTACTTCTTCTTCGGCGGCACGATGGCGTCTTTGACGGCCTTGGCGACGCGGAATTTGACGACCTTCTTGGCCGGGATCTTGATGGTGGCGCCGGTGGCAGGGTTGCGGCCGGTACGAGCCTTGCGCTCCTGACGAACCAGCTTGCCAATGCCAGGAAGGGTGGCTTCGCCAACCTTCTTGGTTTCACGAACCATGATTTCGGCATAGGTGGTGATGAATTCCTTGGACTGCTTGCTGGTGAGGCCGAGCTTCTCGGCGAGTTCTTTAATCAACTGGGATTGCGTCATGCGATCAGCCATTGAAGTGCTCCTTGAGTTACGTAAATATGCCTGTGCTGCTCAAAACATTTCCAGGTACAAATGTTTCAGCTTCAAGCGCACCCTCATCATAAGGCAGATTTTACGGGGTTGTAAAGAAGAAAAAATAAAAAAAGGCCCTAAAAAGGGCCTTTTGAGGAGTTTTGAGGCGCGGAGAGCCTATTTTTATTGGTGCTGGATTACTTTTTGGCCTTGGCAGGCGCATCAGCAGGGGCTTCGGTGGCTGGAGCGAGGCCAAGAATGCGGCGCAATTCGACGTCGATCGAAGCGTAAGCGTCGGGATGATCCTTGAGGAACTGGCGGGCGTTTTCGCGCCCCTGGCCAATGCGTTCGCCTTTGTAGGAGTACCAACTGCCGGACTTTTCGATGATGTTCTGCGCGACACCGATGTCGATCATGTCGCCCTCGACGCTGATGCCTTGGCCATAGAGGATGTCGAACTCCGCTTCGCGGAATGGCGGTGCGACCTTGTTCTTGACGACCTTAACCTTGGTGCGGTTGCCGGAGACGACTTCGCCGTCCTTGATGGCCGAGATGCGGCGGATGTCGAGGCGGACGCTTGAGTAGAACTTGAGGGCGCGACCGCCGGAGGTGGTTTCGGGATTGCCGAACATGACGCCGATCTTTTCGCGGATCTGGTTGATGAAGATCAAGCAGGTATTGGACTTGGAGGCGATGCCGGTGAGTTTGCGCATGGCCTGAGACATGAGGCGGGCCTGGACGCCGACGAAGGTGTCGCCCATTTCGCCATCGAGTTCGGCCTTGGGTACGAGAGCAGCGACAGAGTCGACGACAACGATGTCGACAGAGCCGGATTGCACGAGGGTGCTGGCAATCTCAAGGGCCTGCTCGGCGTAATCGGGCTGAGAGACGAGGAGGTTTTCGGTATCGACGCCCAGGGCGCTCGCGTAGATCGGATCGAGGGCGTGCTCAACGTCGATGAAGGCGGCAATGCCACCCATCTTCTGGGCCTGAGCGACGGCCTGGAGGGCGACGGTGGTCTTACCGGAAGATTCAGGGCCAAAGATTTCAATGATGCGACCCCGTGGGAGGCCGCCGATGCCGAGCGCGTAGTCGAGCGAGATGGAACCAGTAGGAATGGCCTGGACCTGGACCATGGCCTCGCTGGAGCCGAGGCGGGTGATGGAGCCCTTGCCGAATTGCTTTTCGATTGCGCCGAGGGTGGCGGCTAGAGCCTTGAACTTCTCGTTTTCTGCCATAGGAATTCAGATTATAGCCTAGAAAACCGCGTTAGGCGATTAAAAAGCGAAGATGTTTTTCAACGGCCTTACGAATTCCGATGCGCGGAGTGATTACAACATTTTCGTCAGGAATGTTTTGGGCATTTTGGAGGGTGATTGGTCCGATGGTGAGGTCTGCTCCGTAGTGGGACAGGTTGATGCCGAGGCCTTTCGTGAGCCGGCCTGGCCCTTTGAGGTTGCCGGCGGCGCGGATAAGGACGCAGCCCGGGATGCCTTCGGGCTCGGTGACGATGTTGAGCATGAAGTGGATGCCGTAGTTGAGATAGACGTAGGCATGGGCAGGGGGACCGAAGATGACGCGGGTGCGCTTGGTGAGGCCAGCGGCGGCATGGGCGGCGGGATCGTCGAAGGGGAGGTAGGCTTCTGTCTCGGAGATGGTGGCTTGAAGATCGCCATGAACGATGACTTTGCCGAGCAAATCGCGGGCGACGATGGTTGTGGGGCGCGAAAAGAAGTTACGATTTAGGATTGTACCGAACATGCTGAGGCTATTTACCGGGCTGGCTTTGGAATATCCTGTGCGCCGGAATGTGGAACTGGTGTTTGAGCACTTGCGCCCGCTGGCTCCGCTTGCGTGGAGCCCGACGGACAACTTTCACATTACGACGAAGTTTATCGGGGCGTGGGAAGAAGCGCGGCTGGATGAGTTGAAGGCAGCGCTGGCCGAGGTGAAGAAGGTGGGGCCGGTGACGGTGAAAGTGGGCGGGTTTGGCTGGTATCCGAATCCACATCATCCGCGGGTGCTGTTTGCGGGTGTCAGAGCGCCAGAGGCTTTGTATGAACTGGAGCGGGGGCTTGAAGACTGTATTGTGAAACTTGGGGTTGTGAGCGAGAGACGAGAGTACGTGCCGCACATGACGCTGGCGAGAGTGAAGGGAACGGTAGAACTGGCCGGGCTGCGACAGGCAATTGCGCAGTTGCCGAGCGCGGATTTTGGAGAGAGCAAGGCGGCGAAGTTTTTGCTTTATAAGAGTGAGGGCGGGGTGTATCAAGTGATCGGAGAATTCGTGCTGTGATGACGACGATGCTTTGGCTGGTGCCGCTGTGCTTCTTGATGGGGAGCCTGCCGTTTGGGGCCTGGATTGTGAAATGGAAGACCGGGCAGGACGTGACGAAGCTGGGAAGCGGAAACATTGGGGCGACAAATGTTTTGAGGACGACGGGGCGAATGGCTGGGGTGCTGACGCTGCTGCTTGATATTGGCAAGGGGATGGTGGCGGTGTACATTGCAGACCGGGCGTCGGAAGGGAATGCGTTGGTGATGTCAGCAGCGGCGCTGGCAGTTTTGTTTGGACATGCGTTCTCTCCGTTTATGGGGTTCAAGGGAGGCAAGGCTGTGGCCAGTTTTGCGGGAGCTTTTGCGTATCTGACGCCGTTGCCGTTTGCCGCGATCGCGGTGTTGTTTGTGGCGACGGTGGCCTATAGCCGTTACATCTCGTTGGGATCGATTTGCGGGGCGATGCTGTTTCCGTTCGCCGTTTGGTTGATTCTGCATCCGGCCTGGCCAGTGTTGCTCGCCGCGGTAGTGGCTGGGTTGTTTATAACGTGGCGGCACTCTTCGAATCTTGAGAGACTGCGCGCGGGAACGGAAAATCGGTTCGAGTGGCGCAAGAAGTAATCAGCATATTAGGTGGCGGGAGTTGGGGCACCGCGCTGGCGCTGGCGCTGGCGGGCCGGTTTGAACGCATATACTTGTGGGTTCATAACGTGGAGCTTGCCGAGAGAATGGAAGCGACGCGGGTGAACGATGTGTACCTAGATGGGTTTGCGCTGCCAGCGAATGTTGTGGTGTCGCACGAGATGGTGATTGCGCCCTGGATGATGAGCGTCGTGCCATCAAAGCACTTGCGGGGAGTGATGCGGGAAGCGGCTGAGCGCGGTGGCCGGGAGGCGCGGTGGATTAGCGCAACCAAGGGGATTGAAGCAGGGACATTTTTGCGAATGTCCGAAATTGTGCGGGAGTGCGTTGGCGGAGTGCCGGCGGTGTTGACGGGGCCGACGTTTGCGAGGGAAGTTGCGGCGGGTGAGCCGGCGGCGGTGGTGCTGGCGAGTGAAGATGACTTGTTTGCGCAGGAGTTGCAAACGGCGTTTGCTGGTGGGAACTTGAGGTTCTATACGAATGGGGATGTGATGGGTGTGGAGTTAGCGGGGGCGTTGAAGAATGTGATTGCAATTGCAGCAGGCGCGGTGGAAGGGTTGCATCTGGGGTCGAACTCGATGGCAGCTCTGATCACAAGGGGGCTGGCGGAGATGGGAAGACTGGTGGTGGCTTGTGGCGGCAAGACGGAAACGGTTGCCGGGCTGGCGGGACTGGGAGATCTGGTTTTGACTTGCACGGGGCAATTGAGCAGGAATCGCAGGGTGGGTGTCGAATTGGCCAAGGGGCGTAAGATTGCTGAGGTGCTTGGAGATACGCGAATGGTTGCAGAGGGAGTGGAGACTACGTTTGTGGCTTTGGACCTAGCGCGACGACATGAGGTGGAAATGCCGATTGCGCAGGCGGTGGCGGGAATGATGGAGGGAAAGGCGGCGATTGAAATGCTGCGGGGCTTGATTGCGCGAGCCCCGCGAGCGGAAGGCTGAAGGCTAGAGCTTTCTTGAGAATCGACCGTGAATCAGTATAAGGGCAGTGACGCCCGCGCCGAATAGCAAGAAGATTGTGATCTGGTTGTCCAGTTACTTTTTCCTCGACTTGCGGTTCTTGGCGAGAGCGAGAGCGCCGATGCCGGCGACCATCATCAGGTAGGTGCTGGGCTCGGGAACTTCAGGAACGGTTTCGCCGCCAGCAGCGAGCGTTGAGGCGAGGCCGAGGATCACCAGAGTGGGGTTTTTCATGACGGGAATATTTCTTCCGAGCTGAATTTGATCGCGACTCTTTTTTTTTGACTTGCGGTAGCGAGCGAAGGCGAGCGCACTGACTCCCGCAGCCATCATCAGGTAAGTGCTGGGCTCAGGGACTCCGGAAACGGTATCAGTAGGAACAGAATTGCCTGCAAACAGTGAAGATGCAAAAAAGCGCGATGGAGAATAAGGTCTTGTGCATGTGGTGGTTTTTACACCGGACAAGAGACTTACCAATAGCTTGCGGTACCGGTTGTGAGGGAAAAGTACTAGCGGCGGGGGCGCTCGTTCCAGGGGAGTTGGATGAGGGCGAAATAGGGATGCATTGTGTCTTTGGGAGGAATCCCGGGAAGGCCGACCTGGGGGTTGATGGCGGGAAGTTTGAATGTTCTGAAGAGGCGGTCCCAGAGGGTTAGGGTGATGCCATAGTTGGCGTTTTGATGTTGCAGATCCTGGGCGTGGTGGGAGCGATGGAGGCTGGGGGTGACGATGAACAGGCTCAGAAGACGGTCGAGACCTTGAGGGAATCTTGTGTTGGAGTGGACCCAGAAGTTGTGAGCGATCGAAATGAACTGAGTTGCGAGAACTGCTGAGACAGAGGGTTGGAGAAAGTAGACCAGCAACAGATGACAGGACTGATCGAGGATCGTCTCGACAGGGTGGAAGCGGAAGCCGGTGGAGGCGTCCATGTCGGGGTCTGAGTGGTGAGTAGAATGCCAGGGCCAGAGCCAGCCGAAGCGATGGAGCGAGAAGTGAATCAGCCAGAGCGCGAAGTCATCGATCAGAAAGAACAGAAGACCGGGGCAGAGGGGATTTGTAGTTGCGGCATAGTTGACAGAGCTGATTCGCAGAGCGAGGACCAACAAGTAGCTGGTGGCAATCCAAATGGCGAGGTGGAATGTCCAGCGGCGGAGGAATGGCAGGGTGAGTGTTGTGAGGGGTTGGAAAGTTTCAAGAGCGCCAAACAGGACAAAAGAAATTACGGTGAAGGGGCCGAGGAACTGCTGGAAGTCCATGGAGGATGCTCAAGACGATTGTAGCGGCAGAGCGTGGATCGTTATGGTCAGGCCTAAGTCTGCTCCGCGGAATCGATTGGCGAAACGAAAACGAGGAAGGCTTGTTGAGGGACACTGAATCTGCGGGACTCAATGATGGCGAACTGAAATTGGGTGTTGGTGCGGTGGTTAGAAGAGGAGATCACGGCTTGTCGAAGAGTTTGATAAGCAGGGATGCGGATGAATTCGCGAGTTGGAATGAAGGATCCAACCAGTTGCCGCGAAAGGGTGTCGAGTGCCATTTGGATCTGGCGGTTTTTGCTGGGGATGTTCAGCTCGCGCCAATCCGAGAAAGTGCCGCCGTCGAAACAGGAGCGGAACATGAGGCGGTAGTTGCGATGTAGCTGCAGGATTCGGATGAGAGGGAGAAGCATGGTCCTGCGGCTTTGGTGAATGCGGTGCTATTGAGCGCGGTGGATGAACAGAGGGTTGTTTGTGGAGGAGGCGCCAACGGGATCGAGATGACAAAAGGTGAGCTTGTTGTATCGGGAGTTGGGTAGGGTTGGCATGGAATTTCTCTACCTGATGAGCGATAAAGGAGCGGAGGCCCGATCATGCGACGAAGAAAAAACTGAGTGGGCTGGATTGGGGTGTTGAAATTGCTTCGAGGAGGGTGTTTGGAAGGGTTGGAGGCGGGCTAAAGCCAAACGAAGGGGAAAGCTCCCCTTCGTTTGGGTTGGTGAACTGCTATTTCTTGTTGAATCGGTTGCGGACGTAAATGAGCGCTCCGAGGCCAGCACCCATCATGAGGTAAGTGCTGGGTTCGGGGACGGGAGAGAGCTGAGTGCCCCCGGCTGAGAGCATCATTGTGGCCGAGAACAAGGCCAATGCGATCTTTTTCATTCTCAAAATCCTCCTATTTGGAATTGATTATGAGAAGGGTACTACAACTTTAGTACCAGTACAAGCTAAAAGCCGAGCTTGAGGCCGAATTGTAGGCGGCGGGGGTCGCGAGTGGAGATGACCTGGCCGAAATTGGTGTTGCCGAGGCCAGTGCCGACGCTGGCCCAGTTGGTGTGGTTGAAGGTGTTGAAGCTCTCGATGCGGAGTTGGGCGGTGCGGCCTTTTTCCCAGCGGAAGTTCTTGAACATGGATACGTTCCAGATGTTGATGCCGGGGCCGATGACGAAGGTGGCGGGGGCGTTGCCGAGGCGGGTTTCCCCGTTCGGGACAGCTTGGAAACTGGCGGTGTTGAAGAACTGGAAGCGGTCGCGGGGAGCGCCCTGGTTGGGATCGGAAACCATGTCGGGACGGATGGGGGCGGCAGAGCCGCCGACGGTGCCGAGGCCGGCCCAATCTACGCCGAGAGCGCTGGTGATTCGTTGGGGAAGGCCGGTGTTGAGAGTGGTGATGCCAGAGACCTGCCAGCCAGCGAGGGCGTATTTGACGAGGCCTTTCGATTGCCTGAAGTAAGGCAGGACGTGATAGTAGCTGGCCGTGAAGACGTGCGTTCGATCGAAAGTGGCGCGAGAGTATTCGCAGGCGCGGCAGTAGACGTTTTGTGGAGCAGTGGAACGGTCGGAAGGGCTGTCAGTAAGGGCTTTGGACCAGGTGTAGGCGATGCGAAGGCTGGAGCTGCCGGAGAAGTAACGCTGGGCCCCAACCTGGAGGGAATGATAGTTGGAGTTGTAATCGGTGTTGACGCCATTGATGTACTGGAAGCCGCGGTAGGGGCGGAGGGCATTGAGCCGTGGGAGGTTGGCGGAGTTGACATGGCCGTTCTCGTTGAGGAGGCCGGCTTGTTGGGCGACTCCGGGGCGGAGAGAGTTTTGATCCTGCAGGCCGAGAAGGTGAGTGCCTTTGGAGCCGTAGTAGCCAACCATGATTACGAAGCGGCGCATTTGACGTTGGACATCAAGGCTCCATTGCTGCGTGTAGGGGATGCGGAAGGGAGAAGGAACGAAGCGCAGATTGCGGGGTGCGGCGGAAATGGAAACCACGCCGGCGGTGGGATTGTCGAGGCGGGTGTTGTTGATGGCGATGTTGTTGACGAAGGGCGGATTCTGACCGACGACTTGCTGGTAGATGCCGACGAGGACGGAATCGTAGCTGATGCCGTAGCCGCCGCGGATAGCGGTCTTCTGATCCTTGAAAGGATCCCAGGCGAAGCCGATGCGGGGCGCCCATTTGACGCCCGGGTTGGCGAGGACGCGCTCGCCGTATGGGGAGTTCTGATTGTTGATGATGATGCCGTTGAGGAGATCGCCGGTGTTGGGAATGATGTTGCCGTTGACGGGATTGATTTGCGGGGCCCTGGCGGGGTCGTATTTGGCGGGGTCGAAGTTGGTGAGCAGGTTGTTCTTGTCGTCGACGCTGGGGAAGTAGGAGAAGCGGACGCCGAGGTTGAGGGTGAGGTTGGATTTGATGCGCCAGTCGTCTTGGAGGTAGCCTTCCCACTGGTTTTGACGAAGGTCGGGAGTGAGGTCGTTGGAGGCTTGCTGGAAGGTGGCAACGTTGCCGAGCAGGAAGTTGGCCCAAGCCTGGTTGGCAATGCTGGTGCCAGTGGGGCGAGGCGTTGTGAGGAAGCTAAAGCTGCCTGCATTGAGACCGGTGAGGTGGTTCTCCTGCTTGCGGTAAAGGTTGAGGGTGATGCCCGTCTTGAGGGTGTGCTTGCCCAGGATGGCCGTGAAGTTATCGAAGTAGTTCTGGTTGATGTTGAAGTTCTCGTAGGGACCGTAGCCGGTGATGCCGCTGAAGCCAGAAATCGACAAGGAGGGAACGCGTTCGAGGGTGACGGGGAACGGCATGTTGGCGACCTTGATATTGGGGGATTGGTCCTGACCGATGAGGCCGATGGGGCGGCTGGAGATTGCGCCGTAGGACCAGGCGTAGCCGCCTTCGTTATAGAAGCGGGGAGAGATGGTGCGAGTGAAGCGGGCGGTGACGCTGCGGCCAGGAGCGTTGGTGCGGGTTTGCGGAACGAGGGGGACTGGGCTGCTAGTGAAGAGGCCGCCTGGTTCTTCGGTGGGGATGGTGTCGTTGATCCAGCGGATGGAGAAGTTGAAGCGCTCTGAGAAGCGATGGTCGATTTTGAGAAGCTCCTGGCGGGCGTTGAAGATGGAGCGGATGGGGAAGAATACGTTGAAGTTGCCGGGGTCGCCATTGGGGAGCTTCGAGAAGATGTCCTGAATGTAGGCGCGGGCGACGGGGTTGATGGTGGAATACTTGTACCGACTTGAACGCAAGTTGGGCCGGAGATCTCGACGCAGACGGGTTGGGCGAACTCACCGCGCTTGAGCTCGGCGGTGGGGAGGAGGGAGTTGAAGGTGTTGTAGGTGATGACGCGGCGATATTCTTGCGACCAGAAGAAGAAAGTTTTGTTTTTCACAATGGGGCCGGAGAAGGTGTAGCCAGCGTTGTTCCAACGCAGGGGTGGACGGCGGATGTTGCGCAGGTTGTTGAAGAAGTTATTAGCGGAGTAAGCGTCGTTGCGATTGAACCAGTAGATGCCGCCGTGGAACTTGTTGGCACCGGAGCGGGTGATGACGTTGATCTGGCCGGAAGCGCCGCGGCCGAACTCGGCCGAGTAAGCGCCGCGGTGGGCCTTGAACTCGGCGATGGCGTCGACGCTGGGGAAGGTCAGCAGGGTGAGGTTGGAGCCGCGATCGAGATTGTCGGCGCCGTCGACCATGTAGGCGCTGCCGGAGGTGCGGCCACCGTTGAGCGAGAAGGGGATGACGTTGGTGCCGCCGTTGGGATTTTGGAGGCCGATGTAGAGTTCGTCGGTGGTGGCGGTGGACGTGACGCCGGGCAAGAGTTGGAGCAGCTGGATGTAGTTGCGATTGTTGAGGGAGAGCTCGCGGACTTCCTTGCCGGAGACGAGGCCTTCGGAGGCGGCGTTCTGGAGTTGGACCTGGGCGGCGTCGGCTTCGACGGTGATTTGTTGGGCCAGATCGCCGACTTCAAGCTTGATCTGAAAGGTGAGTTTTTCGGCGACGTGGAGTTCAATGCCGGATTGGGTGTAGCGCTTGAAGCCGGGAGCTTCGACTTCGATGGAGTAGAAGCCGATGGGGAGGAGAGTGGCGACACAGGCGCCGTTTGAGTCTGTTGAGAGAGCGCGGATGACTGCGCCTCGTTCGGTGGAGCGGACGCGGACGGTGGCACCGGCGATGGGCGATGCGGCGGAGTCGATGACGTTGCCGACGATGGAGCCGGTGACTTCTTGCGAATAGAGGCTGAGGGTGGTGAGAAAGAGAAGGGCGAGCAATCCGCGCATCTCTAGATTATCGGCCTTCGAGTAGGGACCCACAAGTGCTGCCAGGAGAGTTTCAGCTTGTCGATCATTTCGAGGCCATACTCGGAGCGGCGCAAGTCGCTTGAGGTGCTGTTGCCCGTACCGAGGGTGAATTTGCAGCCGGCTTGCTTGGCGAGTTCAAGGAAGCGCAGGGATGGAAGGCGATAGCGGTCGCTCATCTCGATGGCGACCTTATGTTTGACCGCGGCTTCGATGATGCGGAGCATCCGCGGCTCGGTCCAGAGGGCGGCGTGGTCTTTCATCAACGATTCGGGCAGGAAAGTGGGGATGGCGAGGATGTCCATGGGGGTGCTGGTGAGCAGGTGGACGGTTCGATCGATGAGTTCGTCGATGAAGGCCTGGGGGTTGGAGATGGGGCCGATGTCCTGGGGACGATAGATGCGGGTCCAACGGCCCTTGTCGTCGGTCCAGATGAGGCCGTCGTTGAAGATGTAGTCGACGCGGTCGGTGGTGTGGCGGGTGAAGATCTTTTGCCAATCGGCACCTTCGGCCTGCATGCCGACGAAGGCAGCGTTGCCTTTGACGCCATCAATGAATGCGGATAATTCGGCGTCGGACTTGTATTGACTCTGGCGGCCGCAGTTGGCGGAGATGCCGTAGTAGATGCCGTCGCGACGTGAGCGCTCGAGTGCTTCTTTGAGGCCGAGGCCTGGCTTGAGGTGGACGTGCCAATCGACAAGGGGGAAATTTTTGGCGCCGAGATCGATGATCTTGCGATAGGTGTCGTCAACCGGAGGCAGGTCGCCGGGCGTGGGTTCGTTGTCTGGAAGAGGGCGAACACGGAGATGGCGGAATTGGACGACGGAGTTGGGATCGTGGCACTGGAGTGCGAAGAGGCCATCCGAGAGATTGCGGCCCGTTTCTTGAGTGGGGGGCATGACGGGGGTGGCGGGTTCTGTGTAGTCGACCGTGAGAAGGCCGTTGACGCGGACCTGGATGTTCTTGCCGCGCACAGAGAAGGCGAGGCGGGACCATTCTTCATCATTGGCAAGTTGTTGGGGGACGTTGCGCATGGAGTAGAGCGAGCCTGTGCGCTTTTGTTCGCGATAGGTGCCTTCGCCGAGTGCGGTGTTGTTGATCTGGACTTCGAAGCCTTTTTTGGGGAAGCCGGAATCCTGGAAGGCGGTGTGGAAGTAGATGCCGGAATTGCAGCCGGGGCGGGTGAAGACTTCGGCTTCGAATTCGAAATTCTTGAAGGAACGCTCTGTGTAGAAGAGATGCGAGACGGGACCCGAGGCAGTAAGAAGGCCTTCCCGGACTTTCCAAGAAGCGGGATTCGAGTTAGCCTTCCAACCCTGGAGGGACTGGCCGTCGAAGAGATCGAGCCAACCCGTAGTGGCTTGGGCGGCAAAGGCGGCGGAGGCTGCGAGGAAAGAGCGACGGTGCATCATGCTTCCACGGTATACTAACGAATTCCCGCTTGATCAACGTAAGTTCTGTATCCATGCGCTTCGGCGCCAAAATTCTGTTTGAAGACGTCACAACTGCTTTTCTGCCTGGAAGGCGGTATGGCTTGACTGGGCCCAATGGTGCCGGCAAGTCGACGTTTATGAAGATTCTCACTGGCGAAATTGAGCCGACCAAGGGTGCAATCGTGCGTCCCGAGAAGTATGGCGTGCTGCGGCAAGACCAGTTTGCTTTTGACCAATATCGCGTCATCGACACAGTGATTATGGGGAACGCAACGCTGTGGGCAGCGCTGACGGAACGCGACAAATTGTATGAAAAAGATCCGTCGGAGTTGACGGATGAGGACGGAATGCGGCTAGGGGAGCTTGAGGGGATTGTCGGCGAAGAAGGTGGATATACGGCCGAGCCGGATGCCGCCATTTTGCTGGATGGACTGGACATCGGCGCTGATCTGCATGAGCGGAAGATGAGCGAGTTGCAGGGCGGACAAAAGGTGCGCGTGCTGCTTGCACAGGCTTTGTTTGGAAGCCCAACTGCTTTGCTGCTGGACGAACCGACAAACCATCTTGACCTCGATAGCGTTCACTGGCTGGAAGAGTATTTGAATGAGTTCGACGGAACGCTGATCACGATCTCGCACGACCGTCACTTTCTGAACAACATCTGCACGCATACGGCGGATATCGACTACAACACGATCATCACCTACACGGGCGGGTATGACGATATGCTGCTGGCCAAGACGCAGATCCGGTCGCGGATCGAAGCGGATAACGCCGAGCGGCAAAAGAAAATTGCGCAGTTGAACGAGTTCATCGCGCGGTTCTCGGCTGGTACGCGATCGGCGCAGACGACGTCGAGGAAGAAAGAAGTGGAACGGCTGCAGAGCTCGGAGTTGGCACGCTCGAACATTCAGCGGCCGTATATCCGGTTTCAGATGAAGCGGCCTTCGGGCAGGACTCCGCTGGAGTTCAAAGGCCTGACGAAGAGCTACGACGGCGTAAAGGTATTTGAGAACTTTGAGGCGTTAATTAGCCGTGGCGACAAGGTCGGCATGATGGGCAGGAACGGCGCGGGTAAGACGACTCTGTTGCGTTCATTGCTTGCCAATGGGCCGATTCTAGCTGGACATAACGAAGACAAGTTCGAAATCGACAGCGGCAATGTGATCTGGGGACACGAAACAAGTATTGGTCATTTCGCGCAGGATCATAGCGAGACGATTGAGCATGGATTGAATTGCATCGACTGGTTGCGCCAATACGATACGCAGGCTTCAAACGAGGAACTACGTGGGCTGCTTGGGCAGATGCTGTTCTCTGGCGAGGATGCGCTGAAGCCGACCAAGGCATTGTCTGGAGGCGAGGCGGCGCGATTGATCTTCTGCCGGCTGATGTTGATGAAGCCGAATGTGTTGATCTTTGATGAACCGACGAACCATTTGGATCTTGAGTCGATCAGTGCGCTGAATCAAGCGATCCAAAAATTTGAAGGTACGGTGATCTTTGTCACGCACGACGAAGACTTGCTTGATGAGGCGGCCACTCGAATCTGGAATGTAGCCGATGGGAAGATCGAAGATTACAAGGGGGCGTACGCTGAGTTTATCGCGCAGCGGAAGAAGTGATTCAAGGCTTCAGCGATCTAGATTGTACAGGTAAATCGACTTGCCTGCAATCTCTGTTAGAGTTCGGTCGACCAACCAGCCGTAGGAACCGTCTTTTGCGAACTCGTGAGTGAGATAACGAACGCTTACCGCGACGTAGCCTGATTCAGGGGGGGGGATTTGGGAGATAGAGGGGTAAATGGCGGCAAGCCAACTTTGTCGAGTCGGGTTGGCCCGAAGTAGGCCAAGGCCAGCCGTTCCACACGAAGTTGCTTGAGCCTGGCGCTGAGACGGTAAAGGTCTTGACCCCAGTCGAAATCGGAATCGCCAAAAAGTTTCTCTGGATGGGCACCTGCGAACTGATTGGAATACGCCAGGTGGTTGTCCCGGCTGCGCCATGTTTCTGCAATCGTCCAGGCCATGAGAAGCAATGGCACTAGCGCGACCAGACGATGAGATCGCTTTGAGTATTCGAGTAGTTTTGCGATGGCAAAGCCTCCGAAAATTGCAAAGAGTGGGTACATCGACAATGCGTGCCGCAGACCGATATTGATTCTTGAACTCATGCAGACCAGAAGGATGGCAAAGGGAAACATGAGAGTGAGTTGGCGTTGCCAGGCGGCACCTTTGATTTGGCGTAGAGTCAGGAGAATCCCCGTCGCGACAACGATCAAGAATCCGATTGGGGTTTTGAGTAGGAAGACTAGCGGGAAAAAGTACCACCAGCCATCCGTGCGATATTCGCCAAGTAAAAAGGATTCGTGACCATGGGCGTTGTGTCTTCGAATATCAAGAATGCCGAGGAAAAACTCCGGGAACGGCACTGAAATTCCGAACTTGAAGGGCCCAAAGGAAAAGCGGTATCCCGCCCATAAAACCAAGAAGCCAACCAGAAGGCATACGCTGAAGCCGAAGAACAGTGAACGCCACGGGATTGGCCGAAATGCGGGGCACCTTTCGCCGAAAAAAACATGCGAGACCAAGAGCGAAGCACAGCCCGAGGAAAGCGGGGCTCGAGAGTTTGGCAAGAAATGCGAGCGCCACCGCAAAGCCTAAAAAAGCGAAGTTTCGCCATGACGGATTTTCGAGACAGAGAACAAAGAAATACAGTGCCAAGTTGACTGTTGCTGCGCAGGCCATGTCGAGTGCGGCAACGCCTGCATGGGCAAGCACTGATGGAAGATTGAGGAATAAAAGAACCGCCCAGTATGCCGCAGCGGTGGAGAACCAGCGACGAGTCCACAGGAAAATCGAGAGACAAGCGAGGGCAAGAAATGGCAGATTGCCTTTGCGTGCCGACGCTAGCGTGTTGACGTGGTCTTCGCTTGCATGCAGAATGTACAGGCCCTCGAGGCCCAAGGGTTGCTTTGAGAAAGAGCGGATTCCCTTGAGATATGGCCCTAGGGCGACGGCAACACGCACTAGCGGCGGATGCTTTGGTTCATAAATGAATCGCCCCTTATCCAACCACTCCATACCGGCGGCAATGTGAGCAGGCTCGTCTATTGTGGACGAGAGTTGCGTCCAGCTCTGAACTACATAAGAAAATGAAAGCCCAATCAAGAGAATGAAGGAGATTCTCATCAGCCAGACCAGAGGAACCGGGACCGGATTTTGCAAATGCTGGCTTGCCTCTTGATCAGACACAAGACCCATTATGCATCTCGGTCAAGGGAGAGCTTGAGGCGGCAATAAAGAAGCCTGGAACGTTGGGGGGTCCGAACCGGGCACATGGGTAACGGAATAAACCGGGCACATAGGTAACACTTTTGGCTGGAGGGGGAAGCACCCGATGGCCTGGAAAGAGACTTGTGTGATCGAGCAAAGAGAAGAGTTCAT
>Ga0194134_10001324_pt1 | contig 33503 bp, 31 predicted proteins | sample TA2KigOff0mmetaG_FD_148602 | JGI IMG/M metagenome (GOLD analysis project Ga0194134, IMG submission 148602) | Freshwater microbial communities from Lake Tanganyika, Tanzania - TA2015056 Kigoma Offshore 0m | ecosystem: Environmental > Aquatic > Freshwater > Lake | place: Tanzania: Lake Tanganyika... | reverse complement strand
TGCCGCGCATTCCAAGATACAGAAGGCGTCCTAGGGTCACACATCAAGAGGTGGCGTGAGAACGTTCCCATTATCGAAATCGACGCGGCTCTGGTACACACCGACCAGGCGGAGACTTTCCGCCATGAAGTTGCAACGATGCTCTCGCAGCACCTTTTCATGAAGCTGCAATCGTGCGGGGTGCGCTACGACGAAACTGTCGATACCGAAAATGGGGAGAAGGTTGCCCGCTGGATTGCAGCCACTCACGCCACACATATCTCATCAACTGGATCAAGACCGGAAACTTCACCTGAGTGAGTGGAGGCGTGCCTCTCTGATCGTTGATCGGAATTCGGCCACTGTCGCCTTCGTTCAGTGATTGTGCGCCTATGGAAACGGGCGGTGGGATCCAGCACATGCCCAGCAAAGCTAATCACTAGCCATCGGGTTACTAGATGGTAGTCCCTTCTCGGAGGAACCCAACCGATGCCACTGGGAAAACTGTCCGGCGTCACCGTCTGCCTGAGTGCCGGCCTGGATGACAACGACCCGCGGCGGGAAGCCGTCGGCGACTTCATCGCGCGGCTGGCCCGCGCCGTATGGCGCGAGGGAGGCACGCTGCTCCACGGCAGCCAGCCGAATATCGTGCCATTTCTCGAAGAGGCCGCCAAGCCGCTCGGGGAGACCGCTCGGGAGCGGCTCACACTCGCCCGGGCCGCGAAATACTCGACACCGAAGTATGACGAGGCCATCAAGCGGCATGAGCGGTTTGCACGCGTCGAACGCTGCCCGGCGCGGCGCGACCCGGAGAAGGAGGTGGTCGAGGAGCCGGTGGCGGCCGACGCTCCTGAGACAGTGACCAATGAAGAGCTCGTACCGCTTCGAGACTGGATGGCCGACCGCTGCGACGTCGTCGTCGCGCTGGCTGGCCGGTGGTGGGATCATGACAAAGACCGGTCGGGGATCCCCAAGGAAATCGACACGTTCCTGGCGCTCGGCAAGCCGGCATTCGTGATCACGGCGTTCGACGGAGCCGCCCGGGGATATGCCGAGGAAGATCCCGGACTCCTCGGCCGACTGCGCAACGGCCTCGACGCTGCCGCCAATCGGGGGATCGACGCCGAGCTGCGGCACGACGGCGACAAGGGGAATGCCGGTCAGATCGTCGCCGAACGGGTGGTCAAGCAGATCAGCCTGCTCCCGCTCGGCAGAGCCACGGTGCCGGCGTCGCCGCGTACCGACGAGGCGGCGCGCGCCGCTGGCGAAACGGATCAGGCCGTCGCGCCGCGCGACCGGTTTCGGATCTTGTGCCTCGACGGCGGCGGGATCCGCGGCGCGTTTACGGCCGCGGTGCTCGCCACCTGGGCCGACATGTTTTGCAACGAGACGGGCCAGCAGCGGTTTGCCAGCCACTTCGACCTGATCGCGGGCACGTCGACGGGGAGCATTCTTGCAGTTGGGCTGGCGATGGGAAAAACGCCGGCCGAGATCCTCGCTTTGTATGCCGATCATGCCGAAGCGATTTTTCCCGACACGCTTCCGGGGAAGATGTTGGTGACGACCAAATACGATCCGAAGCCGCTTCAGAAAGCCCTCGAGAAATCGCTCGGCGATGCGCTGCTCGAGTCGGCACAGCAAGCGCTGGTCATCCCCGCGGTCATCGCCCAGCTTGGCGAGGCGACGACGTTTACCACGCCCCATCATCCGGATCGCAAGCACCATGGTCGTACCAGCGCGGTCGAGGCGGTGATGGCGTCGGCCGCCGCGCCGATGTATTTCAGCGCGGCCACCGTCACCGGGCGGTTTGTCACAGACCAATTTCTTGACGGCGGTGTCTGGGCCAATAACCCCGTGCTGCCCGCGATCGCGGAGGCGATCCGTTACCGCGGCGCCGTGCCACAGCAGATCGACGTGCTCAGCGTCGGCACGATGAAGACGGTCAACGATTTCACGAAAAACTTCGAGGGCGGTATCGCGCAGTGGCGCGAGCAGATCGTGTCGTTGTTTTTCGCGGCGCAGGAGACGGCTGCCGAGGAGCTCGCGACGATGTACCTGAACAAGTCGCACCTGTATCGGGTCAATCCGGTCGTTGCGGACCTCCCTGCGCTCGACGCTGCCCGCGACGTCGTCCCCCTTCTCAAGATGGGGAAGCGGCTCGCCGAAAAGACCTTTTCCGAGGTCCGCGGCCGGTTCCTCGACGGCGTCGCGGCACCGCCCTGGACGCGGTACTGACCGCACCGCGACCCGTCAGACCGCGACGGCGCGGCGCGGGTTTTCGACCGAGAGCCGATCGACCTCCGCGGGCGACAGGCCGATGTCGTCGGCCAGGACGGCGCGGACCTTGCCCATGCCCGCCGTCGAACCGACCAGATGCGTCCGCCCCGCCATCCAGGCGGCGCCATCCTCGCCGACGTCCACGTCGAGCGCCCCGAGCCGAAAGCACCCCGGCCCCATGCCGCCTGCGGCCGTGGCGTCGGTCACGGCCACCGCCCGGTCGAGGCCGGCGGCGCGGATCAGGTTTCCCAGGGCGAAGGGTGGGATGTGGATCCCGTCGGGGATGAACGTGATCCAGGCGATGCCCCGGCAGGCGAGGACGCGCTGGATGATGTTGTCGTGCCGGGGGAGGAGATGCGGGCAGGCGTTGCCGAGGTGGGTGAACGCCCGCAGCCCCGCGCGGACCGCCGCCGCCAGGTCGTCGCGCGACGGGTCGCAGTGGCCGGCGGCGACGAGGATCCCACGGTCGGCGAGAAACCGCGTCGTGGCATGGTTGCGGTCGCGTTCCGGAGCGAGCGTGACCATCCTGACGAGGCCCCGGCCGGCGGCCACGAGCCGGGCAGCGGCTTCGGGCGTGGCGTCGCAGGTGAGCTGCGGCGGATGGGCGCCGACGAAGCCGGGATCGCCGCGGAGAAACGGCCCCTCGACATGGATTCCCGGAAATGTCGCGCGGGCGACGTCGTCGGCAAGCAGGCGCTCGGCCAGCCGGGCGACCCGGGCCTCGAGGATGTCGAGGTCGTCGGTGATCACGGTCGCCAGCGCCATGCCGCCGCCGGCGTCATGGACGGCCGCCGCCGCCGTGCGCAGCGACGCCGGTGCGAGGTCGGCCGCGGCGAAGTCGATCCCGGCATAGCCATTGAGCTGGAGGTCGAAGGGGAGCATGAGGAAACTCTTGAGACGGACGTGGTGAAGGGTGAGCCGGGGCAGGGCGACGGAAAGCGGCGCTTGTCACGGTTCGAGCAGGCGGCGGAGCCGGTCGGTCACGGCCGGCGTGCGGATCTGCCCGCCGAGGACGACGAGGACGAAATTGTCGGCGAGGATCTCCTCGGGATGGATCAGGTAGCCGGTGTTGCGGCCGACCTGGTCGAAAAACCCCTCGGCCGCCTCGAAGTCGATCATCGTGACGCGGTCCCCGTCGGCGAGCGCCACGGGGGGGGCGTCGTCGCGCCGCTCGACGAGGAGGAGCTTGGAGCGCATCGCGGCAAACAGGCCGCGGCCTCCCGGATCGACGGAGTCCGATTCCGAAAACAGGATCGGCACGCCCCACACGGGCGCGCCGCCGTGGGTGACGCGGATGCAGTGGGCATTTGACGGGGCGTCGGGATTGGTGATCCGGCGGGCGGCGAGCGACGGCGGGAGGACCGGCTCGCCACAGCGCACGAAGCCGATCGCCGCATACAGCCGCTCGCGGAGGCCGGGCGCGGCGCGCGAGAGCACGTGAAACAGCTCGTGGACGAGGAGCCGCTCGACCGAGTCGCCGCCGTCGCGCAGCATCCGCCCGGGAAGGAAGATCGCCGGGCCGCGCGTGAAGGCGGCGTTGCCCTCGGTGCCCCGCGCCGTCTTCACCAGCAGCACGCGCGCGGGAAACGGCAGGCGATAGGGCACGAGCCGCGGTGCGATCGCCGCCAGGGCCCGGGCGACGCGCTCCCGTTCGGAATCGGTCCATTCGTCGGCCCCGTCGCCGACGCGAGCCCGAAATGCCTCGGCCGACACCGGCTCCGCCGAGGCGAGCCGCACGGCGCGATCGAACGGACTGAGGCTCGTGAGGAAGTCATCTTCGGTCTCGAGCACCGCCCGCCCCTCGGCCGCGGTGGCAAACACGACGACACTCCCCGGCGCGATCGTCATCCCTGCTCCCGTGTCAGACCCGCAAAAACACCCGCTGCCGCCAGAGAAACCACAACAACAGCCACTTCACGCCGATCACCCCGGCGCCGAGCACGACCGATTTCCAGTCGCCCGCCAGGCCGGCGAGGCCGCCGCAGAAGAAGTCGGCGATCTTGCCGAAGTCGATCACGCGCTGGGCCAGGTAGATCGTGATCGCATTGGCCCCGATCGCGGTGAAGAAAAACAGTGCCCGCTGCCAGCCGGCGACGTCGACCAGGGCGTGGAACAGGGCCACCAGGATCAGGCACCAGCCCCCCGACACGAGCACGAACGAACTGGTCCAGAGGTTCTTGATGATCGGCAGCCAGGGCGACCAGGCGTAGCCGACCACGATGCAGGCCAGGCCCGCCGCGGCCAGGGCACCGGCGCGGCGATACGACGGCGGCCCGGCGCGGAGCCAGTCGCCGGCGAGCGTGCCCAGGAGCGTGGTCGCCAGGGCGCCGAGCGTGGACAGGAGCCCTTCGTTGTCGCCGAAGCCGTAGTACTTCTCGAGGATCTTCCCGGGGAGGATCGTGCGGTCGACCCAGCCGGAGATGTTTCCCTCGGGGCTGAACGGACCGGCCACCGATCCGGGAGCGGGGACCAGCGCGAGCAACGCCCACCAGCCCACGAGCAGGCCGACGGTCGCGGCGATCCGGCCGCGGCGCGACGTGGCGAGAAACACCGCCGCCGCCAGGCCGTAGCAGATGCCGATCCGCTGGAGCACGCCGAGCGTGCGGATCGGGAACTTGAACGACAACAGCGAGTTGTAGAGGAGGCCGAAGAAGAACAGCAGCGCCGTGCGGCGCACGATCCGCCACCCCACGCCCCCCGGCTGGCCGTGGTATTTGGCGAGCGAGAACGGCAGGACGCAGCCGACGAGGAACAGGAACAGCGGAAAGATCAGATCCTCGAAATGGAATCCCTCCCACTCGGCATGCTCGAACTGCCCGGCGAGGCGCTGCGGCCAGCCGGGGCCGAGCCGGCCGAGCACGCGCTGCGCCAGCGCGTCGCCGCCGATGATCCAAAACATGTCGAAGCCGCGGAGGGCGTCGAGCGACAGGATCCGCGCCGGGGTGGCTTCGGCATCGGGGGCCGCGGGCACCGTGCGGGGCATCGGGTCACTTGCCCCCTGCCGCGCCGCGCTTCTGGGCGAACAGCCAGCGGTAGAACTCGGGGTCGTCGTAGGTGGCCGTCCACGAATCGTGGCCGACGCCCGGATAGATCGTGAACTTGACGTTGTCCTTCTGGCCGAGCGCCTCCAGCGCCGTCACCATCGCCTGCGAGGCGAGAAGCGGGACGACCGTGTCCTTCTCACCGTGAAACACCCAGATCGGCAGGCCGCGGAGCTTGATCGCGTCGACGGGATTGCCGCCGCCGCAGATCGGCGCGATCGCCGCGAACCGCTCCGGCCGCGCCGCCGCCAGCGCCCAGGTGCCGAAGCCCCCCATCGACAGGCCGGTGAGATAGACGCGGTCCTCGTCGACGCGGTACTCGCGGCACAACTCGTCGACCAGCGCCCCGACCATGTCGGCGTTCCAGCCGCGCCCCGGGCACTGCGGCGAGACGACGATGCACGGATGGTCGAACGTGCCGGCGGCGATCAGCTTCGGCGGGCCGTGGATCTTGACCTTGTCGAGGTCGCTTCCCGATTCGCCGGCGCCGTGGAGGAATACCAGCAGCGGCCACTTCTTCGCCGCGTCGGCCTCGTAGCCGGCAGGGAGCGAGAGGAGGTAGCCGAGCTTGGCCTTGATCGTGATCTCCTTCTCGAAGAGCTTCGGCTCCTGCCCGCGCTCGGCGGCGCCGACGGCGCCTGTCGGTAAGACCATCGCCACGACGACCGCGAGCGCCACGGCCGACCAGGAGAGCTGCAGGCAGGGGGACGACATCGGGCGAGCTCCGGGGAGAAGGGAAGGCGGAAGCCCGCGGAATATACCGCTCTTGCTCTCAGCCGTCGCGGCCGCCGAGCGGCGCCCGCCCCGCGGTGGATCGCTCGGCTGCGACGCTGGTATTCTCCCTCGGGGGCTGCGGCACGAACGGCGTCATGGCAGCCCACGACTGACGATCTCCTCGCCGCCGGCATGCTGACGGTCACCCACTGCGGAGGTCCGATGACTGCCCGTACCATGACGCTGGTCGCCGCCGTCGTGTTCGGCACCGGTCTGGCCGCCGGCCAGACGATTCTCGACACGACCTTCACCGTCGATCCCCGACCCGCATGGACGTTGTCGGGCACCGGGGGACCGGGGTGGAATGCCGCTGGCTACCTCGACATGAGCTCCGGGCAATCCTGGCGGAGCCCGTCGTTCGCCGTGTCGAGTTTGGAGTACCTCGAGGTTTCCTACCGCACCACGCTCGCCACGGCGCCGACCGGATTTGCCGGCATGGTCTCGACGGTGTCGACGAATCCGGCGGCAACGTGGAACTTCAATCCGCAGTCGCCCGGACCGACCGGCCAGGATCTGATCGCCGACGACTATCGCTCCAGCCTGGCGACGGCTGCCGGCTGGCAGGAACAGACGCTCTATTCGCGCGTGCAGCGGAATGCGACCGCCGCGAGCGTCCGTTTCCACGGCGACACCGGCGGCACGCTGTCGATCGACGATGTCCGCGTGGCGCGGGTGAGCGATCGTGGCGCGGTGGCCGATTGGTCCGACGCCGTCTGGGCCGCCCGACCACGCGCTGCCTCGCTGGCGGCCGCGCCGGCGCTGCCGTTCACCGCGGCCGCCGACCGGTTCGCGACGCTGCCACGGACCGACGGGCGTCTGGCCGGCGGGCAAGCGGTGACGATGGTGATGCTCGGCGACAGCATCGTCAACGACATGGCGAACTCGGCGTTCGACGTGCTCGTGGAGCGGTCGCGACCCGGTGCGCGGGTGGATGTCGTGACCGCCGTCGGTGGCGGGGCGGGGATCGACAAGTGGAACCCGCTCAACGCCACCTATCCGTTCGTCAGCAGCACTGCCGCCGGCGGCACGCTCAAGTTCAACGAGGCGGTGATCGATCAGCGTCCCGACGTCGTCGTCATCGGCGGGATCAGCACTCCGGCCACGGCTGCCGGGTACCAGGCGATCCGCGACGTGATCGACAAGCTCCGGTCGTCGAGCGTCCACGACCAACTCGGCCATACGCCCGACATCCTGCTCACGACCGGGGCATTTGGATACGGGCCGTGGAGCAGCACGCTGGCGGGGAATCCCGCCGTGATCGGCAACGTCCGCGGCGACCCTGGCCTGGTGCCCGGTTCGGCGGCGTGGAACAAGGCCTGGTGCCCGACCGACCAACTCGATCCGCTCGCGCCCTTCGAGGGTGACTACCGGTCGAATCTCCTCCGGATCGCGAACGAGAAAGGGGTCGGATTTCTCGACACGATGGGGGTCTGGGGCGAGTACATGATCCTCGCCCAGGGGGGCACGCTCGGATCGCGGCACGTCGACTCCACCGTCTACGACGCTTACTTCCGCGACGTGATCCATGCCAACACCTATGGCAAGGAGCTTCTCGGGAGGACGTTGGCGGCGACATTCGCGCCGGTGCCCGAGCCGACGACGCTCGGCCTCGCCGTCGGGGCGGTGATCTGCCTGTGGTCGGTGCGCCGCGGCGGCCGCCGCCGGTCCGGTCGCTGACTTCCCAGTGTGATGACCCCGCGAATGGTGCGGCGATGCGACCTGGAGACCGTGCCATTTCGCCGCGCGGCCATCTGTTCGCCTGGGGCGGCACGCTGCTTTTCGGCGTGGTGGTGGCAGTGGTTGCGGGCCGGTTCGACGGGCGCCAGCCGTGGGGCGGCTGGGAGCCGAGTCACGAGCTCGACCGACCGGGCTATCGCGAGCGGATCGAGCGGGAACGCACGATCCGCACGCGTGCCAACACCTACTCGAACCTCGCCTATGTCCTCGTGGGACTGTATGCGGGGGCGCTGGCAATCGCGGATCGGCGTTGTGGCCGCGGCGAGATGGCCGGGATGTCCGACATCGATGAGAGGCCGGACCGAACCGATACCGCGCTGACGCTGTCATTCGCCGTCGCGATGGTCTGGCTCGGGTTGATGAGTGGCCTGTTCCATGCGTCGCTCACGCGCCTCGGTCAGCGCCTCGACGTCTCGGCCCAGTATCCGCCGCTGCTGGCGATCGTGTGCCTGGGCGCCGCACGCGGGCTGCCGCGGCGTGTCGGCGCGGTGCCGACGTGGACGGTGCTCGTCGGCGCGATGGTCGTGGCCGAGGGGCTGTTGTATCGCTACAAGTGGTCGATGTCGGCGACGACCGTCCTGGCGACGCTGATCCTCGCGGTGGGCCTCGTGGCGTTGGCCGAGCACATGGTCGCACCGGGGCGCCATCAGGCCGGCTGGTTCGTCGCCGCACTGGTGATGCTCGTCGCCGCGGTGGCCTGCCGGCAGCTCGACGTCGCCCGCCGGTTCACCGGCCCCGATACGATCGTCCAAGGACACGCCCTGTGGCATCTCCTCACGGCAGCGGCCCTCGGGGCGATGTGGCTCCACGAGCGGTCAGGGCGCGGGGGCGAAACGGTTGCCCGCTCATTGGGCGGGGGCTATGATCGCGAGTAGTGAACAAAAGTATTGATTCCGCCGATGGGGCAGCGGAAAGAGGAGGTCCTGATGACGTTTGAAGCGATTCGCAGTCGGCTTGCCGTTCGGCCGTTTCAGCCGTTTCGCATCGTGACCAGCAGTGGTGAAACCTACGATGTCCGGCATCCGGAGATGGCGGTGGTGACGAAGACGGAAATCGCCGTCGCCCGGGCAGACGACGACGGCACGCCTTCGCGCCTCGTCCTTGTTTCGACGCTGCATGTCACGGCCCTCGAGCCGCTCGGGACTGCCGGGGCAGCGTGAGCGGCTCCGAACCCTGTCGAGGAACCGATCCATGGCGAGCACGCGGCGTGACATGATCCGGGGAGGCGCGGCGGTGGCGGCCTCGGCGCTAGCGACCGGTGCCGTGGCGGCGGCAGACGCGCCGCTGGCCGTCGCCCTGGTCGGCTGTGGGGGGATGGGACGTGGCCACCTCGAGCGGCTCGTGAAGCGCGGCGACGTGCGCGTTTCGCACCTCTGCGACGTCGATGCCGAGCGGCTCGCAGCGGCGCGGAAGATCGTCACCGATTCGGGTGCGCCTGATCCGCACGCCACGGCCGATCTCCGCGAGACGCTCGCCGACCGCGCGCTGGCGGCAGTCTGGATCGCGACCCCCGACCACTGGCATGGCCCGGCGGCGATCCTCGCCGCCGACGCCGGGAAGCACGTGTATGTCGAGAAGCCCTGCGCTCACAACGTGCGCGAGGGGCGGCTGATGATCGACGCGGCGCGGCGCAACAACGTCGTGATGCAGGTCGGCACGCAGAGCCGCAGCGCCCCCCTGATCCGCAGCGCCATCGAGCGGCTCCGGGCCGGGGCGATCGGCGAGGTGCTCGTGGCCAAGGCGTGGAACAGCCAGCGGCGCGGGTCGATCGGCCATGCCATGCCGAGCGATCCCCCGGCCACGCTCCACTACGACCACTGGGTCGGCCCGGCCGCCTGGCAGCCCTATCAGAAGAACCTGCTTCCGGGCGTGTGGCGCTTCTGGCGCGGCTTCGGCTGCGGCGACATCGGCAACGACGGTGTCCACGAGATCGACATCGCCCGCTGGGGCCTCGGCGTCGATACCCATCCGGATGCCGTCGCCGGTCTCGGCGGGAAATACTTCTTCGACGACGACCAGCAGTTTCCCGACACGCAGTACTGTGTGTGGGAGTGGCCCGGGGCCGATGGCCGGCGCCGCCAGTTGGTCTTCGAGCAGCGCGACTGGTCGCCGTATGTCCAGGAGGGGCACGAGAACGGCAACGCGTTTTACGGCACCAAGGGGATGCTCGTGCTCGGCAAGCGGACCGGCTGGCAGCTCTACGGCGAGCGCAACAAACTCGTCGAGGAGGAGAAGGGCAACGTCGACATCGGCCCCCACCACGACGACTTCCTCGACTGCATCCGCCGCGGGGCCACGGCCGGCGCCCCGGGCGATCGGGCCCATGCCGACATCGAGGAGGGGCACCGCTCGGCTGTGCTCGTCCATCTGGGCAACATCGCCTGCAGCCTCCGCCGGACGCTCCGGTTCGACCCTGCGGCCGAGCAGGTCGTCGGCGATGCCGAGGCCGGAGCGCTGCTCCGCCGCGCCTACCGCGACGGCCACTGGGCCGTGCCGCGCGGCGTCTGAGCCGTAATTCACGAGCCGCGGCGACGCGATCGTGAGCATCGCGCAAGGGGCGTGTGAGGATCGCGCGAGCGCCGTGTGAGCGGGCGATGAGGCCGCGCGCGGATTGCGCGCGCGTGCGGCCGTCGTCCTCACCAACGGCTCACGTGGCTGGCCTCTCCTTTGCCCATGCCCGGCACGCGCCGGGCGTTGCCGTGGGCACGGGGCCCGCGGCGCGCGAACCCGCCGACGGATGCCCGGGGCGACGAGCCCGGACGGCCGTCGGCTCACAGGAGAGGGTGGCATGGACTGGCAGACCCCTGAACGCACACGAATCATACGGCGGACACGGACCGGATTCACGCTCGTTGAACTGCTCGTCGTCATCGCCATCATCGGCACGCTCGTCGGGATGCTCCTCCCGGCGGTTCAGGCGGCGCGCGAGGCGGCGCGGCGCTCGAGTTGCCTCAACAACATGCGGCAGATCGGCCTGTCGCTCCACAACTACCTCTCGGCCACCGGCAAGCTCCCCAGCTCGCGTCCGCCGGCGAAGACGACCCCTGCGTCGGTAATGGCGTGGCCGGTCGTCGTGCTCGATTACTTCGAGGAGGGGAGCCTGTCGAGGCTCTACGACAAGACCGTCGCTTGGAATGCCGGTGTGAACGTCACCGCTGGCACCACCGTGATCCCGCTGTTCGTCTGCCCGTCGACGGCGGGATCTTCGCGGCGTGCGGCGGCAGGCACCGGGACGGCGGTCGATGGCAAGGTGATGGGGCCGCTCGATTACATCGTCATGCATCGCCTCCGGCACCGCTTCTACACGGCCAACGGTCTGACGAATCCCGGTGGGACCGCCGATCAGGAAGGTCCGTTGGTGCTCGGTCGCGCGACCCGCGTCGCGGAGATCAGCGACGGCCTCAGCCAGACGATCATGATCATGGAGGATGCGGCGCGCCCCGACTTCCATCTGCTGAAGCGCAATCAGAATTCCGCGCTTCCGCGGCCCGAGGGATTCGGGTGGACCGACCCGGACGGTGCCTCGGGATCGATGGACGGGACCGACGCCACGACCGGGGCGATCAACGGGTCGAGTGGAACGGGACGGTGCATCATGACCTGCAATAACGACAGCGAGCCCTATTCATTTCATCCGGGCGGCATGGTCGTGTGCATGGCTGACGGTTCGGGGCGCTTCGTCTCCGAGCAGGTGCGCGCCGACGTGTTCGCCGCGCTGCTGACTGCCAAGGGGGGCGACATCGCCAACGGCGAGTACTGAGCCTGGTTCGCTCGGGTGATGTGCGAGGCTCACGGGCGCCGGCACGACCCGGTGGGCAGTGACCCCTCGTTCTCCACGTGGCCCACGGTCGGTTCCCCGGCCGTGGGCCGCGTCGTTGACCGGCCGGCCTGGGTGCGGGAGACTGCCGCGCCGGGGGATCACCGATGGCCGCGCGGAACCGCACCTCGTCGTTCGTCGCCGCGCTGGTGGCGGCCGGGCTGCTGGCGGGTGTCACCCGGGGCGACGGGCCGGCCGTAGACGATGACGGCGCGGCGGGGGCCCGCGACCGCCTCCTCGGGCTCCTCGACGGGCTCGGTCCGCCCGCCGGCGACGCCCGCACGCGGGTCGCGAAGGCCAAGAGCGTCGAAGCGCTCGGCGGCGCGGTCGCGGGAGTCGTCTCCCTGCGGGTGCACATCAATCCCGAGTCGCGCGTCAAGCTCCATGCCGTCACACCGATCGGCGACCTCGTCGTCGGCCGACCGCGGACGGTGCTCGTCGAGGTCGTCAACGAGGCCGGGGTGACGGCGGCGCTGGTGCTCGAGGCGCTGGATCTGGCAGGGGGTACGCCGCGCCCGGCCACGTTCTGCACTGTGACGCTTGCCGACGACGAGCGCTCGTCGCCGCGCCTCACGGGCCAGCCGGTCGAATGGAAGCTCGCGACACTTTCGCTCGACAGCCCCGGTCGTCGGGAGGTCCGCCTCGAGGCCGACGTTGGGCAGGGAACGCAGGATCTCGGATTCCGGGCCACGGCCGACCTGCTCCTCCGGGGCGTGGCGGCTGATCACGAGAAAGGCAGCGACCGATGATGAGCGCACGCGCGGCGATGGCAGCGGCGACCGTGAGCCCGCGGAAGAGCGGGGCCGTCGTGGTCGCCCTCGCGTCAGCGGTCGTGTTGATGACGACGGACGCCCGGGCCGCGTCGCCGCGCGCCGGTGTCGAGCCGTTACCCGTCGTGGCCACCGTCGAGCGGCAGCCGCTCCTGGCCGCCACCACGCGCCTGGCCGCGGCCCTGGAGCAGGCCGGAGCGCCGCTGCCGGCCGGGCTCGTGGCCGGCCTCGGTAGCGCCGGCGACGACGCGGCGACCGCACGGGCGGTGCAGGCGGCGCTCGATCCCCTCTGCCTGTGTGCGATCGATCTGACCGGCGAGCGGCCACGCGTGGTGGCGGCCGATGGTCCGGTCTCACTCGTCGAGCAGGGCTGGCGGACGTTTCTCGTCAAGGTCGTCAATCCGCGGGGCACGACAGCCACTCTCGCCCTCGACAGCCCGCAGGCCGGCGCGCTTGCCAAGGCGAAGGCCGAGGAGATCGCCGGGCGCTGGCTGGCCTTGGCGACGATCGACAGGCAGCCGCTGGCTTCCGCCCTGTCGGGGCTCGATCTGGAATACCGGATCGTCGAGCTGTTTTCGCGCGAGGCGGGGCCGGCGTTCGCCCGGATCGAGTGCCGGCTCGACGGCGCCGCGGCCGCCGCCGGCGCCGACATGGCGTTTCGTGCCGTTGCCTCGCAGCCGGTCACGTTTCGCATCGCCGACGAGCCCGACCGGCCGGCGGCGGCGAAGATCGAGATCACCGACGGCGCCGGGCGCGTCTACCCGCCGCAGGCCAAGCGCCTCGCCCCCGACCTGTTCTTTCAGAAGCAGATCTATCGGTTCGACGGTGAGACGGTGCGGCTGCCCGACGGGGCGTATCGTGTCGAGTGCTCGCGCGGGCCGGAGTCGATTCCCGAGTCGGTCGAGCTGGTCGTGGCGGGCGCCCCGGCCGAGGTGCGCCACACGGTGCGGCGGTGGATCGATCCGTCGCGGCATGGCTGGTGGTCGGGTGACCATCACATCCACGCCGCCGGCTGCGCCCACTACGAATCCCCGACCGAAGGTGTCGAGCCGATCGACATGCTCCGCCAGTGCATGGGGGAAGACCTCAAGGTCGGGTGCTGCCTCACCTGGGGCCCATGCTTCGACTACCAGAAGCGCTTCTTCACCGGGAAGCCCGACGACGTCAGCCGGCCTCCCTACCTGCTGCGCTACGACATCGAGGTCTCCGGGTTCGGGTCGCACGTCTCCGGCCACCTCAACCTGCTGCGCCTCACCGAGCAGATCCCGCCGGGAGGCGACTCGAAGCACCACTGGCCCACGCTCGGCCTCGCCACGCTCCGCTGGGCGAAGCGCCAGGGGGCGGTCTGCGGCCCGGCCCACTCCGCCAACGGCCTGACCAACTCTGTCGGCCGGCTTCCCGGCACCGACGGCAAGGACGGGCCGAACCGGCTGCCGAACTTCGACATCCCGGCGTTTGACGGCATCGGGGCCAACGAATTCATCGTCGACGTGCCCCACGAGGTGCCGGGGCCCGACGGCCGGCCGGTGCCGGCGGTCGATTTCATCTCGACGATGGACACCGACCCGACCGCCGAGCTCACCATCTGGTACCACGTCCTCAACTGCGGCTACCGCGTCCGCGCCAGCGGCGAGACCGACTTCCCCTGCATCTCCGGTGAGCGCGTCGGGCTGGGGCGCGTGTACGCCAAGCTCGACGGGCCGCTGTCGTTCGACGCTTGGGTCGATGCGATCCAAGCGGGGCGGAGCTACGTCAGCGACGGGGCGACACACCTCCGCGATTTCGCCGCCGACGTGCCGGGCCAGGGGATGCGCGAGTGTGGCGTGGCGGGGAGCGAAATCCGGCTCGCGGAGCCGGCCGAGCTGACGTTTACGGTGGTCGCGGCCGCGCGCCGCGCCGGTGGCGGCACCGTGCCCGTCGAATTGATCGAAAACGGGTTTCTCGTCGCCCGAGCGGAGATCCGCGCCGACGGCAGCGAACAGCCGCTGTCGTTCCGCCACCGCGTCGGCCGGAGCAGTTGGGTCGCCGTCCGCAGTTTTCCCGGGGCCCATGCCAATCCGCTGTTCGTCCTCGTCGGCGGTAAGCCGATCCGCGCGAGCGTCGACAGCGCCCGGTGGTGCGTTGCCGCGGTCGAGCAGTGCTGGAAGACGAAGCAGCGCAGCTACCGCGCCGAGGAGCTCGACGCGGCCCGCGCGGCGTATGACGTCGCCCGTCAGGCCTACGGGCGAATCGAGCGCGAGGCCGCGGCGGAGTGATGGGCGGTGTGTTGATGATCGGCGGTGGTGGTCTGGTTCGGTATCATATGGAGCGTCAGGTCGGAGACGTCGGCGCGGGAATTTCGGGTGCGTGCCGGCGTGGTGACCGGGTTGCGTGGGCGTCGCATGCTTGTCACGTGGTCGTCGCGTGATCGTCATGGGGTGATTCAGCCGATGCAGTCACGGGAAAATCGCTCAGACGCATCGATCGCGCACGCCACCGCGCGGCTGGCGCGGCTCGTCGCTGCGGCGATTCGTGCGCGAATCCCTGTCGTTGCCGGTAGGGGTGATGGCGGCGTTGGCAGCGCGGGAAGCGGAGGGCAGGGTTCCGCCGTCGCCGATCGTGCCGGTGTCTTGGGTGTCTTGGATCCGCTTGCCGCCGAGCTCGAGCGGTCGGATGGTTCAGGAGCGTCGGCAGTCGCGATCGTCGGCCGGGTGACGCCCCTGCTCCCGCCCGAAGTCGGGGCGGTGCTCATGACGGCGGCCTCCGGGGGCGATGGCCAGGCAGCCCTCGCCGCGCTGTATGAGCAGGCGGCTGGCGCGACCCATGCCGGGTGGCGGTTTCGGGTCGACCTGGTCTATCCGCTGCTCGTCTGCGCGCTGGCGGCGGCGGGTGTGGCGTCGCTGGCGTGGTGGTATGGGCCGCTCGTCGCCGCGGTCGACGACACGCTCACCGGTCCGCAGGCCGGAGCCGTGTTCGACGCCCGGCCGGTGGTCAACGTGATCCGGTGGCCCGTGATCGGTGTCGGCCTCCTCGGGGCGGCCGCTGTGGCAGCGCTTGCGATGACGTCGCGCGGGCAACGGGCCGCGACCGGAACGTCGCGCCTTGCCGACGTGATCGCGTCGTTCACCGAACCGGCCGCCCGGCGGCAGGCCACGCAGGCCGTCACCGAGCACGAGCGGCTCGTGCGCGATCAGCGCCAGCGGGCGTGGGGCAAGGTGCCGGCGATCGTCGGCAGCGTCGTCGCCGGAGCGGCCGTGCTGGTCTATGGGCTGGCGTTGTTTCAGCCCCTGGTCACGCTGTTGCTTCGTGTCGCGGAACAGCCCGCGGTCGCCGAATGGCGCGGTGCCGAGCCGGAGCGAGGGCGATGAGCACCGCCGCCGGAGCCGACGATGTCTGGAGCCGCCACGTGGCGGCCGCGGTCGCCAACCGCGCCGCGCTCCTGCCGCTGGTCGACGCGGTCGCCGATTCTCTCGACGCGGAGTCGGGGGCTGGGGTGAGCCGCCGCTGGCGGGCGGTGTCGGTGGCGCTTGCCAGCGCCGATCCCGCCCGGGCTGCGGCTGCCGCCCGCTCCGACCCGGCCGCGTGGCTGCCGCTGTTTCCCGCCACGGAGGCTGCCGAGAAGCGGCTCGCGCGGCTCCTCGGCGAGGCCCGCCGGCCACTCCTCACGTCGTCGCGGCAGTGGTCGGCACTGGTCTATCCGCTGATCGTGCTGGGTGTCGCGACGCTGGTGCTGTTCGCGTTGTCGGTGACGGTGATGCCGGCGTTCCGAAAGCTGTTCGACGATTTCGGTCTCCAGCTGCCGTTGGTCACGCGGGCCGTGCTCATCGCCACCGACCTCCTCGCCACGGGCTGGCTGCCGGCTACGGTCGCGGGGCTCGCGCTCCTCGCCGCCTGGTGGCTGGCGGTGCGCTACGGCCCGCGCGGGCCCACCGTGACCGCGGGATTCACGCAGGCCCTCGCCGGCCTCGTGGCCGCCGGTGTGCCGGCGGACGAGGCTGTCGTCCTTGCCGCTCGGGGTGTTGGGCAGGCCGGGGAGGGGAGCGGCGCGACGCCGCTGACGAATGCCGCGCGCGAAGCCCTGGGGTTGCCACCGGATAGCGCCGGGCGCGTGCTCGACGCCGTCGCCGAGTGCCACGCCGACCGGACGCGCCGGGCCGCCGACGGGATGGCCTGGTTCGTCGGGCCGGTGGCGGTCGGCCTGGTCGGCTCGTTCGTCGGCCTGGTCACCATGGCGCTGTTCGCTCCGCTGATCAAGCTTGTGGTGAGTCTGTCATGAGCGACTCCCGCCGCGATCGCGCGCTGCAGGGATGGTTCCCGTCGCTGGTGCCCCTCGTGCAGTGGCTCAGCGATTGCCTGTCACGTGCCGTGGCACGCGGTCCCGGGCGCCGCTCGGCGGCGGTGCTCCGCCTCCTCGCGGTGAGCGACAGGGAAGGGATTCCCCCGGCGCGGCTGCTCGCGGCGTGGGCCCGCGATGAACGGGGTGGTCAGGCCACGCGGGTGAAGCAGGCCGCCGAGTTGCTCGCCGCCGGAGCGACGCCAGGGGAGGTGGTGAAACGCGTGCCGGGACTCGTGACCCTCGACCATGCCGCTGCCGTGTGCTGCGGCGAGCGGCTCGGGCTGCTGCCGCAGACGGTGGCAGCGACGCTTTCCGCCGACGCGGCTCGCGACGGGACGGGCTGGGGGCGGTTTCGCGCCACTCTCGGCTACCTCGCCGTCGTCGTGTTCGTCTTTTCGTGCGTGGCGTTGCTCCTGGGGCTGCGTGTGATCCCGCAGTTTCAGCAGATCATCAGCGAATTCGACATGGGCGAACCGATGGCGCTCCGACTGGCGGCGGGCGTGAGCACCGTGCTCGGGTTGCCGGCAGCGGTCGTGCTCGTTCCTCTCGCCGTCGTCGTCGGCATGATCCAGGGGGTCGCCGAGATGGCCGGACCGTGGGCCGCGATCCCGGTGATCACCGGGTTGATCATCGTCGCGTGGCTCGCCTTCCGGACCGTCGTGCGGCTCGTGAGCCGCTTGATCGGCGGGTGGCTCGTCGCGCCATTCCGCCGCCCGTTTCGCCGTGCCGCCGCGCTGGATCACCTGGCCGTCGCACTCGAGGCGGGGCTGCCGCTGCCGGAGGCGGCGAAGGTCCTCGCCGATTGTCAGGGCGACGGACCCGTGGCCGGGAGCCTCCGGCGGATCGCGACGGCGACTCCCGATCTCGCCGCCGCCGGCCTGGCGACAGGCGCGGAAGCGGAGTTCTTCGCAGCCTCCACGGCGAGCGGCGTCGGCCCCTGGGCGCTGCACACACTCGCGCGCGAGGCTCGTGAGCGCGGCTCGCGGCGGGCCCTCGCGTGGAGTAGCGCGCTGGTGCCCGTCGCCGCCGCGGTGATGGGGGCGGTGGTGCTCCTCGAGGCACTCGCGATGTTCGTGCCACTGGTGCGATTGATCAGGGGGTTGGCATGACGACGTGCAACCGCCGGGTCGCGCAGCGCGGTCGAGTCGAGCGCCGCGGGCTGTCGAGCCTCGAGACGGTGGCGGCGCTGGCGATCCTGACCGTGATCCTCGGCTCGACGATGCCGCTGTTCGTGCGCCATCTGCGGCTCCTCGCCGATTCCCGCCACGAGCGGATCGCCATGGAGGAGCTCGCGAATCGGGCCGAGGTCTTGGCGAGCCTGCCGCCGGAAGACGTGGCGGCGTTCGTCGCCCGGCCGCCCCTTTCCGACCGCGCGCGCCGCCGGCTCCCCGGCGCGGTGCTGTCGGCCCGCCGGGAACAGCTCGGCCGCGTCGTCCTCGCGCTGTCGTGGGACGCACCCGGACGCGCCTTGCGGCCGGTGGCACTGGCGGTATGGTTGCCGTCGGCCGACGTCGCCCCCGGAAGGGAGGCTGCCCGATGAACCGCCGCGGTGCGTCGCTGGTGGAGTTGCTCGCCGTGATCACCGCCACGTCGGTGGTGCTCACGATCGGTGCCGGCCTGATCCACCGGGCGCTCGGCCTGCAGGCCGCGTCGCGGCACCATCTCGAGCACGACCGCACGGCACTGGCCCTCGGGCGCCGGTTCCGCGCCGATGTCCATGCCGCTCGCGCGCTCGACGGCACCGCCGCCGGCCAACGGCTGCTGCGGATCACCACGGCGCGGGGCGAGGCGATCGACTACCTTGCCACGCCGGCGGGGCTGCGCCGCATGGCGACGGCCGATGGCAGCCGTGCCACCAGGGAAGACTACCGGCTCGGCGCCGGGACCGTGTGGCGGGTCGAGGCCGAGGGCGCCCTGGTGCGCCTCACCGCCACGGGCACGGCCACTGGCGCGCCGCCGAGCGAGGTCGAGATCGTGGCCCACGCCGCCGGCCTCGGAGGTGACCGATGACCCGGCCTGCGGTCCTGCCCCGGCGCGGCGCGGTGATGTTCGTGGCGCTGGCCGCCCTGGCGACGGTGGCGGCGATCGCCGCCGCGATGCTCTCCGGGGCGCTTGCCGGCCGCCGCCAGCTGCGCGCCGAGCGCGACAGCCTCCAGGTGGAGCAGTTGCTCGACCTGGCGACCCGCGAAGCCCGGGAGCGGGGTGCCGCCGGCCACGGGGCCGACGGGATGCGGGTCGTGCCCACCGACGCGATCGTCGGCAGCGGCTCCGCCCGGATCACGACCACGGTCGCCCCCGGAGGCGACGGAGCCGTGCGCGTGGTCGTCGAATACCCGCTTGAAGGGCCGGTCACGATCCGGCGCACCCGAGAAGTCACCGGTCCCGTCTCCGCTCGATCCCCGTCACATGAGGAACAGTCGCCATGAACCACTTCCCGACCCCCGCGTTGCGGCGCGCCTTCACGCTCGTCGAGCTCCTCGTCGTGATCGCGATCATCGGCGTGCTCGTCGGGCTGTTGCTTCCGGCTGTCCAGGCGGCGCGCGAGGCGGCGCGGCGCTGCAGCTGCGCCAACAACCTCACGCAGCTCGGGCTGGCGCTGCACAACCACGAATTCAGCCAGGAGGCGTTTCCCCCCGGGGTCACGGGCGATCCCGGGCCGATCCGCAGCGTCGCCGAGGGGAGGCACGTCGGGTGGATCGTGCGTCTCCTGCCGTATCTCGAGCAGCAGGCGGTGGCCCGGCACTTCGACGAGGCGGCGGGGGCCTATGCGGAGGCCAACGCGCCGGTGAGGAAGCTGCGGATCCAGGTGCTTCTCTGCCCGTCGGATCCGCTCCGGGTGTTCGACCGGCAGGAGCCCGACATCGGGCACTCGACCTATGCCGGCTGCCATGCCTCCGCGGAGACGCCGATCGACACCGGCAACGACGGCGTGCTGTTTCTCGACAGCCGGATCCGGTTCGGCGACATCGAAGACGGTTCGTCGAACACGCTCCTGGTCGCCGAGCATTTTCTCGGCGGCGACGACCTCGGCTGGCTGTCGGGGACGCGCTCCACGCTCCGCAATACCTCGCGGATCGAGGACGTGCCGAAGCTCGAAGGAGCGGACGAGGCGGCACCCGACGCGCTATTCGTCGGCGGACTCGGCAGCTACCACCCCGGCGGGATCCAGGTGTCGCTCGCCGACGGCGCGACGCGTTTCATCTCGCGAACCGTCTCCCCCGACGTCCTCCGCCAGCTCGGCGCCCGCGCCGACGGCGAGCTGCCCGCCGACAACGGCGAGCGCTGAGAGGTCGCTTCACTCCGCCGCGACGGGGATGAACTGCACCGCGTCGATGATCACGTTGACATCCACGAATAGGCGTCCATACAGTGAAATTCCGGAATCGTGACGAGGTGTTTTCGTGGTGCGCTACACACTCGATTCGGAAACCAGCCGCCAACTCGGCAAAGCCACCCAGCCCGTCGAGTTGTGCGACCACGCCGGCACGGTGATCGGGGTTTTCTTTCCGGAACGAGGGGGACGCGGCCTACCCCCTCCCGGTCTCCAATCGTCGCTGAGTGCCGAGGAGATCGAGCGCAGGCGCAGCGCCCGAACGGGGCGCACGCTCGACGAGATTCTCCGGAGCGTGGAGCCGAGATGAGGCATTTCGTCTTCTGGGTTCCCGAGGCAGACGAAAAACTCCAGGCAATCCTCGCGGCAGCGGATGCGATGCCCGATCTCATTCGCGTCGTTCGGGAAGTCGACTTTTGGCTGGCGCGCGACCCGCTCGATTTCGGTGAGTCGCGATTCGACACGGTACGACTGGGAGTCGTTCGCCCGCTCGCCGTGCTCTTCGATGTGATTGCCGATCCGCCGACGGTGATCGTGCTCGACATCTGGCAGTACTGAGCGCTGGATACCGGGTCATTGACGGGGGCTGCCGTCTCGGCGACACGCCCGCCCGGCTGATCACCAGCCGATCCGCCGACGGCGAGCTGCCTGCCGACAACGGCGAGCGCTGAGAGGTTGCTTCACTCCGCCGCGACGGGGATGAACTGCACCGCGTCGATGATCACGTGGTCGGTCGTGCCCGCCGTGTCGACGACCACGCTCGTCGCCTTGCCGGCGGGGAGGACGAAACGGCCGAGGACAAACCCCGTCTCCGGCGGCTTTTCGCGCTGGTCGAGCGTCACGGTCGTCGTTCCGGCGGGTGACTCGATCCGTACCGGCACGGCGCGGCTGCGGTTGGAGGCCGCAGTGTAGAAGTAGCGGATCTCGTAGCGTCCCGCGGCCGGCAGGTCGGGAGTGAACCGGGCACGCTTGCGCCCTTTCCCCTCGCCGCCGTCGTGGAGGTAGTCGTCGCCGACGAAGCCGCCGATCGAGTGGCTCGTCGACCAGTCTCCCTCGAGCTCGGCGGCGGGAGTGTCGACGACGACACCGGCGAGCTGCGCTGCCTCGAGCTGCGGCTTCCGCGCCGGGCCGGTCCAGTCGAGCACCTGGCCGTCGGCACGGAGGCGTTCGGCGAGGGCTGGGTAGGGCACGTCCTGGACGGCCGTGCCGGCGTCGATCGCCAGCGCCGCCGCCGTCGCGGCCGACTGGCCCAGGACCATGAACACCGGCTCCATCCGGATCGATCCGTAGGCGATGTGCGAGGCGGCGAGGCAGACCGGCACGAGGAGGTTCTCGCACTCCTCCTTGCGCGGGCGGATGCTCCGATAGGCGATCCGGTAGGGGGACACGCCGACCTGGATGTCGCCTTCGTTGCGCACCGTGCCGTCGGCCGTCACGGTGCGGCGGACGTTGTGGGAATCCATGTTGTAGGCCCCGAGGCCGACCGGATCGTCGGCGACCAATCGTTGCTGGCAGTGGTTCTGGTTCATCACCATCTCCGACACCATCCGCCGTGCCTCGCGGACGTAGATCTGGTGCGGCCAGTTGTCGTTGTCGGTGAACTCGTCCCTGGCCAGGCCGAGGCGCTGGAACTGCTCGCGGACCTCCGCCGGCACGCGCGGATGGTTGGCGAGCGACCACATCAGCCCCTGCTGGTAGGCCCGGTGGTCGGCGACGATCCGCGCGCGGGTGGCGTCGTCGGCAGTCGGATAGGCGTGGTTGGCCCCGAGGTAGTCGGTGCTGATCGCGAAGTTGTTGTTGGTGTCGGTCTTGCGGTTGGGCATGAATACCGGGTTCCAGGGGATCCTCCGGTCGCCGGCCTCGAAGTTCCGAAACAGCATTTCGAAGGTCTTCTCGTCGTAGCCGGCCGGTTTCGGCCAGGGCCGCCGGTTGTCGGGGGCGTCGGTCGTGCACATCCGGAAGCAGTAGGCCTGCACGCGGGCGTCGCCGGCGCCGTCGGTGCCGGCCGGTTCCGGATCGACGAGCGCCACCAGGCCGCTGGTCGGATCGCCGGGCACGACGTAGGGATCAACGTCGTGGGTGAACTGGTGCTTCGTGGCCCGCGCGACCTGGATGCCGTTCAACGTCTCGCCATACACCGCGTTTGCCTCGCGGCCGACGTGATACGAAACCCCCGCCGCGGCCATCAGGTCGCCCTCGTACGTGGCGTCGATGAACACCGTCCCGGGAAACTCCCGCCCCGACACCGTCCGCAACGCCCGGATCCGGTGGCCGTCGAGCCGCGCTCCGCCGCCCACGCGGTCGAGGCGCTCGCCGACGATCACCTCGACGCCGGCCTCGGCGATCCAGTCGCGGTACACGTTCGCGGCGACGTGGGGTTCGAACGTCCACATTTCCTCTTCCCCCGGCACCTTGCGGCGGCTCTGGTAATCCTCCATCCGCTCCTGCCGCCAGGCCTCGGGCCGGGAATAGTGCCTGCCGATGCGCCGGTAGAACTCGCGTGCCAGCCCGCCGATCGCAGCCTTGTTGCCGATGTCGGTTGCCCCCAGGCCCCCGGTGGTGAGGCCGCCGACATGGCCCGACGGCTCGATGACGACGACGCTCTTCCCCATCCGCCGCGCCTGGATCGCGGCGATGATCCCCCCGCTGGTCGCCCCGTAGACGACGATGTCGCGGGGCGGCTCGGCGCGAGCCGACAACGACGCGGCGCCCGTCGTGACGGCGACCGCCAGCGCGATCGAAAGCCGCTGGAAGTGGCTGGACAACGTACGCATGAGAGGTCTCTCGGCGCAGGGAAAACCACAGCCTGGCGTTGCCCAGGTGGGACGGGCCCCACCCATTGTCGGCGTGCGATCAGGGATCGTAGCCGAGCGGTGAGCGGCCGAGCCACCGGCGTGAGGCTATGGGCGGCAGGGCCGGAATCTGGCCGGGCGAGGTGGTGCGTTGCGGCGACAGAGAATCCCGTCCCGAGAGGGGTTCGCCGTTGGGGCGGATCCGTGGCTCAGGATTCTGCCACTGGCCGACTCACCGTCTGGTGGCTCTTATTCCTTATCGCGGCGACGGTGTCGGGCGGCCGCGGCGTTTCCGTCATAGCCAAAGGGGTGAACTCATGATCCAGGGGTTGGCTTTGTTGGCATCGTCGATGCCGAATCTGACGCTGTTCCAGTACAACGCCGTCGACAACATCTTCTCGATGACCGTCGCGACGATGGGGGCCGCGGCGCTGTTCCTCTACATGTCGCGTGCCCACGTCGATCCGGAGTACCGGCCGGCGCTGCTGGTATCCGGGCTGGTGGTGTCGATCGCCTGCTACCACTACTTCATGATCCGGCACAGTTGGCACGGGGCTTACACGCTGGTGGACGGCAACTACAAGGCCACGGGCGCCGCGTTCAACGATTTCTACCGCTACGCCGACTGGATCCTGACCGTGCCGCTCCTGATGGTCGAACTGGTGGCTGTTCTCCGCCTCCACGCCGAGAAGGCGACGAACCTGCTCACGCGTCTGGTGATCGCGGCGGCCCTGATGATCGCGCTCGGCTACCCGGGCGAGGTGATCGCCGACCAGTCACGGTGGATGGAGCGCGTCATGTGGGGCGGGCTCTCTTCGATCCCGTTCTTCTACATCTTGTACGTGCTCTGGACCGAGCTCACCAAGTCGCTCGGCAGCCAACCGCCGGCGGCGCGGAGGCTTCTCGAGATCGCCCGTCTGGTGATCCTCGTCACCTGGGCCGTCTACCCGATCGCCTACGCCCTCGGTGGCACCCCGGACGCACTGGCGGCAAAGGCCGGCACCGCCACCGCGGCCAGTGGGATCGTCGGTGCCAACGGCGTGGTCGGCCTGCAGATCGGTTACGCGATCGCCGACATGACCGCGAAGGCGGGATTCGGCGTGTTGATCTATCTGATCGCCAAGGCCAAGAGTACGAAGACCGCCGCGGGCGGCGACTACGCGGCGGCCTGAACCCGTGACTTCACGCAACCGCTGGTGGTCATGACATGCACGCGGCCTCGGTGATCCTGCTCTCGTGGGCGCTGATCGGGGCCGCGTGTTGCTTTCACCTCCCGGCCGCGGTCACGGCCGGGATCCTGGCCCTGCTCGTGGCGGTGGTCGGCCTGCCTCACGGTGCGGCCGACCACCGCTACGCCCGTCCGCGCCTCGAACCGCTTCTCGGAACCCTGTGGCTGCCGGTGTTTCTCGGCGGCTACGCGGCGGTCATGGCCTCCGTCGTGGCCGGTTGGGTTGTCGCACCGGCCGCCACGATCGTGGTGTTTTTCCTCGCATCGGCGTGGCATTTCGGCCGGGAAGAACCGCGCCCGCTCGGACCGTGCCGCCTGCGGCCGCTGTTTCGATTCGCTCGCGGGGGGCTCGTGATCTGGACGCCGCTGGTGGTCCACACCGCCGACGTCCGAGGAATCCTCGGGATCGTCGCCCCCGCGGCACCGGCGTTCGCGATCGATCGCTCCGTCGCCCTGCTGACGGCTTGCTCCTGGGCGCTGCTCGCCGTCGCGGCGGCCGGATGGATGATCCAGGGTCTGGCCGCGGTGCGCCGCGGCGGGCGGGTCAGGCGAGTGCTGCTGGTCGATAATGCCCTGGTCGCGTCGCTGGTAACGCTGTTCGCCCTCGTCGGCCCGCTGGTGGGCTTCATTGTCTATTTTTGCGCCTGGCATTCGGTCCGCGGGCTGCGGCGGCTCCGCGTCGAGCTCGGCGAAAGTTGGCCGGTGCTGGCCAAAAGCCTCGCGCTGCCGACGGGCGCGGCGATCGCGCTGATCGGGCTCGTGGCGTGGGTCGGGCTCGACACCGCGGGCTGGAGCCACGCGCTCGTCCGGGCGACGTTCGTCGGGTTGAGCGCCGTCGCGATGCCGCATCTGCTGCTGCACGGCGTGGCACCGTTGTCGGAGTCGTCGGTCGTGAGCTCCTCCAACCGCGTGCTCGGCGCGGGGAGCCCCGCATGACCACGTCCGTGGAGTTCGACTACGCGATCGTCGGTGGCGGCCTGCAGGGCTGCCTCGTGGCCCACGCGCTGGCCTGGCACCGGCCGGAGGCGACCGTGCTGCTTGTCGAGCGCGCAGCCGCGCCGTGTGGCAATCACACCTGGTCGTTTCACGAGACCGACGTCGCCGCGTCGGCTCGCGGCTGGTTCGACCCGCTGGTCGTCCACCGCTGGCCTGGCTACCGCGTGCGCTTTCCCGGGCTGTCGCGGCGGGTCGGGATTCCCTACGCCTCGCTGACCTCCGATCGTCTTCGCGCGTCCACCGTGGCGTTGGCGAGCGGGAGTGGGGCCCGGCCGAACGGGCTCGTGATTCGCTGCGGTGAGCCGTCGGAGATCGTGTCGGCGACGACCGTGAGACTCGGCAGTGGTGCCGACGTGACGTGCCGGGTGATCCTCGATTGCCGCGGCCGGGCGACTTCGCAAGGAGGGGCGTGCGGATACCAGTCGTTCATCGGCCATGAATTCGAGACCGGCGGGCGGTGGCCGGCGTCCGAGCCGACGGTCATGGACGTGCCTGCGGACCAGGCGGAGGGGTTCGAGTTTCTTTACGAACTGCCGCTCGGGCCCGATCGGGTGCTTCTCGAGTACACGCGGTTCCACGAACAGCCGGGCTGCGACGACGGCCGGGCCAATGCCCTGATCGCGGCACGGCTGGCCGAGTCCGGCGTGGGAGCACCGCGGACGGTCCGCACCGAGCGCGGATGCCTGCCGATGCCGTATGACCCGGCAACCGTGTCCAGGGCACCGTGGCCTGCGGGCGGCTACGCCGGCGGGTGGTATCACGCGGCGACCGGATACTCGATGCCCCTTGCGGTCCGCTTCGCCGAGATCGTCGCCCGGGCCCATCCGGACCGGGTGGCCGCGGAGGTCGCCACGGCCGCCGCGACCGACCGGTACCGCCGGGGGTTCGCCCGGTTTCTCAATCGCCTCCTGTTCTGCCTGGTCAGGGCCGAGGATCGGTGGCGAATCTTCCACCGCTTCTACGGCGTGCTGCCGGAGGACCGGATCGCCAGATTTTACGCGCATCGCTTCACCTGCTCCGATGCGGCGCGGATCGTGCTCGGCAGGCCGCCGCTTGGTCTGGTGCCGCTGCGATTCGCGAGGTCGTTCGTCTCAACCCCCGGTCCGGTGCCGACATGACTGCCCAGCCTCTCGGTTTCTCGGGCCCCGCCCATGTCAGCGCGCGCACGCGGCACGGCTGGTCCAAGGCCCTCCGCCTCGCGCCCGATCTCTACCCGGGCGTCGGTGGCAAGCGGCTGCGGGCGGCACTGCTCGAAGGGGCTCATGCCTTCGCCGGCGGCCGCGGTGCGGCCCCGGGGGAATTCGTCGATGCGGTGGAGATGCTCCACGCCGGCGCGCTGGTGATCGACGACTTTGAAGACGATTCGCACACCCGCCGCGGCCAGCCGGCGCTCCACCGGGTGATCGGACCGGCCCGCGCGGTGAACGCCGGGAACTGGATGTATTTCCGGGCGTTGGAACTGGTGGCGACGGGGGGAGATCCCGGCCGATCGGCCGCGGTCGTGAGCCGATTCATCACCGTCGCCCGGCAGTGCCACGAGGGGCAGGCGATCGATCTGTCCACCCCCGTCGACGAAGTCACGCCGCGCGAAGCGCTCGTCACCGCGCTGGCGATCTCGCGCTGGAAGACCGGACGCCTGACGTCACTCGCTGCCTGGTGCGGAGCGCACGCCGCCGCCGGGGACCCCGACACGCTCCGTGCCGTGGCCGCCTTCGGGTGCCGGGTGGGAATCTGCCTGCAGATGAAAAACGACCTCGACGAACTGGCCGGGCTCGTCGATGGCGCCGACCGATGCGACGACCTCCGCAATCGCCGTGTCACCTGGCCGTGGGCGTGGGCCGCGGCGGAGCTGTCGGCCGGGAGGTTCGCCGCCCTGCAGCGCCGTCTGCGAGTGGCGACCGGAACGACGTGCGCCTGTCGTGCGCTGGCGCACGATCTGCTCGACGCGACCCATGGGCGGGCCGTGGCCGCGATCAATACCCGGCTGGCACGTGCGGTCGAGCGGCTCGCCGCCGCGGCCGACGGGGGGCGCGATCCCGGCCCCTTGGCCGCGGTGGCAAGCGCGCTTGTGATCGGCGCCGAGCCGGTGACGGCGGAGGCCGCTTCATGAGCGTGGCGACCGACGCCGGGACGGTGGCGCCCCGGTTGACCACCGGTCAGCGACGGCGTGCGGCCGTGATCGGCAGCGGGTTCGGCGGGCTCGCGGCGGCCGTTCGCCTGCAGTCGATGGGGTTCGACACGGTGTGCTACGAGACCCACGACCAACCCGGCGGCCGCGCCGCCGTCTACGAGGATCGCGGCTACATCTTCGACGCCGGGCCGACCGTGATCACGGCCCCCCACTGCCTGGAGGAGTTGTTCGCGCTCTCCGGGCGGCGGATGTCGGACTTCGTGCGCCTGTTGCCGGTGACGCCGCTGTACCGTCTCCGGTGGAGCGATGGCGTGGAGTTCGACTACGTCGCCGACGAAGCCGGTCTGATCGAGCAGGTGCGGCGGGTCAACCCCGCCGACGTCGATGGGTACCGCCGCTTCGCCGACTACTCACGGCAGGTGTTCGCCAAGGGCTACGAGGAGCTCGGCGCCGTCCCGTTTCTCCATTTTGCCGACATGATCCGCGCCGCTCCGCAACTGGCCCGCCTGCGCGCCGACCGGAGCGTGTACGCCACCGTCTCGCGATTCGTCACGGACGAGCACCTCCGCCAGGCATTCAGCTTTCACCCGCTCCTGGTCGGTGGCAATCCGCTCGAGACCAGCGCGATCTACACGCTGATCCACTGGATCGAACGGAAGTGGGGCGTGTTTTTCCCCGCGGGGGGCACCGGCGCGTTGGTCCGCGGCCTGGTGCGGCTGTTTCACGAGCTCGGTGGCACGCTCCGGCTCGAAGCGCCGGTCGACCGCGTCGCGCTCGAGACCGTCGGCGCCGCGACCCGGCATGTCGTCCATGCCGCCGGCGGGCCGCCGCAGGCCTTCGACCTGCTCGTCTCGAATGCCGATGTCCACCACACCTACGCCACGCTCTACCGCGGCGTCGCCGCCGCGCGGCGCCGGCAGCGCCGGCTGGAACGAATGGCGTGGTCGATGTCGCTGTTCGTGCTGTACTTCGGCACCGACCGGCGGTATCCGAATCTGGCGCACCACACGATCCTGTTCGGGCCGCGGTTTCACGGACTGCTGCGCGACATCTTTCACGGCCATCGTCTTCCCGAGGATTTCAGCCTCTATCTCCACGCTCCCACGATCACCGACCCGACCATGGCCCCGGCCGGGTGTGAGTCGTTTTACGTCCTCAGTCCCGTGCCGCACCTGGGCAACGCGGCGATCGACTGGGACGCGGTGGCCGAGGGCTACGGCGACGCCATCCTCCGCGCCCTCGAGCCGCACCTGCCGGGAGTCCGCGCGGCGATCGTGACACGTCGGCACGTCACACCGGCCGATTTTTCATCCCGGTTCCACGCCGCCCATGGGTCGGCCTTCTCGGTCGCACCTTCGCTCACGCAAAGCGCTTACTTTCGGCCCCACAATCGCGACCCGGACATCCCCGGGCTGTATCTCGTCGGGGCAGGCACCCATCCCGGGGCCGGCGTCCCCGGCGTCGTCAACTCGGCAAAGGCCACCTGTGCCACGATCGCCGCCGATTTCCATGTCGCGCCGCACTGACGGCCATCCGCCACCGGCCGGCACGACCTTCGTCTGCTCTGGTGACGAAGGGAAACCGAGCCGGTCTCTCGGGGCGTCCTCGGCCGGAGAGTCGATCCGGCGGCACAGCCGGTCGTTCTCGTTCGCCAGCCGCCTCCTCCCGGCCGCGAAGCGCGCCGACGTGGAACGCTTGTATGCCTGGTGCCGGTGGTGCGACGACGGCGTCGACGCCGCCCCGACGCCGCAGCAGGCCCACGCCTTCGTCGACCGGGCCACCGAGGATGTCCGCCGGATCATCGCCGGCCGGAGCGCGATCGCCGAGGAGAGCCGCTGGCTCGAGGAGCTCGTCGGCCGTCACGACCTTCCGCTCGCGGCGGCGCTGTCGCTCCTCGACGGCATGCGCTCGGACCTGACGCCGGCGGCGGACTTCGACGAGGCCGACTTGCTCCGCTACTGCTTCCGCGTCGCCGGAACGGTCGGGGTATTGCTGTGCCCGATCCTCGGTCTGGCCGATCGCGGCCTGCTCCCCCACGCCGCAGCGCTCGGGATGGGGATGCAGATGACCAACATCGCGCGCGACGTGGCGGAAGACTGGGGGCGGTCGCGCTGCTACCTGCCGGTCGGATGGACCACCGGCCTCCGTCCCGGGAGCGGCCCGCCCGACCCGGAGCGGGTGCGCCAGGGTGTGGAGACGATCCTCGGGGTCGCCGACGGCTACTACACCGCCGGGGAGTCCGGCATCGGCGGGCTCGCGGCCGATGCCCGCCTCGCCGTCCGGGCCGCGGCGCGGATCTACCGCGGCATCGGCACCCGGATCAGGAGCCGCGATCACCGGGTGCTCGACAGGCGCGTCCGGGTCTCGACGCTCGGGAAACTCGGGCTGTTCGCCGGCGCGTTGTTCGCGGGCTCTCACACGCGCCGGCGGGTGCCGCTCGACGACCGCGCCCAGGGGGCGCTCGCCGTGGCCGAGCGACTGTTGGCGGAATGTGAGGTATCGTGAGGGGGTGATCGAGCGTGCGAACCCCGATCGGGAGTGCCGACATGAAGTGGAGTGCCTGGAGCGTCGTGTTCACCGGACTGTCGTTGACGAGCGTGACGGCTGCGGTGCTGTTCGTTCTCGTGGCGATCAATCCGAAGGACGCCGCCTACGGTTCGACGCCGCTGTTCTATGCCGCCGGCTCGGCCGTGTCGGCGTTCACCTTCCAGCGGGCCTCGGCGTGGGCTGCACGCCGCGCCCGGCTGGCGGAGATGTGAGGGCTGCGGCGCCCCCCGGTCACGGGGCGCGATCGCCGGCGGGGCCGGCGGGTTGGTCGCCGTCGAGGTCGAACAAGAACCGTCGCTGCGGATCGGCGTGGGTCGACGACTTCCGCTTCCGGTCCGCTGCCGTGGTCTTCCCGAACAGCCCGCGGCGCACCGGATCCTGCTGCATCGCCCCGCGCCGGTCGCGGCGACTGCCGTGGCGCCGCGCCACGGCGCGGGCCTCGGCCCGGGCTTCCGGTTCGCCACGCACCGCCGCCAGCCGACGCTTCGCCACGCGGACTTCCGCGGCGTGGTCGACGATCGGCGCCGCGTAGTCACGCCCGACGAGGCAGCCCGCCCCCTGCTGCACCGCCGGAGGCATCGTCCACGGCTCGTGGAGATACGCCGTCGGGACGCCGGCCAATTCCGGCACCCAGCGGCGGATGAAGACCCCATGCGGATCCTGCTCGAGCGCCTGCTTGGTGGGGTTGTAGATCCGCAGGGTGTTGATCCCCGTCGTCCCCGACTGCATCTGCATCTGCGCCCAGTGGATCCCCGGCTCGAAGTCGAGGAATTGGCGGGCGAGGTACAGGCCGGTGGGGCGCCAGTCGAGCCACAGCGAGTAGCTGGCGAACGACACGAGCAGGGCCCGCATCCGGAACGTCGCCCAGCCGGTGGCGACGAGGCTCCGCATGCAGGCGTCGACGAGCGGGTAGCCGGTGCGCCCCGCCTGCCAGGCGGCGAGGCGCTCCGGGTAACCGCCGGGATCGCGGAGGCCGTCGGCAGCACGGAGCATGTTCGCCGATTCGATCGCCGGCTCGTCCTCGAGCTTCTGCATGAAGTGGCAGTGCCAGTGGAGGCGCGACTGGACCGCGCGGAGGCTCCGCTGCCAGGCCTCGGCAGCAACGCGCTGGCGGCCGTCGGTCGCCGTCGCGAGCTCCTCCCGCGCGGTCAGCCGCCGCGCCTCGCACGCCTGCCACACCTGCCGCAGCGAGATCGCCCCGAACGCGAGGTACGGGCTCAGCCGCGAGCAATTGGTGGCCGCGTGCACCGGGCTGCTGATCCCGCCGGCATACCCGCGCCCCCGGCGCGCGAGGAAGTCGGCGAGGATTCCCTCGGCCGCGCGCTGGCCGCCTGCTTGGCGCTCCCGCAGGTCAGGGGGCAGGCCGAGGTCGCGGCACCCGAGAAGCCCCGCCGATTCGAGGCGGCCGATCCGATCGCGGCCACCGCTGCCGGGGGCGCGTGGCACCGTCGCCTGTGGCGCGGTCATGCGCTGCTCCCAGAGGCGGTTCCAGCCGTCGCGCGACGGGAGCCGCCGGACGACGCCGGTCTGCGGGAGCTCCACCAGTTCGATCCCCACCTCGCGGGCCCAGCGGCGCACGCGCCGGTCGCGCGCGTAGGTGACGGCGGTCCCGGTCTCCTCGTGGGCGACCAGCAGGCCGAAGCCGAGCTCGCGGCGGAGCCGCTCGAGCGCTGCCACCGCCTCGCCGCGGCGGGTCACCAGCCGGATGCCGAGCGTGCGCAGGGACCGCTCGACGTCGACGAGGCACTCGCGCTGGAACTCCGTGTGGCTCGGGTGCCATTCGGGCTGCCCGAGGACCTCGGGCTCGTAGACGAACAGCGCCACGACCGCACCGCCGCGGGCACGGGCGACGGCGGTCGCCAGCGCCGCGTGATCGGTGGCGCGGAGATCACGCTTCAGCCAGACGACGACGGCAGGAACAGGAGCGGGCATTGGCGCGGCGGGTGTCGTGGTGTTCCCTCGCCGAAGGATAGGCGAGCCGGCCATGCTCGGGAGCCGTGGATCGGCCACGTGCGGGTACACTGCCGCCGAGCGGCATCCCACCGCGATCCCGCGAGCCGAAGTCCCGGAGGCCCTCTCGTGACCGCACCGATCACCGGCATCCTCACGCCCCACATGGTGCCGCTCGACGGCCAGGGGCGGATCGACGAGGACGAGCTCGCGCGGCTGGTCGACTGGCTGATCGGCAAGCGAGTCCACGGCCTCTACCCCAACGGCTCGACGGGGGAGTTTCTCCGGTTCACGGTCGGCGAACGGCGGCGGATCGTGGAAATCACCTGCCAGGCGGCGGCTGGGCGCGTGCCGGTGGTGGCCGGGGCCGCCGAGGCCAACGTTGCCGAGACACTCGCCGCCTGCGAGCACTGCCTCGACTGCGGCGCCCGGGCGGTGGCGATCGTGGCGCCGTTCTACTACCGGCTGCCGGCCGAGAGCGTGTATGCGTATTTCGCGGCGATCGCACGCGACAGCCCGATCGACGTCACGCTCTACAACATCCCCTTGCTCGCCTCGCCGATCGACGTGCCGACGGTGGCGCGGCTGGCGGCGGAGTTTCCCCGGATCATCGGGATCAAGGACTCCAGCGGCGACATCGGCCAGATGATCCGCTTGCTCGCCGCAGTACGGCCGGTGCGCCCCGAGTTTGCGGTGCTCACCGGCTGGGAAGGGGCACTGGTGCCGATGATCCTCGCCGGCTGCGACGGCGGGACGCACGCGACCAGCGCCGTCGTGCCGGAGCTGACGCGCGCCGCGTTCGACGCGGCCAAGGCCGGGGACCTGGCCACGGCGTTCGCGCTGCAACACCGGATCACGCGCGTGTTCGACGTCGTGTTCGGCGGCGCCGAGTTTCCCGAGGGGTTCCGCGTGGCGACCGGCGTCCGCGGCTTCAAGATGGGCCCGTCGCGCCAGCCGGCGACGGCCGAGCAGCACGCCGCCCGCGCGCGGCTCGCCGACCGCGTCCGCCGACTCCTCATCGAAGAGGGCATCGAGGGGATCAAGTAGCCGGCCGTGGAGCAGCTCACGACAGCCGGCCGCGGGCGTCGACCGGCAGCGGCACGAGCGCGTCGTCTTCGTGCCACCAGACCACGTCCTGGAGATTGACGCACGGGCAGACATGGTTGGGGATCACCGTCACCCGCTCGCCGACGCGCGGACGGTGGGCGCAGCGCGAGACGTCGACCTGGCCGTGCTCCTCGGTGAGGCGCGTGATCACGGCGTCGGGGTATTCGACGACATGGCCATGCCCCGACTGCGGGGCGGGGCCACAGGGGTCGCTGGTCAGCGTCTTGCTGCCGGCATCGAGGACGACCTGACCGGCGACGGCGTCGCTGACCACCGTGCACACCACGCGCGCGGCGCAGTCGGCGAGCGTGCCGAACCCGCCGCGGACGATGTTCATGTCGTTGTAGACGCTCGTCCCCGGCCGGATCTCGGTGCACTGTGGGATCAGGTGCGACATGAAGGCCGTCGGTGTCGAGCCCCCCGAGACGATCCGGCGCGACAGCCCGGCGCGGTCGAAGCGATCGATCGCCTCGGCGAGGAGGGCCGCGATCGCCGCGAGGACCGGCCCCTGGTCGTCCGGCGGCATCTTCACATGGCCGGGGTAGCACATGATCCCGTCGAGGCGGAGGCCCGGCAGCCTGTCCACGACGGCCGCCAGGTCGACCGCGGCCGCCGGCGAGGCGACGCCGGTCCGGCCGAATCCGACGTCGAGATCGACGAGGACGCCGATCGTGGTGCCGGCCGCCCGCGCCGCCGTGGACAACGCCGCGG
>Ga0194134_10001323_pt1 | contig 33524 bp, 32 predicted proteins | sample TA2KigOff0mmetaG_FD_148602 | JGI IMG/M metagenome (GOLD analysis project Ga0194134, IMG submission 148602) | Freshwater microbial communities from Lake Tanganyika, Tanzania - TA2015056 Kigoma Offshore 0m | ecosystem: Environmental > Aquatic > Freshwater > Lake | place: Tanzania: Lake Tanganyika... | reverse complement strand
TCGACAAGTTGGTGCAAGACATCGATGCCAAACCACTGCCGTCGTCGGCAGGACGTACACCAGTGACGCAGGGCGTGTTCTACACCGCCGTCATCCAAGCGATGTACAGCAACACGTTGTGGCCGACACTCGAGGCAGCTCTTGCACAGGCGGTCGCCGGCAATGGCAAGGGTCTCCTGCGACTGTACGACGAGTACTACCAACGGAAAGTCGACGGATCGTACGGCAACGAACTGGAGGCGTTCCTCGCCATCTCGTGTCTCGATGACCCGGAGACTTCGACGGTCGCCGAGATTGATGCTGATGTACCGAAGTTTGCCGCTGCCGCGAAGCGTCTCGGTGAAAACTACGGATACGGCTACGCGTGCGCACTGTGGCCCCACCGCGTGTCACAACGCGTCACGGTGACTGGTAAGGGTGCGGGCCCGATCGTTGTGATCGGCACCACTGGCGATGCTGCGACGCCACTCGCAAGCACGCGCAAGGCGGCAAAGAATCTCGAACGAGGTGTGTTGGTGATCGTCGAAGCCGACCGCCATACGGGGTACGGGCTTAATCCGTGCGTGGTGAAGAACGTCGATGGCTACCTGCTCGAGTTGCAGGTGCCCGACAACGAAACGTACTGCCGCTAAGCAACTTGCTCCCGGTGAATCGCTAGTGCTGCAACACGTAGAGGTTGCGCACCCAACCAGGCTTCACATCGCGTAGCAGCATCCCAACCACGCGCGACATGGCGAACGGTAAGCGTCGCGAGATTCTCGGCGCTGCAACCCGCACACGACGAAGCGTGAACTCACGTCGTAGTTCTGCATACGTGTCGTTGATGGAGTCGTGGGTGCTGGCAGCCACCATGATGATGGCAAGACCATCGTTGCTCATGTTGTTGAGCAAGCACCGCAGCCATTGGCGATGTGCCTTCGCATCACCAGTGCGTGTGAATGGGTAGAACTCTTGGCACAACAGCGCGTCGAATGGCGCGCCAGCCATCGGCTTGTCGGGCGCCACTGCTCCGTCGACAAATTGGCATTGTTGCCACTGTGTACGGGCGAACTGCACGGCATCGACCGACACATCAAACCCAGTCACCGTTGCCGAAGGCCACATGCGCCATAAACCGTCGGTGGTGAAGCCCGCCCCGCAACCCAGATCGGCCACCGTCTGCGGGTTGCGGCTGCGGCGGGCCCGCACGATTGCCGCATAGTCGCGACACATCGTGTCGATTCGCCACTTTTGCACTTCGTTGTGCATGTACAAGCCCGAGGTCGTCTCGTCGGAGCCACTCACCAGGGCCTTGTACGACGCGAAATCGTTTCGAACATCGGTGGCTTCGGCATCGGCACCACTGCGAATCTCTTGTTCGCGTGCAACCAAGGCCTCCGGCGACCACCACGCTGGCTTCGGGTCAGTCACGTCTCCGCTCGCTTCTCAGCAAAGAACCGCTGCAATAACCCCGACGACTCCGCCGCCATCACGCCATGACGCACGACTGGCTCGTGATTCAACCGCGGGTCGGCGGCAAGGTTGTAGAGCGAACCCATCGCGCCAGCCTTTAGGTCGGCGGCCCCGAACACCACGGTGCCCACGCGTGAATTGACAATCGCACCCGCACACATCGAGCATGGCTCGAGCGTTACGTACAGCGTGCAATCATCAAGCCGCCAGCGACCAAGCCGCTCAGCAGCGGCACGCAGCACCAGAACCTCAGCGTGTGCGGTGGGGTCGTGGCGCACCTCGCGTTCGTTGCACGCCTCAGCGATCACACGGCCATCGTGCACGACCACTGCACCAACCGGCACATCGCCATGCGACTCCGCGTGCAAGGCCTGCTGCAACGCAACCCGCATCGCGTCAGTGTCGCTCACCATTGCGTCTGCCACCGTTACAGGGTAGGTAGAACCGGCGTCGGCAAGGCCGAATGGCGGAAGGGGTGGGATTTGAACCCACGGTAGGCATACACCCACAACGGTTTTCGAGACCGTCCCATTCGGCCGCTCTGGCACCCTTCCGTCTCGCAACGCTATCTGTGCTTCTACAGAGTGGTTAGGTGCAAGAGGCAATTCCTGCCGCTTGGTGACCGGATATTCAGCGACGAGCGAAGAGCCGATTTACCAGTGCACGTGCTTTCGATGGACGCAAGAAAACGTTCACGAGTAATGAACGTCGAATCATGCCGGGTGGAACATCATCGAGTCGTAGGTCGTGCCACGAGTACTGATTCTTGATGAAGCCGCCAGCGGCACCCAATTGGTACGGTGCATCAAATGCGCGACGGTAGTGGCGATCGAAAAACTCGAGGTGCTCGCCGACTTCTTGTGACGCGTTGAAAGAGTCAACGGTTGGCAGTTTCGCACTCTGCAAACGTCGCAGGCCGAGCGGAATCAACCATCCAACTCGCATGTATCTGTTGAATACCGAAAACTCGGAACGCTTGTTCTTCGGCAAGTAGAACGACGTGCCACCACCCGTCGTTGTCTCGCCGACGTCAGGGAAATACACGATCAACGCCAAGACCTTGTCTGCGTTATCTGTGTGCGGCGAGAGCACGCTTCCGGTGAGTCGAAGAGAGAACTGCACCTCTCCGTAGTATCGGCTCGGCTTCATGATCCACTTACCCAAGATTGTGCGGATGATTGGCGGATACTTGGCTTTTATCTGTGGTCGAAATGTTGTCAACACGTCGGCCACAAACTCCCGACTCGTAAACCAGTTGTAGACCGTGTTCCAATCCGGTGTCCGCTGAAGGAAGTCTTCTACCAATTCCGGGTGTCGCATACTTGAGAGCGTCGCGTGCGACACCTCTGGCCGACGAAGCGCCTCAATCTCCGCGGTTGGAAACTGCGCCAACAGCGATGCTGCCTCGGCATCGGGGAACAACCGTTGACACAGAAAATAGGTAAAACGGTCGTCAACCCGCTCGCTGATGGTCTCTGAGAGTCGCGGCTGCAGTGTCACAGCAAAATGTTACTGACGAGCAACATCAGGGTGGCGAGCACGTTTTTGACGGCCAACCCTCAGATAGATGACATTTCGCAACAGTTGCCGACCGTAGGCATACAACACGCCAGAAAGTCGGGCTCGTCGTGTCACTGCAACGTCGCGATGTGCAATCGCAGTCGAATAGGTGGTGATTACGTCTCGAGCTTGCGCGGAACGAACACTGAATGACCACGAGCTCTCCGTAACTCGAAACTGTGCCAAAACGGTACGATCAAGGTAGACACTGCCACCTTCGAGAACTTTTGCATACATGGCGAGATCAGTGGCGTATCCCGCATTGTCTGGCCATGGCAGTTGTGCCTGAAGCTCTTTCGTTCGAAACATTACGGCGGCAACTTCACCAAACAAATTCGTTCCTTTGCAGAGTCCCCGCAGCAAGGCTCGATCACCAGCCACCACACCGTTTAGTGAGGCGAGACCGACGGCCTTCATGAGCAACGATGAATCGGGCCCAATCACTTGTCGACGTGCAGCCGTCATCACACAGTCGGCATTACGAGTCAACACCTCCTCTTGCCGCTCAAGACAAGTCGGCAGAAGAACATCGTCCGCGCACAGCACTTTCACGTAATCTCCAGTGGCCGCCCTCGCTGCTGTCGTCCAATTCGCCGGGGCAGGTACCAAACTTGGTTGGTCAATGACCCGTACGTCAGTTTGCGTGCGAAGAAACTCTCGCGTTCCATCCGTTGAGCAGTTGTCAACTACAACAATCTCGTCGGGTTTGCGGGTTTGTCTGCGCACCGAATCAAGAGTCTCATGAAGATACGGCATACCGTTTCGTACAGGAATGACTACGGAGATTCTCGGCGTCACCTGTGACCTCGACGCTCCGCCCAACATTTGGTGATGCCATCGCGAAGCCCGACGGTCGGGCGCCAATTCGGAAGATCTGGTGGAGTCTCTGAAGGCAACACTGCGTGCGACTCAGCATCACCCCATGCGGTGACGAGGCTCCGACCCGTAACTTCCTCCACTGTTCTGGCAATCTCCCCCACGGTCACCGTCGCACTGGGTCGTATGGTCCAGGCGCCAACGGTGCGGTGATGAATTACGGCAAACAGTGCGGCGAGAATATCGTCGATGTAGCAAAGATTCATTGGGGTTGTCGCCGAGCGCAGGTCCATCGTCTCGCCATCAAGTGCACACTGGAGCAGTCGCGGGATGAGCTTCCTACGTTGGTCCCCGGGGCCGTATGTGTCAAAGAGGGTGATATCAGAGACGTCGATCTTGGTGTTATCGCCGTACCACTGCGCGATCAACGAGAACGCCGACTTTGTTGCCGCGTAGAGCGACGTTGGGTTGCCAGTGGTGGTCTCTTGATGTTGAAAATACGTGCTCAAGTTAATGAATTGTGTTCCCAATCCACCAAGCGATTCCAGGATCAGCGTACCCAAGCGAACATTCGCCTCGATCATCGGTTCAACGTCAGTTGGCTCGTGTAACAGCACATAGTGAGTTGCACAGTGCACTACGACGTCTGGCTTGGCTTCCGCAATCGTGCGAGCGAGGTTGGCAAGGTCTCGCTCATATGGGAGCCACTTCGCCGACGTGCTCACAGAGTTAACGGTGTGGCGCGGGCCACCAACGGCAAGTACTGGTGTTCCTGCCACAGAAAGTTGTCTCACGAGTGCTCCACCCAAGAACCCAGTAGCACCAGTTACCGCGACGGTCACTGTGAATCGGCCATCAAGAATGGAGTGTCAAAGTCTGATAATGACGGAAGCTTGCTGTCACGTTCTGAGATGATTGGAATCTTCGTCAGCCAGTCGACGCCAAAGGAGTCCCACGCGACTCCGGTGTCATGTGTGGGTGCGTAGTCACCATCCTGTGCGTAATTGGTGATTGCCTCATCGGAGAGAACCTCAAATCCGTGTGCGCATCCACGTGGTACATACAGTGCCCCGGACTCTGCGGTGAGTTCCGTAACCAGGAAACATCTATATGTGTGACTGTCGTTTCGAAGGTCGAGAACCACGTCTCGAATCACTCCTTTTGTTACCCATACCAACTTTGACACGGCGTGTGGTGCCGTCTGGATGTGCATTCCCCTTATCACACCTCGATGTGACGTACTTGAAAAGATTTCTCGAGGGCGAAACTCGCGTTGCACAAGCGCCTGCTGTGGTTTCGAGAAGACCTTTGAGAAGTTGCCGCGAACATCTTGATGTAGTTTGCTTTCGAGCACCCGACAAATTTGAATACTCGACACTCTCCGTGCGTCAACCAAAGCCATTAGTGATGAGGCTACTTAGTCGTTGGTGAAACTATTCCTGAAAGCTCATTCGAATGGTGATTCAAACTCACTTAGTCGTGGCAATTGTTGATCACGTTCAGAGATGACCGGCTCCACCGTCAACCAGTTGCATCCGAAACTATTCCACCGAACCCCTGCTTCTTTGCTGGCGTCAAAGTCTTGCTCTTGCGCATAGTTGACGATCGTGTCGTCAGCCAACGCCTCGAATCCATTCGCGCAGCCGGCGGGAATAATCAAAAGTCCGGCGGCACTATCGAGCGAATACTCCGAGTGCCTACCAAACGTACGGCTGCTGTGGCGCAAGTCGAGCACAACGCTTCTGATTCGCCCGCTCGTCACCCAAATCACTTTTGCGGCTTGATCGTCTGATAACAGCAGATGCATTCCACGAATGACTCCACGATGCGAACTGTTCCAGAAGAGCTCTTTCACAAGGAAGTCGTAACGCAATTCGTCTCGGACTGCCGATGAAAGAACCTTGGAGAACTCCCCGCGATTGTCCGTCATTCGCCTTGGTGAGATCAAGGCGCACCCGGCAATGTGCCTTACGGCTCGCTCAGAATTACGGGGCGAATCTGTCACGAGGTATCTGTTAGTGAAACTAGCGGGCGCACGGTGTTGCGTGGCAGCTTCGGCAACTGGGTGGACCTAAGTTGCTTCGGCTTAGTCTGTCGGGTTGTCTAGGCTTTCCCTGACATGTCGACACAAAGTAGGCGAACCGCGGCACAGCTTCGGCAGGAGATTCTCGGTCTGGTTGCCGAGTATTACACAGCCGCCTTTCCGGCGCAGCCGTTCATGGCAGGTCAGTCGCCTGTGCCGGTCTCCGGGAAGGTCTTTGATCACTCTGAACTGCAGAGCTTGGTCGATTCGTCGCTCGACTTCTGGCTTACTACTGGACGATTCGCCGAAGAGTTCGAGCGTGAATTCGCAAAGTTCATGGGTGTTCGACATGCCTTGCTGTGCAATTCCGGTTCGTCGGCGAATCTTCTCGCTCTCAGTGCACTGACATCTGATCGTCTTAAGGAACGTGCGTTACGAGACGGTGATGAAGTGTTGACTGTTGCAGCTGGCTTTCCGACAACTGTCAACCCGATTTATCAGAATCGATTGACACCAGTCTTTGTAGACGTAAATCTTGGTACTTACGATGCGCCGATAGAGCGACTGGCCGAAGCTATTGGTCCTCGTACCCGTGCGATCATGATGGCACATACATTGGGAAACCCATTTGACATTGGTGGCGTGATGGAACTTGCCAAAAAGCATGATCTCTTCGTCGTTGAAGACACGTGCGATGCCGTTGGGGCCACCTACGATGGCAAGCCCGTGGGCTCATTCGGTGACTTGGCTACCACCAGTTTTTATCCCGCACATCACATCACGATGGGTGAAGGTGGCTCGGTGCTCACGCAATCGGGGGTGTTGAAGAAGATTGTCGAGTCATTCCGCGACTGGGGCCGAGACTGCTGGTGCCCGCCCGGCGCCGACAACACCTGTGGTCGTCGATTTGACTGGCAACTTGGTGATCTTCCCTACGGCTACGACCATAAATATGTGTACTCACACATCGGCTACAACTTGAAACTCACTGACATGCAGGCTGCCGTGGGAGTCGCGCAGTTGGCAAAACTTCCACAATTCATCGCAGCTCGACGGGCCAACTTTGCCCGGCTCTATGAGGGTCTCAAACCACTCGAGGACCGCTTTATCCTTCCTGCCACAACACCACACAGCAATCCCAGCTGGTTTGGCTTTGCCCTCACAATTCGTCCTGGCGTAAAAATAGATCGCTTGGCTCTCACTCAGTATCTCGAATCCCGAAAGATCGGTACTCGATTGCTGTTCGGTGGCAATCTCATGAAGCAACCCGCCTACAAGGCCTTGCCTCGCCGCATCGTCGGCTCGCTCGATAATGCAGATGTTATTACGACCAATACCTTCTGGATTGGCGTACACCCAGGGCTCGATGATTCGCGTATTGACTACATGATTGAGTCAATACAGAATTTTTCATAGCGCTACTGATTACATCTCGCAGCACAGGTCTAGGCAGTGAACTGCATTTAGACAACCTGATGAGTACGTAAGCAGCTCCTTTTCAGTGTGACTCCTGGTCGGACAGACTCCCTAGATGAGTGACTATTTTCTGTTTTCTGGAGGAGCTGCTCTTGTCACCTGAATCAAAGACTTACAAGACTTATCGTCGCACTAGTCATCTGCGATGCTGAGCTTAACAATCTTTGAGGTCACTACGCTCTCGATGCCATCGGACCGTGCGTTCTATCGCCTCGTCAAGATCGACTATCAACCGCACGCCGAGCGCCTGCTCCGTACGAGTCGTACACGGAACATAGCGACTTGCGGGCTTCTGAGAATCATACTCGCGAAGGATTCTCACCCCCGCTCTCGAGCCGACCGCATCGGAAACCTTTGTCGCAAGTTCCGCAATTGTCGTTTCGTGTGGTGAACCGATATTGTATGCCGAACCCGACTTTCCTCGAACTGCAGCAGCAATCAACCACTCGACCAGGTCGGTACCATACATGTAAGTTCGCACTGTCCGACCATCTCCGGTAATTGTGATTGGCTTTTCGGCTAGAGCATCTCTTAGAAAGTTTCCAGCTGCAAGATGTCTATCGGTCGGTAGGAATGGTGCGAAAAAGGCAAATAGTCGCGTGTGAACTACGGAGAATGATGAGTTAGTGAGTGCTGCATTGAATTCAGCTTCCGCATTCACCTTTGCGTGATGATATGCAGAGTCCGGAAGTGTAAAACGTGGACTACTCAACCACTCTTCATCGAGACACCTGACGTCAGGGGGCTGTTCACCGTAAACGGCACCAGAACTTACATTAACTACCATTGTAAAGCTGTTTACAAATCGATTGATGACTCTCTTCGCGCCCAATTCGATTATTCGCTGCATTTCTGAGGGGTTCGACTCATTTAGTAGAGCACTTACAGGTGTTGCACAGTGGAACACATACTCGATCTCCTCACCTATACGAAGTTCGTCAGTTATGTCTGCAGTGATAACACGGAGCAGACCTCTTTTCACAAGCTCGTCTTGCCATTGGGCCGTCGAGCGACTGAGGCTTATAATCGTCGCCTTCTTCCCCAACTGCAACTTCGCCTGAATCAATGATTCGATGAGCCACCTTCCGACAAAGCCACTTCCACCAGTGATCAGAACTGCACTCGATAGCAATTTCTCGATCTCGGGAGTTAATCGAAGTAGAACTCCTTCCACGTCGCGCTCTGAGAGTCCGATTAGCGCCATAAACACCCCTGAGTGTGTCGGTAATTATCGAGTAATGCAACCAAAAGTCGACTTCTTGAAGTCTGAGTGTGCAACATGTCGAAAACTGACTCAAGATGAAATCGATGCCCTGCGGAGGGGGTGGGATTCGAACCCACGGAAGCTTGCGCTTCACGCGCTTTCCAAGCGCGCCGATTCGGCCGCTCTCGCACCCCTCCGAATCGTCACGGGGTCGATCGCAACCCGTGAACGACGGCAGGCTATCTGAGCATCCTGTCTGCACCATTAGTCTCATTCACGCCGACACATCGTCGAGTGAGGTGGCGGTCGGGTCCTGTGCAACGGATGCCCGAGAATCAGGTCAGGTCCGGAAGGAAGCAGCCTTCATCGGTCGCTGAAGTGTGCCGCAGATCGCCTGGCCGTCACTTCAGTCGACGAAGTGACTCCGCTCGTTCACTAAGCCGAGGCACACCCCACTGATGAGTGAGTTCACGAAGATTTTCCTGGGGGCCAGACCATCTCCACTCATCGACACTGCCGACTTCTACCGTGTCGACCAATTTGGCGAGAATACGAAACAGCTCGACATCGTCGCGGCCATCTCGCAACGTAGTTGCCAACTTCACAGCACCACGCACTTTCACTCCGTCGCTCGCCCACTGCGCGTGATCAGGTGGGATCGACATGATGTCTCCGTACTTCGCCAACAATGTCGATGCACTCTTTGCCCCCCAACCTGGCAACCCCGGGAAGCCATCCGCCGAGTCGCCGACCAGCGCCAAGTAGTCGACAATTGACTCTGGGCCCACACCAAACTTCGCTCGAACGCCCTCTTCATCGATCAGCACGTCGTTCTTGCGGTCTACCTGCACCACACGCCTACCACTTACACACTGACCAAGATCTTTATCGGGCGTCAGAAGCTGTACTTGGTGTACCCGTCGATCTTCACTCGCGACTCGCGCACCTGAAGCGAGTGCATCATCCGCCTCGAACTCTTCCATCGCCCACACGGTGACACCCATGGCACGCAACGCGTCTTCCAGCACGGGAATCTGGCGAAGAATCTCAGGCTCCATCCCTTCACTGGTTTTGTAGCCAGGCCATAAGTCGTTGCGAAAACTCTTGATCACATGATCGGTGGCAACACCCAGGTGCGTGGCCCCATCTTCAATCAGCTGCAGCGTGCTGGAGAGCACGCCGATCACGCCGGCGCACTCATGCTCGTCAGCATGGCGACCCAGCTGACCGTAGAACTGGCGGTACAGCTCATACGTTCCGTCAATCAGATGAACGATCACAACCCGAACCTAGACGCTCGCAACCAACATCAGCCATGCCGCAATCAACAAGTGCGGGCCAAACGGCACATGGCTGCTAACGCTTCGAACTCGCACCCACACCGCATGCACCGCACCGGTCGTGGCGGCCACTAGTTGCCACCACAACACACGCTCTACCGCCACATAGGCGACCGCCAGTGTGAGCGGTGTCACCAACAACACATCACCCCACCCCAGCGATCGCGGCGACACACGATGTAGTAATCCGTATACACCTGCAACAAGCGCCGTTACACCAACACATAGGGCTGCTCGGGTCAAGTCCCGACTTGTGACTGCGGCGGCACAAATGACCACAGCAATCGCCGCAGTGGCAAGAAGTGTTGCCTTGCGTGACAGCAACCTCCGCCGCACATCCATCGGGATTTGAACACACGCAAGCACACTGACGACTGCAAGTAGTACCGCCCGGTCGAGTGACAGCGTTAGAGTCACCCTGTGAGTTTGGCAGTTCGTCAGATGCTGATCGCAGGCGTGGTTGGACTACTTGTGGTGATCGTGGTGGTGCGGTTGTCCCGTCGGGGGCAACTTTCATTTCGATACACGATCGGCTGGATTGGTGTAGCGAGTTTTGGGATCTTGGCGGGCCTCTTCGTACCCGTTGTCGAGCCGGTTGCGAAGGCACTCAGTCTCTCTGCCGCTGCACTGATAGGTCTCGGTGCCCTTGTCTTTATCACCGCCATTGCAATCCAGCTGTCAATCTCGATCTCTGGCTTGCAGAGACAGGTTCAATCACTTACCGAAGAAGTGGCACGCCTTGACCACGACCTTCGGACACTTCCAACTCGCGAGTCACCACGCTGAATTTGCAGAATGTGAATTCGGTAGACCAGCCACTAATCGTGGTTCCTGCACTCAATGAGGAGCGGACAATTGGCGAAGTCGTATCATCATTGCAACGACACAATTATCACGTTTTGGTAGTCGACGATTGTTCCACCGATTCCACATCAGTGCTCGCAAATCAAGCGGGCGCGGATGTGCTCAGGCTTCCGGTACATCTCGGCGTTGGTGGTGCATTGCGAGCTGGTTTTCGATATGCATTGGCACACGGCTATAACTCTGTAGTTCAGGTCGATGCCGACGGTCAGCACCCAGTGGATCAGATCTCAGAGTTGATATCTGCAGGAAACAACCTCGGAGCTCATCTCGTAATTGGGAGTAGATACCTCTCTGATTCGGCGACATTACTGCCGTCATTCCCACGTCGCTTAAGTATGAGATGCCTGAGTTATGTTGCTTCACAAATTTCCGGTGCACCGCTCACTGATACGACCAGTGGCTTTCGATTGATTCAACAACCATTGCTAGGTGAATTTGCGAATGAGTTTCCGAACTACTACCTTGGCGACACCTTTGAAGCAACCGTTGTCGCACTACGAGGTGGATACAACGTTGTTGAGATCCCAGCTGCATTGTCTCCGCGCTTACATGGAGCGTCATCTGTAAGCACCACTCAGGCCATACGACTCATCACAAAAGTGCTACTGGTCACCCTGACTGGTCTCCATCCGCGCATTCGCTCTATCGCCCACAACCCGAGATGAACTAACGCTCAGAATAGTATTGATCAATGCGTTCGTCGTATTTCGTAGCGACGACCGGCGCAATTCGAGAGTACCGACTGTGGTCTCACCTCGCAGCACGTGACCTGCGGGTTCGCTACTCCCAAACTCAACTCGGGCCTTGGTGGTCGGCGGTGGCGCAGGGTGCGCTGATTTGCGGAATCGCCGTTGCTGTCGCGCTCATTGCACAAGACCCGGTTCGCGACTACCTACCAAGAATCGCCGTCTCACTGCTGGTATGGACATTCGTCTCGAACGTATTGCTCGAGTCAATCGAACTCTTCACCGTCGAACGCGGATTGCTTCTGAACACAAGAATTGGAGAGTTGAGTCTTGTCATTCGAGTGGTCTGGCGACAAGTTCTTCTTTCGCTCTATAACCTTCCGGTCGTTGTTATCTGTGTGCTGGTAGGCGGAATTACGCCTTCTCCAAGACTTCTCTTGCTACCACTTGCGTTACTAGTTACTGGAACCGGTTTGGTGTTGCCAAGTCTCGTGATTGCATGCCTTACCCTTGTTCGCCGCGACTTTGCTCAGATGATTCCTTCAATTGTTCAGTTACTGTTCTTTGTCAGCCCGGTGATGTGGCAAACACCCTCGACTGGGCGGTTGAATCTGCTCAGTGACATCAACCCAATTGCTTGGACATTGGAAGCCATACGGGGTCTCGTGCTCCCTGACAGTGCTCAGTCATCTGCTCAACTCCGGTGGCTTGGCCTGATTGGTGCCTTGATGCTGTGCACTGTGCTTATCTCGCCGATCACCAGAAGCGTTCGATTACGGGTCTAATGTCCGTGCTTCATCTCAACTGCGTCACAGTTTTTCGACCCGTGCCTGGGTCGAAGGGATCGGGAAATTCAGATTCCAAGACTTCGGTCATTGATTCGGTGACGCTGACTATCGATCAGGGCGAACGCGTCGGCATACTTGGTCGTAACGGCGCCGGTAAGACAACGCTCTTGCGAGTACTTGCAGGTATCTTCACCCCAAGCATCGGCAGTGCAGCCGTTGACGTCGACACTGCTACCCTTCTCGACACGGGCTTCGGTATCGAGCCATGGCTCAGCGGTAGAGAGAATGCAATCTCCCGGCTAATTCTCACTGGGGTTCCTCGGGCGCAACACGTCGAGATTCTTCAGGATCTTGAGGCGTTTCTTGAACTTGGACCATATTTCAATCAACCGACTCGTACGTACTCCACCGGCATGCTTGCACGGCTCGTGTTTGGTTTGGCTACGGTGCGTGAGCACTCAGTGCTGATAGTGGACGAGGGCTTTGGAACCGTTGATGATCAGTTTCAGCGCAGCGCCTGGCGGCGTTTGAACACAATTATCGGAGCGCGAACAACCGTCGTAATGGCTTCGCATAATCTTGATCAGCTTCGCGAGCACTGCACACGAGGCATCGTTCTCTCACGCGGCAAGGTTGCGATTGATGCTGACATAAATGCCGCCATTGAGAGCTATTCGTCCTAGGATTCACTTTGTCAATGCGATCTTCGTTACAAGCAGCAATTAGTCGTCGCTTTGTTTCGCTTTGTAACACGTTTTTGTCAGAAAAGCATGGATACAACGACGGTACGAGGACGACACTTGGTGCTTTCCTTCTTGATGAGACACTCACCACAGAGCTGCGTGCATTCATTAGTTGGTTTTCTGTACGAGCCACCAGCCCCAGCGAAGATGAACTCAACCAACTAATCGTGATCCTCGGCACAAAGAACCCCAGCCTCATATTGCGATGGCTGTACTTCCATGGATACACCATCGGTCGAACCGCCCGGTTTCGTGAAATTCACGTTACGACGAAACCTGTCTACGACTGCACCAACGTGTTTTCGGCATCATCAATTCACACCGGTATTCCGCGAGTGTCTCGACAATTCTTGACGGAAAATAGCGACCTTCACAGCCAGTGTTTCGTTTGGAGCGATGGTGTCATGGGGCCGATTGACTTCGATCCCCACAAGGGATTCTCAAAGAAGAAGACAGTTTGGCCCAATTCAGGTGGATTCATTGACTTCTCGAAAATCACACAGTCCGTCACTGCCTGGATTGCTAGGAGGACCACATCGTTTCAGTCAAGGATTCTGTACTACCTCGTTCTTTCGCTTGGTCTCTTCGCGAATTGGCTTCTTATCTCGGTGTTTCGACTTCGGGGGCCCGGCCCGAAAGTGGCAATCTTGCCATTGGGAGACATCTGGTCGTTCGAAACTGTCTCTGCAGATACGGCATCGCGATATCTTGCCCAACTTAGATCGGTGCCGACCACGCACGTCTCACTGATGATTTATGATCTACTGCCACTTCATCTTCCGAACAACTTCGTGCCGATAGCCGTCGAAAACTACGTACACCAACTTCGACTAATGGCTAGGTGCAAAATACTTCTGACAGACTCAATTCACCTACCGCCTGTTGTCACAGCGGCAATTCAAATGATGGAAGGCACGACGCTTCCAAAGATAAGTCCTCGTCCACTTCACATTGCCAGCAAATGGCTCACAAGTACCGTCAGTAGAGCTCCCAATAAAGTTCGCTTTCTGCAAATCGGTGCGCTGGAGACGAGAAAGAACCATCTCCTGACGCTCTCGGCGTTCTCCCAATTATTGATCACTCCTCGCACATTGAGTTTGGTTGGTCGTAAAGTAAAGCCACCGAGAATGATTACTGAACTCATTGACCAGGTGAATGAGACGGACGGAGTCGTTGAGTTCCACCACGGCTTCTCCGACGAACAAATCATTGAACTCTCTCGGTCAATCACCGCTGTGGTGTATCCGTCGATTGCAGAAGGTTACGGACTACCAATTCTGGAGGGGCTGGCTATGGGTCTGCCAGTTGTCGCATCTGATATTGCACCGCACCGGCAATTTAGCGAAATCGGGGGAATCGTTTACTTTGACCCCACGAGTGTGACGAGCCTCAAACTTGCAATGGAATTCGTCGCGGATCCAGACAACAACTGGAATCTGCGCTCATCAATTCGCTTCGAACGAATTCCTGCCGACCCTTCATCATGGGCACGAGAGACTCGACTGGTTCTCGAGGCATAACAACCTAAACTTTCATGTAGTGCGACGTCTCCATGTAGCGATTGATGCCCGACTCCCTGATTTGGGGCAGGGTGGAGTGCTTTCGGTTGTGAAGGCAATGACACAAGCATTCCAAAATGTCGATGATGCCGGATTTCGACGTACTTGGATTGTGCTCAAGCAGGCTGATTGGTGGCGAGACTCGCTTCCCGACGGAGATTCGACCATTGAGATTTCGATGCCTGCTGGCTCGGTTGCGGCAAAGCTGCCGGCGCTCTCTAGTCGAATCGCACCTGCGGTGCTCAAGGTGCTTGGAGATCACAGTTATCTTGACGAACGTCTTTCCGATGCCGAGGTCGATGTGGTGCATCTTCCCTATCAAGACGGTGTCTTTACTGAACTTCCTTTTGTCTATTTCCCCCATGACTTACAGCACCACTATCTACCCGAGAACTTCACCACCGCTCAGATACGACACCGTGAGACACGTTGGAAACGACGCGCACTCTCTGCAACACGCGTTGTGGCCGCGGGCGAACACGTGAAGCGAGACCTGATTCAACTTTGGGGGGTGTCGAACGAGAAGATACTCGTGTATCCCTTCCCGCCGCCCCTGAAGCCGTCGCCTGCGACATCAGCACTACCTCCGCGGCGTGAACCATACGTGATCTACCCCGCTGTCTTCTGGCCACATAAGAACCACCAAGTGCTGATTGAGGCAATGGCAATCTTAAAAGCTCGCGGCTCGAAACTGCACTTGCTGCTGACCGGCGCAAAAAACGCTACGTTTCCGGCGGTGATACGTCATATTGAGCAACGTGATCTTGCCAACCGCGTGCACTATGCGGGGCATGTGGATGAGTCTGAATTGAGTGAACTGATATCAAGATCTGAGGCCGTTGTGCTGCCGTCACTCTTCGAAGCCGTCAGCCTTACTGCATACGACGCGATTCGTGCCGGGCGGCCTCTCGCGTGCTCGGATCGCGAGTTCTTCAGAACCCAATGTGGCGAACGTGCCTTGTACTTTGACCCAATTGATCCTGTTTCTATCGCAGGTGCAATCGAGACAGTCACCCAACCGGGTCGTCTCAGCAGTGATCCGGGGGTTCTCTCAGATGCATTGGCCACGCAGCTATCTTTAGAAACTTTTGCTGAGAACCTTTACAAGACCTACCAGCTTTGTATTACTGACTCGATTAGGTGACAGCCAATCTTGGCGCCTGAACGCTCGTTACGTTCTACGCAGACTTCAGATGTCGACGGCTGAGACTTCTTCCGGTCTGCAATACGGCTCGCCTGATGAACGGTTCCCATAGCTGAGAGAATGGGCGAATGAATCGAGGTAGGTGACGTACCCGAACAGCGCTTGCTTCACTTACCGACTGATTACGACTGCCGACCGTGAGCGCACCCTCGTGCCAGCGATAACTCGCCACCACATGGGGTATTGGCTTGAATCTTCCGTGGCGACGCAACTTCAACAGCAGATCAAGGTCGAACGCCCAGCCAAGTTGATCGTCAAGACCACCGACTTCTTGAAATGAGTCTCGACGAAAGAGCATTGCGGGCTGAGCAATGAGTTGTGGGCCAAACCGTAGAAATGATTCAGCCAACCGGCTCGGACGTACAGTAAACAGAGTTTCGTCATTGCCATTGATATAGGTGCAGTATCCATACGCAAGTACAGCATCATGCTGCACCGACATCGCAGTGGCGAGTGTTGTGAGTGCACCTGGAGCCAGTAGATCATCGTCACCAAGCCAATTGACAAACCGAACTGACTCAGGCAGTGATGCAATTCCGGCATTGATTGCAGCTGCGAGACCCTTACCCGTGTCCAGCACGAAGCTGTCACACTGCGCACGAAGTGCGTTGACTTCGACGGTTTCCGGGCCAACTATACAAACGTGGACGTCCCCGTTCATTCGAACAGAATTTATGGACGCTGCCAGATACCTCGGTCGTGTACCCAGCGTTGGTACAACGATGCCAATCTCTGGGCTTGCGCCGTGTGCGTTCAGATCTGATCCTGCCGTGATTGCTTTCCATTCGCCTGTGAAGCGCGAGTCCGCAGCAACGTTCTTGGCAGGAAGAGCACTACGAATACCCCCGTCATGGTGAGTGCAGAACCAAGAATCCGCCGTGTATTGAAGGCTTGAACATTAGATACTGAGTCAAGCAACTGTGTGAGTTTCGTCTGATCTGTCCCGGTCATGTAAAAGAGCTCTGCACGGCAACCAATGCAAGTGTTTCCCTCAGAGAGTTCGCGCACGTCACTCCCAATTTGAACGGCATCGCACTTCCATCCCTCTGCGAACTCACCTGGCCAAACTTTCTGCTTATCGATCGCATTTGTCACCACGCGAGTCTGGTTGCGTGTCACTGCAATCGTTACAGTTGCACGTTCGTCTTGTCGAACGGTTCGAATTGGTATTGCTGTGCTTGGGTCGGGGCTATCCGGCCCTAAGCCGAGTCCGAGACGCAGGAGGCCGTAGTCATACTCCACCCACAATCCGTTGAGCTCAGTTGAAGTCTCGAAGTAGCTGCGAAATGCGCTGTCGCTGATGAGATTCGCTATCAAGACAAAGACAATCCAGCCACCTTCGGTGAGAATCTCGTCGCAGGCAGTTGCTAGGTCTGTGATTGCTGCTCCCTCAATCTCGGTTAGTTGTGCACCCTTAAACCGATCAAACACCGTGTTGGGCGTGTAGTCAAGACGAGATGTCCAGATCATCGATCCCACGATGGCAAGAAGCACAGCGGCAACTCGCACTCCGATTGAAGTGAGGCGAGTCATGGTGAGATTGCCTTCTTATCCACGGCCAACACTTGCTGAATTTCGCTGAAGAAACGCCAGAGTGATACCGCTGCAAGCAGAACTACAACGTTGGGCCCGACCGGCATCCACGACCACCACCACTGATCAGGTCCCTCGGGCAGATAGCGCAGCCCTGACGTCTGCACATCGACGAAGCGTTCTGCAACAGTGAACATTGTAAGCGCAAAGATGAGTGTCGAGATAAGTGCCGCACTGCGCAAAGTTTCGCCTACCTTATCGGCAAGGTCACTCGGCCCAAGCAGATACCACCACCCGAAAGCAAAGAGCAGAAGTGGATAGGTGTACCTCGGCTCTATGGCGCCACTGTCACGCACGTCTACGAGTGCAATCTGTGTCATCACAACCAAACTGATCACTAGTGAAGAAAATACGACTCCGATTGTCTGAAGTACGTTGCGGCGGTTATGGGTTCGTACGACATAGAACCCAAGCAGTAGAAGCCCGCCGACATACACCAATTCGGGCAAAATGACAGTACTGTTCGAGGGCACTGTGCCAAGGGCACGAAGTGTATTGGGTGAAGCCTGAAGAAGGTTCTCGGTAAAGAAAGCGATGTTGTCGCGCTGACCCTCAGTGAATGTATATAGACTCCTCAAACTGCTGAGTGGCGAAACTGCCGAGAATAATTCCAACGCTGACCATCCAAATGCTGCAAGAACGCCCACACCAATGGATAACTCGCGGCGTCGCGTCGGAAAGCGAAGCCAGCTCACATGCAGTACAACAAACATCAGCGAAAACACAATGAAGGCTGCGGCATCACTGCGGCTTCCAAGAGCCATGGCCCATGCAGCAAGTGACACGCTCGCGAGCGCAAGTCGTCTATTCCGACTCAGCGCTCCTTCAGAGAGCGCCGCGTGGAGGGCCAACCAACCGAAGCCAACCCCGAGAGTGGTCCAACTACTGGGGTTGATCGATGCGAACAAGAAATAGCCAGTTGCAGTAAACCCTGTAACACACACCAAGACATGTACCACTCGATACCGCGGTGGCAACAACCACCAACTGAGGCCGAGTATTGAGACGATCAACGCGATGCTCACTATTCGCATAATCACCACGCTGACGTCAACATTGGGAACCACAAACCAACTCAACGAGGTGTAGAAAAGCCCTGGATACAAGCCGTCGTTGGTTCTGAACACGGATTCCCCCGACCGATCGGATGGGCACAACAGTGGCTCCCGAATCGACTTCTTGCAGCTTTGTGTCTCGATATTCGTGCGTGCGTAATAGGCCGTCGTATCTTCGTCGATAAACAGTTCAGTACAGTACGTGGGTCGTTCGCCTTGTGCACACCAGATACTCCTCATGTGGTACGCCTCGTCATGGGTCGCACCTGGCGGCGATAGCAGCGCCACCAAACAAAGTGAACTAAAGAGCCACACAAACGCCTTCATCGTGGCTCGGCCCGGCGCCGGGATTACGGTCAAGTGCTACTCCTGAACGAGTTCTATAAGTGTGCCAAACGAACCTTTCGGGTGAATAAATGCAACGGTGGTTCCACGCGAGCCCGGTCGCGGCACGAGGTCAATCGGTGTTGCGCCTGCGGCAACCATTGCAGCGAGTGCCGACTTACAGTCGGCGACTCGATAGCCGATGTGATGCAATCCTTCACCACGCTTCTCAATGGCTTTGGCAACTGGCGAATCAGTCCTCGTCGGTGTCAGTAACTGAATGTAACTTTCGGCAACCTTTAGAAGCGCTTCTTCTACGCCATCGCGCTCCACCACTTCGCGATGATCGACTGTTGCTCCGAATGCCTGCCTGTAGTAGTTGATAGCAGCTTCAAGATCACGAACGGCAATGGCCACGTGATCGATCTCGGTGAGCATCATCGGCGGAATCTCCTCAGGCGGGCTTCTCCTACTTTGGCACGCAATCCGTGGTCGGTCACGCCCTCACCTTCTTTTTCTGCCAAGCACAGCACACCGATCTTTCCTTCGTGCATGTTGCCATGCACCTGATGTGCCGCCTCACCCACTTGGTCGAGAGTGAAGGTGCGCGACAAGACTGGGTCAATCATGCCTTTGGCAATGAGCCGGTTGGCTTCATAGGCCTCGCGATAGTTCGCGAAGTGAGAGCCGACGAGACGCTTGAGGCGCATCCAGAAGTAACGGTTATCAAACTCCATCATGAAGCCACTGGTGGCCGCACACGTCACCACGGTGCCGCCCTTTTTCGCCACATACATCGACGCACCGAATGTGGAGCGTCCGGGATGTTCAAACACAATGTCGGGGTCTTCTCCAACGAGTGCTCGGATATCGCCACCAAACCGGCGCCATTCACCTTCATTGTGGGTTTCGTCGTCATTCCAAAACTGGTAGCCAGCTTTGGACCGGTCAATCACTGCCTCACATCCCATCTCGTGCAGTATGCGTGCTTTTTCTGGTGAACTCACTACACCTACGGGAATTCCTCCACCATTTAGGACGTATTGCACTGCATACGCACCAATGCCACCTGTTGCTCCCCAAATGAGAACTACATCGCCTTGCTTCATGCGCGCACCATTTTGCGATACCAACATGCGATAACTCGTGCTATTGCAAAGTGCGTTGACCGACGCTTCTTCCCAGGAAAGATGGGCTGGCTTGGGCATCAATTGATTGGCTTTCACCACCGTTAGGTCGGCAAGCCCGCCGAAGTTTGTCTCATACCCCCAGATGCGCTGGTTGGCACCAAGCATGGAGTCGTCGTGTGCTGAGGGGTCTTGATCGTCGACGTGGTTGCAATGGATCGTTACACGATCGCCGGGCTTCCAGTTGCGTACCGCACTTCCGACACGCAGTATCACTCCAGAACCGTCGCTACCAACGATGTGATACGGCAAGTCGTGTCGCTTGGCCCACGTGCTTTCGCGCGCAAGACGGCCGAGTGACGCAAACGTACTAACGGGCTCAAAGATGGCGCTCCAAACCGTATTGAAGTTGATGCTGCTTGCCATTACCGCGACGATGGCTTCGTCAGGAGCCAACTCGGGGACCGGTACCTCGTGAAGTTTCAAACTCTTGCGCGGGTCCTTGTCACGCGAGGCCATCCCTGTGAACATCCCAGCATCTGCCTTCTGCAGCACTGCTGCCCGATACGTGCCAGGAAGTGGAATGGCAGCAAGTTGTTCACCAACTGCACCGTTATTGATGGCCTCAAGGATGCGATCCACACATAGAAACTACTGTGGCGATACGGAGGTAGCCATGACTGGCTCGTACATAGTTTCAGGGGCGCGCACACCGATCGGCAAGATGAGTGGTGCGCTCGCCGACTTCAGCGCCACCGATCTGGGTGGGTTCGCCATCGCCGAAGCACTGCGACGTGCTGGCGTGCGACCTGACGAGGTGGACCATGTGATCGTCGGCCAAGTATTGATGGCGGGACAGGGCCAGGTACCTGCACGACAAGCAGCGGCGAAAGCCGGTATCCCTTTGAGTGTGCCGAGCGTAAACGTCAACAAGGTGTGTCTTTCGGGCTTGAACGCCATTTACCTCGCCGACCAGATGGTGTCGAGCGGCGAGGCGGACATCGTTGTTGCCGCAGGCATGGAGTCCATGACCAATGCTCCGTACATCGCAACAGGTGCCCGAAGTGGATTCCGATACGGCAACACTGAACTAGCGGACGCAATAGTCAAAGATGGTCTGTGGTGTGCGTTCGACGCCTGCTTGATGGGTCTTGGCACAGAACGCTACGCGGCCGGCAGCATTACACGTGACGAGCAAGATGTTGTAGCGATGCAAAGCCATACGCGGGCTGCCGCAGCAATTGCAGCGGGTCGTCTCGCTGATGAGATCGTGCCGGTGCAGGTGCCGCAACGAAAAGGTGACCCAATCGTGGTAAAAGATGACGAGGGCGTTCGTGCCTCAACCACGATGCAGTCGCTCGGTGTGTTACGCCCGGCGTTCGACAAGAACGGCACGGTTACCGCCGGTAACGCCAGCCAAATCAGCGACGGTGGTTCGGCGGTAGTGGTGATGTCGAAGCGGGCTGCCGAGAAACGTGGCGTTACCCCGCTTGGCGAATTTGTTTCGTACGGCATGGTGGCCGGGCCCGACAGCGCATCGCTGTTGCATCAACCAAGTCGGGCTATTTCGCAGGCGCTTGCGCGAGCGAAGATGTCACTTGGTGACGTCTCGCTCGTAGAAATCAACGAAGCGTTCGCTGCGGTAGGTATTGCTTCAGTACGCGACCTTAGGCTCAGTGACGACATTGTCAATGTGAATGGTGGTGCAATTGCATTGGGTCACCCCATTGGAATGAGCGGTAATCGTCTGGCGCTGACACTGCTTTATGAATTGAAGCGTCGCGGTGGTGGCCTCGGTGCAGCAGCCCTCTGCGGTGGTGGTGGTCAAGGCGACGCGCTCATCGTGCGCGCCGTTCACTAGGGCTTTATTGAGTCCATCGGGCCGGAGAGAGCTCAACTAACCACGGCAGCGTGAGACGAAGACCCAACATCGTTAGAACTACCAACCCAGCGACTGCGCGAATCCGCACAGCACGAGAGTCTGAAACCTGGGATCTCGAACTTAACTTCGACGCCAAATACAATGCCCATATCGTAGCCACAATGGCGATGAGCCACGTGAGTCGTGGGCCAAGAACTGGCTCGTACCACCGGTTCCACCACCACAATTGTGGTGACAAGTCGCAGAACAGACATGACCCCTCGGAGTATGGGGTTTCGGGGAACCCAGTTACGTACCTGCGCAAAGTGCCCCACAGTGACACACCGACGGCAAGCACAATGAGTCCGTTGACAACGTGCTCTGTCTTTCCGCGAAATCTGGTCTCAGTGAAGAGAGGAACCATCAGCATTAACACCACGAAGTACGGTAAGAACTGCGACACAAGAGACGGGTCGCCACCAACCTCAATTCCTTTACCTTCATGTGCCATTACCACGGCATTAGCAAGCAAGACAACCAAAATGGCGAAACGAACCCTCAAACTTCGTCTCGCTTCTGAGCCACCCACATACATGATTGCCCCAATCACTGCAATCGAACTCATCGTTGCCAAATAGGGAAAGGTGAGATCTGAGTACCCAAGGCGCCAACGGCCCGCACCTAGAAACCCAATGGCAAAGTTTGGCAACTGAGCAATGGTGCGAATCACTCGAAACTCGTCTAGCTGCGATGGCAGATAAAGAAGGACTTGTTTCCACACGTGCTGCTGAAAATTCACCAGCACAAGCACCACAACGCTTAACCATAAGGTGATCGGAGACCGACAGAAACGTGACCAATAGCCTGCAGTTGACGATGCCGCATTGTTGACGCCAGTTGGCATTTCAGAATCGCGCATACTTTCGGACGTAACTGTACGGCGTTCGCTCATGAAGATGCTGAAACTCACAGTCACGACGATGAGTAGTACCGACGCGTTACCGCTCAACAGCATCACTACAGAGGAGAACAACGCAAGAGCAATCGCAGATAGTCGAGATCGCTGAGACTCACTTCTCAGCAATACGCACATGGCAGCCGTGAGCGAGGGCGTCGCTATCAGTTGCCATCCCGACTGGGTTACCGATGCTGTCTGCAGCAGTGCGACTGGCGTACCAACCGCCAACCACACACGCAGAAAGTCGGCAGAGCGATCTCGGAGGAGCAAGACAGCCCCCGCCAACAAGGTGCTTCCAAGTAGCGCCATCGCCAGTCGCATCTTCACCAAGCTGCGAAATGGATCGGCGTCCACGAAGGTACGTAGCACCCTATGAAAGGGTGTCGAGGCGGTTGGAAGTTGATTGTAAAACACCGTGGTCTTGTACTGAGTCCAATTGGGGCCAGCAAGCAGACACTCAGCACTCTGTTCTTCGCCAACGAAGCAAGGTTTGTCACCCCAGCCACCACTCACCTGTAGCTCATCCGGTTCCTCGAGATTTGGCGGACACTCCGGAGTTTCACCACCCGAACCGCACACAATTGCAAGCATGGTTTGTCGCTCCTCAGCGCTGTAACCAGGCGGAGTTGAAAGTGCCCACACAATTGAAGTGATCAGAATGGCCAGAAAAAGTGAGATCATGCGAACTACGTCAACGAGACGAGCTCCCTCAGGGCGAACGTCAGGGGGACTCTCCGCTGGAGCGAGTTCAGTCACCTTGGCCCTGTCTCAGTTTGCTGAATTGGGGTTTGACGGAAGAAGTATTGCCCCAAATTCAAGAGGGGCATCACTATTTGCAGCAATCGAGACCGACAACATCGAGTGAAGTTGATCACTCGCAAACAGCGTCAGCGGGAGTTCCATCAGCCCCGCACTATTCGTGAAAAGCGGATGGCACGTTGTCTCTGCATCGTTTACGCAGAGTTCTACGGGCTGATTAGCGAATGGTTTGGTCCCTGCAAGAACCAGAACCAACATCCGCACATCCAGAGACGTTTGATTTCCTCGCACCGAGTACATCAGTTGGTGAGGTGATCCCGCAGGCATCATCGCCCAATATCTCTCAAATCTCTCGATACCCACAGTCATTGGTTGCCAGAGAATCTCATTACTTTTTGCCAGAGTAACCAATTGCTGGGTCAAAGCACCAATATGTGGTTGACAGGCCGCAGTTGAGAGGTCGAGTAGTACGAATCGAGATGAATCTTTGAACATCTCACCCTTGAGTGGTCTGGCACACTCTCGTTGGCTTTTCGCCTGTATTGCATCGAGTTCTTGCTGTTCATTGACATAAAGATAGGTGCGATCGATAACCGCGCCACATGGTCGAAGGGCAGCCCAATACTGAATCTGTTGACCGAGACTTATTCGAGCAAACGGCGGTTGTTGGGAAACAAATGGGGCATAGTGTCGAGCTGCGTCAGTATTTTTTATTGCCCCGTAGGACCAGCGGAATCTGTGATCGTCGACTAGTGGCAAGTCAAACAACCCGTAATCTCCGTTTGAGTCATTAGGCGAGTCATACTCGGGAAATGGGTAAATCGGGAGCTGTGCTATCGGACAGTCGGTTGCAAACTTGGAGGCAAGATCGTCAATCGTTGACTGTCGCAATACACGTGTTTCATTAGCCGCCGCCGCCAACGCGCGGCCGTCTGGAAATGTCTTGCGATAGAAGTTCACTTCAAGCAACTGCACAATGACAATCAGGGCTACCAGCAAGAAACGAATAGTCGGTCGACGTAATCGTTGAATTGCGAGCAAGAGCAGAGCGACAAGGAACAGTGTGATGAATGGAGCTAGTCGCCCCCAGGCGCGAATAAATGGTAAAACAGTCCGGGAAAGCCCAAAGCTGAATGGTCCGACGAAGTAGAGAGACAAGCAGAGAACGAGTAGGACTCGTAGCCGTAAGGGTTCATCACTCTCCGAACAATTGTTGAGATTTGCGGAGTTTTTCTTCGGAAGTAGTCCGATACCTCGCAGGATCAATATCAGCAACATGATGTAGGCGGTAGCTCCGGCGACAGCACCAATCTGTCGGGCCTCCCATGTTGCCCGTGTCTGCAGGTAGTTCAACACTGCGGGGAGGGAAAAAAGCTGAAGAATCAACGCATGGAAATCAAAGAAGAGACTCTCAGAGGTTCCTGAGTACACCAGTGACTCTGTCCAACTTCGTTCTGCAGTCGACACGAGAGGTGGAGACGATCTTTGCTGGAAAAGTACTGGCGTTACCTGCAATAGAAATCCAACCAGCAAGAAGAACCACGGAATGAGAAGGCGTCTAGATGCAATCAACAACGAACCAAATGCTCGGACGATTTTTCTCCGCTCAGCTGGAAACCTCGATGTAACGCGAAACCGAGAAAGGGAGTGAGACACAAGCACCACAAAGGCAATGGCGAATAAGAACGAGGCGAAGATCACAAAGTAGAACCCAGAGAGCCCACAAAACAACATCAGAACGCAAGCAAGACTCAAGTTCGATCGAGTGTCCAAGAATGTTTGACCGTCGCCCTTGCTTGCGGACTTCCAACCCGCAATGACTACAGCCGAAGTGAGTGGAATTGACCACGTAAACCCAAGACCGAAGTGTCCCAATGAACGAACTATTGCGAAGGTGGAGAGAGAAAAAGTGAAAGCCAACACGGACGAGCTGGTTCTCGAAAGCTCAACTGTTCGTCCAAAGATCCAGGCTGACAAAGCAATTGGAATGGTCTTCACAATTGCGAAGGTCTTGAGGCCGATCGTTGAATCACTTAGAGGATTGAATATGTTGTATAGGCGAATAAGGGTGTACTCAATCCAGTTCTGCATCGGAAAATAGGAGAAGTCAAGTTTCTCGGGCCAACCAAATCGGTTGGTGCGGAGTGGCTCAAAGAGATGAGAGCCACTTGTTTCTAAAAACAACTGCTGATATATAGTTGCCAAAGAACCATCGCCGCCAACTGGAATCGGCTCCTTGAAGAAGTAAGTAACCTCGGTTCGAAACACCCATACGAATGTGACAAAGCAGATTGCTGAAGTTGTTACAGCACAGATGACGTCAATCAACTTTGCACGTTTTAGGATTTTGAGTTCACGTACAGCGAACAGGCTAGAACCTCAACCTTCCTATTGATCTAAAGGTCACAATCCTAAGCGTGTTCCAATCATCACCTAAATGTTCCTTACCGGTTTGGCTCTCAAATACTCTTGCTGCGACGATCTTTCGGTTCTCGGGTTGGAGGAGAGCAGGGACTTAAAATTGTTGAATACCCCAATTGTCGTTGGCGATACCCAGAGTAATGGCATTAGTAAGTAGTGACCGAGCCTTCCATTTGCTTTTTGGATCAATATTTTGAACCGCTTCTACAACTTCTGACCGCAGCCAAAGACTCTCACAGACAAAACTCACTGTGTCTGCTTCTGTTTTGACGAGAAATGGGTCTTCGGTGTCGGAAAACTTAGCGCATGACTTTTCGGTCATCCACACGTTCCAAAATCCAATTCAGAGTACGAGCGACTGCCGCTCTTGCTTGGAAATTTCCAGTGGGTAATCAGCAGTGGGTAGTTAGCGGTCCCACCTAATTTCGACAACCCCGATTCTTCCGCGAGGCAGACTCCAGCAAGCGAAGGCTTGAGGCTCTCTTGGGGACTAGAAGATGTCACCCGCGTCAATTGGACGAAACGCAAGTTATTCAAATCTATTTCAAGCTGATCCGAATCAAGCGGAGCAGTAAACGCAATAAACGTGTTGCCAGTCACGGGATAGAGGTCAAATACCCATAGCTTCGACGAGATGATTCGATCTGGTCTGAGAGACTGCTGAACCCAGTCTCCCGCTTCAGCGGGACCATACCCACTCCTTAGCTTTTCGTACTTGTTCTTCGAGTCAGTAACTATGAAATTAGACAGTTGGTTGGCAACTCTGCTTCTAAGATTTGGAAGTTTGCATATTCGCTCTTCCCAGCACTGAATCTCCGACTCGGAGTAAAGATATCCGGGACTAAAGGAGTAGATACCAGTTAGTCGAATTCCGGACAGGGAGTAAAAGTTTCCTGGGTTTGTCTCATACGCGAAGTTGTTTGTTTGCGAGATTGCGCCATCTCCACTCTTCATGTTCTCAAACAAGTATCCGTCCTTATGAAGTGCAATCCATGACTCATAGTTGAGTTCACGATTTCTGGTCTCCTTCGCAACGGCATAGTTATGGCAAATAGTGAACAAGAGCACCAGTGAAAAGCCGACTGATCCGAGTTGATTCAATCGAGCACGCTTCAGCGATCCCGAGTGCTTAAGAACCAATTCGACCAGCAATGCCATCATCAATGCCATACCTAATTGAGAGACGAAGATATGCAGATAAGTAAACTGTGGTTGAATACGAGAAAAACGGCTCGCTTCGAATGAGAGTGGTCGAATTGCTAGCAATATTCCTGGCACAACCAACATCACGAGAGCAATCGCCCAGAGTCCTACAACTGGACTCTTCTTGACTGATGTTGGTGACGATACCGTCTCCACCCACTGTCTTGAACGAAAGAACTTGGTAATCACAACCAAACAGGCGCTTGAGCAGAGCAAAGCAATTGGAAGATAGTCATTAGCTAAAACGTCGGATTTAAAATCAAAAACCATCAGTGGTATCGGGGCTAGCAATTGAGAAACAAGAATTAAGAGTGATTTGAACTCGACCTGCAACTGGTATCGAGGAATCACCCCTTCAGCGCGAGCGCGTAAGAAAAAAAAGACAATCCATAGATAAGTTAGCCAGGTGAGCAACAGCGACAGCATTGGAAGCCTGAGCCTCCCTGCTCCCAAACCTTGCCTCTGGCCAAGGATAACTGCGACTATCGGAACTGCCACAAGTGCAAAGGCATGCTCATATGTGCTCATAGCTGCGAAATAGAGCAGAGATGCAAGAACACTCAGCGCCCAACGCACAAATTGCAGATCTGACCGAGCCGCAAAGTAGAAAGTGATTGAGCAAAGCAAGAGTTTCAATGTCATGCTTGGAACCAACAGTGAAAAGGCAAGATGTGGATCGAAGTCTCGTCGAAACTGAACCGTGATCGCCATCATCAGAATAAAGATCATCGTTAGCCGATGGGATTGACTAAGCAAATAGACGAACCAGGCTGCGATGAGTAATGTAAGTAGAGTTCCGAGAAACTGAGTCAGTTTGTACAGGTGTAGGTCAGGCAAGTAATAAAAAAGTAAGTTTGCTTCTAGTCGAGAAAACACGTAAAGACGTCCCTGATCGAACATCCAGCCCTGAATGGAATTCCATGTACTAGTTATCAGTCGAGGAAGTGAAGTGTCGCCGTACCTCCATGAGTCCCAATGTGGCTGTTGAGAGTTCGGCCAATCGTCGCCCAACCAGTAAGAATCAATTATGGGGCGCAATGCTGCGATAAGAATAAGACAACAAGTTCCGTATGCCGCCGACAACTTCGGAAGACTTGCCTTGCCAGTACGAACCGTATTCACCAGCTAATGGTATCTCGTCGGGGATACATCACCCAGAAGACATCACATAGGATTCGGTGCTATGAAGCGAAGTGTTGCGATTATCAGCTGCGCGTTCAACGAACAAGATTGTATTGCTGAGCTGGTACAGCGTTTACAGAACCTGGCACGTCTCGAAGATCAATACAAATTCAAGTTTGTCATTGTTGACAATGGTTCTCAAGACGCAACGTGGAGCCGATTGGTAGACGCGACAGCTGGAGATTCACGATTTCAGCTCCTTCAACTATCAAGAAACTTCGGAACAGATGGTGGTCTGACCGCAGGACTATCAGTCGTTGACACTGACGCGTGCGTACTTATGGCGGCCGATTTGCAGGATCCACCGGAGATGATTGGTGACTTCCTGAGAAAATGGGAAGCAGGATACGAAAACATTTACATGGTCGTCACCGGTCGCCCAGACAGCGGCGCCCTGCGCCGCCTACTCTCGCGGCTTTTCTACTTCATCATTGACCGATTGACCGCAGGAATGATTCCTCGCGGAGTCAGTGATTTCCGACTTGTTGACCGAAAGGTCTACGAAGCCGTGAGAAGCCTGCCGGAGAGTTCACAGTTTCTACGAGGCATGTTCGCATGGGTGGGATTCAAAAGTGTCGGGGTGCCCTCGATTCGACCGGATCGCTTTGCGGGACGATCAAAGGCAAGTTTTCGAGCCGTGTCACGGCTTGCTCGAGTGGGCATAGTTTCGTTTACCGATATTCCTCTTCGTATGATTACCTGGGTGGCAATTGCAAGTTCATCAATTGCATTTCTCGTCTTTGGTATAAACGTCGTGTTGAAGTTTGTGCTCGGTGCACCACGCGGCTTTGCATCCCTACTCGGGTTCTTGCTCCTTGGCTTTGGGGCATTGTCATTCATGTTGGCAGTTATCGCACAGTATCTCTCGGTCGTGCACTCCGAAGTCAAATCTCGACCTACTTTCATAGTGAGTCGTCAGATTCAACAACACGGATCATCTAGTAGTTCCGAATCGCAAAGTCAGTAGTCGGAGAGTGAGTCGTTCAGAAGATCCTGCGGTGGCGCTTGCGCGACAGATACGTATTGATGTAGTACGAATGACTAGTCGGGCCCGGGCGTCGCATGTTGGCAGCGCCTTGAGCATCGCAGATATCGTCGCTGTGCTCTATTCTGGAGTCCTCAGCATTTCGCCATCCAGAGTTAATGATGAGACTCGAGATCGTTTCATTCTCAGCAAGGGACATGGTGGCTGCGCAATCTACTCCGCTCTCGCTCGTTCAGGCTTCTTCGGGACTAGCGAACTAGATCGCTACTGCCAGAACGGCTCACACTTGTCTGGGCATTTGTCCCATCGTCATGTTCCTGGAGTTGAATTCTCTACTGGCAGTCTGGGGCATGGCCCATCTGTCGCAGTGGGCATGGCATTCGGCGCTCGGAGACGCGGTCTGCCAACGAACGTCTTCTGCCTTGTCTCCGACGGTGAATGCGACGAAGGCTCAGTTTGGGAAGCGGCCCTCTTTGCGGGCCATCACCGGTTGTCAAATCTGACTCTCATTGTTGACTACAACAGAATTCAGAGCCTCGGTGCCACAGGCGAAATTCTGAATCTGGATCCACTCCCCGACAAATGGCTAGCTTTCGGCTGGGAAGTCGCCGAAGTAAATGGACATGACATTGAGCAGCTTCGCTCAACACTTACTACACGACGCTCGCTCGCTGATAAACCATTGTTGTTAGTCGCCAACACCACGAAAGGCAGTGGTGTTTCTTTCATGGAGAACAGCGTTCATTGGCATTATAAGTCTGCTTCAGTGGATGAACTTCGAGCGGCCGAGGAAGAAATCAATCTTTCATGAGGCAGACTCTCGCGAAGTCGCTTGCAGAACTCATGCATGCCGATAGTTCTGTGATGCTCCTAACAGGAGACCTTGGCTATGGCGTGCTAGATGATATTGCCAAGGGATATCCCGACCAATTCCTAAATGTAGGTGTGGCCGAGCAGAACATGATCGGAGTCGCAGCAGGATTGGTTCAAACGGGTCATCGCGTAATCTGCTACTCAATAGCGAACTTTGCGAGTCTTCGATGCCTCGAACAGATTCGAAATGACATCGTCTATCACCAGTTGGACGTGATGATTATCGCAATTGGAGCAGGCCTCAGCTATGGCACTCTGGGCTTCTCTCACTTTGCCACGGAGGACATTTCATGTATGCGTGCGCTACCTGGCCTTACGGTTTACTGTCCTGCTACCGACAACGATCTTGCTTCTGCGATGAAACATCTCGGGTTGATGAAGACCCCGCGGTATCTGCGTGTTGATCGGGAGACTGCAAAGTTCGATAACGCCCACACAAATTGGGGATTTGATAGCTGGACAACGCTTGTGCACGGTAATGACATAGCGATAGTGACTACTGGGAGCATAGTCGACGAGGCAATGATCGCATCCACTGAACTCGCCAAGCGTGGAGTATCTGTGCGCGTCATCTCCGCTGGTCTTCTCGCGCCGACGAGGAGTGAAATGGTCACACGAGCGCTTGACGGTGTTGAGCTCGTTGTCACACTTGAGGAACACGTAACGAGTGGTGGTCTCGGGGGCCTAGTTGCAGAAGTAACCGCATCTAGTGATTCTCGGCCGCGACTTATCCGATTGGGTATCGAGAACAGCTACCCAGATTACGTAGGTACACAGAGCTACCTGCGAGAGAGTTGTCGGCTTGACGGCGCCTCACTCGTTAATCGTCTCTCATCAGAATTTCGCAGGCGCTGACTTAATCACTTACTTCGCGGCGGCCCGACAGTGCGCGACCGAGTGTTACCTCGTCGGCATATTCAAGGTCACCACCAACCGGCAGGCCCATTGCCAATTGAGTTACCTTCACCCCGAGGGGCCTCAATAACCGCGCGAGATACATCGTGGTTACATCGCCTTCGGTGTTGGGGTTGAGACACAGAATCACTTCGGCAATTGACTCGGGCTCCAGTCGCAATAGCAGTTCGCGAACCTTCAAGTGCTCCGGCCCCACCCCTTCGAGTGGATTTATCGCACCAAGTAACACGTGATATCGACCACGAAATTGCCCGGTCTTTTCGATTGCCACTACATCGCGTGACTCTTCAACCACGCACAACGCCGAACCATCCCGACGTCCATCGGAACAGATATGACAGTACTGAGACTCCGAGAAGTTGAAGCAGCGTTCACAAAAGCGAACGGAGTTCCGAGCGTCGTCAATGGCTCGTGTGAGTCGCGACACTTCTTCGCGATCGGTTTTCAACAGATGAAACGCGATTCGTTGTGCCGATTTTGGCCCCACGCCTGGCAAGCGAGAGAGTGCATCAATCATTGACTGCAACGTTTTTGAATACGCCGACGCCACGGTGGCGACTTACTTCTTTGACGAGTCGACGATGCGGGCACCCGGAAACGACTTAGCAATCTGGTCCACCACCGACTCCACCGGTGCATCGTCACCGGAGGTATCGACGGCATCATCGTCAGATGTCGCGGGGGCGACGGCAGCCCGAGGTGCCGTGCGCGATTGCTGCACCCGCACCTCGAGGCTCATCGGCCTGCCGAATGAAGCCGTCAATGCCGAGCACACCTGATCTTTCAATTCGAGACACTTCTTTTGATGCATCTCACTAGGTGCGGCAACCACCAAGGTGTCGCCTTCCATACCAACAACCTCGACGGCCGAATACAGCGCCCGCACCGTTGCCTTCAATGTGCGAACGATGCCAGGCCAGGCAGCGACGGGGTCGGCATCGATATTGCTTGGCGCAGAAGGTGCTGACGGTGTAGCGGGCGTTCGTGGTGCGGCGACAGATTTCGACGTGGCAGCACTGGGCGTGGTTGACCCTGCAGCAGTTAGCCGTGGACGCGGAATTGGGCCGGTGGAATCTTTCGGTCGGGATACCGAGCCGCCCGACTCCAACCGTTCAACGCGGGCCAACAGCGATGCCGTGTCGTTGGCAACTGCACTACTCGCTAGTCGCACGAGCGTGACCTCAAGAACAAGACGTGGGTCGGGTGCTCGACGAATGTCGAGCAACGCCTCTCCGAGCACCTCGATGGATCGCACCACCGATGCGATTCCGTAGCGAGCCGTCATGTCTGCGGCACGCTTGGCATGCTCTTCAGAAAGTTGCACGAGTTGGGGTGCCATCGCCGACAAGAACATCTCTCGCAAATACCGAACCACCTGTTCGGTGAATGCTTTTGGATCATGACCGCGTTGCATGGCCGACCCCACCTGCGTGAGCACTGCAGCAGGGTCGTGGGCAATGAGTGACTCGACGATGTCTTCCGGGCGCACAAACGTGTCGGCTTGCCCACCGCTCGCAGCGATGAGTTCGAGGGCAGACAACGTGTCGCGTGCTGAACCACCACCCTGTTCGACGGCTTGACGAATCGCCTCCGGGGTGACATCGAGCTTGGCATCGCTCACCACCCAACGAACATGGTCTTCGATGTCCTTGGCCGGCAGCAAGCGGAACTGCAAGTGCTGGGTGCGGCTGCGAATGGTTTCGCTTACCTTCTGCGGGTCGGTGGTGGCAAGCACGAATACCACGTGAGGTGGTGGTTCTTCGAGAGTTTTCAGCAACGCAGCTTCGGCTCCAGCACTCAACATGTGCACTTCGTCGAGGATGAACACTCGGTGCCGACCAGGGTTGCCCATGGCAGCGCGTTCGATGAGTTCACGAATGTTGTCAACGCCGTTGTTGCTTGCAGCATCGAGCTCGAGTACATCGAAACTGGTACCCCGCTCGATGGCAAGGCATGAATCGCACTCGCAACATGGCTCGCCCTTGTCGGGTTTCGTGCAGTTCAACACCTTGGCAAGAATGCGCGCGGCCGATGTTTTGCCGGTGCCACGCGGGCCGGAAAAGAGGTATGCCTGCCCGCCGCGATCGTTGGCGACGGCATTTCGAAGTGCCCGAACTACGTGATCTTGGCCCTTTAACTCGGCAAAGCGACGCGGTCGATAGCGGCGATACAGCGATTGCGTGGCCATTTCGTAGCGAGCCTACCCCTCGGGTGCGCACTCAATTGAGTGCGACAACCAAGGTGTCGTGCTTGGGTACCGTTGAAGCACGCCCATGCGTGTAGTTCGGCTCCGAGGGCGGCGTGCCCTGCTTTCGCTCATCGTTGCGGCACTGGCATCATTGGGTGCACTCGCAGATTCGCCCTCCCTATCAATTGCGGCGTCAACGATTCCGAACGAGTTGATTTCGTCGAACCCACAGCCAAACTCCACCGTCAACGTGGTGCCAACCCAATTGCAATTGATCTTTCGCAACAAACTCGACGCTGACGACGCGGCCGCTCTCGGCATTTTGCTTCGCTGCAACGGCGTAACCGTGTCTCTCGGGGCACCCG
>Ga0194134_10001291_pt1 | contig 34238 bp, 26 predicted proteins | sample TA2KigOff0mmetaG_FD_148602 | JGI IMG/M metagenome (GOLD analysis project Ga0194134, IMG submission 148602) | Freshwater microbial communities from Lake Tanganyika, Tanzania - TA2015056 Kigoma Offshore 0m | ecosystem: Environmental > Aquatic > Freshwater > Lake | place: Tanzania: Lake Tanganyika... | reverse complement strand
GGTTTGCGATCGGCGAATCGAGCACGCCGCTGGCCGACATGGCGCTGCTCCGGATCGCCGCCAAGCACGGCATCGGCGACCTCGCGGCACTGGCCCGCTACGGCACCTGGCTGAAAGCGTGCCCCGAGGTACGTGATCCCGCCGGTGCCCGTGCGGCAGTGGGTGATCTCCGTGCCCATGCGATTGCGCGGCTTTCTCGCCGACCGACCCCGAGCCGTCGCCGCCGTCACGAGAATCTTCCTCGATGAGATCGAGCGGCTGCTGCTCGCGGCGTCAGGCGGGACACCTGATGCGGACATGCCGAGAGCCGCCCGCCCGCGGCTCGGCGGCATCTCCTTCCTGCACCGCTTCGGTTCGGCGCTCAACCACCATGTCCACCTGCACGCCTGCGTGACTGACGGCGTCTTCAGACCGGCCGCTGCCGATGGAGGGTCCGACGCCCCGCCGGCGTTCCTGCCCGCCCGCCTGATCACGCAGGCCGATCCGGCCGCGCTCACCGAGCGGGTGCGTCGCCGCGTGATCCGCTGGTTCCGCATGCAGCGGCTGCTCGACGCTGCTGCCGCCGCCGACATGCTCGCCTGGGAGAACAGCGGGTTTTCAGTAGACGCGAGTGTCCGGATCACGCTCGTCGACCGCGATGTGCCGAGCTGTTTTCGGAGTCTCGAACACTTACTGCGACACTGTGCCCGGCCTCCCTTCGCGCTGGAGCGGCTCTCCGTGATCCGCGGCCCAGACGGCCGGATCGCCCGCATCCGCTACGTGCAGCCCAGACACAAGGCGGCCAGCTGGGTCGGCCCGGGTCGTACGCGAAAGTCGACGCGGCCCGGCACGAGTGGCGTCGTCACGATGACCGGGACATCTTCCAGGGTCGGATAGACGAGCTGCCCGCGATCAACATCCACAGCCTCTGACCCCCGCCGACAGCGACACCTTCGTCGGGGAGTGACGCAACTGCTCGACGTCCTTGATTCGCTGACGATTGCCGGCGGCACTGCCTGCCTGTACACTATGCGAGCGTGTTCGAAATGGCGCTCTACGGCTGCCGATGCCCGTAAAAACCTCATTGCAGAAGTCGGGTAGTTCAGCATGGCAACGATCGCATTTGATCGCGACGCAACCGCGAAGTGGTATGCGGAGCGGCACCTGAACGTGGATGACGGCATCGCCGAAGTGGTCTATCTGCCGAGGAATGCAGACGATCGCGAGATTCGTTTCCTCGAGATCAATAATGACATGCTGGATGCCGACGACAGTCTCGAGCCTGTCGACTTCGGCGTCGATATGGGCGACGGCAACGAGCATGTTCTCTGGGTGATCGACCTGACTCGCAAGCAGTACGAGCTGGTCGTGAAGAACAGGCTGTCGCTACCCGAGTCCTGGACGCTGGACGATGCAGTTCACTACTCGCGGACCGAAAGGGGTCACAAGCGGTGAACTCGGCCCAGACGCTCTGGTGGACGCAGGCTCGGGCTGACCTGGCCTTGTTCGAGCACCTTCGCGGCACAGCGAAGTGGCGTTACCAGTGCCACACGCTCCAAGCTCTGCAAATGGCTACCGAAAAAATCGCCAAGGCCTCCTTTCGGGCAGGCACTGCCCGACCGAGCAGACTGACCCACTTGGGCCTGACCAAGCTGCTGCGCCGGCTCTCGACGGTCCAGCGTGCGGACCAGCCTCGTCTGGCCAGGGTGTTCCGCGTGCGCGGGTTCAGGGATTTCCAGCAGTTGCTCAAACGGGTTCGTGGCCTTGCCCACGCCATCGAGCAACTGCCGCCAGCTATCGCCGGACCAAATCGCATCAACACCGAGTATCCTTGGCCCGACAACAATCCCTCTCATGCGCCAGCCGAATGGACTTTCGACGTCTGGGATCGCCTCGATTCCCGCGACGGGCGCGAGTTTCAGCGATTCGTGTCGCGGGCGATCGCAGGCTTTGACCAGTACGCCGACGTGTTCCGCTCCCGGTGAGAACACGGATCCTGTTGTTGCCGCAGGCTGGCTTGATCATGAAACTCTCCACCGTCCTCGACCACATCGACAGCGGCCACATGGCCCTCCCGGAAGTCCAGCGGGGCTACGTCTGCAACCGTGACCAGGTCGGTGGCCTGTTCGACTCCCTCTATCGCCGCCAGCCTGTCGGCGGACAGCTCGTCTGCGCGCGAGTCGCGGTCATTTCTCCATGAGACGGGCAAACACCTCGGCCTGCTCTCGGGCGTCATCCACCGCATGATGCGTGTGCGGGCTCGGGGCCTGCAACTCGACGGGCAGTTTGGAGCGCCCCGCCGCCGAAATCGGTAATCGACTCTTCACGGCGAACGCGATCTTGATGTCAAAGCAACTCGAGTGCCCGAACGGTGAGCCGTCTCGGGAAAAGTTCGTCAGGTACCAGTACAACCACGTCCAGTCGAAACTCAGAGGAAACGCCACGAGGACGGGCTGCCTGGCGCCGGCCATTTGCCTGACCCACGCGGCGGCCTCGGTCATCGCGTCAGCCGGGTCGGCGCCTTCCCGAATCAGACGATCCCGATCGAGCTTGTTGACGTGAAGTGCCTCGGCCTCCTCGAAGAAGCTGTCGAACGAGCTCTCGCCGAAGCCGCCCCGATGATCGTGACCGCAGACACCTGGGACCTCGGCCGCCTCGCCGGCCAGTGCGCGCTGTGTAGCCCAGCCCGCCACGCCCGACTCCACGCCATCAACCGAGCCCAACGGGCGCTGCCACGGGCGGGGCACGCGTGCGGATGTGCGGCGCACGCGATGCCGAAAGAGGCGCGGCGATGACACACGACGTGGCGATCCTCGGCAGCGGCTTCGCCGGGAGCATTTTGGCGTGGATCCTCGCCCGGCAGGGGATGCGCGTCGTGATCCTCGACCGCGACCGGCACCCGCGGTTTGCGATCGGCGAATCGAGCACGCCGCTGGCCGACATGGCGCTGCTCCGGATCGCCGCCAAGCACGGCATCGGCGACCTCGCGGCACTGGCCCGCTACGGCACCTGGCTGAAAGCGTGCCCCGAAGTGGGCTGCGGACTGAAGCGCGGGTTTTCCTACTTCCATCATCCGGCGGGCCAGCCCTATGCCGACACGCCCGACCACGCCGCTTCGCTGCTCGTGGCCGCCAGCGCCACTGACGCCGCCAGCGACACCCACTGGCTCCGCGCCGACGTCGATGCCTGGCTCTTCGACCACGCACGCACGGCCGGAGCCGAAGCACATGAAGGCATCACGCTCGACCGGCTCGGCCGCGACGACGGCCAGTGGACGATCGAATGGACGGGAAGCGGCCCCGGCCGAGCGCGGGCCAGCGTGGTCATCGATTCGACCGGCAGCGGCGGGGCACTCGCCCGGGCCGTGGGCCTCGAGCGCCGCGACGACACGCTCCTCACCAGAACCGGCAGCGTGTTTTCACACTTCACCGGCGTCGGCAGTTGGGACGCGATCCGGCAGGCGGCGGGCGACATCTCGACGGTCGAGCCGTTCCGCTCCGACGATGCCGCACAGCATCATGTGCTCGATGACGGCTGGGTGTGGATCCTGCGCTTCCGCGGCGGGCTGACGAGCGTGGGGATCGTGCGGCCCACCGCCTGGGCCACCGAGGCACTGAATAACCCCGAGCGCGCCTGGGGCGACACGCTCGCCCGGCACGAAGGAATCCACGCGCTTCTCGCCACCGCCCGGCCCGTGCGGCCGCTGGCTGCGGTGCCGAGGATGTCGCGCCTCTGGTCGCGCGCCGCCGGGCCCGGGTGGGCGCTGGTGCCGACGACCTGCGGCTTCGTCGATCCACTCCACAGCACCGGCATCGCCCACGCGCTCTCGGGCGTGGAACGACTCGCAGACATGCTCCTCGCGGAGCACCACGACGCCGCCACGGCCGACGACGGCCCCTGGGCGGCCTATGGCCGCGCGGTGCCCGACGAGGTGGCATGGATCGACCGGCTGGTGAGCGGCTGCTACGCGGGGCTCCCCGACTTCGACCGCTTCCGCCAGGCATGCTTGCTCTTCTTCCTGGCGACGGTCAGCGCCGAGCGGAGCATCGCCGGCGGGGCGACGGTCGCCGAGCGTGGCTTCCTCGACGCCCGAAACGCGCCGCTCCGCACGGCCCTCACCGCCGTCCGCGACCGGATCGCGGCAGGAGAGTCTTTTACTCCTGAAGCACTCCGCGCGCTCGTGGGCCACCTCGATCCGGTCGGCCTGCTCGACCCCGCGCACCGCCAGCGCATCGCCCACACCGCAGCGACGAAGTAACGCCCCGCCGCGGCCTGCCGATGCGGCGCCGCCGGGGCGGGATGTACACTCACGGCATGCTCAGCAAGGAAACCCTCGAAGCGTATCGGCGGATGTCGCCCGGGGAGCGGCTGGAGCTGACGTTTGCGATGATCCGGGAAAACACCCCCTACCTGCTCGCCGGCGCGCCCGGTGTCGTCGATCGCCGCTTCGCCCTCCTCGAGCGGGAAAACGAGCGGCGCAACGCCCGATTGCTCGCGGCACTCGAGCGGGTGAAGCCTGTGCCGGCTGGCCGACGATGACCGACCTGACGACCGTCATCCACGATCTGGTCGATATCTTCGACCGACTCGGGCTCCCCTACGCGATCATGGGCGGCATCGCCGTCCGCGCCCACGGGATTCCGCGTCCGACCTACGACGTGGACTTCACCCTCGCCGTTCCCCGCGACCGGCTGGGGGCGGTTTTCGCCGCGATCACCGAGCGCGGTTACAGCGTGCCCGAGCAATACACGCGAGGGTGGGTCGACAGTGTCGGCGGGATGCCGCTGGTGAAGGTCAGGCTGTTTCTCGACGGCCGTGCCGTCGATGCCGACATCTTCATCGCCGAGTCCGACTTCCAGCGCTTGGTCATCGAGCGGCACGTCACGGCCGAAGTCGAGGGGCGGTCTGTCAAGCTCGTCTCCGCCGAAGACCTGATCCTCTTCAAGTTGATCGCGTCGCGGCCCCGGGACCTGATCGACATCCAGGACGTGCTGTTCACGCAGGGCGAGCTCGACGAACCCTACCTGCGCCGCTGGGCCGGCCCGCTCGGCGTCGAGGAGAAGCTCGACGAGGTGCTCGCCGCGCGCGAGTGAGCGCTGGCCGGGGGCATATCGATCAACAGCTCTCGCGGAGGTGCCGCTCCACGGGCTATCCTCTGGCAGGAGTGTGCTGGTCTGCGGATCGGCGTGGATTCCCCGCAGCAGGGAATCCGGGGGTTCAGGGACGGGGCTGCCCGAGGCACGAGGCGGCTTGATTGCCGGGCCTCCGAAGAAGCGTGCAATCATCCCGGTAGTTTTTGCAAACGCACCTGGCCCGGCTGGCTCACGAGAAAAGACTCCCCGATCGCGTTTTCATGGACGGCCACCGCGGCGAGTGTCGCTTTCGCCATCGCGATGCGCATGGAAGCCGGAAAACGAATCAGGACGACTCCGGGCGATCGTGCCCGCGCCACGAAAACGTGCCATCCGAAGTCCTTGTCTTCAGTGAGCAGGACTCGGTTCGTCACGTAGGCCTGGTCGATGAGTGCTGCATCGACCGATCGCTCGAATTCATCGACGACGGCGACCACATCGTGTCCGGCAGCGCGCAGTGTCTGCACGACCAGACAGTCGCAACTCTCGTCGGCGAGGAAACGGAGCACGGAGATCTCGGGTCACACCGGCTGCACGACGATCGTCTCGTTGGCCAGCATGTCGGCTGCATACGCGAGGGCTGCCCGAACGTCGCCCGGCTGAAGGGCGGGATAGCCCTCGTGAAGATCACCTTCACTGGCCCCCTCACTCAACTTCCGCACGATCAGCTCGACGGGAATCCGAGTGCCCTCGATGACCGGCTTGCCCCCCATCACGTCCGGAGCGATTTCAATTCTGGGGTGTTTCATTGAGCAACGCCCGCGGCGGGTCGGAAATCGATCAATCCAGAGCCGAGCAAACTACCGACAACGACTGCGGCCACCGGCAGACTGGAGACAAGGTGATCGACCGCGGGATGCGGCCGACGGCGACCCGGAAAACCCACGGCGTTTCGACGTGGTCGACACGGCCGTTTCGGCTGCCCTCCTATCCCACCAGCGCCGCGAACCGCCGGCGGTAGACGAGCGGATCGGAGGGAAACAGCGGTGGGGCGTCGGCGGCGGCCACGCCGTGCTGGAAACGGCGCTTGGGATACACCGGCATCTCGATCCCCGTGCGGCGCCGGATCCCGCGCGACATGATCTCACCCTTCAGGGCATACAGCCGGCCATGGTCCCAGCCGGTGAGCTCGATGAACGGGATCCCCTCGGCGACCTCGATCACGTCGGGCAGGGCGTAGGGGCTGAACCCCTGGAAGCCGAGCGTGGCGGCGGGGGCGTAGCTGCGGACGTGGCCGCGGCTCTGGCCGCCGGAGTAGGTGAGCGAGTGCTTGATCGCGGCGATCCCCCAGCCCTCCTGGTAGAGGAGCGAGTTGTTGAGGACGCTGCGGATCGTCAGCTCCGGGTCGTCTTCGATCGGGTAGGCCTTGAGGTTTTCATCGCCGCCGTCGCCGTCGACGAGATGGCGCCAGTCGGGATAGCGCCGGCGGATCCCACGGCACAGGGCGAGCGTGGCGGCGCAGGCCTGGACGTCGAGCGGTTTGTAGTCCTCGAGCGTGCGGATCGCGTCGTCGAGATCGAGGTCTTCCGGAAACACCTCGACCGGCTCGTGGAGAAAGGCATGGCCGGTGGCGGCGAGAAACCGGCGGGCCTGGTCGAGATCGGCGCCGCGGTCGGCGATCGAGAGCGTGAACGCCTTGAGCCGGGCCGCCGACCCCTGGCGCTCGACCAGCAGGTGGTGGAGCAGGAGGAGGAGGGCGCCGCTGTCGATGCCGCCGGAAAACAAGACGCCGACCGGCGCGCTGGCGTCGAGCGTGTCGAGCCAGGCGGTGAGGCCGTCGGCGAGCGCGGCGGTGTAGCGGTCGGCGATGTCGTCGAGGTCGGTGCCGAGGCGCTCGCGCGCGGGGGTGAAGAAACGCGTGCAGACGGGGGAGGGATCGGGGCAGCCGACGAGGTGCAGCTCCATCACGTGATGGGCCGGCACCATCCGCGTGTACGACGGATGAAACTGGTCGGCGAGGCCGTGGTCGGCCAGCCAGCCGGCGATCGCGTCGATCCGGTCGGCGACCACGAGCACCGGACCGGCAGCCAGCTTGGCGATGAAAAACCGCAGCGGCCGGCCGAGCGACCGGGCGAGGCGGATGCGGATGCCGTCGCGGTGGACCAGCGCGAAATGGCCGCGGATCCCGCGGACCGCCGCCGGATCGCCGCTGGCGACGCGCGCGAGCGCCTCGTCGCGCGACATGTTGAGCAGGATGTCGCCGGCGGGATCGAGCAGGTCTACCAGCCGGTCGATCGCCACGCCGTGCGTCATCGTCGCCTCCTCGGAAAATGCCCGGGCGGGGGAGCCTCAGGTGTTACGGAGTGTTGTAGCAGCGCCCACGCGGCGTTCCCGCGAGGGGGGCGTTGCCGGTAATCTGCTGGCTCGCCTGCGGGGAACCGGGATGAGCGGACGACGAGCGGCGATCCTCGGGACAGTGGTGCTGCTGGCCGCGGCCGCGGTCAGCGCGTGGCTGGCGGCGCGCCGTGGTGGCGTGGCGACGCTCGCGCCCGAGCAGGCCGCCGAGATCGCGCGGACGCGCAACGTGGCGCTCGGGGCCCTGGAAAACCAGCAGCTCGACCGGGCGATCCCGGCGCTCGAGTCGCTCGCGCGGATGCTCCCCGGCGACCCGCTGCCGGCGCGAAACCTCGCCGTGGCGCGGGTTGTGGCCCTCGGCGACACGCTCCAGGCGATCCCCGACGAGGCGCTCCTGCCGCCGGCGAAACAGGCCCTCGACGCCCTGCGCCGCGGCGAGGGAGAGTCAGACCCGTGGCGCTGGCTCACCGCGCGCTACGACCTGGCCCGCGGCGAACCCCTAGCGGCCGCCGAACAGTATCAGGCCCTCGCCGACGGCACCGGCGGCGCCGCCGCCTGGTACGCGCTGGCCCGCGCCCGGCGCGATGCCGACGACGGCGCCGCCGCCGACGCCGCGCTCGACCGGGCAGCGGCCCTCGCTCCGGGGAATGTCTGGCTCGCGGTCGAATGGTTTCGCGCGGCGGCCGGCCGCCTCCAGGCCGCGCGCGGTGCGGCAGCGCCCGATCCGGCACTCGCCGATGCGATCGCCGCGCGGCGGGGGGCGATCGCGCCGTTCGCACCGAGCATCCTCACGTTCACGCGCGTCGACATCGCCAAGCTGCTCGACGAGGCCGCGGCCGCGGCGCGGACCGGCGACATGGCCGTGGCCGCCGGCCGGCTCCGGGCGCTGGCCAACGTGCTCGTGCCGCAGAGCGAAGGGGACCGGCGCGACCTCGAGCGCCACCCGCTGGTGTTCGTGCGCGACTCGTTTGCCGCACCGCTTCCCGAGCCGGCCGGGCAGGGGGACGAGGCGATCCCCGTGGAGCTCCGGCCGCTGCCGGCAGTCGGCGCTGCCGCCGGGGCGGCGCCGGTCGCCGTGGTCCTCGATGATCTCGACGTCGACGGCCGGCTCGACCTCGTCGCCGCCGGGCCGGAGGGGCTGCGCGTGGCGAGGCGCGACGCCGACGGGGCGTGGCAGACGGCGCTCGCCGCGCCGCTCCCCGACGGCGTCGCCGGGCTTCTCACCGCCGACCTCGACCTCGACTTCGACGAGGCGCGGCGGGCGGCGCTCGCCCTGCGCCCCGCCACCGATCCGGCCGGCGAGAAGGGGGCGCCGCTCCCCGGCTGCCCGGCGGCCGATCTCGATATCGTCGCCTTCGGGGCGTTTGGCGTGTTGCCGTTTCGCAACCGGCTCGGTGCCGACGGCGCGCGCCAGCTCGAGGCGCTCGCCGCGGTGACGGCGTCGGCGGTCGCGGCCGCGACGGTCGCCGATCTCGACGCCGACGGCGACCTCGATCTGGTCACGGCCGGTGCCGACGGCGTGCGGCTGTGGAGCAACGACGGGCTCGGCACGTTTCGCGATGTCACGCCGGCGGCGCTCGACCAACCGGCCGGTGGGGCTGCCGACGGGGCGGGGCTGCTGGCCGTCGACGCCGACCGCGATGTCGATGTCGATGTCGTCGTCGTCACGCCGGCGGGGACGACGCTGCTCGAGAATCTCCGCCACGGGCAGTTTCGCGCCGTGCCGGTTTCGGGCGCGGGCGGCCGGGCCGTCGAGTGCCTCGATCCCCGCGCCGCCGGGCGCTGGGAGCTCGTCGTCGCCGGGAAGGAGGGGACGCGGATCTTCCCCGTGCGGAGCGACGCCGGGGCGACAGACGCGCAGCGGCAGCTCGATGCCGCGCCGCGCCGCGGCGTGGTCGCCTGGGACTACGACAACGACGGCCACCTCGATCTGGCCACCTGGGGCGACGACGGGATCGGAATCCTCCGCGGCACGGCCGCCGGAGGCTTCGAGGTGCAGGCGATCGGCGGTGAGGTGGCCGGGCCGCGCGCGCTCGACACGGGCGATCTCGACGGCGACGGCGACCTCGACCTGGCCGTGGCGAGCGCCAACGGCGTGCTGCTGTTTGACAACCAAGGGGGCAACGCCCATCACTGGCTCGACGTCGCCCTCGAGGCGCAGCAGGTGAAGGGGGACCAGTTTTCCCCCAGCGGCCGCGTCAACGCCCATGGCCTCGGCGGCCTCCTCGAGCTCAAGGCGGGAAGCGCCTATCAGCCGCGCGTGGTCCGCCGGCGCACGACCCACTTCGGCCTCGGCCGGTCGCGCGTCGCCGACGTCGTCCGCGTGCTGTGGCTCAACGGCGTGCCGCAAAACCTCATCGAGCCGCCAGCCGACGCGCTGGTCTGCGAGCAGCAGGTCCTCCTCGGCTCCTGCCCCTACCTGTATGCGTGGAACGGCACCGGCTTCGGCTTCGTCACCGACCTGCTGTGGGGGGCGCCATTGGGCCTGCAGCGCCGGGCGGGGGAGCTGATGCCGGCGCGCGAGTGGGAATACCTCCTCGTGCCGGGATCGGCGCTCGTGCCCCGCGACGGCCGCTACGTCCTCCAGCTCACCGAGGAGCTGTGGGAAGCGGCCTACTTCGACGAGGTCCGGCTCCTCGCCGTCGACCATCCGGCCGACGTCGAGGTGGTGAGCAACGAGAAGGTCGGCCCCGCGGCGATTGCGGGGTTCGGGATCCACTCACTCGCGCGGCCGCGCCACCCGGTCGCGGCGCGCGACGACGCCGGCCGAGACCTGCTGCCGGCGCTGGTGGCGGCCGACGGCACGTTTGCCCGGCCGACGGCGCGGAAGCTGCGGCAGGGGCTGCTCGACATGCACCATGTCGAGCTCGACCTCGGCCCCGACCTCGACCGCGACCGGCTGGTGCTGTTTCTCACCGGCTGGACCTACCCGACGACCGTCAATCTCAACGTCCAGCTCACCCTCCACCCGGCGCTCGATCCGCCGCGGCCGCCGTTTCTCGAGGTGCCCGACGGCCAGGGGGGCTGGCGCGAGGCGCTGGGGTTCATCGGGTTTCCCGGCGGGAAGACGAAATCGATCGCCGTCGATCTCGCCGGGGTCCTGCCGCCGGGGGAGTCGCGCGTGCGGATCGGCACGAGCATGGAGATCCGCTGGGACGAGATCCGGTTCACCACCGGCGAAGCGCCGGCGCCGACGCGCGTCGTCGAGCTCGAGCCGCTGTCGGCCGACCTCCATCGCCGCGGCTGCTCGCGGATCGAGCGCGACGGCGGCGACGGGCCGGAGCGGTTTCCCTACGACGATCCGCTGACCGGGCCGAAGTGGCCGCCGATGGACGGCTGCTTCACCGCCCTCGGCGACATCCGCGACCTGCTGGCCGCCAGCGACGACCGGCTGGTGGTGATCGGGGAGGGGGACGAGGTGACGCTCGAATTCGCCGTGCCGCCGCCGCCGCCCCCCGGCTGGACCCGCGACTTCCTCTTCAAGAGCGTCGGCTGGGACAAGGACGCCAACCTCGCCACGGCCGCCGGGCAGGCAGTCGAGCCGCTGCCATTCCGCTCGATGCGTTCCTATCCCCCGGGGCCGGACGACCCGCCCCCCGATTCCGCCGCCTACCGCTCCTGGCTCCGCGACCGGCAGACGCGGCGGCAGACCGGGGCGTTTTGGCGGGCGGTCCGGGACGGGGCGGTTTCCACGCCGGGTGAGGGCTGACCGAGGGGAGCGGGATACTATTAGGGACAGGCCGATCGGTCGGCCGGGGAGCTGGGGGCGGTGCGATGGCCACGGGTGTGACGCACGGAGCAGGGGAGGCCGCCGCGCCGCGGCCGGCACGGCGCGTGGTCGTGCCGGCGGTGGGCCCGCGCCTGAGGCGCTTGCTGGTGGCGGTGCTGGCGCTGGTCGCCGTGATCGGGGCCAACTCCGCCTACCTCGCGGCGATCACCGCCGTCGAGTGGGTCACCGGGCGGACGTACCAGAACTGGCTCTACCAGTGGATGTTCCTCGTCCACTTGGTGCTCGGGTTCGTGTTCATCGCGCCCTTCGTTGTGTTCGGCCTGATCCACATGGCCAACACCCGCCACCGCAAGAACAGGCGCGCGGTGAACGTCGGCTACGCGCTGTTTGCCGTGGCGCTGGTCGTGCTCGTCTCCGGGGGCCTGCTCCTCGGCCTGCGGATGAGCGGCGCGGCCGCGCGGACGCCGCTCGGGACGCAGCTCACCTACTGGGCCCACGTGCTGGCGCCGCTGGCGGCGGTCTGGCTGTATTGGCTCCACCGCCTCGCCGGGCCGCGGATCCGCTGGCGCGTCGGCCTGACCTACGCCGGCGTCGTCGGCGCCGGGATCGCGGGACTGGCGCTGCTCCATGTCCAGGACCCGCGCCACTGGCACGCCGTCGGACCGGAGGAGGGGACGAAATACTTCGAACCGTCGCTGGCCCGGACGGCGACGGGCAACTACATCCCCGCCAACGTCCTGATGATGGACGACTACTGCAAGAAGTGCCACGCCGACGTCCACGCCGGCTGGGAGAAGAGCTCGCACCACTTCAGCTCGTTCAACAACCCGGCCTACCTGGCGAGCGTCCGCGAGACACGGCAGGTGTCGATGGACCGCGACGGCTCGATGCGCGCGGCGCGGTGGTGCGCCGGCTGCCACGATCCCGTGCCGTTCTACAGCGGCGCGTTCGACGATCCCGCCTACGACGACGTCCGCCACCCGACGGCGCACGCCGGGATCACCTGCACCACCTGCCACGCCATCACCCACGTCAACAGCACGCGCGGCAACGCCGACTACACGATCGACGAGCCGATCCACTACCCGTTCGCGACCAGCGACAACGAACTGCTCCAGTGGATCAACAACCAGCTCGTGAAGGCCAAGCCGGCCCACCACAAGAAGACGTTCCTCAAGGATTTCCACCGCTCGGCCGAGTTCTGCTCGACCTGCCACAAGGTGAGCCTGCCGGGCGAGCTGACCCACTACAAGGACTTCCTCCGCGGCCAGAACCACTACGACCCCTACCTGCTGTCGGGCGTGTCGGGGCACGGGGCGCGGAGCTTCTACTATCCGCCGGAGGCGAAGGGGAACTGCAACGCCTGCCACATGCCGCTGGCGGAGAGCGCCGATTTCGGCGCGAAGTATTACGACGCCACCGGCCGGCTCACCGTCCACGACCACCTGTTCCCCGCGGCCAACACCGGCCTCGCCTGGCTCGGTGACCGCCCCGACGCGATCGAGGCGCATCGGAAGTTTCTCACCGACATCACGCGCGTCGACATCTTCGGGATCCGCGAGGGGGGCACGGTCGACGGGAAGCTGGTCGCGCCGCTGCGGCCGCGCGTGCCGGCCGTGGTCGCCGGGCGAAGCTACCTGCTCGAGACCGTGATCCGCACGCTCAAGCTCGGCCACATCTTCACGCAGGGCACCGCCGACTCCAACGAGGTCTGGCTCGACGTCACCGTGAAGGCGGGCGACCGGGTGATCGGCCGCAGCGGCGGGATCGATCCGGCCGCCGGCAACGAGGTCGACCGCTGGGCCCACTTCGTCAACATCTTCATGCTCGACCGCGACGGCAACCGGATCAACCGCCGCAACGCCCAAGACATCTTCTTCCCGCTCTACAACCACCAGATCCCCCCCGGCGCCGCCTGGACGGTGCACTACGGCCTCGACATCCCCGCCGGCGTGACCGGGCCGGTGACGGTGACGGCGAAGCTCCAATACCGGAAGTTCGACGCCGAATACATGCGCTACGTCGCCGACAAGGCACGCCCCGGCGACGTGCCGCTCCGCGGCCACGTGGCGGGCGAGCCGTACGTCAACGAGCTGCCGATCACGACGATGGCCACCGACGAGGTGACGTTCGAGGTGGTCGCCGACGCGGGGGCGGCGGCCGTGGCCGAGGTCGCCGCGCGGAAGATCCCCGACTGGGAGCGCTACAACGACTACGGCATCGGCCTGCTCATCAAGGGGAAGGCGGAGCTGCGCCAGGCCGAGGAGGCGTTTGCCGAGGTCGAGCGCCTGGGGCGCTACGACGGCGCGCTCAACCTCGCCCGGGTGTTCTTCGAGGAAGGGCGGGTCGACGACGCCGCCGCGGCGCTGGTCCGCGCCGCCGGGCATGCCGACCCGGCACCGCCGCCATGGACGCTCGCCTGGCTGTCGGGGCAGGTCAACCGCCAGCAGGGGCGCCTCGGGGAGGCGGAGACCAACTTCCGCAAGGTCCTCGAAGACCGCTCGCCCGAGATGATCGCCCGGGGGTTCGACTTCAGCCTCGACTACGAGGTCCGCAACCTCCTCGGGCAGACGCTGTTCGACCTGGCGGCGCAGTTCCGCGGCGGCGCCGCGGCCGCCGAGCGGACGGCGCTCCTCGAGGCGGCGGCGGCGGAATTCGCCAAGACGCTCGCGCTTGACAGTGAGAACGTCTCGGCGCACTACAACCTCCAGCTGATCCACGGCCAGCTCGGCGACGCCGACCGCGCCGAGCACCACCGCCGCCAGCACCAGCGCTACAAGCTCGACGACAACGCCGCCGACCGGGCGGTGGCGCTGGCCCGGGAGAAGTATCCGGCGGCCAACTTCGCCGCCGAGACGGTGGTGATCTACCCGCTGAGGCGCCCGGGTGCCCCCGAGCTGCCGGCGGAGGCGCCCGAGGGCGTGGCCGGGGAGCCGTCGCCGGCCGCGGCGGCGACGCTGCCATGAGCGGCGCGGCCCCGCGCGAGCCCCGCGACGGCGATCTTCCGGCCGACGACGACGTCGCCGACGATGCCGTCATCGGCCGGGCGCTGAGCCGGTCGCTGGTGGTGATCGGCAGCGTCGCGGCACTGGCGGCGGCGGTCGCCGTGTGGCGTGCCTGGCCGAAGCCGCGCCCCGTCGCCAAGGAGACGACCCTCACGCTCCCCGACCGCCGGGCGCGGCCGACGCGGGCGCTGCCGGCGCTGCCGTTTTCCGACGTCACGGCCGAGTCGGGGGTGCGCTTCGTCCACGAGAATGGCGCCGCCGGCGAGAAGCTCCTCCCCGAGACGATGGGGGGAGGCGTGGCCTGCTTCGACTTCGACGGCGACGGCGACCAGGACCTGTTTTTCACCACCGGCTCGCGCTGGCCATGGGACGACCGGCCGGCGGCGGCCCCGGCGACGCAGCGGCTGTTTCGCAACGACGGCGGCTGGCGCTTCACCGATGTCTCCGCCGGGTCGGGGCTCGACGTCACCTGCTACGCCACCGGGATGGCGGTCGGCGATTACGACGCCGACGGCCGCCCCGACCTGTTCGTGGCTGCGGTCGGCCCCGACCGGCTGTTTCGCAACCTCGGCGGCGGCCGGTTCGAAGACGTCACCGCGGCGACCGGGGTCGCCGGCGACGACGGCGACTGGGGCACGAGCGCGGCGTTTTTCGACGCCGACGGCGACGGCGACCTCGACCTGTTCGTCTGCCACTACGTCGTCTGGTCGCGCGAGGCCGACCGGGCCCAGGACTTCCGCCTCATCGGCGGCGGGCGCGCCTACGGCCGGCCGCAGAACTTCGCCGGCACGTTCCCGCGCCTGTGGCGTAACGACGGCGGCCGGTTCAGCGACGTCTCGGCCGAGGCGGGGATCCAGGTCCGCAACCCGGCGACCGGCGTGCCCGCCGCCAAGAGCCTCGGCGTCGCCTGCGACGACCTCGACGGCGACGGCCGGATCGACATCGTCGTCGCCAACGACACCGTGCAGAACTTCCTGTTCCACAACGTCGGCGGCGGCCGGTTCGAGGAGCTCGCCGGCCCGTCGGGCGTGGCCTACGACACCGAGGGGCGGGCGCGCGGGGCGATGGGGATCGACATCGGCTACTTCCGCAACGACGACGAGGTCGGGATCCTGATCGGCAACTTCGCCAACGAGATGTCGGCGCTGTACGTCTCGACCGGCCGGCAGCTCCAGTTCCGCGACGACGCGGTCGCCAACGGCCTCGGCCCCGAGACGCGCCAGGAGCTGACGTTCGGCGTGCTGTTTGCCGACGTCGATCTCGACGGCCGCCCCGACATCGTCCAGGCCAACGGCCACCTCGAGGAAGACATCAACAAGGTCCAGCGCACGCAGTTTTACGAGCAGTCGCCGGAGCTGTTTTGGAACTGCGGGCCCGACGAGCCGACCGAATTCGTCGCCGTGCCCGCGGCAACCGTTGGGGAGGGCTTCCACCGGCCGCTCGTGGGGCGCGGCCTGGCCACCGCCGACCTCGACGGGGATGGCGACGCCGACTTCGTGCTCACCGCGTCGGGCGGTCCGGCGCGGCTGGTGCGCAACGACCAGGCCACCGGCCACCACTGGATCCGGATCCGTCTGGAAGACGCGGGTTTGAACCGCGGCGCCGTGGGGGCGATGGTCGAGCTCCGCGGTCCGGCCGGGGGGCCGATGCAGCGCCGCTGCGTGTCGGCGGCGCGGAGCTACCAGTCGCAAAGCGAGCTGCCGGTGACGTTCGGCCTCGGCACGGCGGCCGAGCCGGTCACGATCCAGTTGCGCTGGCCCGACGGGGAACTGACGACCCATGCGGGGCTGGCAGTGGACCGGGTGCACGTCCTGCGGCGCGGCGGGGACGTGCGGTAATCGCGTTGTCGCAGGGCAAGCCTCGGCTCGGGCTCCGCAGACATCGCGTTGTCGCGGGGCAAGCCTCAGCTCGGGCTCTGCAGAGGGGACGCCCCTCGCGCCTTTGCCCTCGCATCGACCCGCATGCAGTTGCGACGGGCCGATGCGAGGGCGACGGCGGAGGGGCTACGCGGGTCCCTGGGGGGCGAAACGGGGGACGGCGCCGGCGCGGGGGGGCCTCGAGGCTCGGCGACGGGCGAGGTGAATGGCCTCTGGGTTGCGTCTTGTTGGTGCGTCTGTTTGGGGGGCTGTGTTCGCTTGGGTTCTGTCAGACGCGCGTTTGCAGCTTGCGGGCCAGGCGCTGGAGCGTGTTGCTGAAGTCGTCGCGCGGGAGGCAGGCGCGGATGAGGTGGAGGCCCGGGGGATCGGAGAGGGCCAGCGACAGCGCGCGGTCGAATTCGCCCTCGGTCCGCGCGACGTGGCCGGTGCCGCCGCCGAGGACCTCGGGGAGACGCTCGTAGGCCCAGACGTTGATGTCGTTGAACGTGCCGTCCTGGAGGAGCCGTTCGGTGCCGTAGCCGGCGTTGTCGAGGACGATCACCACCACCGGCAACTTCCGCGCCACCAGCGTCGACAGCTCCATGCCGGTCATCTGGAAGGCCCCGTCGCCGGCGACGAGGATCACGCGCAGGTCGGGGCGGGCGACCGCGGCGCCCAGCGCCGCCGGCACGCCGAACCCCATCGACGTGTAGTAGGCCGGCGAGACGTATTCGGTCTGGCCGCGGATCACCAGCTCGCTGGTCGCGAACAGCGCGTCGCCGATGTCGGCGACCACGACCGTGCGGTCGTCGAGCGATTCGTCGAGCCGGCGCACCAGCCGCGAGATCGTGAGCGGCGCGTCGGGCTCGAGGCGGAACGGCCCCCGCGCCACGGCCGGGCCCGGTGGCAGGACGCGCGGCTTGGCCTTCGGCCGGGCGGCGGCGAGCCCGCGGATGAAGTCCTCGAGGAGGACGCCGTGGTAGTGATGATGGCTGATCTGGAGGCCTTCGCTCGTGGCATGGATCGTGCGCCACGGGTCGAGCTTGGCGGTGAAGATCCCCAGGTCGATGTCGGTCATCAGCGTGCCGAGAAGGATCCGGCAGTCGCTCGACTCGACGAACCGCGTCACCTCCTCGCGCCCCATCCCGCCGCCGTACAGGCCGATGTACAGCGGATGGACCTCGCTGACCACGCTCTTGCCCATGATCGTCGAGGCGACCGCGATCTGCGACGCCTCGGCCAGCGCGATGACGTCGGCCTGGAGGCCGAACCGGTGGAGCTCGACGCCGGCGATGATCACCGGCGCCTCGGCCTCGGCGATCCGCTCGGCGGCCTCGCGGACCGCCTCGGCGAGCGCCTCCGGATCGCTCCGCACGCGCGGGCAGGCCGAGGGGCGGATCGACTCGGGCACGACGTCGACCATGTCGCGCGGCAGTTCGATGTAGACCGGTCGCTTGGAGCGGGCGGCGAGGTCGAGGAGCCGGTCGATGTCGCGAAACGCCGTGTCGGCGTCGGTCAGCTCGACGCAGGCGGCGCAGATCTTCTCGAACACCTCGCGCTGCGTCGACCAGTCGCGGACGCAGTGGTGGAGCAGCGGCCGCTCACCGCGCTCGCCGCGCTCGCGGAGCCCCGGCGCGCCCGAGATCACGACCACCGGGCTCTTCTCGGCGAACGCCCCGGCGACGGCATTGACGACGCTCAGGCCGCCGACGCCATAGGTCACGCACAGGCTGCCGATGCCGTTGATCCGGGCGTAGGCGTCGGCGGCGTAGCCGACGCAGTCCTCGCGCGTGCAGTTGACCAGTTCGAGCGGCGAGTGGGCGAGCATGTCGTAGAAGTGGAGGACATAGTCGCCCGGCACGCCGAACACGTGGCGGATCCCGTAGTCGCCCAGCCGGCGGATGAGGTATTCGCCGATCGACAGTTCGGTGACGCTGCGATGGCGTTCGCCGGCGGCCGCGCGGGTGGCGGTCGCGATCGGCGCCGGTCGCGACGGCGCGGGATGGGCCGCGGCATCCGGGCCGGCGGCGTGTCCGTTGGTGTCGATCGACTCCGACATGAGCAGGTCTCCCGAGGCAGGGTGGGGAACGCCGACATTATTGACGTCCACGGCCGACAGCGGCCACGCCACGTTGCCGGACGCCCCCCCTGCCGTTGTTACCGTGGCTGGCCACGGGTATGTTTCCAAGTGGGAAACAGCTTCGCATTCGCCCCTGCCGCCACGACACGAGGTGCCTCATGCCGACGCCCGACCGGTCGAGCGGGGATCGTTCGGGAGCTCCGGCCGGGACCGGCCCGGGGGATCACTGGAACCGGCTCACGCGGGTCTTGCGCCTGCAGATCAACGCCGGGTGGTGGCTGGCGAGCTGGCTGCCGGCCGTGCTCGGGGTCGGGATCGTCGGGACGTTCGCGCTGGTGTGGGCGCGGTGGCGCGACGACACGCTCGTGGCCCCGGTGTGGATCGCGATCGGCCTGGGCTTCGTGGCCGCCGCGGTCGCGGCGCTGGTCGTGGCCCGCAGCCGGTTCGAGTCGGTCGCCGGTGCGCGGATCCGCCTCGAAGATGCCCTCGGCCTCCACACGCGGCTCAGCGCCGCCGCCGCGGGGGTCGGGCCCTGGCCGCAGCGCCGCCTCGACCTCGCCGGCCGGTGGCCGGTGGCCTGGCGCTGGCAGCGCCCCGTCGGGATGCTGGCATTGGTCGGCGCGATGCTCTCGGCAGCCGCGATCGTGCCGGTCGCGCGGGCGCGGGGGCCGCAGCGCGACGTGATCGAACGGCCGCACGACGCCGACGTGGTGAGCCGGATGAACGACCAACTACGGCGCGACCGCACGATCACCGAGCAGTCGGCCGACGAGATCGACGACAAGCTCGCGGCCCTCGTCGAACGGCCGCGCGACCGGTGGTACGAGCACTCGTCGCTCGAGGCGGCCGGCACGCTTCGCGAGCAGGTCGTTGCCGACCTCGAGAAGCTGTCGCGCAATCTGGCCACCGCCGCCGCTGCCGCCGAGGCACTGGCCGAGGTGACCCAGCAGGCGACCCCCGAGCAGCGCGCTGCCGCCGCCGCCGAGCTGGCCCGCGCCGCGCTGGAGTTGGGCGCCTGCCCGATCCAACCCCGGGCCGATGTCGGCCGCGCCGAGCTGTCCGGCTTGTCGAAGGAGCAACTCCGTGAGTTGGCCAAGAACCTCAAGGCCAACCGCGCGCGGCTCGCGGCGGCACTCGCCAAGGCGGGCGCCGTGCCCCTCGACCTCGCCGGGGGAAACGGGGAAGAGGATGGCGATGGCGACGGCCAGTGCGACGGCGACGGGAAGTGCCCCGATTGCAAGCCGTGCGGCATCTGCTCGGAGTGCCGTGAGGGCAAGCGCTGCGGCGCCGTCTGCGAGCACGGCCGATCGGGCAAGAAGTCGGGAAGAGGCGGCACCAACCGCGGGCCCGGCTCGTCGGCCAACCGGTTTACCGATCGCACGCAGCGGCCCGCCACGCGCCCCGAGCGGCTCGACGGCGCGAAGGACGACAAGCGCGCCGCCCCGGGAGAGTTGATCGGGATTCTCGAAGGGGGCGTGGAAGTCGATCCGGAGGAGTATGCGGGGCCGCAGCAGGGGGGCGCGGCCGTCGATCCGGGCAGCGGCGGCAGCGGCGCCCGCGTCGATCGGCTGCTGCCGGCCGAGCAGGAGATCGTGCGCCGGTATTTCGGCCGCTGAGCGACGTCGCCCTGGCGTTTTGGCGCCTTGGTCGCACTGGCGGCATGGCGCTCGGCTCGCGGTGGGCGCGAAGGCGCGGCTGGCGGGAAACCGTTCGAATGTCCCCAGGAGGTCCCGGCCCGTGACCGTGTCAGCCGCGTCGTCTTCCCTGCCGCAGATCAGCGACGACGACGCGCGCCGCGCCGCTGCCACGATCAACCGGCTGAAGCGCGCCCTCGAAGCGGTGCTGTTCGGCCAGGAGCGGCTGATCGAGATGGTGATCGTCGGGCTCCTCGCCCGCGGCCACCTCCTGCTCGAGGGGCTCCCCGGCCTCGGCAAGACCGAGCTGGTCAAGGCGCTGTCGCGGGCCCTCGAGCTGAAGTCGTCGCGCGTGCAGTTCACCCCCGACCTGCTTCCCGGCGACATCACCGGCAACCCGATGCTCGAGGAGACCGGCGGGCAGCGGCGGTTCACGTTTCACCAGGGGCCGGTGTTCACCAACATCCTCCTCGCCGACGAGATCAACCGCGCCTCACCGAAGACCCAGTCGGCGCTCCTCGAGGCGATGCAGGAGCGGTCGGTGACGGTGATGGGGCAGACCCACGCGCTGCCGCGGCCGTTCTTCGTGCTCGCGACGCAAAACCCGATCGAGCTCGAGGGCACCTACCCGCTCCCCGAGGCGCAGCTCGACCGGTTCCTGTTCAAGCTCGACGTCCCCGTCAGCGGCGTCGAGACGCTCGAGAAGATCGTCCTCAACCGCGAGATCGGCATCGCCCCCGACGTGCCGCGCGTCCTCGACGCCCATGCGCTCGACGAGCTCCACGAGCAGGTGCGGCGCGTGTTCATGCCGCCGCCGGTGGCCAACCTGATCGCCCGGCTTGTCGCCGGCACGCAGCCCGGGGCGGCGACCGCGGCCGGGGTGCGGTTCGGGGCCAGCCCGCGCGCGGCGCTGGCGCTGGCCGCCGCGGCGAAGGCCCGCGGCCTGGCCGAGGGGCGTGTCAACGCGGCCTACGAGGATGTCCGCGCCGTGGCCGCACCGGTGCTCCGGCACCGCGTCGTCCTCGACTACGCCGCCCGGCTCGACGGCCTGTCGCCCGACGCCTTCGTGGCGCGGCTCGTCGAGGCGACACCGGCCCACGACAAGGTTCTCCCCACGAGTCTCGCCGACGCAAAGGTGTGAGATGGGCTGTCGGATGGCTTCGGACCGGGTCGAGAGTCGGCGGCCGGCGGCATGGGCGATGGCGCTCGTCGCCGGCGCCGTCGCGCTGTTCACGACCGCGCCAGCCATGGCAGCGCCCTGGGCGAGCCTCAAGGAGCTCACCGACACGCAGGTCTACGACCTCACGTCGACGCTGAAGGTGACGGCGGTGAGCTGGCTGGGACGGACATCACTGCCGGGGGCGGCCGGGCTGACGCATGTCGCCCTGGTGATCACCAACTCGGGCCCCCGGCCGGCGACGGTACGGGTGCTCCCCGCGACATCGTACGACCATTCGTCGGTGTTCTCGATCGTGGGGATGCTCCCCGACGAACGGATCCCGGTCGGGGCGGGTATGACCGTCCGCACCGACCTGTTTGCCGACGGCTGGAGTGAAGGGGGAATTCGCGGAGTCGTGCTCAACACCTACGTCGAGCAAACGACGCTGAAGCTGGCCTGGTCGGTGAACTACGGGACCCCGGCGACATCCACCGACGACCAGCGGCGGGTCGCGGTGATCACCAAGGAGCTGGCCACCCCCGAGGGACGCGCGGCCTGCATCGCCCGCTTGGGCTGGACCGAGGATGACGTCGTGGGGTTGGTCAACGTCGTCGATCATGGCCCGGCAGACTGGCGCGGCTGGACGCTGCTGACCGACATCGCGCTTTCTGCCAGCGACTGGTCTGCCCTGTCGGCCGCGACGCGCGAGGGGCTCGTGCAGTGGGCCGCACTCGGCGGCCGGGCGGTGGTGTTGGGCCGCGGCCGGCCCCCGACCGGGCTGCCGAGCCCCGAAACGGTCGGCGCGGGAAGCGTCGTCTACCTGGATCTCGAAGACACTGACGATGCCTCTCGGGGGGGTGACGCCGGCGGCACGAATTCCGGAGAGCCGGGCAAGCCCTCGGCGTATCCCTTGGAGCCGCAAACGCCTCTGTTGATAACGCCTCTGTTGATGTGGAAATACTACGGCTACGCTCCCTCCGGAACGATGATCGGCAACGCCAGGATCGGCTGGTCGGGGCGGTTTTCGAAACTGCCCAACGTGTTCGGCCCGCGCGGCCTGCCGATCGTCGCGCTGTTGGCGTTCGTGGTGGTGCTCGGGGTGCTCGCCGGTCCGGTGAACATACTGCTGCTGGCGCGGCCGCCGCGCCGCAGCCGGATCTTCGCGACGACGCCGCTGGTATCGCTGGCGGCCACGGCGCTGCTGCTGGTACTGATGTTCCTGCGCGACGGGACGGGCGGCGCCGGCGTGCGGCGACCGCTGTGCCTGCTGCTCCCCGAGCAGAAGGCGATGGCGGTGATCCAGGAAGAGTTTTCCCGGACCGGCGTGTTGCTGGGCACCGACATCCCGCTCGCCGAGCGCTCGTGGATGCGCCCCGTGGGGCTGACCCACCGGGCGACGCGATTCGTCGAGGACGACGACGGCTGGCGACGGGGAGACTGGTTCCACGGCCGGTCGGACCAGGGGTATGTCCTTCAGGCGATCCGCCCGTCGCGCGGCCGCATCGACCTGGTCGGGACCGCCGACGACGGCACGCCGACGCTCGTCTCGTCGATCGACGTCATCCTGGAGCGGGTCGTGTACCGCGACCGGGAAGGCCGCGTGTGGACGACCGACGACCTCCCGGCCGGCGCGCGGCGGGCACTCCACGCCGCGACGGACGACGACTGGAAGAACGCCCGCACGATGATCGACGAGGACGCCGGCCCGCTGCGCGAGCGTGCGATCCGGCGCGCGACCGCGTCGCCGGGGACGGTGATCGCGATCGCCCGGGACGCCGGCGACTTCGCGATCCAGACCCACCCCTCGATCCGCTGGCGCGACGAACGCGTGGCCTTCGTCGGCCCGTGCTCGGACGCCAGCGGGGAACCGCGCCCATGACAGCGCCCGACGAGCCGGCAGCGCAGGCCGCCGATCACCCGCAACCTGCCACCGCCATCGAGGAGCCGGCGGCGAAGGCCGCCGTACATCCAGCTCAGGCCGCCCCCAAACCGCAACCTGCCACCGCCATCGAGGAGCCGGCGGCGAAGGCCGCCGTACATACAGCTCAGGCCGCCCCCAAACCGCAACCAGCCACCGCCATCGAGGAGCCGGCGGCGCAGGCCGCCGTACAACTGGTCCAGATCGAGGAGTTATGGCGCTCGTTCGGCCCGGTCATCGCGGTCCGGGATCTCTCGTTCTCGATCCCGCGCGGTGCCGTCGTCGGGTTCATCGGCGCCAACGGCGCCGGCAAGACGACGACGATGCGCGTGCTGGCGACGCTCGACGAGCCGACGAGTGGCACCGTCCGCGTGGCCGGCTACGACGTCACCGAGCGCCCGGCCGAGGTCCGCCAACTGGTCGGCTGGATGCCCGACCATCTCGGCACCTACGCCAGCATGACGGTCTTCGAATACCTCGACTTCTTCGCCCGCGCCTACGGCTTGGATGCCGCGCGCCGGCGCGACCGCGTCGAGGAGGTGATGTCGTTCGCCGATCTCGACATCCTCGCCGACCGGCAGATGGCGAAGCTCAGCAAGGGGATGTCGCAGCGGCTGTGCTTCGGGCGGATGCTGATCCCCGATCCCGAATTCATGATCCTCGACGAGCCCGCCGCCGGCCTCGATCCCAAGGCGCGGCTGGAATTCAAGAACCTCGTGCGGATCCTCGCCAACCGCGGCAAGACGCTGCTGATCTCCAGCCACATCCTCAGCGAGCTGGGGGAGATGTGCGATCACATCGTGTTCATCGACAAGGGGCGGATGGTGTTCGAGGGGCGGGCCGACGAGCTGCGCAACGGCGCGACTGCGGAGGGCACGGCGACCGACGTCGAGGTGACGGTGGCGGGCGGAACCGGGGCGCTGCGCGACTGGATCGGCACCCGGCAGGGGTGGTCGATCGTCGCCGAGCGGCCCCGGGGAGCGCTCGTCCGCTGTCCTGCGACCGACGAGGCCGGCCTGGCGGCAACGCTGCGGCAATTGGTGATCGCCGGGATCGACGTGGTCGAGTTCCGGCGCGAGCAGCGCCGGCTCGAGGAGGCGTTCGTCGACTTGGTCAAGCGGCTCGAGTGAGGAGCAGGTGATGGCGACCACCGCGGCCGGCGCGCCGGCCTCCGCGAAACCGTCCCCGGGCCGGTGGCATGGCGACGACCTGCCGTCGTGGCTGTCGCCGATGCTCGTCAAGGAGCTGCGGCAGGGGTTGCAGTCCGGGGCGTTCTCGATGACGTTCACGGCGCTGCAGGGGGGCCTGGCGCTGCTCATGACGGTGTGGATCGTCACGGCGGCCGAGAGCGGGGCCGGGCAGTTCTTCCGCGGGCTGTTCTGGTTCCTGTTCACGGTCAGCAGCACCATGATCTTGCCGCTCCGCGGCCTGCTGGCGATCCGCAGCGAGGAGGTCGGCCAGACATTCGACCTGCTGCGCCTCACGCGGCTGGGGAGCACGCAGATCGTCGTCGGGAAGTGGATCGCGATCATGGCGCAGGTCGTCCTGGTCGCGATCGCGGTGCTGCCCTACGTCGTCCTCCAATACTTCCTCGGTGGCTACGGGGTGATCGGCGACATGACGGCGATCGGCTGCCTCGTGGTGGTCGCCGGGCTGGTCACGGCGGCCGCCCTGATGGCGTCGACCCAGCCACCCGCGATCCGTGGGCTCGTCATTTCGCTCGGATCCATCGTGCTGTCTTGGGGAGTGCCCGTGATCGGCATGAGTGGCGGTTTTCTGCCCTCGATGACCCCCGGTGGCCTCGGGCTGCTGGCACTGGCGACGGCTCCGCTGACGGTCGTGCTCCTCGAATACGCGATCGCCGCGATCGCCCCGCGGGCGGAGAACCACGCGGTGCGCAAACGGCTGCTGGCGCTGGGGCTCGTCGGGATCGCATTCCTGGCCTGGTGGGGCATCGTGCTCCTCGGCGGCTCGGCGATCGCGCTTTCGACCTGGAACGAGCTCGTGTGGCCCGCGTTTTCCGCCTGGGTGATCGTCGCCTTGGTGGGCGTCGGCGAGACGCTCGGCGATCCGGTGCCGCTCCGCGCGATCCACGAGCCGTTTGCCCGGTTTCCCGCGCTGGCGATGCTGTTGACCCCCGGCTGGGCCACCGGCACGCTGTTCTTGTTGCTGCTCGGAGCGCTGTTCCTGGTCTTCGCCCAGGCGTTCGCCGCCCAGCTCGGCGGCGACGCGCGGATCACGATCCCGGCCTACTCGCCGATCGTCCTCGCGGCGGTGCTGTTTCCGATCCCGTTCACGCGCTTGTTTGCCACGCCCCGCCTCCGCGCGGTGATCTACGGTTTGGTGTCGTTGATGACGATCCTGCCGGTGCTCTATCTGTGGCAGACCAACCGGTTCCGTCCCAGCCTCACCCTCCAGGTCCTCGAGTTCGTCGCGCTGCTCTTCCCGTGGCCGAGCCTGATGATGATCGGCGACCCACGGGTCAACCCTGGACTCGGCTACGTGGAGGGGCTGTTTCCGATCATCACCACCCTCCTTGTCTGGCTGCCGCTCCTGCCGGCATGGCGCGCCGAATTGCTGCGCGCCTGGCAGAGAGCCGCAGCCTGCCGCACGGCGCGCGGCAGCGTTGCGCCGAGGACCGCACCATGAACCACACGGCGATCCACTCGCGGATGCGGCACCTGGCGGGGATCGCCCGGCTCCCGCTGTCGCGCGGGCGGTGGAGCGGCACCGCCGGGATCCAGGCGGGCAAGGGAACCGGCAGTTCGATCGAATTCCAGGACCAGCGCGCCTACCTGCCCGGCGACGACCCCCGGCACATCAATTGGCTCGCTTCGGCGCGGAGCGGCACCCCGACGATGAAGCTGTATCGCTCCGAGGTCGCCCCCCGCGTCGATCTGGTCGTCGACCTCAGTCAGTCGATGTTCGTCGACGAGGCGAAGGCAGCGCGGACCTGGGAGCTGGTCTACTTCGCGCTGGAAAGCGCGCTGCGGCAGGGGGGCCACCTGCGGATCTTCGCCCTCCTGCGCCGCGCCGACACCGCTCCCGTCGAGGTCGAGGTGGCCGCGGCGCTGGCCCACGACTGGCCCGCCACGGTGCCGGCGGCGCCCGGTCTGCTCGCCGATTCGCTCGAGCGAGTGCCGCTGCGGTCGGGGTCGCTGCGCGTGTTCGTCGGCGATCTGCTCGACCCCTCGCCGCCGCCGGCGACCGTCGCCCGCCTCGCCGCCCATGCCGGGCAGACGCTGCTGCTGGTGCCGGTGGCGCGCGCCGAGCGGGCGCCCGACTGGCCCGACGCGGTCGAGTTCGAAGACTGCGAGACCGGCCGGCGCCGCCGGCAAGTCGTCGACGATGCCATCCGCGCGCGCTACGCGGCCGCCTACGAGCGCCACTTCGCCCAGTGGCGCGAGGCGGCGGCACGGCGCGGCGCGGGGATGGCGCGGGTCTTCGCCGAGGGGGAGCTGCTGGCGGCCCTCCGCGGCGAGGCCCTCGCGCAGGGCGTCGTCGACATCACCTGACACGGCGGAGCCTCGATGGGCCTGTTTCTCGCCAACCCCTGGGGTCTGCTCGCCCTCGGTGCGATCCCGGCGTTGCTCGTGATCCACGCGCTGCGGCAGCGCTCGCGCACGATCCGCACCAGCACGCTGTTTCTCATCGAGCACGCGGGGCTGCCGCCCGACGGCGGCCTCCGCCTCGAGCGCCTGATCGGCTCGGTGCCGCTGCTGCTCCAGCTCCTCGCCGCCCTGGCGCTGGTGTGGCTGCTCGCCGAGCCGCGGTGGGTCACCCGGAAGCCGCGGCAGACCGTGGCCGTGGTCCTCGACAGCTCGGCGTCGCTGGCGGCGTTTCGCGAGCCGACGCGCCAGGCCCTCGAGCCGGCGCTCGAGCGCGTCGGTGCCACCGCCGACCGGACCGACTGGCACCTCATCCCGTCGGGTGCCAACCAGGCGCCGCTGTACGCCGGGCCGAGCCTGGCGGCACTGCTCGCGAAGCTCGACAGCGGCTGGCGCCCCGTCCTCGGCCACCACGATCTCGGGCCGGCGCTGGCGACGGCCGCGGGGCTGGTGCCCGGTGGGCGCGGGGCGGTGATCGTGGTCACCGATCGCCCGATGACGGTGCCGGAGACGATCGGCCAGTTCTCGGTCGGCAAGGCGATCGACAACGTCGGGTTTGCCGGTGGCGACGTCGTCGGCGAAGCCGGGGCGCGCCGCTGGCGGGCGATCGTCACCAATCCCGGCACTGCCGGCCAGACGCGGCGCCTCCGTGTGCGCGGCACTGGCGACGCGGGGGGCGAAGGCGGGGGCGACCTTCTGCCGGCGAGTGAGCTCGCGCTCGAGCCGGGGCAGATCATCCCGGTCGACGGGCCGTGGCCCGCGGGGGCGGAGAAGCTCGTCCTCGAACTGTCGCCCGACGCGTTTGCCGCCGACGATCGCCTGGCGCTGGTCGACCCCGAGCCGCGCCGCGTGGCCGTCGCCATCGGCGGCGACGACCGCACCACCGACGTGCTGACGGCGATGTTCGCCGCGCTGCCGGCGGTCGACACGGGCGTGCGCGCCGCCGAGGCCGACATCGTCGTCGGCCGCCTCGGCGACGCGGTCACCGCGGCGGCCGTGCTCGCCCCGGCCGCTGCCCCGGAGGAAGCCACACCCGCGCCCCTCGACGGCGCCGCGATCGCCGCCACCGACCATCCGCTCGTCGTCGACCTCGGCTGGTCGGGGTTGCTCTCGCCGGCACCGGTGCGCCTGGATGCCGCCGACGACGACGAGACGCTCGTCTGGAAGGGAGACCGGCCGCTGATCGTGCTGCGCCGCCTCGAGGGTGGCGCGGAGCAGCTCCTGCTCGCCTTCGACGTCGCCGCGTCGACCGCGCCGCGACTGCCGGCGCTGGTGGTGCTCCTCGGCCGGTTCGCCGATCGGATCCGGGCCACGCGCGACCGGCCGTGGCGCGACAATTTCCAGGTCGGTCAGCCGATCGACCTGCCGTCCGATGGCACGAGCGTCGTCACGCTCACGCCGCTAGGTGCCACGGCCACCGGCACCGCGGCGACCACGGCGGAGTCGCCGTTTCGCGGTCGGGCGCCGGACGAGCCCGGGCTGTTCACCGTCGGCCGGCCGGGGGGCCCGCCGGTGCTCGTCGGGGCGGCGCACGCCGCCGACGCGCGCGAGTCCGACTTCCGCGCCGCCGCGGCCGTCGACACCGTCGGCGAACTGGCGCTCGAGCAGCAGAAGCGCGAATCGATCGCCGATCCGCGGGCGCCGTTGTGGCTGGCGGCGATCGCCCTGGCGCTGGTCGGGGCCTGGGGCTGGCCTGCCTGGCGGCAGCGCGCCCACGCCGCCGCGTCCTCCGGGTGAATGCCGATGTCGCTCGCCACACCTGCCTGGCTGCTCCTCGCGCCGCTCCTCGTCGCTGCCGGATGGCAGTGGCGCTCGCTCGGCCTCGGCCGCCCCGTCCGGGCGGCCTGCCTGGGGCTGGTCGTGTTGCTCCTGGCCGATCCGCAGATCCGCTCGCGGAGCGACGGCCTCGACCTGTGGCTGCTCGTCGATCGCTCCGATTCGGCGGTCGACGAGCTCACGCCGCGCCTCCGCGAATGGGAGAAACTGCTCGCCGAGTCGGCCGGGCCCGACGACCGGATCCTGGCGGTCGATTTCGCCGCCGAGGCGGTGCCGCGGGGGGCGCAGCTGCGGGCCGGGCCGGGGGGCACGGAGTATGCCGGCCCGCGCAACGCCACCCGGCTGCGCAGCGCCGTCATCCGCGCGCTGGCCGGGGCCGACCCCGCCAGGGCGACGCGGTTTCTCGCCTTCACCGACGGCTACTCCACCGAGCCCCTCACCGGCGTGGCCGAGAAGCTCGTCGAGCGCGGCATCGCCCTCGACCTCCGCCTGCCGCCGTCGCGCGGCGGGGTCGACTTTTCGATCGCCCGGCTCGACCTCCCGCACCGCGCCCAGCCGCGCGAGGCGCTGGTGGCAGGGGTCACGGTCCAGGGCACGGTCGACGGCCGCGTGCCGCTCGAGGTGAAGCGCGACGGCGACGTGATCGGCACGCTCGAAGTCGACGTGATCGACGGCCTCGGGCAGGTGCGGTTTTCCGATCGGCTCATCGGCGCGGGAGCCCACCGCTACGAGGTCCGCGTGCTGCCGACGGAAGACACGCGCCCCGGCAACGACGCCGCGGCGGGGTGGGTGGAGATCGACGGCGGCCGGCGCGTGCTGCTGGTGACGTCGTTGATCGACGACCCGCTGGCGGCGGTCCTCGAGCGCCAGGGGCTCGAGGTCGAGGTGATCGACGATCCGCCGCGCGCCGGGGTCGGGGCGCTGGCCGGCAGCGCGGCGGTGATCCTCAACAACGTCCCCGCCTCCCGCCTCGACGCGGAATTCATCGCCGGGCTGCCGCTCCACGTCGAGGCCCAGGGGCGCGGGCTGGCGATGATCGGCGGCCGGTATGCGTTTGCGTCCGGGGGGTGGGCGAAGTCGCCGATCGACCCGCTCCTGCCGGTCGACCAGGAGCTCAAGCAGGAGCAGCGCAAGCTGTCGGTGGCCCTGGCGATCGTCATCGACCGCTCGGGGAGCATGATGGCCACGGCGGGGACGACCGGCATGACGAAGATCGCGCTGGCCGGCGAAGGGGCGGCGCGGGCGATCGAGCTGCTCGGCAAGGCCGACCTCGTGGCCGTGATCCCGGTCGATAGCGATCCCCATCCGATCACGCCCGAGCCGGTGGCGGTGGCCACCCACCGCGACGAGCTGGCGCGGGCGTCGCGGCGGCTGGTGAGCGAGGGGGGCGGCATCTACTGCTACCAGGGCCTGGCGGCGGCGTGGAAGATGCTCCGCGACGTCGAGATCGGCCAGCGCCACGTGATCCTGTTTGCCGACGCGGCCGACGCCGAGAAGCCGGGGGACTACAAGACGCTCCTGGCCGAGATGGCCGCCGCGCAGTGCACGGTGAGCGTGATCGGGATGGGGAGTCGGACCGACGTCGATGCCGCCCTGCTCGACGACATCGCCCTCCGCGGCGGCGGCCGGATCTTCTACAGCGCCGATGGCAGCGACCTGCCGGCGCTGTTCCAGATGGAGACGACGACCATGGCGCGGTCGGCGTTTCTCACCGACCCGGTGACCGTCCTCGGCACCCCCGGCTGGCTCGAGCTGGCAACCGAGCCCCTGGACTGGCCCGCGCAGGTCGACGCCTTCAACATGACGTCGCTCCGCCCCGAGGCATCGGTCGCCGCGGTGACCGGCGACGAGGATGCCGCGCCGCTGATGGCGTTTTGGCAGCGCGGCACGGGGCGCGTCGCGGCGGTCACCTGCCCGCTCGGGGGCGAGCATTCCGACACGGTCCGCGCCTGGCCCGGCTATGCCGACATGGCAAGCTCTCTGGCCCGCTATCTGATGGGCCCCGAGCCCCCGGCGGGGATCGGCCTGCGGGCCCGCGTCGACGGCACGAGCGTGCGCTTCGATCTGTATCACGACGACACCTGGAACGAGCGCCTCGCCGCCGCCGCGCCGCGGCTCACCGTCGCCGCCGGCGGCGCCGGCGCCTCGACACCGATCCCCTGGGAGCGGCTGTCGCCCGGTCACTACTTGGCCGCGGTCGACGCCGCCGACGTCGACTATGTCCGTGCCGGCGTCGCCGTGGGCGAGGCGACGCTGGCGGTCGGGCCGATCGGCGTGACGACCAATCCCGAATGGACGGTCGATCCGCGTCGGCTGGCCGAGGTCCGCGGCGTGGCGGGGCGCAGCGGCGGCAGCGAGCTGGTGGACCTCACCGACGTCTGGTCGGCGCCACGACCGCCGGCATGGCAAAGCCTGCGGCGCTGGCTGCTGCCGCTCTTGGCCCTGGCGATCCTCGCCGACGCCTTCCAAACCCAGACCGGCTGGCGCTGGCCCACGCGCAGGGAGGCACGATGAGCGGCACACACCGAAGCCTGCTCTGGCTTCCTGCCCTCGCCGCCGTCTGGGCTTCCCTCGCGCCCGCCGCCGACCCGGCGCCACGGATCACCGACCTGCGCCTGCTCGGCACCCACAACTCCTACCACGTCGCCCCCGACCCGTTCACGCTCGGCCTGATGGCGGCGGTCGTCCCCGCCGAAGCCCGTGCCAACGACGTCACCCAGCGGCCCCTCGCCGAGCAGCTCGACCGGGGCCTGCGCCACGTCGAGCTCGACTGTTACCTCGACCCCCAGGGGGGCCTGTTCGCCGAGCCGTTCGCGCTCACGTTCGCCGCGCGCACGGGCGCCGCCGCGCCGGCACTCGACCACGCCGCCGAGCTGGCCGCCCCGGGCATCAAGGTCCTCCATTCGCCGGGGTTCGACTTCCGCACCACGGTGCCGTCGCTGGCGGCGGCGCTCGGGCAACTCCGCGCCTGGTCCGACGCCCACCCGGGCCATGTGCCGCTGTTCGTGCTGGTCGAGTGCAAGGAGGACTCGTTTGCCCCGACGCGACCGGTGCCCTGGGACGAAGCGGGCTTCGCCGAGCTCGAACAGACGATCCTCGGCGTGTTCGCCCGCGAGCGGATCCTCACTCCCGACGACGTGCGCGGGACCTCGGCGACGGTGCGCGAGGCCGTCGTCACGCGCGGCTGGCCCTCGATCGACGCCGCCCGCGGCAAGGTCTGCTTCCTTCTCGACAACGAGGGGGCGCTGCGCGACCGCTACCTCGCCCCGGCGCCGGGCCTTGCCGGGCGGCTGCTGTTCGCCAGCGTGCCGCGCGACCACGCCGCCGCCGCGTTCATGAAGCGCAACGATCCGGTGGCCGGCCACGACGAGATCCGCGCCCTGGTCGCGGCCGGATTCATGGTCCGGACGCGCGCCGACGCCGGCACGGTCGAGGCCCGCGCCAACGACGGCTCGCGCCGCGACAAAGCCCTCGCCAGCGGCGCGCAGCTGGTGTCGACCGATTTCCCCGAACCCGACCCGCGCTTCGGCGACTACCACGTCAGCCTGCCGCCGCCGCCGGAGCCACCTCCGGCCCCCCGCACGGCGCCGTGACGAACCCGCGCGCCCTGTTCCCGGTGGAAGTCCGGTACCCGTCGACGATCCGCTCGAGCGCCGCCGTCGCCGTGTCGGCGCGGACCAGCGCCACGGCGCAGCCGCCGAAGCCGCCGCCGGTCATCCGGCACCCGAGCACGCCGGGCACGCGGTTGGCCGCGGCCACGAGGGCGTCCATCTCGGGGCACGAGACCTCGTAGTCGCGCGCCAGCGACCAATGGCTCTCGACCATGATCCGCCCCGCGCGGACGAAGTCGCCGAGATCGATCGACGCGGCAAACGCCTGGACGCGCGCGTTTTCCGACACCACGTGGGCGACGCGCTTCCGCTCGATCTCGGGCAGCCCGGGCCCGTGCGACCACCACTCGTCGGCCGACAGGTCGCGGAGCGACGCGACGCCGAGCCGGTCAGCCGCCCGGCGGCATTCGTCGCGACGGCGCGCGTATGCTCCGGCGGCGAGGTCGTGCTTCACGCCGCTGTCGATCACCGCTACGGCCACCGACGGGTCGGCCAGCGGCACGTGGGTCACGGCGCGGGACCGGCAGTCGAGCAGGAGGGCGTGGCCGGGGCGGGCGAGCGTGACGGCGAACTGGTCCATGATCCCGCAGGGCACGCCGGCGAAGCGGTGCTCGGCCTCCTGGCAGAGGAGGGCCTTCTCGACCGGGTCGAGCGCCTGGCCACACAGCGTTTCGACGGCGGTCGCGACGGCCACCTCGAGCGCGGCCGAACTGCTCAAGCCCCCGCCGACGGGAAGATCGGCCGAGATCTCGATCTCGCAGCCCGGGATCGCGAACCCACGGGCTGCATAGCCGGCGAGGACGCCGATCGGGTAGCGCGCCCAGTCGCGCCGCCCCGGCCCGAGCGGCCGTGACGGATCGACGACCGCTTCCCCCTCGTGGCCCACGGAGCGGAGGCGGACGAGGCCGTCGCCGCGGCGCCGCACCGTGCAGCGCACCGCCGGCTCGATCGCCATCGGCATCACGAAGCCGTCGTTGTAGTCGGTGTGCTCACCGATCAGGTTGACCCGACCATGCGCGACGACGACGAATCCGCCTGCCGCGGGCGCGGCTGGAGCCATGGGCACCTCCGGAAAGCCGGGCAGTGTAGCCCTCCTCGGCAAGCGGCGCGGACTTGGCCGCGGCGGTCGGAAATCCGGACGCGCCACCGCCGCCGTGGCCGAACGAGGACGGAGCGGGAGGCTGCACGCGCGCGCCACGAGACGGCGAGCGGGACTGCCGACCTGCGGGGAAGGGGGCCATGGCCGGATCGACGTCGAGGTGCGCATCGGCTGCCGCGCCGGCCGGACCACGCGGCCGCGGCCCGGGGCCGCGCGCGTCGATCGCGGCCCTCCTCTTCGCCATGGCGGCGGCGACCATCGCCGCCGAGGAACCGGACCTCCACACCGACCGCGACGCCTTCACGCCGGCGACGCGGTGCATCGCCGCCGGCACGAGCCTGCTCGAGGGGTCGCAGGTCTTCATCGACAACCGCAGTGGCACGCCGACCAACAGCTATCCGGAGCTGCTCGTGCGCTACGCCGCCACCGAGTGGTGGGAATGGCGCGTGGGGATCAATTACTCGGTGGGTTCGCAGGGGAACGTCGTGACGAACGTGGAAGTCGGCGAGCTGCCGATCGACGGCCACGCCATCTACGAGTCGAATATCCTGTTCGGGTTCAAGGCGGCGCTGACGGAGCAAGACGCCTGGGTGCCGGAGAGCTGCTTCATCCTGGAAGCGACGACGCCGACCTACGCCGAGGAGTGGGGCACGAGCCCCGTGGCCACGGTCGTGTGGGGCTGGGAGCTGCCCGCCGGCAGCCGGCTCGACGCGGCGTTGCGCTACGCCTACTCGGTCGCCGAGAGCGGCTGGTTCTCACGCTGGGGGCCGTCGGTGGTGTGGCGCCGCCCGGTGACGGAACGCTGGGAGGTGCACGCGGAATACTTCGCCACCAGCACGCAGGGGCTGGAGGACGACACTGTCCGGCCGTTCGTCAGCCCGGGCACACACTTCATGCTGACACCACGGCTGGAGATCGGCGTCCGCGTCGGCTGGGGGCTGACGGAGGATGCCGCACCGTTTTTCTCCGATGCAGGGATCGGGTGGAGGTACTGACTTTCGCGCCCGCGGGGCCATCCATGGCCCCCGCGGGCTTACGCAGGCGGAGGGAACGCCAAGGGTTCCCTCGCCTGCGGCGGTCGCACCTCCGGGCGACCGTGGCCGCCGCCAGTGGCGGCGCCGGGGGCGCGTTGGGTGAACCTCCACGAGGCGTGGAGGGGCTGCCCATGCCCCGGGAGCCGGCGTTCAGGCGACGAGCGGAGCCATGGATGGCGAAGCGAAGTCGACATCCGAGCGAGCGGAGGCATTGCCGAGGGAGCCAGGCTTCGCCTGGCGACCGCAAGCCGGAGCCGACGCCGGGACGGCGGCGACGGCGCGAAAGCCTCGGGCCGAAGTGAGCGTCCGGCGACGGGGCGTG
>Ga0194134_10001288_pt1 | contig 34306 bp, 34 predicted proteins | sample TA2KigOff0mmetaG_FD_148602 | JGI IMG/M metagenome (GOLD analysis project Ga0194134, IMG submission 148602) | Freshwater microbial communities from Lake Tanganyika, Tanzania - TA2015056 Kigoma Offshore 0m | ecosystem: Environmental > Aquatic > Freshwater > Lake | place: Tanzania: Lake Tanganyika... | reverse complement strand
GGCGAGTGGAGCGCTTCTCGGATGATGGCGTGGGCAATACCACGGTCCCGCGGCTCGGGCTGCGGTGGCAACCGGTGGCCGAGCAGGTCACCTTCCGCGCCTCCTGGGGCCAGGGCTTCCGCGCCCCAGCGCTGGCCGAGCTCCACCTCCCTCAGTCGGTCGCGGTGAGCTTCAACATCCCGGATCCCCTGCGCTTCGGCCGCCCCGGCGCCAACGCCAACGACAGCGGCACCGGCCAGCGCCTGATCCGCTCCGGCGGCAACCCGCTGCTCGCCCCTGAGAAATCCGAGTCGACCAACGTCGGCTTCCAGCTGGCCCCGCGCTTCCTCAAGGGCCTCTCCCTCAGCGTGGACGTCTACACGGTCGAGGTCACCAACCGCATCGGCCAGCCGGCGACGCCCGCGATCATTTTGGCCAACGCGGCCCTCTTCCCGGGCGCCGTGATCCGCGCCACGCCCACCGCCGCCGACACCGCCAGCGGCCTCCCGGGGGAACTGCGTGAGATCCGGACCGTGCTGGGCAACTACGGCCGCACGCGGGCCCGGGGCGTCGACTTCGCCGCCGAGTACCGCTTCGCCCCCAACCGCCTCGGCCGCTTCACCGCCCGCAGCGTCGCCAGCCTCATCAACTCGCAGACGCTCCGCACCCGCCCCGACCTGCCGCAGGTCGAGACGGTCGGCCTCTACGAGATCCCGCGCTGGCGCGGCGACGCCTCGCTGCTCTGGACCGGCCGCCACGCCTCCGCCGCCGTGAACGTGAACTACATCGGCGGCTTCCAGGACACCTCCCCCAGCCCGCTCTTCGTGAAGCAGCAGGTGACGACCGACGTCCAGTTCAGCCACGAGCTGCCCTGGGGCCTCCGCGGCACGATCGGGGTGAACAACGTCTTCGACCGGCTCCCCCCGGCGACGTCGTTCTCCACCGGCTACGCCGAACGCGCCAGCAACTTCCTGCCCCGCTGGAGCTACCTTCAGCTGAGCAAGGCGTTCTGAGCTGAGCCCATCCCGCGGGGCCCGTGTCCCCGCTCCCGGCGCGCCCCTCAGGGCGCGCCTTTTTTTCGCCCGCTCACGGCCGGCTCAGACCACTGTCTCGGCCGGGATCGCCGTGAGGTCGGGCTCGCCCGGCACCCCGAACGGCGCCGCGTTAAGCGAACCGATGCGGAGCTCGCCCGCCCGCAGGTCCAGCCGCGGGACGCCATCCGCCATCGGCACATACAGGTCCGGATGGTGCCGGCGCGCGTGCTCCTGCAGCGCCCCCGGGAACTGCCGCAAGCCCGCGAAGTAATGGTGCCCATTGCGCTCGACACTCGTCACGCCGAGCGCCGCCTGCGCCGCCAGATCCTGCAGCGGGGAGATCGGTCCGACGCTCCCGAGATCCTCGCCGCTGTGCACCGCCGGCAGCCCGGCCGCGCGCCGCCGCGCCAGCCGGCCCGCGTGCACCACGCTCTTGAGGACGCCCTTGCAGTTCTTGTGGCTGGTGCCCGCGTAACCCAGCCGCAGCGCCACCCGCAGGTCGTCCAAACCGGCATCGCTCTCGTCGATGATGATGGGCGGCCGCTCCGGCCAGTCGCGCGCCAGGGCCCCCAGCGCCGGGCTCAACGCGACGTCGCGATGCCACGGCTGCTCCACGTAGAGCAGCTGCGGCCAGAGCGGGGCGAGGGCGGGATCGGCCCGCAGCTCGTGGAAATAATCCCGGAACGCCGCGACCTCGCGGAAACTCTCGTTGCCATCGAGGGAGAACGCCGCGCCGCCCGGCACGGCCCCCAACACCCGCGCCATCCGCGCGAGGCGGTCGCGGTCGCGGGCCGCGTCCCCGTTCACCTTCAGCTTGAAGTGGCGCTGGCCGTAGAACGCCACGACCTCCTCGAGGGTCTGCGGCAACCCGTCCGCCAACCGCTCGCCCGCCGGCACCTCCGCCGCGGTGATCGGGTCCGCCAGACCCACGGTGTGCCGCGAATGGATCCGTTCCGGCGGTCGCGCGGGCAGGAAGTCCGCCGGCCGCATTCCCGCGAGCTCGGGGTCCAGCGCCGCCAGATCGAGGCCGAGGAGGTCCCCGCGCAGCGCCGCCGAGAGGTTCGTTCCGTTCGCGCGGCACACCGCGTGCAGGAGCGCCCGCTCGACGAATGAGGTTCCGAAATGGGCCAGCAGCGGCGGGCAACCGGCCGCCTCCGCCCACGCCGCCTGCGCGGTGTGCACCTCACGCCAGAAGGCGAACGGCGTCGCGGCCCGCACCTCCGCCGCGCGGCGGATCGCCCCGCGGATCACGCCCAGCATCGCCGCGATCTCCTCGTCCAGCGGCTGCCGGGGATCCTTGGTGAACCACTTCGGCGGCAAAAGGTCCGCCGCGAGGCCCCCCGCGCGTCCGCCCGGCAGCTCGAAGGTGAGGCGCGCGATCACCTGCGGGACGTCCGTCATCGTCGCGATGCCGTAGCGGAACGGCATCCGCGCGCGGAGCTCCAGCCGGTGCAGTTCGGCGGCGACGAGGCGGATCATTTTTCGGCCCGGCTCAGGCGGGCGGGAACAACGCCGCGTGATGGGCATCCGGCGCAAAGACCCCGCCGCTCGCCGCATAGTACGAATCCTCCAGCTCGAAAACCCCGCCACGGGTCCGCGCCCAGGAGGCTTCGGGCGCCGGATGGTGCGCGCGCATCGCCTCCCAGTTCCGGTAATTCTGGTGGCCGTTGGTCTCGAGCAGGCCAAGCCCGCCGAGGCCCGGGAAGGGCGCGAGGCGCGCGGCCACGTTCTTGTTCCACTCGACGAGGCGCGGGCTCACGGTGAGGTCCGCGCAGAAGCACGGCACTCCCCGCTCGTGGGCCAGCTGCGCGATGCGCAGGGACATCGAGAGGGTCTTGGCGATCGGTTTCAGGGCGATGGCCCGGTAACCCATCTGGATCCGCCGCAGCGCGTCGGCGTCGGTGTGCGCGCTCTCGTCGGCCGCCAGTCGCACCGGCACATCGGCCACGTCGACCTCGAGCTCTTCGGGGAACGGTTCCTCGACCAGCGCGATCTGGTCAAAGGCCCCGATCGCGCGCGCGTGGTCCAGCAGCCGCAGCAGGGTCTCCTTGCTTTCGTAGCGCCCGTTCGCGTCGAAGTAATACGGCAGGCGCCCGTCGGCCGTGTGCGGCGTGCGCGCGCCACCGATGGCCGCGTGGATCGCGGAGATCCGCGCCATATCCTTCGCGAGCATCTCCTCCTGGGTGCCGGGCTGGCCGAGCTTCACCTTGAGGAAGAAATAACCCTGGTCCACCGCGCCACGGATCTCGTCGATGGGCACCGCGTACGCCATCAGCGGGATGCTCGCCACGCGGCGGTGGCGCGCCGCCAGCGCCGGACGGTACGCCGCGGGGATGAGGTCATCGAATGAGGTGATGCCCCGCTCCGCCGCGTACAGCAGCCACACCGCCAGGTCCACGCCCACGAGGGCGTTCAGGGTGAAGGTCTCCCGCAGGTCCCGCTGGCCGGTGAGCCCCCGCGCGTGCGCGTGCACCTCGTGCCGCAGCTCCTCCAGCAGCGCCATCGGATCGGTGAAGCGCACGCCCTTCAGGCGCTGCACCGCCCACTCGGTCACCGCGTACATCAGGGCGTTGCCGCCGCTCTCGGAATGCGCCGCGAACACCCGCGCGTCACTCCACAGCACGCCCTGGGTGCACAGGCCGATGCCGCGCCGGCCCGACGCGCCCTCCAGGAGGGTCGCGCTCTGCCAGATCTCCGATTGGTAGCCCCCCTTGAAACCGAAGGGCCGCACCAGCGGCTCCCGCTCAAAGTTGGCGCCCACGCGGGCGATGGTGATCGGTCCGGACACGCTCATCAGCTGACCCCCGCCTGCGCCATCCAGCCCTTCAGGGTATCGAGATCCTGGCGCATCAGCGCCGGGAAATGCTTCCGCTTGTCCGCCTCCGACAACGGGGCGCGCTCAAACGGCGGATACTCCAGGTGCAGCGACATCGGGCCCGCCAGCTGCAACTCCCGCACCAGCCGCAGGTACGCCGCGTACGGCACGATCCCCTGCCCGAGCGGCACGTTGTCGATCGCGGCCTTGCCCGGCCCCTGCTCCCAACGGAAATCCTTGATGTCGGTGCAGCGGATCCACGGCGCGAGCAACCGCAGGGTGATCGGCCACGACTGGCCCGCCTCAGCCACCGCGTGGCGGATGTCGAACTGCACGCCCAGCCAGCGCGGATCGGTGTCCTTCAGCAGCTCATAGAGATCCCACATCGGGCCGCCGACCCGCGGGCCGGCGTGGTTCTGGATCGCCCCGTGCAGGCCCAGGCTCTGGTTCAGGGCCGCGAGCTCGCGCAGCTGCGGCCGGAGCGCGTCGAGGCTCCCCTTCACGCCCTTGCTGAAGTCATAATGGAAGAAGCCCAGGCGATAGTACTTCACGCCCACCTTGGCGGCCGTGCGCAGCAGCTTCTCCGCGTGCGGGGTCTGCAGGCCCTGGATCTCGGTCGTGATCATCTCGACCTTCACCCCGGCCGCCTGGCACGCCTCGACCGCACGGGGCAGGTCCTCGGTCACCTTCTCCGGCAACACGTGGCCCTGCGCGTTCCGCACCGTGAAGTCCACGCCGTCACCGCCCGCGGCCTTCACCATCGCCGCGGTGTCCGCCCACGACATCCAGTGCAACGGCTTCGAGAACACGTGCAGCTGGGTCTTCCCGCCCTTCCACGCCGGCAGCGGCGCGGCGGGCTCCTTCTTCCGGCCCTCGGCCGCGGCTAGCGGGGCCAGGGGCAGCACGGCGCCGACGGCGGCCAGGCGGGAGACGAAGTGACGGCGGGACTCGGGGGCGGGGATGGAGGGGTGCATCGGGCGCGGAGGTTGCGCGGCCGCCCGGGCAAAGGCAATGGCGGCAGCAGTCCCCGCGCGCCCGCAAGCGGCCGTTCAGCGCCGCCCGCGCCCGCCGCCCAACTTGGCCGGCTTGGTCGCGCAGCCGCAATCGCCGCCGCACCCCGCGCGGCGCCGCCGGCGCAGCCACGCCACGAGGAGTCCCGCCACGGCGCCCGCCACGATGGCGACGGCCAGCTTGGACTGGAGGTCCGCGTTCACCGGTTCAAAAGCCCAGCAGCCGCCCGCCCTGGTACACGAGGAAGGTCACGACCCACGCGGTGCCCGTCAGGTAGGCGAGCTGGAACAGCGGCCAGCGCCACGAGTTGGTCTCCCGCTTCACCACGGCCACGGTGCTCATACACTGCATCGCGAAAACATAGTACACCATCAGCGCGAGGCAGACGAGCGGGGTGAACAGCGGCGCGCCATCCGGCCATTGCGCGGCCCGCAGGGCATCCCGCAGCGGCGCCGTGTCGTCCTCGGCCCCTTCCACGCCGAAGATGACCCCCATCGAGCTCACGAACACCTCACGGGCCGCGAAGGAGGTCACCAGGCCGATGCCGATCCGCCAATCGAAGCCCAGGGGCTGGATCAGCGGCTCGAGGGCCCGCCCCGCCTGACCCGCGAAGCTGTGCGCGATCTGGACCTCGGGTGACGCCGCGGGATCCGGATGCTTCGGGTAAGTGCTCAGGAACCAAAGGACGATCGAGATCGCGAGGATGATGGTGCCCGCGTTCTTCAGGAACAGCCACCCGCGCTCCAGCATCTGCCGCAGGATCTCGCCGAAATGGGGCCGCTGGTACGCCGGGAGCTCCAGAATCATCAACGGCGGCTCCCCGCGCAGGAGGGTCCGCTTGAACAGCCACGCGAAGCCGAACGCCCCCGCCGTGCCCAGCGCGTACATCGCAAACATCAGGCCCGCCTTGGTCGCCGCCGGCACCGCGTCCCCCGGCAACAGGGTCGCGATCATCAGGAGATAAACGGGCAGCCGCGCCGAGCAGCTCATCAGCGGGGCCACCAGAATGGTCACCAGGCGGTCCTTGGCGTTCTCCATGGTCCGCGTCGCCATAATGCCCGGGATCGCGCACGCGTACGAACCCAGCAGCGGGATGAAGGACTTGCCGTGCAGTCCCACCCGGCTCATCGGCCGGTCCATCAGCGCCGCCGCCCGCGCCATATAGCCCGTGCTCTCCAACAGCCCCACAAACAGGAACAGGATCAGGATCTGCGGCAGGAAGATGACCACACCCCCCACCCCGCCGATGATGCCGGAGGTCACCAGATCCCGCAGATCGCCCGGCGCCATCGCGTCCTTCACCCGGTCCGCGAGGTCCGCCATCAACCCATCGATCAGGTTCATCGGATACTCCGCCAAGGCGAAGATGGCATAGAACATTACCGCCATCACCGCCGCGAAGGCCAGCCAGCCCCAACCTGAGTTGACCAAAAGGGCGTCCGCCCGGTCCGCCAGCGACGGCCCGCGCTCCCCCGTCCGCCGGATCACCTCGCGACACAGGCCGTGGATGACCTCGTAACGCGCCTTGATCAGGGTCCCCGACCAATCGGTGCCCTGCCCGGTCCAACGCCGGCGCCAATTCTCCAGCACCGCCCCCGTGGCCGCGCTCAAAGGGGTCGAGCCCGCCACGCGCACGGAATCCTGGTCCGTCAGCAGCAACAGGGCCTCCGCCCGCGCGATCAGCGGCGGGCGCCCATCCGCCGCCACCAGGGAGGCCTGCAGTTCCGCCACCGCCGGGGCGATCGGCGCCGGCACGGTCCACGAATGGCGCGCCAACGGCAGCTCGTGGCGGCTCATCGCCAACCGCAACTCCACCAGGCCCCGCCCCTGCACCGCCGCACAGGGGATCACCGGCACGCCCAAGGCCTCCTCCAATTCGGCCGGCCGCACCTCCAGCCCCGCCCGCGCGGTCAGGTCCATCATATTCAGGACCACGATCACCGGCCGCCCCAGATCCAGAATCTGGTGCACGAAATACAGGCAGCGCTCTAGGTTGCAGGCATCGACGACGCAGATGAGCCGGTCCGGCTGCGGGGTGTCCGCCCGCCGGCCCAGCAACACATCCCGCGTCACCGCCTCATCCGGCGACCGCGCCGCCAGCGAATAGGCGCCCGGCAGGTCGATCACCTTCATCGCGTGCCCGTGCTGGGAATAGGTCTCGCCGACCTTCTTCTCCACGGTCACGCCCGGATAGTTGCCCACCTTCTGGCGCAGGCCGGTCAGGGCATTGAACAGGGTCGTCTTGCCGCAGTTGGGGTTGCCGACCAACGCGTACACCGGCATCCGCTCGGCCGGTGGCCGGCGGCGTCCCGGCGGGCCCACGATGTGGGCGGGCAACGGCGCCGCAGGGTCGGCTCCCTCGGACCCGGGTCGGGGTGCGGCGGCCATCAGGCGAAAGGCGCCTCAGCGCGGCGCCAACGGCAGGTGCTCCACCAAAATGCTCATCGCCGCGCGGTGGTTCAGGGCGAGGCGCATCCCCCGCACGCGGCACAGGCTCATCGTCGTGCCGGAAAGCTTGGTCACCAACGCCGCCTCCCCGCAGCCCATCTCGCGGATTCGCTGGCAGAACCCCTCGTCCCCCGTCAGCCGCAGAATACGACCCGTCTCCCCAGCGGGCAGCTGGCAGAGCGAGGTCAGCGGAAAGGGGGAAGCAGACATACGGCCGTGAGACCCGGTATCAGAAGGAAACTCCTGCTCCGCTGCCTTGGCGAGTCGGATTTGCCGGGTGGAAATACGGTGGGGGGTTTCCCGCCCGGCCTTCCTCCCGGCCGCAGCCTCAGCGGCGGCGGCGCTTGAGGGCCAACTGGACGCCCGAGTAACGCACGAGCTCCTGCAGGTGCTCGTATTGCTGCGGGTCGATATGCTTGGCCGAATCGATCTCCGCCTGGGCCCGGCGCAACGCGGCCTCAACGGCGTGCTCGTCGATCTTCTCCTCGGTGATGGCGTTCTCCGCGAGGACGCGGACCACATCGCCCCCGACCTCGGCAAATCCCCCGCTCACCGCGAGAAAAGACGTCGTCGTCCCCTTGGTGACCCGAAGCTCGCCGTGCTCGACCTGGGTGAGCAGCGGGATGTGGCCCGGCAAGATGCCCACCTCGCCCTCGACCGTGGGAATGACCACGGTGTCGATCGTGTCCGAGTAGACCCGGGCCTCCGGGGTGACGATCTCGAGGGTGAGCGGCATGACGGGATCAGGCCTTCTTGGCCGCGGCCAACACCTCGTCGATGTTGCCCTTCATGTAGAAGTCACCCTCGGCCACGTCATCGAGCTTGCCGTCGAGGATCATCTTGAAGCCGCGGACGGTGTCCTTGACGGGCACATACTTGCCCGGGCTGCCGGTGAACACCTCGGCGACCGTGAACGGCTGCGAGAGGAAGCGCTGGATCTTGCGGGCACGGTACACCGTCTGCTTGTCCTCCGGCGACAGCTCGTCGAGGCCGAGGATGGCGATGATGTCCTGCAGATCCTTATAGCGCTGGAGGACGCGCTGGACCTCACGGGCCACGAAGTAGTGCTCGTCGCCGACGATGTCGGGCGCGAGGGCCTTCGAGGTCGAGGCGAGCGGGTCAACGGCCGGGTAGATGCCCAGCTCGGCGATGGAACGCTCCAGCACGATGGTCGAGTCCAAGTGGGCGAAGGTGTTCGCCGGCGCCGGGTCGGTGAGGTCGTCAGCGGGGACGTACACGGCCTGGAAGGAGGTGATCGACCCCTTCTTGGTGGAGGTGATGCGCTCCTGCAGGTTGCCCATCTCGTTAGCGAGGGTGGGCTGGTAACCGACGGCGGAGGGCGAGCGGCCGAGCAGCGCGGACACCTCGGAGCCGGCCTGCGAGAACCGGAAGATGTTGTCCACGAAGAGCAGCACGTCCTGGTTCTTCTCGTCGCGAAAATACTCGGTCATCGCGAGGGCCGAGAGCGCGACGCGCATGCGGGCGCCCGGCGGCTCGTTCATCTGGCCGTACACGAGCGCAACCTTCGACTTGGAGAGGTCCTTCTGGTCGATGACGCCCGCCTCGGACATCTCGTGGTAAAGGTCATTGCCCTCGCGGGAGCGCTCCCCCACCCCGGCGAACACCGAGTAACCGCCGTGGGCCTTGGCGATGTTGTTGATGAGCTCCATAATCACCACGGTCTTGCCCACGCCCGCGCCACCGAAGGCGCCGACCTTGCCGCCCTTGGTGAACGGGGCGATCAGGTCGATGACCTTGATGCCCGTCTCGAGGATCTGCGCCTTGGTGTCCTGATCGACCAGGCTCGGGGCCGCGCGGTGGATCGGGTACTTCTTGTCCGCCTTCACCGGGCCCTTGCCGTCCACCGGCGCGCCGGTCACGTCGAAGATGCGGCCCAGCACGCCCGGGCCGACCGGCACGGAGATGGGGGCGCCGGTGTCGACGACGGTCATCCCGCGGACCAGGCCCTCGGAGGAGGACATCGCGATCGCCCGGGCCACGCCGGCGCCGAGGTGCTGCTGGATCTCGAGGGTCAGGAACTGCTTCGCGCCCGCGGCGGTGAATTCCACGGTGAGCGCCTGGTAGATCGGCGGGATGGAATTCTCGCCGAACTGGACGTCGACGACGGGTCCGATGACTTGGACGATTTTGCCGGTGTTCATTGTCTGAAGGTGAGAGGGGGTGAGGGAGAAGTGGTCAAGCGGCGGTGAACTGGGCGGCGGCGATCTCGAGGATCTCCTGCGTGATGGCGGCTTGGCGGGCCTTGTTGTACTCGAGTGTGAGATCGCCGAGGAGCTTCGAGGCGTTGTCCTTGGCAGTCTTCATCGCGACCATCCGGGCGCTGTGCTCGGAGGCCTTCGCGTCCAGCACCTGCTGGTGGATCTCGCGGTTGATATAGAGCGGCAACAGGGCCGATAGCACCGTCGCCGGATCCGGCTCAAAAAGCATCTGTTGGCTGGCCACCTGATTGGTGCGGGCCCCCTCGCCGGCATCGGCGCGGAGGTCCTGCAGGACCTCCTTCACGCCGGAGAGCGGAAGCAGCGGCAGGAGCGTGGGGACTTGGATCAGCGTGTTGCGGAAGTGCGGCCAGAGGATCTCCACGGTGTCGACCGTGCCCTCAAGGAACTGCTGCACGAGGTACTCGGCGACAATCTTGACCTCGCTGAAGGCCACCTTGTCGCTGACCGTGAAATCCGCGAGGAGGTCGCGGTGCGTGCGGGCGATGAACTGGGCGCCCTTGCGGCCGATCACCACGTACTTGGCCGGGGTGGTGATCTCCGTGACCATCTTGAAGAGGTTGGAGTTGAGCGGGCCGGCGAGGCCCTTGTCGGTCGTGACCAGAAGGATGCCGCGGGTGCGGACCTCGCGGCGGACGAGGAACGGGTGGTGGGCCTCCTCGACGCGGTCCGCGATCGCCCCGAGCATCCGGGCCATCAGTTCAGCGTAGGGACGGCCGGAGAGGGCCGCCTGCTGGGCCTTCTTCATCTTCGAAGCGGCCACCAGCTCCATCGCCTTGGTGATCTGGCGGGTGTTCTTAACCGACTTGATGCGGCGGCGGATGTCGCGGGTGGAAGCCATCTGCGGGAACGGCGGCGAGAAGCGGCGGAGGCGGGAGTTGGGCTGGCGCCCGGGAAGGGGCGCCGGGGATCAGGCGGTGTAGCCGGTCTTCCACTCGTCGCACGCGGCCTGGAGCTTGGCCTCCAGATCCTTGTCGAGGGCGGCCTTGGTACGGATCTCGGTGAGGAGGGCGTCCTTGCGGCGAGTGAAGAACTCCTTCAGCGCCGTGGCCGCGGCCACCACCTTCTTGACCTCGATCGGATCGAAGAAGCCCTTCTGCATCGCGAACAGAACCGCCACCTGCAGCTCGATCGGCAGCGGGCTGAACTGGGGCTGCTTGAAGAGCTCGACGATGCGGGCCCCGCGGTCCAGCTGGGCCTTGGTCTTCGCGTCCAGGTCGGACCCGAACTGGGCGAAAGCCGCGAGCTCGCGGAACTGCGCCAGCTCACCCTTCAGTTTGCCGCCGACCTGCTTGGTGGCCTTGATCTGCGCGGCCGAACCGACGCGGGACACCGAGAGACCGACCGACACCGCGGGGCGGATGCCCTGATTGAAGAGATCCGTCTCGAGGAAGATCTGGCCATCGGTGATCGAGATGACGTTCGTCGGGATGTAGGCCGAGACGTCGCCCGCCTGGGTCTCGATGATCGGCAGGCCAGTGAGCGAGCCCTTGCCCTCGAGGCGGGCGGAACGCTCCAGCAGACGCGAGTGCAGGTAGAACACGTCGCCCGGGTAAGCCTCGCGGCCCGAGGGACGCTTTAGGATGAGCGAGATTTGGCGGTACGCGACGGCGTGCTTGGAGAGATCATCATAGACGATCAGGGCATCCATCCCGTTTTCCATGAACCACTCGCCCATCGCCGCGCCCGAGAACGGGGCCAGGTACTGGTTGGCGGGGTTGTCGGCCGCGGGGGCGGCCACGATGATCGTGTATTCGAGCGCGCCCGCGGCCTCAAGGGCGCTGATGGTGCGGACAATGTTCGAATTCTTCTGCCCGATCGCGACGTAGATCGAGTAGACGGGGCGGAAATTCTTGTCGCCGCTCGCGAGCCCGACCTTGTTGATCTTTGCCTGGTTGATGATCGTGTCGATCGCGATGGTCGTCTTGCCCGTGCCGCGGTCGCCGATGATCAGCTCGCGCTGGCCACGGCCGATCGGGATCATCGAGTCGATCGCCATGATGCCCGTGAACAGGGGCTGCGAGACCGACTTGCGGACAATGATGCCGGGGGCGATGCGCTCAACCGGGTAGAACTCGGAGGCGCCGAGCGGGCCTTTGCCATCGACCGAGTTGCCCAGCGCGTCGACCGTGCGGCCGAGGAGGGCCTTGCCGCAGGGCACCGACAGCAGCCGCCCCGTGGTCTGCACCTCGTCGCCCTGCTTCAACTTGGAAATGTCCCCCAGCACCACGCAGCCGACCTCGTCCTCCTCCAGATTGAGGGCGATGCCGATCGCCCCGCCGGGAAACTGCACCATCTCATTGTACATCACCTCCGAGAGGCCTTCGATCTTGGCCACGCCATCGGCGACCGCGCGGATGGTGCCGGTGTTCTTCTTGACCGCCTTGGCGGACAGCTTGGCGATCTGTTGTTCGATTTGTTCGAGGACGGAGCTCATCGGAAAACGGGGGGGAACAGCGGAATGGATCAGACAGCGGCGGCGAGCTGGGCGAGCTGGCCGGCCACGGAGGACTCGTACACATCGTCGCCGACCCGAACGCGCAGCCCAGCCAGCAGGGCGTTGTTGCGGCGGGCGGAACCGGTGATCGGGCGGCCGTAGCGGCGGCTCATCGCGGCCGCGATGTCGGCCAGCGCCTGGTCATGGATCGAACCAGCGTGCTCAACCACGGCCTGCCCGCGCGCAACGGCGCCGGCGACGAGCCGATGGTAGGCGCGGAGGATCCCAAGGACGTTCACAGGCCGATTACGCTCGAGGTGCGCGAGCACCCCGGCGACGCGCTCGAGGGAGACAGCGCCGTTGACCAGGCTGAGCTCCAGGAGCTGCCGCGCGTACTGCTGGGTTTGCTTTTTGCCGGAGGCCATCGGGACGCGAGGAAAAGGTTCAGACGCCGGTCAGCTCGCGCGTAGCCGCATCATTATAGGCGGCGCGGTCCGCGTCGGTCAGCTTGCGGGCGAGCACGCGCTCGGTGGTGGTGACCACCAGGCGGGCGACCTCGGCGCGGGCCTCGGCCAGCATCCGGCGGTGCTCCAGCTGCGTGGCCTGCTGCGCCTTGGCGATCAGGTCGTTCGCCTTGGCCGTGGCCTCCTGCGTCTGCTTGTCGAGGAAGTCCTTGGCGGTCTTGCGGGCCTCGTCGACGATGCGCTCGGCCTCGCCGTGCGCCTGCTTCACGATCAGGGCGCTCTCGGCCTGCGTGGCCGCGAGCTTGGCCTGCATCTCTTCGGCGTGGCGGATGCCGGCCTCGATCTTGCGGTTCCGCTCCTCCATCGTGGCGGTGACCGGCTTGATGCCGAACTTGTACAGCACCCCGAGGACGATCAGGAAGCTGACCACCTGCATGATGATGTACTTCGTCTCGAGACCGAAGGTCTCGACGATACCGGGCTGGGCGGCCCCTTGGGCGGCGGCGAGGAAGAGGGGAAGCGTCATGGCAGGTGCGGGAAAAGGGAAAAGGCGGTGGACCTGAAGATCCGCCGCCAGGGAAGTGACGATTACTTCGCAAGGAACAGCGCGAGGATGCCGAGCCCTTCGGCCAGCGCCATCCCGATGATCGCTTGGACGAGGATCTTGCCGGAAGCGGCCGGGTTGCGGCCGACGGCCTCGGCGGCCTTGAAGCCGATGAGGCCGACGCCGATGGCGGCGCCGAGGAGGCCGAAGGCGCTCGCGATGTTACCCTGCAGTTCAGCGAGGACGGTGATCATGATGGTGTTTTTCGTTGTGTGGTTGGAGATCCACCGTGCGCGCGCGGGGCACGCTCCCGGCGGGAAAGTCTCAGTGGTGCGCCTCGCCGTGGCCTTCCTCGTGGCCGTGGTCGCCGCCCTCGTGGTTACAGAGCAGGCCGATGTAGACCGCCGTCAGGAGCGTGAAGACGAGCGCTTGGATCACGCCCACCAGCAGCTCCATAAAGTAGAAGATGAACACGAACCCGGTCCCGTGCAGGAGGTTCTCGCCGCCGAAAACGTTGCCGAAGAGCCGGACCGAGAGGGTGAAGGGGCGGATCGCGATCGAGAACACCTCGATCAGGCCGACGAGCAGGAAGACCACTGACAGCAGCGGGTAGAGCCAGCCGGGCGTCTCACGCTTGTCCGCCTTGTTCCCGAACAGATCGGCGAGGATCACCTTGGGGCCGGCGAACTTGAACACGATGATCGCCCAGGCGCCGAAGGAGACGAGTGCCAGCGCGATGGTGCCGTTGAAGTCCGCATTGTGCGGGCGGATCAGCGGGCGCGTCAGGTGGAAGTGGCCGTCGACCATCTGGCCCCAACCCATCGTGCCCACGCCGGGCAGCAGGCCCATCCAGTTATGAAAGAGGATGAAGATGAAGAAGGTGACGAGCAGCGGGAAGGTCGCGGGGAATGCCTTGGCGCCGACGATCGGTTCGAAGACCCCGCGCAGCCCCTCGATCAACGACTCCACCACCGCCTGCCCCTTGCCCGGCACGACCGACGGTTTGCCGATCAACCACAGGATGAAGGTCACGAGCAGCGCCGACAGCACCCAGCCGGTGGCCATCGCGTTGGTGATCGACCACCCGCCGCCGAAATCCACCAGCTTGGCCGCGCTCGGCGCTACTCCTTCCGCCCGCGCGACCGCGGCGGAGCCGAGACCGGCCGCGAACAGGCAGAGGAGAAATTTGACCGGGGACATCATCGCGCAGGGCACTGGAAGAAGTAAAAGGATCACAAGAGCCCCGGCCCTCCCCTCTCGTCAACCTTACAAACGGCGCCGGCCCGGGTCGCTCCGGTTATTAAACCCCCGGGTTCACCCGCGGGGACGAACTAATGACCCGCCGCGCGGAGCCGGGCCACGCAGGAACCGAATTTGGGGGCGCGAGCCTGAAAGACGGTTTCCCGCTCAAAGGGCAGGGGTTCCTCGACCACCTCCCACCGTGGATGCCCGGCGAGGGCGGCCCGGCCCTCCTCTAGATAAGGAGCGAAGTCCGTCCGGAAGTAGAACCGGCACCCCGGCGCCGCCCGCTCCGCCACCGCGGAGAGGAAATCTAGTTGCAGGATACGGTGCTTATGGTGGCGCAGCTTGGGCCAGGGATCGGGAAACAGGAGCAGCAGCCGCCCGATCCGGGCCGCGGCGGGCAGCTCACTGAGAAACAAACGCGCCTCCGCCTGGAGGAAGTGGAGGTTTGCGGCGCGGGCCCGGTCGCGCTTGCGCTGGGCGCGGGCGATGCGGTCGGCCAGCAGGTCGATCCCCACGCAGAGCTCCGCCGGGTGCGCCGCGGCGTAATCCGTCAGGTAATGCCCGTGTCCGCAGCCCACTTCCAAGGTGAAGTCCCGCGCCTCCGGCCCCGGAAAGAGGGGGGCCAAATCCCGCCGGAGGCCCTCGCGGCGTTCTTGGATTATATTTAAGTATCTTTCTGTTAACACTTTAAGTTATTCTTAGTCCCGGGCGGTATAGGAGGCGTTACCCTCTTCTCCGGCAGCGAATTCGATGTGCGGTTGGGCTGTTAATCCCGGTCGGAAACGGCGCTGGGTCCGGCCGCTCCCTCTCCCCTACCCTCCCGCGCCTCAAGCCATACCAACAGTATGCTGATATCCGCGGGGGTCACGCCGCTGATGCGGCTCGCCTGGCCCAGGGTCAGCGGGCGCGCGGCGGCGAGTTTCTGGACACTCTCGAGACGCAGGCCGCGGATACTGGCGTAGTCGAGCGTCTCCGGGAGCCGGATCCGGTCGACGTGCTCGCGGCGCCGCCATTGGCGTTCCTCGCGTTCGAGGTAGCCTTGGTACGCGACCCGGTAGAGCACGTTCTCGCGCACACCGCGGTCCTCGGTCGCGAAGCCTTCCGGCCACGCGGCGCCCAGCCGATCGCGGCGCACGCCATCGCCCCACGTGCTCCCCTGCCCCGGCGGGCGCTCGCGCTCGAAGCGATCCCGCCAGGCGGCGATGCGGGCGCGTTTGGCGTCGATCCGGGCGAGGCGTGCGGCGGAGACCAGTCCGTGCTGGCGGGCGTGCTCGACGAGGCGCAGTTCGGCGCTGCCGTGGTTGAAGAGGAGGCGGTGTTCCGCGCGGCTGGTGAACATCCGGTAGGGCTCCAGCGTGCCCTTGGTCACCAGGTCGTCGATCAGCACCCCGAGGTAGCCCTCGTGCCGGCCGAGCACCAGCGGCGGGCGACCCTGGACGTGGTTCGCGGCGTTGACCCCCGCGATCAACCCCTGCCCCGCGGCCTCCTCGTAACCGGAGGTGCCGTTGATCTGCCCGGCGAAGAAAAGCCCGCCCACGAGTTTCGATTCGAGCGAGGCCAGCAGCTGCGTCGGCGGGGCGAAGTCGTACTCCACCGCGTAAGCCGGCCGCAGCAGCACCGCCTGCTCCAGCCCGGGGATACTGCGCACCACCTCGACCTGCACCGCGAACGGGAGGCTCGTGGATAAGCCGTTGACGTAGAACTCGTTCGTCGCCCTCCCCTCCGGCTCGAGGAAGAGCAGGTGGCGGGGCTTGTCGGCGAAGCGGACGAACTTGTCCTCGATGCTCGGGCAGTACCGGGGCCCCACCCCCTCGATCTCCCCGCTGTACATCGCGGACTGGTGCAGGTTGGCGCGGACGAGCTCGGCCGTCCGGGGCGTGGTGTAGGTCATCCAGCAGGACACCGGGTTGGAGCCGGGGGCCCAGCCAAGCCGTCGCTCCCCGGATTGTTCCACGTGGAACAATGCGTCCGGATCGCGGGTGTCGTGGAACGCGAAGAAGGTCGGGTCCGCATCGCCCTTCTGCTCCTCCATCGCCCGGAAGTTGAGGCTGCGGCCCAGCAGGCGCGGCGGGGTCCCGGTCTTCAGGCGCCGCAACTCGATGCCGGCCTCCGCCAGGCTCGCCGACAGGGTCCGCGCGCTGAAGTCCCCCAGCCTGCCGCCCTCGTTCTTGTTCTGGCCGATGTGCATCAGGCCCCGCAGGAAGGTCCCGGTGGTCACGACCACGCTGCGGCCCGCGAAGTCGAGATCGAGGTTGGTGCGGCAGCCCACCACCCTGCCCTCCCGGTAGATCAGGCCCGTCACGGTCGCCTGGAACAGGCGCAGGTTCGGCTGCAGCTCCAAGGTGTGCTTCAGCCGGAACTGGTACGCCTTCTTGTCGCATTGGGCCCGGGGCGACTGGACCGCGGGGCCCTTGGACTCGTTCAGCAGGCGGAACTGGATGCCAGTCAGGTCGGTGTTGATCGCCATCTCGCCGCCCAAGGCATCGATCTCCCGCACCATCTGCCCCTTGGCCTGGCCGCCAATGGCTGGATTGCAGCTCATCTGGGCCACGGTGTCCAAATTGCCGGTCAACAACAGGGTCGACGCCCCCATCCGCGCCGCGGCCAACGCGGCCTCCACCCCGGCGTGGCCGGCGCCGCACACAATCACATCAAAGGTTTCGTCTGCTCCTTGCATCGCGGATGAAGCCCGAGTCTCAGCGCCTTTGCGCCAGGGGCGCAACCCTCGGGCGGGATTTTCCATCGCGGAGGGCCCGGGCCAGCTGGGGCCGGCAGCCTTGAAGCCGGATCGCAGGGGTTAGCCGCAGTGGCGGACCTAGCGTCCAAATGTACATCAAAGCCTCGTCCATTTGTACATCAGAGTGCCGTCCAATTGTACATTAAACCGCTACTCAATCGTACCTCGCTAAATCGTAAATCTCTCAATACAAATCACTTACCAATGCAGAAGGTGGCAAACAAGGCGTCGAGCATCCGCTCGTGGTCAATCCGCCCCGTGATCCGCCCGCAGGCGTCGAGCACGCCGCGGATCTCACTGGCCACCAATTCCACCGGCCCGTGGTCCCGCCACTGCACCCGCGCCGCCGTCACGCCCGTCGCCGCCTCCGCCAAGGCCACGGCGTGCCGCGCATTCACCGCCACGAGCTCGCCCGGATCGTAGCCCAAGGCGTCGACGCGGCGGATGATCTCCGCGCGCAAAGCCTCCAAGCCCTCACCGGTCAACGCCGAGGTCCGCACCACGCTGGCGCCCGGCCAGGGCAGGGGAGGGGCGCCCGCCGAGGCAAGGTCCAGCTTGTTCTGCACCACGATCACGGGCAGCTCCCGCCCCTTGGCCTGCAACTCCGCCGGCAATTCCGGCGGGGTCGCCTGGGTCGCATCGAGCACCAGGATCCAGAGATCAGCCCCCAACGCGCGCTCCACGGTCTTGGCGATGCCCAGCCGCTCCACCGGCGCCGGCGCCAGATTCAACCCCGCGGTATCGACCAGCCGCAGGCAATGCGGCCCCACGATCCACCGCTCCTCCAGATAATCGCGCGTCGTCCCCGGCTCCGGACTCACCAGCGCACGCTCCTCGCCGAGCAGGCGGTTGAGTAGGCTGCTTTTGCCGGCATTCGGCGCCCCCAGGAGGACCGTCCGCACCCCCTCGCGCAGGAGTTCCCCGTAGCGCGAAGTCGAGGATAACCGGTTGATCATCAGGTGAATCAACTCCAACTCGCTCGCCACCAAGCCGCGATCCTCCGGGGGCAGATCCTCCTCCGGGAAATCAATGTACGCCTCCAGCCGCGCCAGCACGCCCAGCACGCGATCGACGATCTCGCCCAGCCTCCGCCCCAATCCGCCCTGCAGGTGGTGCCGCGCCGCCGCCAAGGCCCGTTCGCCGCGCGCGTGAATCACCTCCATCACGGCCTCCGCCTGACTCAGGTCCATCCGCCCATTGAGGAAGGCCCGCCGGGTGAATTCCCCGGGTTCCGCCAAGCGACATCCCCGCGCCACCAGATCCTCGAGGATTCTCTGGGCAATGTAAGGATTGCCGTGGCAGCTCAGTTCCCAGACGTCCTCGCCGGTGTAGGACTTGGGTCCGGCGAAGAAGGTGGCCACGACGTCGTCGATTTCGGTCCCGGCAAGGTCCCGGTAAGGGGCGTGGCGGGCCCGCCGCGGCTCCGGTTCCCGCCCGAGCACGCCCCGCGCGACGGCGGCCGCCGCTGGGCCGGTTACGCGGATCAGCGCCAGCGCGGCGGTGCCGGCCGGGGTAGCCAGGGCGGCCACGGTGTCGGGATTCGGGGACATCCGCGCGGAGGTTTCGGGACGGTCCGGGGCAAGTCAACCGGACGCCGGGTGGGGCGGGGGAGGGGGAGGAAGTGCTCGATTCCGGGCCGTTCCTGCGCCGGAATGGGACGATGTCCGTCCCGTTGCTGTACGAGTCCCACTGCCACACGCCGCTCTGCAAGCACGCGTTCGGCCAGCCGGGCGAGTACGCGGCGCGGGCGGAGGCGCGGGGGCTGCGCGGGATCATCATCACGTGCCACGCCCCGTTGCCGGACGGGCTGGGCATCGACCACCGGATGGCGCCGGAGGAATTCGAGACCTACGTGGACCTGGTGGCCCGGACGCGCGCGGAGTTCGCGGGGCGGGTGGATGTGCGGCTGGGGTTGGAGAGTGATTATTTTCCCGGCGTCGAGGCGTGGGCCGAGAAACTGCACGCGCGGGTGCCGCTGCACCACGTGCTCGGGTCGGTGCATATGCAGGTGACCCACTACAAGGCGAAGTACTTCACCGGCGACCCGTTCGCGTATCAGAAGCTCTACTTCACCCACGTGGCCGAGTCGGCCGAGACGGGCCTCTTCGATACCCTCGCGCATCCGGACCTGGTCAAGAATGAGGCGCCGGCGGCGTGGGACTTCGCGCGGATCCGGCCGGACATCGAGCGGGCGCTCGACCGCATCGCGCGGACGGGCGTGGCGATGGAGTTGAACACCAGCGGCCTCAACAAGGCGTTGCCGGAGATGAATCCCGGGCCGGAGATGCTGGGGATGATCCGCGAGCGGGGCATCCCGGTGGTGCTCGGTTCGGACGCGCACCGGCCCGCGCGCGTCGCGGACCGCTATGAGCAGGCGCTCGGGCAACTGGCGGCGCTCGGGTTCCGCACCATCAGTTTCTTCCTCGATCGCAAACGTCAGGACGTGCCGATCGCGGAGGCGCTGGCCTCGCTGCGGCCGGCACCCGCCGCCTGATGAACCCGGAGCGGATCGACCTCTACGGCCTCACCCGCGAGGAGCTCCGCCTGCAGTGCGTCCGCTGGGGCCTCGCGCCCGTGCACGCGGCCAAGGTCTGGTCGCACCTCTACCTGGATCTCGCCGCGGACGTTTCCCCCGCGGCGATGCCGAAGCTGCCCGAGCGTGTGCGGGCCCGGATCGCGGAGTCGGCGGCACCCGGCGTGCTCCCCACCGCGGCGCGGACGGACTCCGCCGATGGGTGGACGCGCAAGTTCCTCCTCGGCCTCGGGGATGGCGGGGCGGTGGAGACCGTGCTGATGCGTTACCCGGGGCGCGTGACGGCCTGCGTGAGTTCACAGGCCGGCTGCGCGATGGGCTGCGTGTTCTGCGCGACGGGCCAGATGGGGTTTCGCCGCCACCTCACCGCGGGGGAAATCGTTGCCCAAGCGGTGCACGTGGCGCGGACGGCCCGCGCCGAACCGGGGGAGGGGGGCGACCGCCTGCGCAACATTGTCCTGATGGGAATGGGGGAACCACTCCACAACTACGAGGCGGTGATGCGGGCGGTGGAGATCCTGCTGGATCCCGCGGGGCTGGCGTTGGCGGCGGACCACATCACCCTGAGCACGGTGGGCGTGGCTCCGGCGATCCTGCGGCTGGCGCGCGAGCCCCGGCCGCCGCACCTCGCGGTGTCGCTGCACGCGGCGACCCAGGAGGAACGTGCGGCGCTGGTGCCCGCGGCGAAACGTTGGCCCTTGGAGGAACTGATGGCGGCCTGCGCGGCCTACAGCGCCGCGACCGGCCGGCGCATCCTCTACGAGTGGACGCTGATCGCGGGCCAGAATGATTCCCCGGCGCACGCGCGCGCGGTGGGCCGGCTCCTGCACGGCCTGCCCGCGCAGGTGAACCTGATCCCGTTGAACCCAACGGACGGATACGGCGGGGCGCCGGCGGAGCTGGGGGCGGCGCGCGCCTTCCAGCGGGTGCTGGCGGAGGAGTTTTCCCTGCCTTGCACCACCCGGCAGCGGCGGGGCATCGACATCGCGGCCGGGTGCGGCCAGCTGGCGCCGCCGGATTAGCCGCGGCGCTCGGCGGTCGCCGGACCCGGGCGCGTGGCGCAGTTGATCCACGCGGTGGTGCCGGAGGCGTAATGCTCCTTTTTCCAGATCGGCAGGCGCGCCTTGGCCTCGTCGATGATGTAGCGGCAGGCCTCGAAGGCGGCCGCACGGTGCGCCGCGGTCACGCCGACCCAGACCGCGAGATCGCCCAACGCGAGGTGGCCGACCCGGTGCACCGCGACCGCGCCGAGCAGCCCGAAGCGCGCGCGCGCCTCGGCGAGGATGCGTTCGCCCTCCGCCTCGGCCAGCGGCACGTAGGCCTCGTACTCGAGGGATTGCACCGCCTGGCCCTCGTTGTGGTCGCGCACCCAACCCTCGAACGTGACGAGGGCGCCGGCGCGTGCATCGGCGAGCGGAGCGCGGAGCGCGGGCAGCTCGAGCGGGGTGGGGGAGATGCGGAACATTGGCCGAAAGGTTCAGCCGCCGGCCACCGGCGGAATGAAGACCACGAGGTCACCAGAACGCAGCGGGGCGTCCGCGGCGGCGAAGGCGCCGTTGATGGCGGCGCGCACCCGGTCACCCGGCAGCGTGAAGCCGTGGCGCGCCTGCAGTTCCGCGTAGAGCGCGGCCGGCGTGGCCGCGGCGGTCACGAGGCGCTCCGTCGCCTGGCCCCGCTGCTCCCGCAGCAACGCGAAATACTCGATCGTGAGCTCGTTCATCCGACAGTCCCCTCCGGCGCCCGGTAATCGCGGCGCCCGCCGGTCTTCTCCAGCAGCCGCACCTCGCGGATCACGATCCCGTGGGAAACGGCCTTGGCCATATCGTAGAACGTCAGCGCCGCCACCGTGGCCCCGGTGAGCGCCTCCATCTCGACGCCCGTGCGCCCCTCGGCCCGCACCCGGCAATGGATCGCGATCTCGCCGCGCGCGGGATCCGGGGTGATCTCCACCTGGCAATCGTCGAGCGCGAGCGGATGGCAGAGCGGGATCAGGTCCGCGGTGCGCTTGGCGCCCATAATCCCGGCGAGACTAGCGGTCTGGAACAGCGGCCCCTTGCGCGTGGCGATCTCCCCGTCGCGCAGGAGCGCCGCGAGTTCGCCCGGCAGGGTCACGCGTGCGATCGCGTGGGCGAAGCGCCGCGTGATGGCCTTCGGGCCCACGTCCACCATCGCGGGACGGTTCGCGGCATCGAGGTGCGAGAAGGGTGGGGCGGGATTCACCAGGGAAAGAAGGGGGCCGCGTAACCGGCGGGGAACTCGTTATCGGCGGCGGGCAATTCGAGGAAGCCATCCGTGCCGGCAAGGCCCGCGAGATCGCCGGAGGTGTTGGCCGGCTCGGGCCACGCGACGGGCGCGCCGTCCGGCCCGGGGGCGATGCGCACCGGCAGGAGCCAGGCGAGGGGAGGGCGGAAGGTGACGCCGGCCGCGAGCCGGAGCATCCGCGGCAGAGCGGGCAGGAGCCCCGCGGCGTGGTCAAGCGCGGGCAGCACGTACCGGTGCAGGCAGGTGTAGGCCGAGACCGGATTACCCGGCAGCGCGAAGACCGGCACGCCCCGCGGGCTGACGCCGAACCAGAACGGCTTGCCCGGCCGCTGCGCCACCCCCTGGAAGACCTTGCGCACGCCCTGCCGGTCCAGTTCCGCGGGCACAAAATCGAAGCGGCCCTGGGAGACCCCGCCGACGATCACGAGCGCATCGTATTCCGCGAGGAGGTGCCAGAGGCGGTGTTCCACCTCCGAACGCAGGTCGCGCACGTGGTGCCGCTCGACGCGCGGGTAACCGCGGAGGCCCAGCGCGGCCGCGAGGGCGTAGTCGTTGCTCCGGCGCACCTGGTGCGGCGCCGCGGCCGAGGCCACGTCCACCAGTTCATCCCCCGTCGCGAGAATGGCCACGCGGGGTTGCCGGCTGACCGTGAGCCAAGGGTGCCCGCAGGAAGCCGCGATGGCGATCTCCTTGCCCCCGAGCCGCACTCCCGGGGCGAGCAGGACCTCGCCCGCGCGGTGGTCGCTCCCCCGCCGGTGCACGGCGCCGCCCGCGGGGGTCGCGGCGGCCTCCGCGGTGACCTCCATCCCGGGACCCTCGCGCTTCGTCTGCTCGTAGGGGACCACGCAATCGGCGTCCGGCGGCAGGACCGCGCCGGTCATCACCTCGATGGCCGCAGCGGCGGCGGGGCCGAGCGGGAAGGGGACCATCCCGGCCGCCTGGACGCGGCCGACGGTGAAGCGGCGGAGGCCGGCGGCGAGGCTGGAGGAGCGCAGGGCGTAGCCGTCGAGCGTGACGCGGTCGAAGGGTGGCAGGTCGCGGTCGGCGCGGATCTCCATCCGGAGCACGCGGCCGCCGGCGGCGGCCAACGCGCAATCCTCCCGCGGGGCGGGGGACATTTGCTCGAGGACGAGCCGAAGGGCATCGGCGGGGGACCGCATCAGGGAAGGGGGCGGCGGGCCGCCCGGTCGCGCCCAGCTTCTGCCGCGCCCCCGGCGGCGCAAGCCGCACTTGCGGCGGCCGGCTTGCTGTCGGCTCCGGACCTACCAACCTCGCCGCGTGGACACCTCTTCCCGCTATCTGACCTGCACGCCGGGCGTGCGCTCGGGTCGCACCAGCGTCAAGGGCACCCGGATCGGGGTTCACGACGTGATCGGCCTCCGGCAAAATGGGGAGAGCATCGATTCGTTGATCGCACGGTGAATCCCCACCCCGCCCGCGACGCCTTGCACCGGCCCCTCCGCGACCTGCGCGTCTCGGTCACGGACCGCTGCAACTTCCGCTGTCCCTACTGCATGCCCGCGGAGGTGTTCGGCCCCGGCCACGCCTTCCTCCGCGATCCCCAGCTGATGACCCTGCCGGAGATCGTCCGCCTCGCCCGCGCCTTCCAGGCCCTCGGCGTGGTCAAGCTCCGCCTCACCGGCGGCGAACCGCTCCTGCGCCCGGACATCCCGGAACTCATCCGCGCGCTGAAGCAGGACGTCGGCCTGCCGGAGGTCGCGCTCACCACCAACGGCTGGCTGCTGGAGAAACTCGCCCCGTCCTTGCGGGCGGCGGGCCTCGACCGGGTGAACGTCTCGGTGGACTCCCTCGACGATGCCACCGCGGGGCGGCTGAACGGCCGCGGCTTCAAGGTGGGCCGGGTGTTGCGCGCGATCGACGCGGCCGCCGCCGCCGGCCTGCCCGTGAAGGTGAACTGCGTGGTGCAACGCGGGGTGAACGACGCGGAACTGCCGGCGCTCGCGGCCTATTTCCGGGAGCGCGGCCACCCGCTGCGCTTCATTGAGTTCATGGACGTCGGCAACACCAACCACTGGGCGGCCGACCGCGTGGTGCCAGCGCGGGAAATTGTGGCCCGCATCGCGGAGCACTGGCCCCTGGAGCCGGCCGGCCCCGCCTACCGCGGGGAAGTCGCGGCCCGCTACCGTTACCGCGACGGGCGCGGCGAGATCGGGATCATCAGCTCGGTCACCGAACCCTTCTGCCGCGACTGCCACCGGGCGCGGCTCTCGGCCGATGGTCGCCTGTACACCTGCCTCTTCGCCTCGCTGGGCTGGGACGTGCTGGCGGCGGCGCGTTCCCCGGGGATGACCGATGCGAACCTCGAAGCTTACCTGCGGCGGATCTGGACGGGGCGGACGGACCGCTACAGCGACGAGCGGGCGGAACTCCTCGCCGCGGGCGAGACCCGCGCGAAGGTCGAGATGAGCTACATCGGCGGCTGAGGCCGCAGGTGGCCGGACTAGGTCCGCGCCCCGCGCTGCCGCACGGCCTCGAAGAGGGTGATGATCGTCGCCATCGCGACGTTCAGCGAATCCGCCCGCCCGGCCATCGGGATCCGCACCGGCTCATCCGCCTCCCGCAGCCAGAACTCCCTCAACCCGTACTGCTCACTGCCCATCACCACCGCGAGCGGACCGCGCAAGTTGGCGTCTGAATACAGCCTCTTGGCCGCGGGCGTGGTCGCCACGGTGCGGATACCCCGCGCGCGCAACCAGGCCCGCACCGGAGCGGATTCCGCAACCACTAGTGGCACCGAGAACAGAACCCCGGTCGAGGCGCGGACGACGTTCGGATTGAAGGGATCGGTGACCGGATCGCAGACGATCACGGCATCGCACCCGGCGGCGTCCGCGCTGCGGAGGATCGTGCCGAGGTTGCCGGGCTTCTCGATGCCCTCGACGACCAGCAGGAACGGGTCGCGGCCCGGCGCCGGGGCGGGCAGGTCGTCCAAGCCGAGGCGCCACTGCGGGGCCACGGCGAGGAGCCCATCGGGGCGTTCGCGGTAGGCCACCTTGGCGAAGGCGTCGCGGCTCAGCTCGATGCAGGGGGTGCCGGCGGCGGCAGCCTGCGCGAGGAGGGCGGGCTCGTTTTCCCCGAGGTACCAAGCCGGGCAATGGTATAGCTCCGTAAGGCGGATCCCTTTCTCGAGGGCGCGCCGGATCTCGCGGTAGCCTTCGACCAGAAACACCCCGGCCTCGTCGCGCGGGCGGCGGTCGCGTAGGCGCACGAGCTGTTTCACCCGCGGGTTCTGGAGACTGGAGATCACGGCTTCGGCCACGCCCACGCAGGACACGGAACGGGGGCCAAAAGACAAAATCCTTTTCCTCGCCGCGGTGCGCCGGGCCGTGTTCGGTGCGGGAGTGGCGAAGCCCCGCAAGTGCAACGACCATCCCTTCCCGTACCACACGGAGCTGGAGCTGGAGATCACGACCCTGACCAATCTGGGTTCCGGCCTGGGCCGCGTGCCGCTGCCGGCGGCGGAGGGGGCTGCGACCGGCGACGGCTGGGTCGTGATGGTGCCCTTCGCGCTCCCCGGCGAACGTGTGCGGGTGCGGGTGTTCCGCAACCACCGCAATTTCTCGGAGGCGGATCTGGTGGCGGTGCTGACCCCCTCGCCGGAGCGGGTGGAGCCGCGCTGCCCGATCTTTGGCCGCTGTGGCGGATGCCAGTACCAACACCTGGCCTATCCCGCGCAACTGGCCTGGAAACAGCGCCAGGTGGCCGAGCTGCTGGAGCATCTCGCCGGCATCCCCGGCTTTTCCGTTTCCCCCGTCGCCGCCTCCCCGCAGGCCTACCATTACCGCTCCAAGATCACCCCGCACTTCGCGCCGCCGCGCGCCGGCCAGACGGGGCCCGTCCCGATCGGCTTCCTCCGGCAAGGCACCCGCTTCGACCTAGTGGACGTCCCGGAATGCCTCCTCGCCACCCCCGCGATCAACGAGCGGCTGACCACGGTGCGCGCCGGGGTCCACGCCCGCCAGGGGGAATACGTCCGCGCGTCGACCCTGCTCCTGCGCGAGGCGGGCGGCGCCGTGACGACGGACCACGACACCGTCATCACCGAGGTGATCCCGGTCGATCCGGCCGGCGGGCGGCCGCCGCTGCGGCTGCGGTTTCTCGCGCGCGATTTCTTCCAGAATAATCCCTTCATTTTGCCCGCCTTCGTGCGCCACGTCCGGGATGAGGCGGCGGCGACCGGCGCCTCGCGGCTGATCGACGCCTATTGCGGCAGCGGTCTGTTCGCGCTGGCGGCGGCCCCGGCCTTCACCGCGGTCGCGGGGGTGGAGGTGAGCGCCAGCAGTGTCCATTTCGCGCGGGAGAACGCCCGGGACAACGGGATCCCCAACGCGACGTTCCTGGCCGGGGACGCCTCGACCCTCTTTGCCGGCCTCGACCCGCAGTTCCGCCCGGAGGACACGGTGGTCGTGATTGACCCGCCGCGGAAGGGCTGCGACGAGGCGTTTCTGGGGCAGCTGTTCGCCTTCGGCCCGCGGGCGGTCGTGTATGTCTCCTGTGATCCGGCGACGCAGATGCGCGACCTGCGCCATTTCCTGACCGCCGGCTACACCCTGCGCACCGCCCAGCCGTTCGATCTGTTCCCGCAGACGCGGCACCTGGAGTGCGTGCTGACTCTCACGCGGAAATAGGTATTAATCTGCACATCCGAGGCTTACTGTATTTTTGGTGCCCGCTCACGGGAGCGGCGCCATCGTCAATGTAAGCGTTGCTTCCTCCGTGCTGGGCCGCAATCGGGGTGGAGGCAGAGAAAAGCTCGCGCCAAGCCCAAGCTGCCTTTGACCCGGAAGCCGAACCCGGCAACGTCGGCCCGATGCATTTCCTCCCGGCGTCCTCCGCGCTGCTCCTGTTGGCCTGCGCCGCCCCCCTCTTCGCGCAGGAGCGGCCCCTCGCCCTCACCGGCGCCCGGATCTATCCGATCGACGGGGAGCCCATCGCCGACGGCGTGCTGGTGGTGCACCAAGGGAAGATCGTGGCCGTGGGTGCGGCGGGGAAAGTCACCGTGCCCGCGGGCGCCGAGACGCGCGCCTTGCCGCCGGGGAAGGTGATTTTGCCGGGGCTGGTGGATTCCCATAGCCACATCGGCGGCGCGCAGGGCGGGGACGGCTCGGGCGCGTTGCACCCGGAGGTGCGCGTCCTGGATGCCCTGGACGCCCGCCACGCCTCGATCCAGCGGGCGCAGGCCGGCGGCATCACCACCGCGAACGTGATGCCCGGCTCCGGCCAACTCATCTCCGGCCAGACGCTTTACCTGAAGCTCCGCGACGGGCGCATCATCGATGACCTCCTGATCCGCCTCGCGGATGGTTCCCCGGCGGGCGGGTTGAAGATGGCGAACGGCACCAACCCGATGCGCTCCCCCGGCGGACCGTTCCCGGGCACGCGCGCCAAGGCGGCCGCGATGGTCCGCGACCAGTTCATCAAGGCGCAGGCGTATCAGGCGAAGATCGCCCGGGCCAAGGGCGACCCGGAGAAGCTGCCGGCGCGCGACCTCGGGCTCGAGATGATCGGCGAGGCCCTCGCGGGGCGGCGGGTCGTCCAGTTCCACTCCCACCGGCACGACGACATCCTGACGGCGCTGCGCCTGCGACAGGAGTTCGGTTTCAAGATGGTCCTGCACCACGTGAGCGAGGCCGGGAAGGTGGCCCCCGAGATCGCCGCGGCCGGCGTGCCCGCGTCGGCGATCGTCCTCGATTCCCCGGGCGGCAAGCTGGAGGCGCGCGACCTCAGCTTCGATACCCCGGCGGCACTGGAGAAGGCGGGCGCCGAAGTGGGCCTGCACTCCGACGACCCGGTCATCGATTCGCGCCACTTCCTGCGTTCCGCCGCCATCGCGGTGCGGGCCGGGATGAGCCGCCCGGCCGCCCTCCGCGCGGTGACCCTCGCCAACGCCAAGATGCTCGGCCTCGACGACCGCGTGGGCACCCTGACCGCGGGCAAGGACGCCGATTTCATCGTGCTCTCCGGCGACCCCTTCAGCGTCTACACCCAAGTGGAGGAGACGTGGATCGAGGGCCGGCGGGTGTTCGACCTCACGGATCCCCGCGACCGCACCTACGCCCTCGGCGGCCCCGGCGCGGGCGATCCCCGGCGCACCCCGCTCTGCTGTTACACCAGCGCCTGGGACATCATCCTCGCCGCCAACGGCGCCCTCCAGCAATGAACCGCGCCGCCCGCCTCGCCCTGCTCCTCCTGCTCACCCCGGCTGCCGCCTCCGCGGCGATGCCTTTGGCCATCCAAGCCGGCATCCTGTACCCGGTCTCCGGTCCACCCGTGCGGGAGGCGCTCATCCTGATCCGGGACGGCCGCATCACCTTTGTGGGGCCGGCCGCCGACCGGATGTTCTCGGCGGATCATCAGGTCATCACCGCGGCGGTCGTCACCCCGGGCCTGATCGACGCGCGGGCGACGGTCGGCCTGTCCGGCCTGCTCAACCAGCCGCACGACCAAGATATGCTGGAGCGCTCGGCCCCAGTGCAGCCGGAATTGCGGGCGATCGACGCCTACAATGGCGGCGATCCCCTCGTCACTTGGGTCCGCAGCCTCGGCGTGACCACCGTCAACACCGGCCATTCTCCGGGAATGCTGGTGTCCGGGCAGACGATGGTCGTGAAGACCTCGGGGAGTACGCGGGACCGGGAAGTGTTGCAACCGGCGGCCTTCATCACCGCGGCGCTGGGCGGAGCCGGCCTGAACCGGGCGGAGGGCAAGGCCCCGGGCACGCGGGCCAAGGCGGTTGCACTCCTGCGGGCGGAATTGATCAAGGCCCAGGAATACGTCCGCCAGCGGGCGCTGACCGACGAGACCAAGCGCCCCGCGCGGGATTTGCGCCTGGAGGCTTTGGGGCGGGCGCTGGACGGTTCCCAGCGGCTGCTGATCACCGCGCACAAGGCGCCCGACATTCTGGCGGCGCTGCGGCTGGCGAAGGAGTTCAACCTGCGGATCGTCCTGGACGGCTGCGCCGACGCGCCGCTCGTGCTGGAGGAGATCCGGGCGGCGGGTTTCCCGGTCATCCTGCACCCCACGATGGCGCGGGCGGGCGAGGAGACCGAGAACCTGGCGATGGACACGCCGGCCAAGCTGGCGGCGGCGGGCATCCCGTTCGCGTTCCAAAGCGGTTATGAATCTTACGTACCCAAGACCCGGGTCGTCCTCTTCGAGGCGGCCGTGGCGGCCGGGCGGGGGCTGGGCTTCGAGCGTGCCTTGGCCGGCGCCACCCTCGAGGCGGCGAAGATTCTGGGGGTGGCGGACCGGATTGGCAGCGTGGAGGTGGGCAAGGACGCGGATCTGGCCCTGTTTGATGGCGATCCGTTCGAGTACACCACCCGCGTGACCGCCACCGTGATCAACGGGGAACTGTTCCGCGACGGACCGCGCTGAGCCGCGGCCGGCAAGGACTGGAAGACCCGCTACGGTTTTCCAAACCCTGCAGGTTGTGCTCTGACGTAACCAGCTTTCCCTCGATCTTTCGTGCCGATGCCTGAATTCAGCCTGTTTCCCTTCACCGACTACTGGTGGTTCTACGCCCTGTTCACGGTGGGAGTGCTGGGCCTCCTCGCGCTGGATCTGGGGGTCTTTCACCGGCAGGCGCATACGGTCTCGTTCAAGGAGGCGCTGGGCTGGTCGGTGGTCTGGTGCATCCTTTCGCTGATCTTCTGCTTTGGCCTGTGGCGCTACGCCGAATGGAAGCTGCCGCAGGACCCCAGGTTGCTGGCCCTGGGGATGACGGCCGAGCAGGCGACGGGTTTGGCGCGGCAGACGGCCCTGGAGTTCCTGACCGGCTACGTGGTCGAGCTGTCGCTGTCGGTGGACAACATCTTCGTGTTCGTGGTGGTGTTCACCTTCTTCGGGATCCCGGCGCAGTACCAGCACCGGGTGTTGTTCTTCGGCATTCTGGGGGCGCTGGTTTTCCGGGTGATCTTCATCTCGCTCGGTGCGGTGCTGATGAAGTTCCACTGGGTCATCTGGGTGTTCGGGGGCTTCCTGATCCTGACGGGCCTGAAGATCCTGTTCGCGCCGGAGAAGCCGATGGATCCGGAGAAGAACCCGATGCTGCGGCTGCTGCGGCGCTTCATTCCGATCACGACGCGCTTTGACGGGCAGAAGTTCGTGGTGATGGAGAACGGTGTGCGGCACGGGACCCCGCTGCTCGTGGCCTTGGCGGCGATCGAGTTCAGCGACATCATCTTCGCGGTCGATTCGGTGCCGGCCATCTTCGCCATCACCAAGGAGCCGCTGGTGGTGTTCACCTCGAACATCTTCGCCATCCTCGGGCTGCGTTCGATGTTCTTCCTCCTGGCCGGGGTGGTGCACAAGTTCCGCTACCTGAAGTACGGCCTGGGCATCGTGCTCATCTTCGTGGGCCTGAAGATGTCGTGGTTGAACGAGCTCTATGGCGGCAAGTTCCCGATCACCTGGTCGCTGGGCATCATTGCCGGCGTCCTGGGCGCCTCGGTGGCGATCTCGCTGCTGATCCCGGCTAAGCCGGAGCCCGCGTCACCCACTGCCAAATAATCTCCACGGCGCCCACGCCGAGGAACCCGATCGCGGCGAAGAAGGCGGTGGCCAGGGCCGCGCAGACGTGGCCGGCGAGGATGACCCCGCCGTCCCGTTCCAGCAGGCCCGCGGCCAGGAGGATGATCGCCCAGGCGGGGATCACGTTGCTGAGGGGTACGGGCAGTGGCAGCAGCAGGAACAGCGCGCAGAGGATGATGGGCAGCGCGTGCAGCTGCTGCCGGCGGGGGCTGGCGGTGACCCAGAGCAGGCGGGGCCGCAGCAGGCGTTCGAAGCCCAGGACGAGCCGCCGAGTGAAGGCGAAGACGCGGCGGAACGTCGCCGGCGGGAGGCGCAGGTCGAGGAAGCGGGCCGGCAGCCACGGCTTTTGCCCGAGCGCGAGGCGGATCGCGATGAGCAGGATCACGCAGCCCAGCGGGGTCGAGAGCCCCGGGAGCGGGATCGGGGTGCAGAAGGGCAGCGACAGCAGGAGCATCAGCAAGATGAAGCCGCGCCCGTGGAGCACGGTCATCACCTCGCGGAGCGTGACTTCCTCGACGTCGAATTCCCGGAGGATGAGTTCCAGTTCCTCGGACAGCCGCCGCGGGGGCGCGGGGGCGTCAGGTGCCGCGGCGATGGCCATAGAGCTCGAGGTGGAGGCGGTGGCCGTAGCGGTAGCCGCGGGCCTTGCAGAGTTCGCCCAGCCAGGCGGCGTGGCGGCGCATCTGCTCGGGCGAGGTGGCCTCGGGCATCAGGAGCACCTTGTGGCGGGGAATGTCGCGGCGGAGGGCGGCGAGCATTGATTCCATTTCGTCGAGGTCCGCGGGCCGGGAGACGACGAACTTGAACTGGTAGGGGTATTGGTCGATCCAGGCGCGGACGACGTCGGGCTGCCAGCGGGTGGCCTCGTGGCGTTTCCGCCAGGCGGCGTGTTCGATTGGGTCGGGGGCGGAGTTGAGGAGTTTGGGGGAGAGGGAGGCGAGGTCGCAGCCGATGCCGGCAGGGGGGATGGTGGCGGCGGTCTCGATCGTGAGGTGGCGGCCGGTGGCGCGGATGCCGGCGGCGAGTTCGGCCACGTCACGGGCGATCATTGGTTCCCCGCCGGTGAGCACCACGTGGCGGGTGGCGGGGTGGGCGGCGACGGCCTCGAGGAGGGCGGGGAGGGAGCGGGCCTCGCCCTCGGGGTTCCAGGAGGCGTAGGGGGTGTCGCACCAGGCGCAGCGGAGGTTGCAGCCGCTGGTGCGGATGAAGAGGGAGGGGACGCCGGACAGTTCGCCCTCGCCCTGCAGGGAATGGAAGATCTCGGAAATCAGCATCCTGAGAGCGGGAGCAAAACCAACCCGGCCGCGGAGGCGAACGCGGAGTTGCCGGGTCCGGCGTGCCTCCAGTGTGCTTCCAGTGTGCCTCCAGTCCTGCTGCAGTCGGCTCAGCTGGCGGCGCGGCGGCTCAGGCCAGCATCTGTTCCAGGGACCGGCAGAGGCGCGGGAAGGCGGCCCGCAGGGCCTTGTCCTCGGTGACCACAACCGTGCCAAGCGCCGAGGCGAGCGCGGCGTATTCGCAGTCGTAGGCGGTGCAGCGGGAGCGGGCAGCTAGGGTGAGCACGGCCTCGTCCTCCACCAGGTGTTCGCCGGCGCGTAGACTCTGGCGGGCAAATCGCAGCGCCAACTCCGCATCGACCGTCGTGAGCCGGCCCGCGCGAATGTACCCGATCAGAACGTTACGGAACTCCGACCGCCAGAGCAGTGGCGCAGCCCACTCGGGATCCTGAAGCACTAGGCGCTCCACCGGTTCGGTCTGCGGGCCGGGGAGGCACCGGTAAGCCAGGATGTTGGTATCGACGACGATCACCGCCGGCCCGCCCGCTTGAACTGGTCGATCTCCTCCGGGCTGGTGGTGAAACCAAGTCGGGCGCGGAATTGCCGCATCTCGGCCTGCAGCGCGTCGACGTCCAATCTCCGGGCGGGGGCGACGGATTCCTCCAGCACGGCGAGGACCTCCCGATTGAGGCTACGCTGGTGCCGGGCGGCCCTGGCCTTGAGCTGGCGGTGCAGGCGGTCGGGCAAGGCCTTCAAGGTGATAGCTGGCATTATGCAACCGAAATGGTTGCATTCAGTAAAAAGGTCAAGCAGCGGTGGGTGCCGGGCGGCTGGGAATCGACTCCTGGAGGACCAGACCCGACCAAACTTTCGCCCATCCGTGAGTTGGTACCCGTCGGTTGGACAGCGGATCAGGTAAATTAAGTTAGGAGGGACAAAGGCGCTTGCGATGCCTTGGCCGACTCCGAGGACCGATCCCATCCGATCGGACGGACCGTACGCTCGGGCCGCCCGCGGCTCGATGTAGCTGGGGCGCGTCGCCCCGGTCAGCACCGACGAACGGCGTTTTTCTGCCTCTCCCCAGAAGGGAATCGCTTCGCGGACGGGCGCCCTTCATCCACCGACCGGGGCGGCGCACCCCAGCTACACCAAGCCGGTTTTCCGGTGTTATCCGGCTCCCATCGGCGGCCTCGCTTTGCGTCATTTGGCGGATAGGATCCGCCACGTGCCTGCCCTTTCGCTGCTCCAGTTTCCCTATCACGACAACCTCCGGGTGGCCGAGCTGGTGCGGCGCGGTGTGCCCGCCCGGGCCCTCACGGGACTGGCGGAAGCCCTGCATCTTTCCCTGGGTGGCCTCACGGCCGCGGTGCAGATCCCGCGGCGCACCCTGGAGCGCCGCCTGGCCGAGAACGCGGTGCTGAAGGTCGCTGAATCCGAGCGGGCGGTGCGGATCGCCCGGCTCCTCGCCCGCGCGACGGAAGTGTTCGAGGACCGCGACGAGGCCGCCGCTTGGTTTTCGGAACCCCTGAACGAACTGGGGGGCAAGACCCCGCTGGAGTGTTGCGCCCTCGAAGCCGGAGCCCGGGAGGTCGAGGAGACGCTCGGGCGCATCGCGCACGGCGTGTTCCTGTGATCCGCGTCTGGCGCATCTGCAAGGCAAGCTGGGCGGGGACCGCCTTTTCCGGGCGGGGAGCGGCGGAGAACCCGGGCCGCTGGAATCCCCCTGGCCGGCGCGCGGTCTATGGCGCGGAATCGCGCGCCCTCGCCGCGTTGGAAATCCTGGCCCACACCCAGAACAAACGCCGGCTGCGGCACGCCGCCTTCGTCGTGATCCCGGTCGACATTCCGGAGGCCCTCATCGCCCGACCGACCCGGTATCCCGCGGGCTGGAGTGAATTGCCGGTCCCATCCGCCGCCCGCGCGTCCGGCGCGCGCCAGCTCGAGGACCCCGACTTTCCGGTGTTCCGGGTGCCCAGTGCGGTGGTGCGCGGGGAGTTCTGCTTCGTGCTCAATCCGGACCACCCACATTTCGTGGCCCTCGTGATCGGTCGCCCGATTCCCTTCCAATTCGACGACCGGGTCCTCCATTCGGGCACCTGAGCCAGGCGCCGGCCGCGAACGAACGTCTCACGGCCAGAACCGTGCCGAGATGGGCGCGGACGTACGATTTTCCCTCGTTGCCTCAACCAAGCCTAGACAGAGGTTAGCCACAAAAGTCGCAAAGGGCCCAATCCGCGATCGAGACCGTGAGTGGCATCCATAGACACCACGGGGATCATCAGGGGGACGCGCTGCGCCAAGGGGCTCAAGCCGCAGAGCTTCGATCCAAGTCGCCGGATGACGGCTCAGACCTGTCTCCTTGGTTTGTGCCCCTCCCGTCCGATCGCTCGCCCTAAAAGATGCGCGGCGTCTATGGACGCCAATTGCAGCGTCGTCCACGACCCGAGGCCCCTTGTGACTTTTGCGGCCATCCTCGGGGCTCAGACAAGCTTCGCTCCGCAAACGCAGCCTTGACCCGCCGGGCCGGGGCGGCGCGCCCCAGCTGCTATGAAGCCGGCTTGGTCAAGGCCGAAGGGGGATTGGTTGGTTTCTTTTTAAAGCAATGTCTGGGTGAGTAGGGTGCGCGCGAGGGCGCGGGTTGGGAAGCCCCTGGCGGGGTGCGGGTGCGGCGGCACCGGCGGGAGAGGGGATGATTGCGACCTTGGCTTGGGCCCGTGGCCCGCCTGATGCACG
>Ga0194134_10001282_pt1 | contig 34428 bp, 34 predicted proteins | sample TA2KigOff0mmetaG_FD_148602 | JGI IMG/M metagenome (GOLD analysis project Ga0194134, IMG submission 148602) | Freshwater microbial communities from Lake Tanganyika, Tanzania - TA2015056 Kigoma Offshore 0m | ecosystem: Environmental > Aquatic > Freshwater > Lake | place: Tanzania: Lake Tanganyika... | reverse complement strand
CGTCCTGGCCCATCACTGCCTTCCAGTCCGCTTTTGCGCTATTCTGCTTTCGGGTCATCTGCCTTTCCTCTTTCTCCGCCGCTAACGGATTTGTGAAAGGTTTAGCATGACCCATTTCCTTTTTGCAGAACTCTTAATACTTAACCGCATCAAACAACAGCCCACCAAAATTCCCCGGCCGGAAGGTCAAGATCCAGCTGTCGTTATCTTCGATGCCCCACATCACAAACACCTTGCACTGCGCCACCGCCCGGCAAGCACGGTACAACCCTCGATAAATCCGGGCCTGCTCGCTCTGCAATGCAGCACTATCCGGCAACGGCGCCATCACGTCCATCTCCGTCACATGCACTTCAAACCCCGCCTGCCCCAGCCGCCGCATGTTCTGTTCCACTTCCCCCGCGGGCATCACACCCGTCAGCCCATAGTGCATCTGCAACCCCACCCCATCAATCGGCACACCCCGCGCCTTCATCGCCGACACCATGTTAAACACAGCCTGCGACTTACTGTTCATCCGTTCCCCGCCGTACTCGTTGTAGAACAGCTTCACATTCGGGTCCGCCTCCCGCGCATACCGAAACGCGAAGTCAATGTAATCCTGTCCCAGCACCCGCGAAAACACACTCTGCTTCAGGTTGTGTGGCGCCGCATCTTCCAGCGCCTCATTCTCAACATCCCAGGCCAAGATCTTCCCGCGATAGCCTCCCACCACAGCCTATCTATGCGCCCGCATCGCCGCAAGCAGTGTCTCTCTCGTCCACGTCCCTCTTTCCACCCACGATGACAATTGCAAACCCCACACCAGCACATGCCCGCGTACCTGCTGCCCATTTGCCGCAGCAAACTCAATCAACTGATCGGCCTCACAAAACGCCAACCGCCCCGGCTCAGGCTGCAACGACTCCCACCTCATCGCATTCCCCGCCACCAACATATTGAACTCACGCCCCAGCGTATTCCTCGCCGACTCACTCTCAAACCGCGAGGTCACCACACTGGCCCCAATCATGAAATCCCTCGCACCCGGCAAATCCCGCAAACCTTCTCCACTCCTCGCCGCTGTCCTCGCAACAAACCTTGTCACCTGCGCTGTCGTCTCAGCCCCAGCCCGTGTCGCCATCCTCAAAGAGCTCACAATGATCTCATTGCCTTGGCCCGCCAACAGCCCAAACCGCACCTGATTCCGCGAATACACACCAGGATCCGCAACACGCCCCAACTCCCGCGTCCCGCTAAACAACACCAGATCAGTGCCGATCCGCGCCAACTCCAGCGTCACGTCCGCATTCGGCGCAGCATTCAACCCAAAACTCCGATTGACCACCGCACTGCTTTGCTCGCCATTCCAAACGATCAAATGCGCACTGTTGCCGTTCACCCCAAAATCAACCTTCTTCAAATCCTTCCAGAACACCATCGGATCGCTTCCCAGGCTCCCCACGGCCTGCACCCAACCTCCACTCGCGCTGCTGTTTGTAAACGTCGCGGTAATGCTAAAGTCCCCGTTCACCCGCAATTGCGGACCATTCCAATTGATTCGCGAAGCAAACCCACTCGTGGATCTGAGACGGATCGTCCCTGGCTCGCTGGCCAACCCCGCGCAACCCCAGGAAGACTGATCCAGCACCTCAGCCGATTCCGGCAACACGCTCCACCCCGGCCTTGTCGTCGCAAAGCAGGAGGCCGCGAGAAGGAAAAGCGAATAAATCGATGAAAACAGGCGCAGACACTGGATTCCGCGACATCCGTCGCAAAATCACGTCACGCGCAAGAAAAATCTACCGCGGATACCCCTGCCACACATACTCGAGCGCCGCCGGCAGCGTCTGCGCCTTCACCGCCCGGTCCGTATGCCCCGCGTTCCTTGCAAACACAAACTGATACTCATAGCCCTTTTCCGCCAGCACCCGCGCCATGTTCTCATTCGCCAGCACCCAGTCATGATGCGCGTCCCGCGTAATCAGATTATCCCGGTCGCTGATCTCGAGCCACAGCCGCAACGGCTTCTTCGGCGACTTCGGAATCAAGCTCGCATGAAACTCCCAGGCCCCCAGCGGTGTCTCCGCGCTCGGCGGCCACTGCTGGTTCACATAGGTACCCGAGTAAGTCAGCACCCTGCGATACAACTCGGGGTGATACCAGGCCATAATCAACGCCGCTGACCCTCCAGAGCTGCCTCCCATCGTCGCGCGAGCATTCGGGTCCTTCGTCAGCTTCACATTGCAGATCTTCTCCACCAGCGGCAAAACCTCCGCCTCCACAAACTCCGCATACTTGCCCGACATCGTGTCGTACTCAAGCCCCCGCTGGCTCCCCAACGAATCCCCGCTTCCATTCCCAATCGAGATCCCAATCATCACCGGCACGCGCTTCTGCGCAATCAGGTTGTCGAGCGTCGTAAACAACATCCGGTCCGGCCCATCAGCCCCAACGATAAACGGAGCCACCGTCCCTGCCACATACTGCTTCGGCACATACACCGTCACCCTCCGCGTATACGGCCTCGCCTCGCTCACCACAATCATCTTCGACGCATCATTCGGATCGGCCGCCATACTCACCCGAGCAATCCCCGGATAGAACTTACTATCCTTCGATTCCATCGTGAACTCGATCACATCCCCCTTCGGCACTCCGTCCACAAAGATTGTCTCCGGCGCGGCCGGATGCGTCGGCCCAATAATGAAATTCCCATTCGCATTCACCGGCGGCACCTGCCCATCCGGCAGTTCCTTGGCATCCACATACCCCGGCGTCCTCGGGTCCCGCGTCGGTGGCGGCGTCCGCATCGGCTTGGCCGGTGCCACCGCGGGCGGTTGCGCCATCATCAACCCGCACGCCATCATCCCGAGAAAAATCCTTCGCTTCATAACGCCCCTGATCTTATCCCATCGCAAGTGATCTAATGATAAGGATCATGCCAGTCCGCCGCCGCGATCTCTTTGCTTCCGCTGCCTTGCCTCTGCTCGCCGCAGAAGGCTTCGACTTCGACACTCCCTACAACCGCATCGGCACAGACTCCACAAAGTGGGACGCCCAGCTCCGCCGCTACGGCAAAGACTCGATCATCGCAGGCATGGGCATCTCCGACACCGACTTCCGCAGCGCGCCCGTCATCACCGCCGCACTCCAAAAGCGCCTCCAGCATGAAAACTGGGGCTACCTTACCATGCCCGCCAGCTTTCCCCAGGCCATCATCGACTGGAACAAGCACCGCTACGGCATCACCATCCATCCCGATCGCCTCCTACTCGCACACGGCGTCCACCCCAGCATCATCAGCGCCATCCGCGCCTTTTCTCCGCAAGGCAGCAAAGTTCTCCTTCTCACTCCCACCTATGACGGCTTCTTCGGCGACATCACCGCCGCAGGCTGCATCGCCGAGCAGGTTCCGCTCAAGCAGTCCTCCGGTCGCTATCAACTCGACCTCGAAGCCCTCGACCGCCACATCTCGCACGACACCAACACGATCATCATCTGCAACCCCAACAACCCCACCGGCAACGTCTGGTCCCGCGACGAACTCAGCGCCGTCGGCGAACTTTGCACCAAACGCCGCGTCGTCCTCCTCGTCGACGAGATCCACTGCGACCTCATGACCAAAGGCAACCAATACACCCCCTTCTCCCTGCTCAGCAACCGCGAAGTCGTCAACAACAGCATCATCTTCAAGTCCGCCAGCAAGTCCTTCAACCTCTCCGCCCTCAGATGCAGTTGGATGTACTCCGAAAACTCCGAATACATGAAGCGCATCGCCGCCACCGGCCATTCCACCGACATCAACACCCTCGGCGTCATCGCCGCCCAGGCCGCCCTCACCCAAGGCGAACCCTGGCTCAACCAACTCATCACCTACATTGACGGCAACCACGACTTCACCGCCGACTTCATCAAAACCAAAATCCCCCTCCTCTCCTACAACAAACCCCAAGGCACTTACCTCGCCTGGGTCGACGTCTCAAGATTGATCGACAAGATCGGCGCAAAGGCTCAAGCGGACAAAGCCAACCAGTCCCGCCCCGCCACCGCAAGACCAATCACAGCCGAGATGATCCTCCAGGACTGGCTCGTCAAGAACGCAAAAGTCCAGCTCAACGCCGGCACCAACTATGGCCACTCCGGCACCGGCCGCATGCGCATGAACCTAGGCACCTCACGCCAAACCCTCAACCTCGCCCTCTCCAGCATCGCCGCCGCCTGCAACTCGCTCTAGATTTTTTGATCCCAATTCCGCTCCAATTCCGATCACCCTTCTAAGAGGTAACTTGATCCATGAATTGGAGCTATGATCCCGCGGCCTTGGCCGACTGGCTAGAGAAACAATTCGACGAGCACGAAGAACTGCAGGACAAATGGTGGCGTGAAAGTGTCCAGTACGGGAAGCTCGATCCCTTCTGGCAAACCGCCGCTTCTGTCAATCGCTACATCAGCGACCCTGGCCTTGCCAGCAATCGCATCGGCAGCATGGTCACGCGCGGCTTCATCGACGTCCTCCGGCTCGGCACTGGCATCAGCACCGAGCAAAGCACCTGGGAGAACTTCAAGGGTTCATTTTCAAATGGACTCCGTGTCCTTGCCATCGCTGGGCCCTTGATGCGCGTTGTGGGTGCCGCTGGCAATTCCATTGGCCTTTCCGCTGCCTCTCGCCTAAAGGACATTGCGCCGGTTAGAAAGGTCGCCCCCAATGGCCCCTGCGCCTACGTCGCCACCAACAACGTCCTTTCCTACCTCTCCGGCAAAACGGTCCAGTTCTTTGTCACCCTCGACGACATTTTGGCCGTCCGCGGCGCAAATGCAGGCTATGGCATGGCGGAACTACTGCACGTGGAAAAAGTCGCCGAAGCTCTAAGACGCTTCAGAATTAAGGTCGCGCCGCTAAATCTTCGAACAGTCGAAGAAGCCGTCTCCAAAGCTAAGGCCGGCGACAGTCCACTTCTGATTTAAGTCGAATGGACCAAACCAAACGATGAGTTGGGTAAGCACGGAATTCTCCTTGCGAAAGATGGCATGGGTAATCTCAAGTTCCTCGATTATTTCGATAAGCCGCCTGGCCAAAAAGGATTCAACTCGCTCGCCGACATGGGGGCCGCATATAACTGGGGCCCAAATTTCGCAACTGGCCTAAAACTGATACCCTCTACAAAAGTACTTGAGCTAACCAACCTGCCCATCCGCGCAATGCAGGTCACTGACAAATTCGTTCTCGCCACTCCAATCATCGTCGGTGCCCGCTGGACGGAAGGGGCCACCGATGTAGATCGCGTTCACAACATGCTCCGCTCCGCCTGGCAGTTCATGAGCAATTACAAAAAGCAAAGCCTTGTGCCGCCGCCTCTACCGAGCCCGAATACTCTCAACAATCTCCAAAAAATCAGCGTCGATTCTCCCTCAATCAACGGTCTGGGCTTCTCGAACCGATCCCCCGTTGGCGATGCAGCTGGTGCCCCTCGCATCGACTGGCTTACGGGAGTACAGTATCGATTGCGCTTCCTCAACTACTACAGCGGCGATATCCACGGCAACAACGATGAAGCCACAAAGTCCGCCGTCCTCAAGTTTCAAAAGGAGTGGTTCAAAGAAAAGCAGGAGTGGGATTCCATCCCCGGCCCACACACCCAAGCCCGCCTCAAGCTCATCGTCGGCTGGTAAGAAAACTCAACACCAAAGCATCGGTGACTCGCAGGCCTCGAAGTACTCTGAGCATAGAATTGTCTTAACCAATATGCGAGTTTCGCTCTGGCTTCTGCTTGCGGTCTCAGCCAATCTTGCCGCCGCACAACCCGCCTACGACCGCTACGGCGGTCACACCGGTGTGAAGCGCAAGGCCACCGGTTGGTTTCGCATCGAGCAAATCGGCCAACGCTGGACCTTCATCACACCCGAAGGCCATCCTTACATCGCACTCGGCGCCAACCACGTGGGGAAGTTCTTCAGTGACCCGAAACAAAGCGGAGCCATCCTCGCGCGCTTCGACGGCAACCGGGAAAAAGCCGAAGTGGCCATTGGAGAATCCTTCCGCAAGCTCGGTCTAAACGCCGGCGAAGCCTACGCTCCTCTCCTCGCAAGCTTGAAGCCACGCCTGCCCCGCATCGAGGATGTCTCGTACCCAGGCGACAGGACCCGCTTCGATCTCTTCGACCCAGCGGTCCGCGAGGCAATCCGCAGTCATGTGGCCAAGCAGTGTCGAACGTTCGCAAACGATCCATGGGTCATCGGCATCGGCTTTCTGGACCAGCCCGTGTGGACCTCTCGACGCATGGAATACTTCCGCGGCCTCGGCGCCTCCGCTCCAGGCAAGCGCCGCTACATCGACTGGTTACGCACGCGCTATCCGGACTCGACTGCGCTCAACCAGGCCTACGCAACCACTTTCAGTTCATGGGAAGACGCACTCGATGCATTCAAAGCCGACGCGACCCGTCCCGCCGTGCAAAGCGATGATTCGGAGTTCCTCGCCATCGCCGCCGATTCTTTCTACGCGCTGCTTGCCGAAACAGTCCACGAGGCAGGGCCCCCCATCACCTCTTCTTTGGCGAAAAATTCGTGCTGCGCCCCACATCCGACGCCGTAATCAAGGCAGTCGGCAAGCACGTCGATGTTTTCCTCACGCAGGCTCTCATCCTCTCCCCCCGGCGCCCGCCCGAATGGCAGGTGTTTCAGCCAGACGGCTACCGGCACGAGCACGCGCTCATCGGCGGCAAACCGATGATCGTGGTCGATTGGGCCTCGCCCTTCAGTCTGGACCAAACTTATGAGACGGATCGCGGAACAGTGAAGGCGGAACGCCCGGCCTCGGAGGATTCAGCACGCTGGCTGGACGCCGCGCTGCGAGACCCCTACATGATCGGCGTTTTCATGTGCCAGTTCATCGGAGTCCACGGCAACGACCGCTGGTTCCCCGAAGGCCGCATGAAACGCACCTACCTCCGTGACGACGGCACTGTCTTCTCTACCCGCGCCGCACTCATAAAAGCCGCTCATGAAGCCGCGTTGAAGAAGGTCTATAAGGCCCTCCGCGAGCGCGCTTTTCTACACACCTGGGCTCCAGGCTAGTGCAACCCCGCAATCCACCGCCGCTACAGCCAGTTCCCGGTCGAGAGTCGCCAAAGGCAATCCGCGGCGCAGCGCCAGTTCCAGATAAGCCGCATCGTAGACAGTGAGCCGATGCTCAATCGCTAACTCCAGCGTGTCTCCCCACGCCCGCCCATCCGTCTCGTTGCCCAACTCAATCGGAAGCATCGATAAATCGACAATGCTCTCGTCTCGAAACACCGCATCGATCCTTCCCTTCCTCACACCCATCTCAAGCACGTTGGCAACTTCAAGTCGCCACAGTCCAGGCACCCACGCTCCCTTGGACACAACTCGTTCCAAAATCGCCTCAAGTCCAGCCTGCTTCTCGTCCGCGTGAATCCACGCCAGCGCCACCGAGCAGTCCAACACCAGGCTCATCGCCGACCCCGCTCTCGGTCCCCCTTCATCTCCTCCCAATCAAACTTCCCCTTCACTTTCGCTGCCCTCGCCCGAATCCGCGCCGCTGCGAGTTCCGCGATACACCGCTCGGCTTCTCCTTTGGGAGCGACCAGTCGAGCCACAGCTTTACCGTGCCGCGTGATCACAATCTCTTCCCCTTGTTCCACCCGATCCAGCAACTCGCTCAGCTTGTTCTTGGCCTCAAAAGTTCCGATTTGCATAAATCTAGCTTACGCTAGCTGTTGTCGATTCACAAGAATTCCAAGATCAACTTCTGTCTTGAAATCAGCAACTTCCAATCCAACGCCGCAGCTTCCCAGTGCCGCCTCCGCTAGCTTCTCTCTCAGGCGGCCTCGTCCGCCCACTTACAAAAAACTCAGGAGATCTCTCCATGTCTTCAAATGCGAAACGTCTCGCCAACCAACGAAATGCCCAAAAGTCTACCGGCCCCCGCACCGCAGACGGCAAAGCCAAATCTGCCCTCAACTCAGCCAAACACGGCCTGCAATCCAACCCCACCACCATCCTCGAAAACAATCCGCTTGAACGAAGCCAATATGATTCCCTCAAAGCGAAACTGTTCGAACAGATCCTCCCAGACGGCGAACTCGAACTTCAACTCTTTGAGCGCTACGTCTTCGCCCTCTACCAATCCAACCGCGCCCGCCAGCTCGAACTCGACGCCCTCGACCGCTTCACAAACGAACCCAACCACGAGCTCTGGTTCCACCAAATGGAGCGAATTCAAAAGCTCGGCGCCATGCAGGAACGCCGCGCCGACAAGACCCTCAACGAAATCCGCAAGCTGCAGCGCGACCGCATCACCACCCAGGAGATTCTGAACGAGCTCTACTTGCTAGACGAGGAGAACATCATCCCCATCCCGGCCACACTACCCACCGCCGAGATGCGCAAATCGAACTTCAGCCAAACGAACCCATTCTCGCTCGCCATGATGCTGCTCTCGACAACACCAAAGGTCAAAGCGATCCTGGCCCGCGAGGTCAAGCCCGACCCCATCGAACCATCGATCGATCCCGGCCTGCTCGCCTCGCTGCTCCAGCAAAAACTCTAGACCTCGTGGCTCACGCGCTTCAGGTCCTCTAGCTTGGCCTTGGCCGCCCCGCTCGCAATAGCTCCAAACGCCTTGCTCACACCACTCTTGAAGTCCGCGACGACACCGGCGGCGAACAACGCCGTCGATGCATTCACCAGCACGATGTCCATCTTCGCGCTCGGCTGGGTATCAAGAATCCCCAGGATGTCCTGCGCGGATTGCTCCCCATTGGCGGCATACAATTCATCGATCGACGCCTTGGGCACACCGAAATCCTCCGGCTTGATCGCCCGCCGTGTAATCGAGTTCCCTTCGACGTCGTAAACCATGCTGCGACCCGTCGTCGTCACCTCGTCCAGGCCATCCTCGCCATGCGCGATGATCGACTTGGTCGTCCCCAACTGCGACAGCGCTTGGGCCATGATCCGCGCCGCTTCAAAATTCGGCGCGCCAATCAACTGATGTTGCGCCCCAGCCGGATTCGACAACGGCCCCAGCAGGTTGAACACGGTCCTCATCTTCAATTCGCGCCGCGCCGCCGACGCATGCTTCATCGCCGGATGCACATTCGGCGCGTACAAAAACGCAATCCCGGCTTCGGCGAGACACTTCGACATCTGCTCCGGCGTCAGATCGACATTCACGCCCAGAATTTCCAGTACATCGGCGCTGCCCGTGTGCGACGAGAAAGCCCGGTTCCCATGCTTTGCGACATGCACGCCGCAGGCCGCGACAACAATCGCGACAGCGGTCGAGATGTTGAATGTCGACAATCCATCGCCACCGGTTCCGCAAGTATCGAGTACCACCGCCCCCGCCGGCGGCACCACCGGGCTGACCTTGGCGCGCATCGCCTCGGCAAAGCCGGTCACTTCATCCACGCCATCGCCCAAAACTTTGGTGGCTGCCAGAAATGCCGCAATCAGCGGCGTCGACACCTCTCCTTCGAGAATGGCATCCATGGCTTCCCGCGCTTCTTCGCGCGTCAGCGCCTTGCGGGCGCATACTTTGTGAAAGTGATCTAAAAAGGGCATGATAAACTCGAATTTTCCAGCAGTCCCCAGCATAGGACAGATCCAATGAAAATCCATGAACATCAGGCCAAGGAAATCTTGGCCAAATACGGAGTCCCTGTGCCAAGAGGCATTGTGGCCTTCTCTGTCGACGAAGCCGTCCAGGCAGCCGAACAGTTAGGCGGCGGTGTCGTCGTCAAAGCACAGATCCACGCGGGCGGCCGCGGTAAGGGAGGCGGCGTCAAACTCGCGGCCAACCCCCAGGAATGCCGCGAAAAAGCAGAAAAGATCCTCGGCATGACGCTTGTCACGCACCAGACCGGCCCTGAAGGTCGCCTCGTGCAGCGCCTGCTCATTGAAGAGCAGTTGCCGATCGACAAAGAATATTACGCGGGCATCGTCCTCGACCGCGTCTCCGGCAAGCTGGTCTTCATGGCCTCCTCCGAAGGCGGCATGGATATCGAAGAAGTCGCTGCCCATACTCCTGAAAAAATCCTCAAGGAAACGATCGAACCCGGCCTCGGCCTGCAAGCCTATCAGGCGCGCAACCTGGCCTTTGGCATCGGCGTCCCCACCGGCAGCATCAACGCCGCCGTGCAGGCCATGCTCGCCCTCGCCAAGGCTTACGAAGCCATCGATGCCAACCTCGCCGAGATCAATCCCCTCCTCCTCACCAAGGACGGTCGCATCGTTGCCCTCGACGCCAAGATCGCCATTGACGACAACGCCATGTTCCGTCATAAGGATCTCGTCGGTCTCCGCGATCTGAACGAAGAAGATCCCCTCGAAGTGGAAGCTTCCAAGTTCAACCTCAACTACATCAAGCTCGACGGCAACGTCGCTTGCATGGTCAACGGTGCCGGCCTCGCCATGGCCACCATGGACATCATCAAGTACGCAGGCGGCGAACCTGCCAACTTCCTCGATGTCGGCGGCGGCGCCAACAAAGATCAGATCCGCAACGCCTTCCGCATCCTCACCTCCGATGCGAGCGTCAAGGCCATCCTCATCAACGTCTTCGGCGGTATCCTCCGTTGCGACCTGCTCGCCACCGGCGTCGTCGAAGCCGCTCGCGAACTCGACGTCAAGATCCCGATCGTCGTCCGCATGGAAGGCACCAACGTCGAACAGGGCAAACAGATCCTCAAGGATTCCGGTCTCAATTTCGGTCTTGCCGATGGCATGAAAGACGCCGCGGAGAAAGTGGTAGCACTCGCAAAATGAGCGTACTCGTCGATAAAAATACCCGTCTAATTGTTCAGGGCTTCACCGGCAAAGAGGGCACCTTCCACGCCGAGCAGGCCATCGCCTACGGCACCAACGTCGTCGGTGGTGTCACGCCTGGCAAGGGTGGCTCCAAGCACCTCGACCGTCCCGTGTTCAACACCGTCGCCGAGTCTGTCAAGGAAACCGGCGCCAACGCGAGCGTCATCTTCGTGCCGCCTCCCTTTGCCGCCGATGCAATCCTCGAAGGCGCGGCCGCGGGTCTGCCCCTCGTCGTCTGCATCACCGAAGGCATCCCCGGCACCGACATGACCAAGGTCTGGTCCATCCTCAAGGATTCGAAGACCCGTCTCATCGGCCCCAACTGCCCCGGCGTGATCTCGCCCGGCAAGTGCAAAATCGGCATCATGCCCGGCCACATTCACAAGGAAGGCCGTGTCGGCGTCGTCTCACGCTCCGGCACCCTCACTTATGAAGCCGTCGGCCAGCTCACCGGCCTCGGCATCGGCCAGAGCACCTGCATCGGCATCGGTGGCGACCCCATCATTGGCACCACCCACACCGACGCCATGAAACTCCTCCTCGATGACCCCGACACCGATGCCATCATTATGATCGGCGAAATCGGTGGCGACAACGAAGAGCGCGCCGCCCTGTTCGTTCAGAACTACCACAGCAAAAAGCCAGTGGTCGGCTTCATCGCCGGCCAGACCGCACCTCCCGGCCGCCGCATGGGCCACGCCGGCGCGATCATCTCCGGTGGCAGCGGCAAGGCCAGCGACAAAATGGCCGCCATGACCGCCGCCGGCATCACCGTCTGCGAGACCCCCGCAGAACTCGGCGTCACCATGCAACGCCTCATGAAATGAAGGAATTTATGCAACAAACATTCGCAATCATCAAGCCCGACGCCGTCGCCAAGAACCAGATCGGCGACATCCTCGCGGTTACTGAAGCCGCTGGCTTCAAAATTCGTGCTCTCCGTCTCACCCAGATGACCCGCAAGCAGGCCGAAGGCTTCTACGGTGTCCATCGTGAGCGTCCCTTCTTTGGTGAGCTCGTTGAGTTCATGACCGAAGGCCCCTGCGTCCTGATGTGCCTCGAGCGCGAAGACGCCGTCGCCAAGTGGCGTGAAACCATGGGTGCCACCAACCCGGCCAACGCCGCCGAAGGCACCATCCGCAAGCACTTCGCTGAATCCGTTGGCCGCAACTGCGTCCACGGCAGCGATTCGGCCGAGAACGCAGCCATCGAACTGGCTTACTTCTTCGCCGGTAGCTCCTTGTCCTAGCATCAACTGGACTGCAAATCTTCGGCCCCTTGCCCTCCGGGCAGGGGGCCGTTTCTATTGGCTCAGCTCTCACTTCTTAGGCCACTTCGGTCGGCCCGGTTCTTTGACAGTTTGAAAAAGAGAAAAAAGATGGACCATTGTGGCGAATACGGCCGCTACTCCTAATGCAGGTGTAGCGGCCGTTCTTATTGAGGTCGCGTCGCGAGCGCGGGTTCCAATTCCGGCCGGAGGAGGCTCGCGGCCATGGCAGTGGACTCAGCCAACCGGTTGAGCGCACGCCGCCTCGTATCGACAGCTCGCTGCACCTGCCCATTGCACTGTTCCTCCAGTGCCTGTGCATGCAGATTGCACGCCTCGGCAAATGCAATCACCTGGGGCATCGTCGGCCCTTCGCCTCCGGCCATCCTCAGCGCCATCTCGAACGACTCGAGCGCCTGATCCCGCTCCCCTTGCTTGCCGAGCATCACACCCCGTTTCCAAAGCGTCGTCGCCCGCAGTTTTCCCGCATTCGGCATTTTCAAAAACGAACTCAAAAGCTCTTCAGCCACCGGCAGCGCCGCCGGCTGAAGCGGGTCGAGCAGCCGTGCCGCTTCTCCAAGTTCATTCCTTGCCTCATCCATCCGCTGCAGCTTCATCAAGACCGCCCCATAACGCATCCGGGTCAGCAGCTTCAGCCGCGGCAAATCTGCATTCGCCTCCGGTGCGATGCCATCTAGAATGCGCACCGCCTCTTTGCATTCCGGCCCTGCGGCCTCATGTTTGCCAAGAAGCGTATGAGCCGTACATAGGTTGCTATGCGCCAACGCCACAACCCGCTCCCGCTCTGGCAGGTCCGGTTGCCGCAGCGCGACAGCCAGCGATAGCTGATAGGTGCCGATTGCCTTTTCGACTTGCCCCGAATTGATCTGGTTGTTTCCCAACTGCCTCTGTGACTCGGCCAGCTTCAAGGTCGGCGGCAGCTTCTCCCTCAGCCGGATCGCCTTCATCAAGGCCGGGATCGCAAGCGAGGCCCCGTGTTTCGAATCCTCGAAAAGGCTCGCCATAATCTCCGCCGTCTGTTCATAGGCCCCGGCCAGATCCTCCGTCAAGGAAAAGTCGTCCCCAGACTTCTTTGCCAATTCTTCCAGGTGATTGAGGGCAGCCAGCACCGCCTGCTTCCGCGCAGGCCCTGCCCCCGGAATCGACTTCAACGACTCATTCACATCAAACAGCATCGCCGTCGCAAGCGACCTGACACTCTGATAGCGCGCCACCGCAGCCTCGCGCTCTTCCCTGGCAATCCGCGCCTGCCTTAGCGTACTCACAACTCCAGCCCCAATACTCAATGTGATCAATGCCGCAGCCCCCACTGCCCAGGCATGCCGCCGGATGAACTTCCCTGCCCTGTATCCCCAGTTGTCGCCCTGCGCGAGCACAGGCCGTCCGTTCAGGTGCCGCTCAATGTCCTCGCGCAACTGATCCACCGAGGTATAGCGCCGCTCCGGCTCCTTGGCCATCGCCTTCAAAACGATGTTGTCCAAATCACCTCTGAGCCGCTTCGCTTTGATCGGCGAGACCACCGCACTCGGCTTCGGCACCACGCTATCCAAAACAGACTGCAAGATGTCCGGCACCGCCTGTGACGTAGCCCGGTAGGGTCGCGCCCCTCCAGTCAGCGCATGGAACAGCAGCACGCCGAGTGAATACACATCCGACGCCGTCGAGATCGACTCCCCTCGAATCTGTTCCGGGCTGGCGAACTCGGGCGTCAGCCGCACCGCCACCGTCGTCGCATCCTCCCGCTTCGGGTCAAGCACCTTGGCGATACCGAAGTCGAGTAGCTTCACCTCACCCTGCTCCGTCACAAGGATGTTCGAAGGCTTCAGATCCCGATGCACAATCAGGTTTCTGTGCGCATAGGAAACAGCCCCAGCCACATCGATGAACAGCTTCAGAATCCCCTCAACCGGCAACGCCTTCGACTCGATGTACTGATCGAGCGGCTTGCCGTCGACATACTCCATGATCAGGTACAGAAGCCCATCTTCCCCCGCGCCGCCATCGAGCAGGCGGGCGATATTGGGGTGCTCCAGTTGAGCCAGAATCTGCCTCTCCTTTCGGAACGAATCCGAAAGCACCATCCCTGAGATCAACTTGATCGCGACCGTCTTGTGGAAAGCATCGTCGGCCCTGGTCGCCTCGTAAACGGCCCCCATCCCACCGCGGCCAATCTCTCGCACAATCGAGTAGGCCCCAAACCGCTTACCCGTAAAGTCCGTTGGAGCAATCTGGGTCCAGATTCCCCCTTCCTGCTCGAAGAACGCAGACGGCCCCTCATGGGCGATGAGCAGGTTCTTCAACTCCTTGTATTGCAGCGGAGACTTCAACTGTAAATCGCGCAGAAAGTTGGCCCGATCGAGCGGACCAAGGTCGAGCACCTTGTCGAACAAAGCTCTGAGGTCCACCTTATGCACGGGAAGCATCAATATCTATCCTATAGTTGATGAGTATGGATGAACGCCCAGCACCCGGTGAAGTCACACAACTGCTGCAGGATTGGCGCCAAGGCCGCGAAGAAGCCGGAGGGGAAATCATCTCCCTGCTCTACCGCGAACTGGAACGCATGGCCAGCTCTTACCTTCGCAACGAGCGTGGTGGGCACACCCTCGAACCGGCCGGTCTCGTCAGCGAACTCTACCTTCGGATGATGAAAGGCGCGGTGGTCCCCTACCAGGATCGCGCCCACTTCTTCGCCGTAGCCGCCAGGCAGCTCCGGCGCATTCTGGTCGACTACGCCCGCAAACGCAAGGGCCGGGGAGAGGAGCGCTTCTTCGTGACCTTGAGCGGCCTCGAATCGAGTGCCGCTGGGATGAAGGCGGAAGACATCGAAGCTCTCGAAGAGGCGATGACTGAACTGGAAAAGCTGGACGATCGCGCTCACAAAGTAGTTGAGCTCCGCTTCTTCGCTGGCCTCAAAGAGGACGAAGTCGCGGAGCTCCTGGGTTTATCAAGAACGACGATGAAGAGAGACTGGGCGTTCGCCCGAGCCTTTCTGATCAGCCGTATGGGGACTACGGGCGAAGGTCAACTTCCAGGATAAAGGTCGTCCACTCTTCAGTCCAGTCATAATCGCCCATGCCACCGATCCAGGTGGCCCACTGATCGAAGAAGCCGTCGTCAGGCGGCTGTAGCCACGAAGCGCGGAAAATCGGCGAACCAATCTGGCCACGCACATCCGGGTTCGAGTACTCGAGCGGATTGCGCAGCAGCGGATTGGCGAGTACGAACTGACGAGCCGCCGGCGTCAAGTGAGCGCGGAAGTCAGCTGCGACCTGGCTATCAAAAGTGTTGGTCGCTGGCGTGGCAGCAGAGGTGCCGTTATTCCAGGCAAGGATTCCCGTGGCTGAGAAGTTACCCGCAGCGATGTTCGGCTGGATGGAATCGGCAATGTTGGCCCCTCCGAAAGTGCGTGTCGTCCAGTTGAAGCACAACATGTTGTTGAAGCTTCCCCCGGAACCGCGGCGGAAGTATAGACAAGGCGAATCCGATTCATCGAATCCGGCCGCGTTCGATCCGATGAAGGTGAAGTTGTACATCGTCGGGTTCCCGAGAGGACGAGCGGCGAAGTCGCGTTCATAGTTGTCGCTCTCGATTCCGCGATTGGAGCGGTCCGAGTTGGCGAAGAAGACACCATGCTGGACGCGACCGCGATAACCAAGCTGTACGTCGACATAGTCGTCGGCGCCGTAGGTGCCAACAAGATACTTCGCGTCGTTGATGCCGCCGAACCACTCGAAGCTGTCGTCGAAACCATAGTGGGCTTGCAGATACTCCGCCTTCGAAGCCGTGCCGCAACCACCCCAGGTGAACGAGTTGGATTCTTCGTTCGGGCGAATCAGAGCACCCGCGAACTCAACGCGGACGTACTTGAGCGAACCACAATCGTGCCCGTCGTCGGTGCCGCCGTAGTTGCCGTCGTCACCATCGGAAACACCCTCGATCGGTAGCGATCCGCTCACGTCGTTGATGCGGGCTTTACCAAGCAACGTGAGGCCACCCCAGTCTCCGCGCTGCCGGCTGCCCAGGGGCTGCGAGCTTGTCATGATGATCGGCTGGCTGCGGGTACCATTCGCGACGAGGCGTCCTACCGTAGTGATCAGAAGAACGCAGGCGGGTTGTGAACCAGGAGCACCGACAATGATGGTGCCAGGGTCAATCGTCAAGACAGCGTTACCGCGGACGCGTGTGACGCCAGCGATGCGGTAGGCCTTATCGCTGGTGAGTGTGCGGCTGCTGGTAATGTTCACGGGAAGGTTCTCGACTTCAGAAACCACCGCGAGCTTCCAGTAGGCGCTTTTGAGGATGCGGGTCCCGGTGTAGTCGCGGATCTGAACCACGATGGTGTGCATACCGAGCTCGTTCGGCACCGCGACCGAGGTCGAAACCAGTGCTCCGCCAGCACCAACGAGGATCTGCTTATTCCACTCGGGTAGCTTGGTGATCTGGAAGCCCTGTTCGATCGTACGGCCGAAGATGTCCGTGACGGCAGTGGTGTTGCCTGGCAGATAGGTCTTGACGCCAGTCTTGTTGTACTGACGATAGGCAACGACGGTATAGGGGTAGATGTCGTTGTTCGGCTTCATGGTTGCGCGAATCGTGATCTGGTCCCCGGCCCGGAACAGGTAATCGGGTTCTCCAGTGCGGCGATTGTTGTTCGTCGCCCAAACCCAGAAGGAGGCGGAGGTATCGAGCTGGCTGACACCAGCCAATTGGCGCTCCGCTTCTTCGAGAGTCATTGACTTAGAGTCGGCTGAAAAGGCGCTGACGGCAGCGAGGCCGAGCGCGAGGATGACGTAGAGTTTGTTTCTCATTGCTGCTCCAGAATTAGAAGAACGTGTAACTAGTGCCAATGGTGAAGGTCCGGCCAATGCGGAAAGACCTCACCAAGATGTCGGACTGCTTGTAGCGATATTGGTTATCGGAGAGGTTTTCGGCGCTGAAACGCATGTTCCACTTGCCGGACTCTGTGAGGTTGTATTGATAAACGAAGTCAATGAAGGTGTTTCGTTCCTGGTAGATGTCAGGAAGGCGGAACGAACCGACATCGGTGATGCGGCGAGAGACCGAATTCAGGTAGAAACGCGCTTGTGAGCGGAGCTTTGGCTTGGCCCATTCCGCAATGGCGTTGTAGATAAACCGGGACTGGCCAACCAGCGGGCGCGCCCGGCTGGTCAACTGCGGGAACCGGTCAACTGGAATATCGACGTTCGAATCGACGAAGGTGAAATTCGATTGGACCGAGAAGTCGCGGAGCTTCTTGCTGAAGCGATCGAGGTTCGATCTCCATTCGAGTTCGACGCCCTGGTTCTTGGCCCCCGCAACATTGATGAAGCTCTGCCGGAGTTCCGATGCTGTCGGGCTGTAGATCTGTTCGATCGGGTCGGTGAAGCGCTTATAGAAGTAGCTTACGGCCATGACCTGGTTGCCGCCGGGAAAGAACTCGTAGCGCACGTCAAGGTTGTCGATCAGAGCGCGAGTGATATTCGGGTTGCCGACCGTCGAGTAGCCACCGACGATGTTGGTGAACTCGAAGGGCGAGAGTTCGCGGAAGTCAGGTCGATTGATGGTCCGGCTATAGCCGCCTCGGAGGTTCTGGCGCTTGCCTACGGCGTAGATCAAGTTGATGGCAGGAAGCGGATCGCGGTTGATGAGGATGGCGGTGCTGGGGCGCGCGTTCGGGATCAACGGATCGACCGTGATGACACCGATGTTGGCGTCCTCAACTCGGATGCCACCGACGAGGCGAAGCTTGGCACCGAGGTTCAAGTCGACCATGGCGAAGCCGCCGATGACATCCATTTCGGCAGCGTACTTGTCGGTGCCGCGGGTCACTTCGCGCAAAACGAAGCCATCGGGACGGATGTTCTGCGTGCTAAGGACTTGATTGTCGGGGAGGGTGAAGTTGAGGGTTTGGAGCCGGACAGGCTGGAAGCGGAAGCGGCGGCTATCGAAGTCGCGCCGGCGGAACGTGCTTCGGAAGCCGACCTTAAAGAGGCCGCTAACATTGCCCTTGAAGAAGGGGACGCCCCAATCGGCTTGCGGTTCGTAGATCTTGTCGCGCAGGCCGTTGAAGAAGCGGAAGCCCGAATCACCGAGGTTCAAGAAGGTGAAGGGATCATTGGTGCCAGACTCGCGACCGCGAATGGTCTGGCGAAGGTCGGGTTCATCACGGCGGGAGTCGGAGTAAGTGAACTGCCAGTGCAAGATGCTGTTCTTGAGACTGGCGAAGGCGTGTTCGCCTTCGAGGCTGGAAGAGAAAAACTGGCGCTCTACGAAGCGGAAGCGGGTGTCGAGAACATCGTTGCCAATGCCCCCATTGAGACCAGTGAATTGGCGAACTTCGTTGTCGCTATCGCGGGTGAGTGTGTTGCGAAGGAGCAGCTGCGAGGAAGGAGTTAGCTTGTAGGCCAGATTGAGGACGCCAGCCAGACGGGAAGATTCATTGTCAATATGGAAGTCGTCGTATTGAGAAAAGATGCCAGCCTGGCCGCCACCGCGGTTAACGAGGAAGCGCTGGAGTTGCGGGGTGCGGCTCAAGGTGTTGGCTATGGTGAAGGCACCGACCACACCGAGCTTGCCGAAGGTGTTGCCGCCAACGACGGAGTAGGATTGCGAGGGGCGCGCCGAGCTTCTGACTTGGGGCTCATAGTCGACTGGGAAGGAACGGCCGAAATTCTGGAATTCCTGATCGGTAAACTGGCCGACGAAGAGACGGCGGTCGGCTGGGATCGACGAGGGAGGCGAGCGCAAGCCACCTTGAGCGGATCTGAAGCTCTGGAAGGTAGTTTGAGTATTGAAGCCGTAGTTGACCGAGACCTGCAGGATCTTTTTGGTAGGAAACTCGACCGTATTCATCTGAACGAGGCCACCGGAGAATTCGCCAGGGAGGTCGGGAGAGTAAGTCTTGAGGACCTTGATGTTGTCGATCAGATTTGAAGGAAAGAGGTCGAGAGGGACAACGCGGCGCTCGGGTTCGGTGGTGGGGATAATTGCGTTGTTGAGCATCGTGGCGGAGTAGCGTTCGCCCAGGCCACGGACGAAAACGAAGCCATTGTCAACGACTGAGATGCCGGTGACCTTTTCGAGAGCTGCTGCCGCGTCCGAAGCCGTTGAGTTCTTGATGTCGTCTTTCGAAATGGAATCAGACACGGTTGCGGCGAGTTTGCGTTCCGTGAGGATCGATTCGGCGTTTGATTCGATGGCCCCGATTTTTTCATTGACTTCAACGGTGGTGACCGCGCCTTGCTGCTGCATGACGGTCGAGGCGTTGGCGGATTCACCGGCCTTGACTTCAACGTCGGCGATGGTGGTCTCGATGTGATTCGGACCAGTGAAGCGTAGCTTGTACTTGCCGGGGCTGAGGGTGAGTGTATAGCGGCCATCGGGATCAGTGATGACGCGGGAGTCCGCGATGCCATCGACAGCGATTTGGATATTGGGAATGGGACGGCCACTGGTGGCATCGAAAACGGTGCCGCTGACGGTGCCCTTGGAGGGTTGTGGCGATTGAGCCAGAACCGAGAAGAGGACTAGGTTAACGAACAGATTCATGAGTTAATGGATCCAAACAGAGACGGGGTTAGAGGCGATGCCACCAACCGTGATGAACAACGGGACCTGGCCTGTGACGAAGGGCTGGTTGGGGACGGTGACATTCACCTGGCAGATGCCGGGAAATTGAGGGTGCGCACCAGCGAACTGGACGACAGCTGGGAGATTGGCCACGAAGGCTTCTGTGCGAGCGGTGGCGGGAGAGAGAGCCGTCGGGGCGAGGCCATCGGTGACCACCGGATTGGTTACGCCGCAGCCAGTCGCATAAAGCTGGATGATCTCGCCACGGGCCGCGCGGCTCGCCTGACTGTTGATGCTGAAGTTTTGATTTTGAGCGATGGCTTGCGATGTGGGCGTTGTGTCGCTCGAAGCAAGGGCTGGGAAGACTTCCCAAACGTTGACAGTGCCGCTAGCAATGACAGTGGCACCATTGAGAACTTCGACCGTTTGACGGCCGCTTTCGGTGGCGTTAGGAACAACGAAGTTGATCTGGCCGGAGGAGACGAAATAGAGAGGGGCGGTGCGATTGTTAACACGGATACTGATGCCTGCCAGGGCTATTGGTAGAGGCGAAGCGGTCGTTGTGGAAGTGGTTGCAACATTGCCGAACCCACCATAGGCACTCGCGATGGAGCCAGGGGCGATGGGAGCAGTCAAGTTGAAACCGGAGTAGTTGATGACTGCCACTTGCGACACTTGCGCAAGAGATGCACAGGCAGTCGTGGCCAGAAGGAAAGCGATGCGAACGAGGGATTTCATGAGGGCTCCTGGGAGGTGCAAACGATTCTCAGGGTACCCAGCGGTCATGTCATCACCATGAATTCGAGGTGACGATTTCGTGAAAACGTTGATATTTGGTTACAAATTGGTTTCTTTGAATGCGGTTGCTAAATGCTGAGATGTAGGGCGCGGAGGCCGTTGTGTCAATCAGAGCAATGATGTTGGCGCTGACATGGAACGCGCTGGCATTTGGGGTCGAGCCAGCGCTAGAAGATCAAGCGGCAATTCAGGAAGTCTTTCATCGTTTCATGCGCGGGGCCAACGAGTGCAACGAAGGCTTAAGGGGGTCAGCCAAGGTGAGTGAACCCGACCCGTTTTCTCGGCTCATCGGCCTAGGCATGCCTTCTTTCGGGAAGCAGTTACCGGATAAGGTTTGTAGGAATTCGAATATTGCCAAAATTGAAATCGCTGCGATTCTTCCTTAATTGCAGGTGGTTACAGCCGATAGCGTGGCTGGAAAGGGCTCCTTCCGCACCATCGGAATGTTTAGCCGCGACACAGCGGGCAGCGTCCTTGTTCATTTCGTTCGCAGCGAAGGGAAATGGTTCGTATTCTCCTATTTGTTTATTGCCACGCCCTCCGGAGAATTCAACAGCTTGCCGAAACTCGCGGCGCTGGGCCCGGACGCCCCGCCAGGCGCGGATGGTTGGATCACGCTCTTCGATGGAAGTGGCTCGGGGGCATGGGTAGACTCGACAGCGTTCGAGTGAGGTGCTGGTTGGGAAGTGGCAGGCGAAACACTTCGAGTACGCAAGGACAAGAACATTTATGCTCTGAGGACAAAGGATACATACCGTGACTTTGAACTGCGATTTGAAGGGAAGGCACCGCCCAAGGGAAGCTCAGGGCTAAAGTATCGTGTATTTGAATCGAGGTTTTACCATGCGGCCGTGAGGACTGGCGGACCCATAGAATTTTTCTCAGATGCGGAGGCATTTGAATATCAGTTGTGCGACGACCAGGGAGACGTTGGAGCGATTCAAAATGAACTTGAGCGAACAGGGGCGTTGTATAAGCTGAGAGCGCCCAAGAACGCGAAACCGCGAAAAGTTGGCGAATGGAACGAGAGCGCGATCCGAGTTCAGGGCCGAAAGATCGAGCACTGGCTAAATGGTGAGAAGGTAGTGGATTATGAAACCGAGTCGAGGTCGCTCGAAAGCCCGCTGGTGCTGCAACACCAGGGGACAGAAATGTGGTTTCGCAACATGAAGGTGCGGCGATTGAATTGAATGCTGCCGTCGGGATCGGCTGTATCGATAGGAACTAGATGGGTGAACAGAAGTTGAGGGTGTTGCCGTCGGGATCGGTGACGGCGAATTCGCGGAGGCCCCAGGTCTGGTTGACGGGGGTCGTGTGAACCGGGGACTCAGGGCGCTGGGAAGTGTCCAAGCCGTTGGCGCGGAACTTTGCAAAGCACGCATCCACATTCTCTACATACACTCTGGTGAGTGAACCGAAGGTGCCGTCGCCGGAGTGGATCGAAAGCTGGAGTTCGGCACCTTCCAAAACGAGGTCGATGACACCGTTCGCGATTTCGTGGTCTTCGTAGCCGGGCCACTTGCGATTGAATCCCAGAATCTGGGTGTAAAAAAGCAGGGAGCGATGGAGATCGCTTGACTTGATGACTGGGACGAGCTTCATGCATTGAGTCCGGTTTTGGTGGCGCGGACGAAGCAGCTCATAAATTTGTTTTCGACGGCGGCGGACATTTTGTCGACGTCGAGGCCGGAGGAGGCGAGGAATTCGCGGGCGTCTTCGGGTTTGTAGATGCGAGTGGGTTCGATCGAGATGTTGGTGAAGCCAGCTCCTTTGAGTTTGGCTTCGAATTCGGTTTTTTCGAGGGCACCGGCAATGCAGCCGATCCAGAGTTCCATGTTCTTGCGGATCTCGGCGGGGACTTCGCCGTTGACGACCACGTCGGAGACGGCGAAGCGGCCGCCGGGCTTTAGGATACGAAAGGCTTCGGCGAAGACTTTGTCCTTGTCGGCGGAAAGGTTGATGACGCAGTTGGAGATGATGACGTCGACGGCGTTGTCGGGCAGGGTCATGTGCTCGATTTCGCCCTTGAGGAACTCGACGTTTTCGAGGCCAGATTTGGCTTTGTTTTCGTTGGTGAGGGCGAGGATCTGGTGAGCGTAGAGAGGAAAGGGACGTTTCTTCTGTACCGAGCCAACCTGGACGGCTGAAAGGAGTTGTTGGCCTATTTGTATGAAGAGTGTTGCACGAGGTCGAAGCAATGAGAGTGTTGATTCTATGCACGGGGAATTCGGCGCGGAGCCAGATGGCGGAAGGGTTGTTAGGGGCTCGGGGAGGTGAGCGATTTGAGGTGGAGAGTGCGGCCTGAAGCGATTGAGGCGATGAATGAGTTGGGGATCGATTTGCGGAGGCCCCGGTCGAAACATGTGGATGAGTTTGCAGGACAACATTTTGATTTGGTGATTACGGTATGCGATCACGCGAAGGATTTGTGTCCTGTGTTTCCCGAGTCCACTGAGATGTTGCATTCGGGGTTTGAGGATCCGGTGGTGGGGGATGTGGAGAGCTTCAAGCGGATTCGGGATCAGATCGCGGCCCGGTTCGATGTGTGGCTTAAAGGATGAAGCCGGCGTCGAGTTGATCGACAAATTCCTGATTGATGGGGCGGCGGGAGGAGAAGCCCTCGTCACCGGGGTGCCAGTGAGAGATGGAGTCTTCTCCGAGTTGGAAGCAGAGGTAGACGGTTTGGCCCTGGTACATGGCAGGGAAATCGACGAGGCCCTGATCGAGGTCCAGGAGTTGGACACCGAGATCAGCGATGGAATCGATGCCGCGCTTCATGGCTTCGTAGTTGGTCTTGGCTTGATCGGCATAGGCGGCAAGACGATTGGTGTTGGGGAATGCACCGCCGGCCATGACGAGGCGGCGCTTGTAGGCCGAAAGGTCTGCTTCGGACTTCTTGCGCGCGGCCTTCGCTTCGATGGCGGACTTCAACAGTGAGGTGACTTGCGGGAGGAGATCGACGGCTTTTTGATAAGTGAAGAAGCGCATCGAGGTTATCTTACTCCTCTGGGGAGAAGCGAGGAGCGCGTGGTTCGAGGCCGAGAGTGCGGAGTGCATCTTCCCCACCCGGGCGGTTGAGCTCCCAATATTTGACGCGTTCAGTGGCGACGAGTTCGCCGGTCTCCCCGGAGGTGTAGCGCCAGCGAATGATGCGGTGGGGGGCTTCGTTTTCAACGAAAAAGACAAAGCCACGACCATTGGCGAGTTGAGCGGTGAAGACTTCTACTTCAAATTCGCCAGCGGGAACTTCGATGGTTTGAAGGGCGGCATTGCGAGTGAGGTTGATGCGGGACCAAGCCATGGGTTGGTGAGCATCGCGAGCGCTGCGGAGGCTGGTGAGGAATGGAACGTCTTTGCTTTGGCCTGGTTCGAGGAAAGGCTCGGCCATGCCATGGGCCCAGAAGGCCAGTGCATCTTCAGAAATGCCTGTGGTGGGGCCATTCATGGTTTGAGTGAGATCGGCATCCCCATCGAAGTAGCTGGTGCCTGAGATGCGGATGCGATTGGCGTCGAACAGAGCCTGAGCGAACATGTGGCCGCACCACTCCTGACGCGAGAAGCTGGCTTTGGCAAGGGTGCCAAGGGGACGGCCGGCGATGGGGGCGAGGCCGAGGAAGCTCGAGAGCATCTCTGAGTAGTCGTAGATGCCGGTTTGATAGTTGCGTTGCCAGTTGAGCTTCATGACCGGAAACTCGTCGGACTTGGGATTCTTGCCGGAGTCGGCTTTGACACGCTGGCGCTCGGAAAAAGTTTCGGAGACGAAGATCATGATGGACTCGCCCTCGCGGGGCTCGCCGTAGCGCGGCATGAGGAGCTGGTAGGTGGAGACTTCAGCGTAGCCATCGGACCAGGTGTCCCAGAAGGCCTGGTTGTAAGGGTTGGTGGCAGGCTTGGTGGGCTGGCCTGGCAGTGCCGGAGAAGAAGAGCAGGAGTTGAGGAAGACGGAGATGACGCAAAGCACAGTGGCCGCGCGAAGAATGTTGTGCATGAAGAAGCTGTCTATTGACTACAATAAGAGTTTCCCATGAGAAACGCATTGTTCTGCGCCCTTGCCGGGGTGCTGTTGGCGGGAGTGGCCTGTAATCGCAAGCCATCGCCCGATGTTGCGGCGACTGTGAACGACAAGCCGATTACCTACGCGGAACTGGATAAGCAATTTGCATTTCAGTTTGGCGGAGCCAACGAGCGCGTTACGGACGATCAGGTAACGAGCCAGAAGTTGGAATTCCTGCGAGTGCTGATCGATAACGAGATCATGCTGCAGAAGGCAGAGAAGCTTGGGCTGCTTGCAACAGATGCAGATGTGGATGCGAAGTTGAATGAGATGAAGGCTCCGTATACGCAGGAGGAGTTTCAAAAGCAGCTTGCGGCGCGGAAGATGACAGCGGATGATCTGAAGGGTCAGATCCGGCGGGAGTTGTCGATTGAGAAGTTGTTCAATAAGGAAATCCGAAGCCTGATCAACATCACGGATCAGGACATCAAGGATTACTACAACGCAAACAAGGCGAATTTCAATTTGCCCGAACCACAGGTGCACCTGGCTCAGATCTTAGTGACGCCGATGGAAGACCCGAGTGTGCGGAACCTGAAGAACGACAAGGCCAAGAACGATCAACAGGCGAAGGCAAAGATCGTGATGATTGAGCAGCGACTGAAGAGCGGAGAGGATTTTGGCGCTCTGGCTGCCAACTACTCAGAAGACCCACAAACGGCGGCCAACGGTGGCGATTTGGGCTTTATGGGTGAGAGCACGCTCGACAAGGCGAACCCTGAATTGAAGAAGTTGATTATGGGGCTGGCTGCAGGAGCTGCGTCGAACATCATCAAGACGCAAGAGGGCTACCGGATCCTGAAGGTATTGAGCAAGGAGCCGGCCGGGCAGAGGGATCTGAACGATCCGCGGGTGCAGCAGGGGATTCGCGAGGGGCTGGTGACGCGGAAGGACCAGTTGGCGAAGGCAGCGTTTTATGAGGCGGCGCGGAACGATGCGAAGGTGATGAATTACTTCGCGGAGAAGGTGATGGGGAGTTTGGCCGTAAAGAAGTAGCTGGCGCAAGGGCGGCGATGTTGGCAGGAGAAGCCGAGCGCACGGCCTTGCGCCGTTTGATCGGTGAAAAAGAAACCAGCGATTTGAAATCACACCCGTTGTTGGGAGAGCTTATGCGAAACGCTTTCACGATTTCCGCATAATGATCTCTGATGACGTTGAAACATTTGTTCGGCTTGGTATCAGCCGCTTGGGCGCTGCTGTGGATAGCCTCAGCCGTGACGATGGGCGCTTAATGGGCAACTCATTTGCGATCTTCGCGGTCTTTCTCGCTATGGCCTTCGCGCCGCCTGCATTGCTGTACGGCATTCTGTTTTGGGCCGCGCCCCGAATTGTGGAAAGGCTTCGACGTCGTAAAGGAAAGGGCAGCTTTCAGAAGCAAGGGACAAAGACTCAGGACCTTGCGGATACCAGGCAGGCGCTGCCGACGGCGGCGGTGAGTTCTTCGGAGTGGTTGACGATCTCAACGTGCGTGCGATTGCGGTGGGCGAGCCAGACCGCCTGGTCGTGGAAGGTGAAGGGATTGTCAGTAGCGCGGATCCAGCGGAGCGCGAGATCCTTCTTGCTTCGGGCGTGCAGGGCGAGGGTCTTGACGGGTTTGTGAGCAAGGGCTTCGAGCACGGGCGTGTCGCCGAGATGGACGGGTTGGCCGCGGCGGCTGCGTTCGATCAAGGAGTGAGCGAGGCGGCGGACGGTTTGTGTGTCGGCCTTCGGATCAACTTCGAGGAAGTCAACGCGACGGCGCAAGAGACGGCGGGATTGATCGAGGAGGTTTTTTTCGGCAGCGATGATCCAGGTGTTGTTCGGTTGATTGAGGTTGCGATCGGCGAGACGACGCATGCATTCGATGAGAGCGTTGGACCAGGACTCTGAACGGAATGGTGCGCGGAAGCTGAGCTCGGAGTTGAGGTGGCCGAGTTCGTGGTGGCTTAAGGCGACCGAGTCTGGGCGAATGTGGAGGAGGCTGAAACGGTCGAGGTTGTCGCGGACCTCGGTGAGGTTGTAGAGCGAGGGGAGGATGGATTGGGTGAGGGCGTTTTGGGTTCGTTCGGCGAGTTCGACCTGATGGAGGAACATGCGCTGGCCGCCGCGGATGAAGAAGGCAAAGGCGGAGCTGTTTGGGTTGCCTGTTTTGAAGAGATGGCGGGCGGTTTTGATGTAGTCGGCGAGGGCAGGGTTGCGGAGGAGGGCGGATTGGCTCTCAAAGTATTGGCGGCCTTCGGGGTCGCGATTGAGGTAGCCGGAGAGGACAGGGTCGTTGTTGGGAGTGTGGTTGGCGAGCTGGTGCAGCAGGTGGTCGAGGGAGTCAGTAGTCCACATCGGTTGTGTCTTTTGACTTGGAGACGCCAAAGGGGATTCAGAGGATTCAATCCTTATGGACTGGTACGAATTTGTAATGGAGTGGGGGTGGGTCATTTGATTCGACTAATCAGATCGCAGTTGATGGCTACAATGGTCAGATCTATCGTGGTGAAAACTAGCTACAAGGCGGCGAGCGCGGAATTTTTAGAAGAACGCGGATTGAAGAGACATGCCGGGGTGTGGCAGCTTTGGGCGCTGGGCGTCGGGGCTGTGATCTCGGGGGATTTCTTTGGCTGGAACTTTGGATTGGCGGCGGGCGGGTTTGGCGGGATGATTCTTGCCTTGGTTGTGGTGACGCTGATGTATGTGGGGTTATGCCTGTCGATCGCGGAGATGGCGGCGGCGCTGCCGCATACGGGCGGGGCTTATTCGTTTGCGCGGAGTGCGATGGGGCCGTGGGGCGGGTATGTAACGGGGCTCGCCGAGAACATGGAATACATCCTGACGCCGGCAGTGATTGTTGTGGGAATTGGCGGGTATTTGGGAGCGATCTTCGGGACAGGGAAAGAGTATGAGCCGCTGTGGTGGTTGATTTGCTATGCGCTGTTTGTGGCGTTGAATGTGTGGGGCGTGGAGTTGAGCTTTCGGTTTTCGTTGGTGATTACGGTGGCGGCTCTCGTTGCGCTGGTGACGTATTGGGTGTCGGTTGCGCCGCAGTTCGATTTGGCGAGGTATGCAGCGCCTTACTTTCCGAAAGGGGTGGCGGGGTTCTGGGCTTGTTTGCCGTTTGCGTTGTGGTTTTATCTAGCGATTGAGCAGTTGCCGCTGGCGGCGGAGGAGAGCCATGATCCGGTGGCGGATATTCCTCGCGGGTTGAGCTGGGGACTTGCGACGTTGGTGGTGTGTGCGTTTTTGACATTGACGCTGGGAGCTGGCAGTGCGCCGGGGGCTTCTGCAGTGGCGGTGTCGAATGAGCCGCTGTTCCTGGGGTTTGTGGCGGCTTATGGAAATTCGGCGAGTAGCAAATTGCTGGCGGTGGTGGCTTGTGTGGGTTTGATCGCGAGCTTTCACACGATTCTTTTTGCTTATGGTCGGCAGATTTATTCGCTGTCGCGTGCGGGGTATTTTCCGGTTTGGTTGTCGAAGACGCATCCGGTGAGGAAGACGCCGCATCGGGCGCTGGTGGCAGGGGCGGCGTTGGGGTTTGCAGCGGCGCTCGCGATCCATTATGCTCCGCATGACAGCCCGGTGGGGGCGATTCTCTTGAACATGGCGGTGTTTGGAGCGGTGATCGCGTATGTGCTGCAGATGGCTTCGTATGTGTTGTTGCGATGGCGGATGCAGTCGCTTGAGCGGCCGTACCGGAGCCCGCTGGGGGTGTTTGGAGCGGTGGTGAGTGGGTTGATTGCTTTGACGACGCTGGGGACTCTGTTTGCCAATGCCGAGTATGTGAAGGGAGTGTATGGGGCGGTGGTTTGGTTTGCCGTTGGATTGGCGTGGTTTGCGTTTTATGCGCGGCATCAGCTGATCCTGTCGCCGGAGGAGGAGTTTGCGCGGGCGCGGAGGGGTGAGCAGTGAAGTTGAAGGAGTTGATGGGGAAGGCGAGCCCACTTCGGAGTGGGGATGTGTTGGCGGGGGTGGCGGCGTCGAGCCAAGAAGAGCGGGTGAGGGCGCGGCTGGAGTTGGCCGAGGTGCCTCTTCGGAGGTTTCTGGATGAACCGCTGGTGCCTTATGAAGACGATGAGGTGACGCGGCTGATTTGTGATTCGCATGATGAAGGGGCGTTTGGGGCTGTGGGGTGGTTGTGCGTGGGGGAGTTTCGGGATTGGTTGCTGGAGGCTTCTGCTGAAGAGTTGAGCGCCGTGGCGGCGGGGGTGACGCCGGAGATGGCGGCGGCGGTATCGAAGCTGATGCGGGTGCAGGATCTGATTCTGGTGGCTTCGAAGATTCGAGTGGTGACGCGGTTTCGAACGACGATTGGTTTGGCGGGGAGGATGTCGACAAGGCTGCAGCCGAATCATCCGAGTGATGATTTGAAGGGGATTGCGGCGAGTATGCTGGACGGGTTGAGTTTGGGGAGTGGGGATGCTTGTATTGGTGTGAATCCGGCGACGGATAGTGTGCGGGTGCTGGTGGATATTTTGAAGATGATCGATGGGGTGAGGGAGAGGCTGGAGATCCCGACGCAATCTTGCGTGCTGGGGCATGTGACGACGCAGATGGAGGCGATGAAGGCGGGGGCACCGGTGGATCTGGTGTTTCAGTCGATTGGGGGGACAGAGGGAACGAACCGGAGTTTTGGGATTGACCTCGCGATGCTGGATGAGGCTTATGAGATGGCGCGGTCGCTGGGGCGCGGGGAGAATGTGATGTATTTCGAAACTGGACAGGGGAGCGCGCTGTCGGCGGGGGCGCATCATGGGATGGATCAGCAGACGTGCGAGGCGCGTGCTTATGCGGTGGCGCGGAGATATCGGCCGCTGCTGGTGAATACAGTGGTTGGGTTTATTGGGCCGGAGTATTTGTATGACGGGAAGCAGATTGCAAGGGCCGGCCTTGAGGATCATTTCTGCGGGAAGTTGCTGGGCGTGCCGATGGGGTGTGATGTTTGTTACACAAACCACGCGGAGGCGGATGGAGATGACATGGATGGGTTGCTGACGCTGCTGGGCGCAGCGGGGTGTAACTACATCATGGGTGTGCCGGGGGCGGATGACATCATGCTGCATTACCAGAGCACGAGCTTTCATGATGCGTTGTATTTGCGGCGGTTGCTGGGGTTGCGGCCAGCGCCGGAGTTTGAAGCGTGGCTGGCGAAGAAGCCGGAAGTATTGGAGCAGACGTGGCTATTGACCTGAGCCGGTTTACAGGAGCGCGGGTGGGGCTGGAGCGGCGTGGGGAGTCGCTGAGTACGCGTGAGGTGTTGGGGTTTGACCTGGATCATGCGCGGGCGCGGGATGCAGTGTGGATGGAGATGGATGCGGGGTCGCTGGGGTTTGAGCATGTGTTGGTGGAATCGATGGCGCGGGACCGGAAGAGTTATTTGTTACGACCGGATTTGGGGAGGCGGGTGGCGGGGCGGTTGTCGTTTGTGGGCTGTGAGGTGGCGATTGTGGTGAGTGATGGGTTGTCGGCGCTGGCGGTGCACCGGCATGCGGCGGAGATGGTGGCGAGGTTGAAGGAGTTGTTGCCGGTAGGAATTGTGGTTGTGGCTGTGAGAGGACGGGTGGCGATTGGGGATGAGATCGGAGAGCAGGTGGGGGCGAAGGTGGTTGTGATGTTGATTGGGGAGAGGCCGGGGTTGACGTCGCCGGATAGCCTGGGGGCTTATGTGACGTATGGGCCGCGAGTGGGAAGGACCGACGCTGAGAGGAATTGTGTGTCGAATATCCGGGCGGAGGGGTTGAGTTATAGGGCGGCGGCGGAGCTGATTGCGTATCTGGCGCGGGAGGCGGGCACGCGGAAGTTAAGTGGGGTTAGGCTGAAGGGTGATGCAACTCCTTACGTTATTGATGGTGCTGGGGCAGATTCCGGCGATTGAAGCTCCCGAGAAAGAATTTGTGCGGATGCGGTATGCCGAGGTTCTGGTAGGGACCGGGGAGGCGGCGAAGCCTGGGCAGGAGTACACGGTGCACTACACGGGGTGGCTGACGGATGGGAAGAAGTTCGATTCGTCACGAGACCGGAATGATCCGTTGAAGTTTGTGCAGGGACGGCGGAGAGTGATTGCAGGATGGGAGGCGGGATTTGAAGGGATGAAGGTGGGTGGGAAGCGACGGTTGTTTATCCCGTATCAGATGGCTTATGGGGAGGCGGGTCGAGGGGCGATCCCGGCGAAGGCGGAGTTGATTTTTGATGTGGAGTTGCTGGCTGTGAAGGATGTGCCGGCCCCGGTGGCGGCGGCGGATGTGTTGAATGAGTTTGAGGATTATGCGAAGAAGACGCTTGAGTTGGTGAAGGCGATGCCGGAGGAGAAGTTTGACTGGAGGCCGAGCGAGGGGGTTCGTTCGTTCCGTGAAGCGGTGTTGCATCTGGCTTATAGCAACAAGGTGCAGTTGTCGATGGGGACGGATAATCCGCCGGCAGATTTACTGAAGCAGAAGTTTGCGGATGCGGATAAGAAGTCGCTGGTGAAGCTGAGCAAGGCGGAATCGGTGGCGGTGCTTGAAGAGAGTTTTGGGGCGATTCGAAAGGTGTTGCCGACGCTGCGTGCGGCGGTGTTGGATCGGGAGATGGTGGTGTTTGGGAAGCCATCGACGATGCGCGGGGTTTACATCGCGATCGACACACACCTGGCGGAATACTTTGGACAGCTGATCGCTTATGCGAGGGTGAACGGCGTGCAGCCGCCGTGGAGTGCGCCTAAGCCCTAAGGAACTTGTTGAAGTGGGCGATGGTGCGGGACCAAGCGTCGGCAGCGGCAGTGGCGTTGTAGTTGGCACCGGTGTCGTTGTGGAAGGCGTGGCCGACGCCTTCGTAGACGTGGAGGCCGTAGCGCTTATTGGCCGCCGAGAGCAAGCCAGCAGAGATCTGCATGTTGCGAGTGAAGGTGCGATCGGTCTCGCCGTAGATGGCCAGGACGGGAGTCTGAATGGGGGCAACGGCTTCGGCGGTGAGAAGGGGCGTGCCGTAGAAGGGGGCGGCGGCAGCGAGTTCTGAGACGTTGGAAAGAAGATCCCAGATCATTCCACCACCAGCACAGAAGCCGACGACACCGATGCGGTTGTGGATGACGAGAGTATCGAGACGCTTCAGGTAGTCGAGCGAGGAGATGAGGTCGGCACGGCGATCGATAGCGTTGCCGCGATTGTAGGCGGCGGTTTGCTGGGTGGGATCGGTGAATTGGGAGGTACCGCCCTGGCGGCTGAGCATGTCGACACCCAGGGCAACGAAGCCCGCCTTCGCAACACGGCGGGTTACATCGCGGATATGTTCTATGAGGCCGCGATTTTCATGGATGACGATGACACCCGGCTGCGGCTCAACGCGAGCGCGGCGGGGGATAACGAGGTAACCGAAGAGATTGCCAGCTTCGCCGGAGTAGGTGACGTCGCGCGCTTCGATGTCAGGGTCGTTTTCGGAGACGCGGACGCCAGGAGGCACGGGCGTGGCCTGGGCATTGAGCTCTTCGTAGGAACCAAGCACGGCTAACGTGGCCGCCATGCTGCCTGTCAGCTTGAGAACACGATCGATCAGTTCACGGCGACCAAAGGCACCATCGACATAAAGGTGAACAAGCTCTCCAACAGGGAAATTATCATCATGCATGGTGAAGAGGGATGCTGAATTTCTGAGTGAGATGCAGAATTTTCGGTATCCTGCTGAACATGACTCGAATTAATGATGTGAGCTTTGATTTGCTGTTGCGGGAGGCGCGGACGTTTTCGGGTTGGCAGGAACGTGGGGTTGCCCCGGAATTGCTTGAGCAAGTCTACGAAATGATGAAATGGGGGCCGACGTCGATGAACGCAAGCCCGATGCGGGTGATGTTTGTGAGCTCTGTGGAGGCCAAAGAGAAATTGAAGCCTTGCCTGATGGCGGGGAATGTGAAGCAGACGATGGCGGCTCCGGTGACGGCGATTTTTGCCAACGATCTGGAGTTTTATGAGCGGATGAATGTGTTGTGGCCGCACTCGGATGTGAGAGGGATGTTTGAGGGGAAGCCGGAGGCTACAGAGAAGTTTGCGATGCGGAGCGGGACGTTGCAGGCGGGGTATTTCATGATTGCGGCGCGGGGATTGGGCCTGGATTGTGGGCCGATGTCGGGTTTTAACAATGCGGCGGTGGATGCGGCGTTCTTTGAAGGGACGAGTTGGAGATCGAACTTCCTTTGCAATCTGGGGTATGGAGACCGGAGCCATTTGCGGCCGCGTGGGCCGCGGTTGTCGTTTGCGGAAGTGGCAAAGGTTGTCTAGATGATCCTTGCGGCGTTGATGATGTCAATCGGTTGGGCGCTGCGGGGCTCGATCGGCGGAGGTCCGTTGGGGGCGATGATCCCAGGGGCCTTGTGGGCGATGGCGGTGGCGCATCAGCGCAAGTGGACTGCACGACAGGCGAGCTTGCTCGTGGGGCTTTGCGCGATTGGCATTGGGCTGGGCGGGCAGATGACTTATGGGCAGACGATTGGGTTATTGCGAGATGTGGATACGCGTTGGTGGGGGTTGACGGGGTTGACGGTGAAGGGTGCGATTTGGGGATTGCTGGGTGGGACGATCTTGAGTTTGGCCTGGGTGATGCCGGCGAGGCCGGTGCGGATTTCGTTGCTGCTGCTGGGGGCGACGCAGGCGGGGTGGATGTTTGTGAATGAGCCCAAATTGATCTACTTTTCACATCCCTTTGTGAAGCCGAGGGCGGAGATCTGGGCGGGGTTGTTGTTGTCGGCGCTGGTGGTTTTGGTGTTCTTGCGGGAGAAGATCAGTTGGCGTTTGGCATTGTACGGTTGTGTTGGCGGCGCATTGGGGTTTGGCGGGGGGAGTTTCTTTAACCTGGTGCCGGTGGCTGGGTTTCCGGGTTGGAAGATGATGGAGTTTACGTTTGGGTTGGTGATGGGTGGGGTGATGTGGTTTGCCGTGCCGCAGGAGGCTCCTGTGGAGTCGAAGGAGTTTGGGAAATGGGATTGGGTGGGATATCCGTTGCTCGCGGCGCTGGTGATTGGTGTGGATTTAAATTTGCAAGTGAGGTTTGCATATAGCGTGGTGGTGGCGTTGGCGCTGCTGGTGTTGCCGAGGTTTTCTCAGTGGGGTTGGATGTTGGGGTTTGGAGTGACGCTGGCGGCGGCGTGTTGGGAATTGCAGGATCAGAAGCATGAGGTGTGGGCGGCAGTGTTAGGGACGGCTCCGGTGGCTGTGGTGGCGTGGTGGCAAATGAGACGGGGGAACTTTACGCGAGATGCGATGTGGTTGTTGCTGGGAGTGTGCTGCTGGATTTATTGCCTGGAATACTTTGCGATGTTTAAGGCTTAAGGCGGAGAGCCTTTAGGAGCCGGGCGGTGAACCGAACTTCGATGAGGCGATAGGTGAAATTGGAGAGGAACAAGGTCGTCGTCAAACACAGTAAGTACAGGAGGATCTGAGCACCCAAGAGCCATCCGGATTGCGGTGCCAGCGATGCCACTGAAAGAATCGTGAATTTAGAAATTGGCCCGTGAAGCAAATATATGGAGAATCCTCGATTGCCAATCCATTGGAGCCACGTGTATGGTGCGCCAACGAAGCTGTAACCGAGAATCGCTTCCGCGGAGAAAAATATCAAAATTAGCGACGCAACAGCTCCAATGCCGGAAACACTAAAGAGAATGGAATGAAACTTTGTCGGGTTGCTGGACAGAAAGATCTCAAATCTTGAGGCAAGGAAAGCGAGAGTTCCGAGCAAGCCAAGGAGCAGTGATTTTTTATCCATGAATCCGAGGCTGTTTTTGAGGGTGACTTCGGCGATTAAACAACCGCTGGGAATGTACGCAAGGCGCACATAGTGACCTGACGCCCTAAAATCGTACCAGCGGAAATCATAGGATCTTTCAAGAGGAAAGGAGAGATCAATGAAGAAGAAGCGGTACAGCAATGAAGAGATCGCGCGGATCCTGGAAGCTGGGGCGAGCACGAACAAG
>Ga0194134_10001270_pt1 | contig 34539 bp, 27 predicted proteins | sample TA2KigOff0mmetaG_FD_148602 | JGI IMG/M metagenome (GOLD analysis project Ga0194134, IMG submission 148602) | Freshwater microbial communities from Lake Tanganyika, Tanzania - TA2015056 Kigoma Offshore 0m | ecosystem: Environmental > Aquatic > Freshwater > Lake | place: Tanzania: Lake Tanganyika... | reverse complement strand
AGGTTACGCGCCATGACGCGTGCGGTGTTGCGGGCGAACTGAAAGTACGCATCACCCTGGGGGTGCGCACACTTGAGATGACGCACCAGGGGCAGGGGTCGCAGGTCAGCGACTTGCTGGGCCAGGGCCAGGGCCTCGGTAAGAAGCGAATCGGCCGAGGCGGCCAATCGGTCGAACAATTTTTGTCCCGGGATTTGCGCCAGCAATTCGCTCTTGACCGCATCGCCGCTGAGAATCATGTTCAGAGCCGGCTCGACCCCGATCGCGCGCGGCAGCCGCTGGGTGCCGCCGGCACCGGGCAACAAGCCGAGCTTGACCTCGGGCAGGGCCACCTGGCAGCCCGGCGCCGCAATGCGGTAATGGCAGCCCAGCGCCAATTCCAGGCCGCCTCCCATGGCCACCGAATGCAGAGCCGCCACGACCGGCTTGTCCGACAACTCGCAGGCCCGAATGACGCTGAGCAAATTGGGCTCGGCCAGGGCGGCTGGCTTGCCAAATTCGCGGATGTCGGCGCCGCCAGAAAAAGCCTTGCCGGCGCCGGTGATCACGATGGCCCGGATCTGGGCATCGCTGCCTGCTCGCTGCAGGCCGTCGGTGACGGCCTGACGGGTTGCAAAGCCCAGGCCGTTGACTGGCGGGTTGTCCAGGGTGATCACAGCCACCGGGCCGTGGGTTTCGTAGCGTGCCGTCATGAACGAAGCCTCTGCTGAAGGAAATGGGTTGTACGGAAGATGGGCGGATCGGCTGACAAATAGAACGGTCGTTCTTTTTTTGGATTCTAGACCGAAACCGGCGCTGTGTTGCGTTCAGAGGTCGAGCCACTGGCGGCGCAGCGCATCCTGCCCCTGCCACTGCTGCACGCTGCCGCTGAAGACGGCCCGCCCGCGTCCGAGCAAGAGCACCTGCTGCGCCAGCTGCGCCGTCAGATTTAGCTTTTGCTCCATCAGAACAAGGGCCACGCCCTCGCGCGCCTGCTGCTGCAAGATATCGCCGACCCGCTGGACCAGGTGTGGCGCCAGGCCTTCGGTGGGCTCATCGACGATCAGAACACGCGGGCGTCCCATCAGCGCGCGAGCCAAGCTGAGCATCTGCTGCTCACCCCCCGAGAGCACCCCAGCAGGGTGATTCATGCGTGCATGCAACTGCGGGAAGCTTTCGCAGACCCAGGCAATGCGAGCGGCGCAGTCGGCCCCTTGTGCCCCCAGGCGCAGGTTGTCGCGCACCGTCAGCCATGTAAACGCGTCGCGGGTCTCGGGCACATAGGAAAAGCCCAAGCGCGCAATCTGGTGGGGAGGCCGACCGCGCAGCTCCTGTCCCTGCCAGCGGATCTGCCCGACACAGGGCAGCAAGCCCATGAGGGCCCGCGCCAGGCTCGACCGTCCCGAGCCGTTGCGGCCAAGCACGGCCAGCACCTGCCCCGGCGCGAGGTCAAAGTCGAGGTCGCGCAGGGCCTGCACCGGGCCGTGCCAGAGGTTCAGTCCCCTGATGCTCAGCATGTGGCCTCCCGTCGGGACAGGTAAAGCCGCCGAACCTCCTCGTGGGTCTGTACCTCCTGCGCGCTCGCACAGATCAGCACACGCCCCTCATGGAGAACGGCCACCTGGTCGGCCAGGTCAAAGACCACCGGCATGTCATGCTCGACCAGCACAAGCGTGCGCCCGCGCGCAAGCGCATCGATGCGACGCACAAAGTCAGTGGTCTCGCTGCGGCTCATGCCGGCCGTGGGTTCGTCAAGCAAGAGCAGGCGGGGGTCGACGGCCAGCGCCAGGCCGAGCTCGAGCATGCGTTGGCGCGCATAGGGCAACTGCCCGGCTGGGGTGTCGGCGACATCGTCAAGCTCGAGCGCCTGCAACTGGCTCTGTACCCGCTCTCGCACATCTCCCAGGCGCGTCAGCCGATGCAACAGGCCCGACCCCCGTCCACCGTGGTAGCCCAGGGCCGACAGACAGGCAAGGCGCAAATGGTCGGCCACCGTCAAGCTGGCAAAGAGCTGGCTGATCTGAAAACTGCGCCCAACCCCCCGGCGAACGATCTGGTGGGTGCTCAGACCGAGAAGCGACTGCCCGTCAAGGCTGATGCGCCCGCGCTGCGCCATCGCCAGGCCGGTGATGGCGTGGAACAGGGTGGACTTACCTGCCCCGTTGGGGCCAATCAGGGCCAGGCGCTGACCGGCGGGCACCTGCAGCTCAACACCGCGCAAGATCGGCTGTGTGCCGATTTGCACATGGAGCTCTTCAATTTGCAGCAGGCTCATGCATGCCCCCTGTGCGATCCGCGCAGGTAGAGGATCAGCACGGCCCCTGCCATCAGGGCTGGCCCGGCCAGCCAATGCCAGGGCTCTGCGGTATCGAGCCTCAGCCCCAGGTAGTTCAGCTGCGCACCCATGATCGACGCCAGACGCCATTGATAGGTCATTTCCACCAGTGCGCCCAGCCCCAGCGCAAAGACGAACCAGGCCGCCGCCTTCTCCGGCGCGCGGCGCCAGGCTTGCAGCGCCCGGGGCAAGCCGGGCATCAGGCCTCCGGGCAGCCCCCAGAGAATCACAATAAAAGCCAAGCCCAGGTACAACAGCCAGGCGGGCGTCCAGGAGGGGAGTACCACAGAGCCCAGCACCATGAGCACGCCGCCAACCACCGCCCCGCTCATCAGCGCCAAGCCCCCCATGAGGCTGAAAATCAGCACGGCCGCAGAGCGCTGGCCGGAGAACACCTCCGGGCTGACGATTTCATTGAACAAAGCGCCCAACGAGCCCGCCAAGCCGGCCAGAAAGGCCGCCACCATAAAGCTGATGTGCCGGGTGCGCCGTGGATCCTGGCCCAGAAAAGACACCCGCTGCGGGTTCTCGCGCACCGCCTGCAGCAGGCGCCCGGTGGGCGTGCCCAGGTAGCCGCGCAGAATGAGAACGGCCAGGGCCAGGTAGGCCAGGGCCAGGGCGTAGAGCAGAGGCAGTCGGGCCCAGTTGGGCTCCCAGTCCAAGCCCGCCCCCCGGTCGGCCGAAATACCGGCGTCCCCGCCAAATACCGAGGGGAACATCAGCGCCCCGGCCCCAACCAGTTCACCCAAGCCCAATGTGATCATGGCAAAGACCATGGTCGAATGATGCCGCGTGGCCAACCAGCCCAAGGGCCAGGCCAGCAAGGCCGCCGCGCTCGCGCCGGCCAGCGGCACGGCCAGCATGGGCCACCACAGCCCCTGGTCGATGGCACGCATCAGGTGAATGGCCGCAAAGGCGCCAGCCCCGCTGTAGACCGCGTGGCCGAAGCTGACCATACCGCCCTGCCCCATGAGCAGCCAAAAGCTCAAGCACAGGATAACGGCCGCCACCATCTGGATCAGCAGTCCCAGCGCCTGCGAATGGAGCAGCGCTGCACAGGCCAGAGCCAGCATCCCGACGGCCTTCCACGGGCGCTTCACAGTCGCTGCCCCATCAGTCCACGGGGCCGCAAGGTCAGCACGAGCACCATCAGGGCGTAGGGCAGCAAGGGGGCCAGCTGGCTGATCTTGAGCGGGCCCAGGGTGACATCGAGCCCGACGGCCAAAGTCTGCAGGCAACCCATCAACAGGCTGGCCAACAAGGCCCCGGTGAGCGAACCCAGCCCCCCCACCACAATCACCACGAACAACACAGAACCAATGGTGGCAGCGATTCCGGGCTCGGTGACAAAGGCGTTGCCGCCGAGCACGCCGGCCAGCCCGGCCAAACCACAGCCCAGCGCAAAGACGCCGGTGAACACCCGGGGCACATCATGGCCCAGGGCCTGCACCATCTGCGGATGCGTCAGCGCCGCCTTGACCACCAGGCCCGTCAAAGACAGACGCAGGTACAGCGCCAGAGCAACCAGCACCGACACCGACACCGCCATGATGAAGAGGCGGTAAGTCGGCAGAGCGACGCCCGCCAGATGCCAGCGGGCTTGGTCCAGACCGGCGGGAACCGGATAGCTCAGGGGCAGGCTGCCCCAGATCAGTCGGATCAATTCCAGCAGGACCAGGGACACGCCAAAGGTGACGAGCATCTCGGCCAAATGTCCCTGTGCTCTCACCGGACGCAGAGCCAGTCGCTCCAGCGCCGCACCGCAGGCTGCGGTCAGCCAGGGCGCCAGCAACAAGGCGGGCCAAAACCCGATCGAGTGGCTCAGGCTGAAGGCCAGGTAGGCGCCGAGCAGGTAAAAACTGGCGTGCGCGAAACTGAGCACGCCCATCAGGCTGTAAATCAGGGTCAGGCCGCTGCACAAGAGAAACAGCAGCAGACCGTAGCTCAGGCCATTGATCAGAAAGACAAGAAAAAATTCCATGGGCGGGCGAAGTTCAGGGGCACCGATTGTTCCCCAACCGGACCCGCCAGGGTCTAGAGATCTGCGAATTCGGGCTTGGGCCGCAACGAGCTCAGGCGATCGATCAGCGCTGCAGCATCAAAATACTGGCGCAACTGTGACTGGCCAGCTGCTTGATGCGGGAGTCTGCACGCTCAAACTGCTGCAAGGCTTTTTCAATCGGGATGGCGCGGGCATTGATGTCTTGCTCGGCGGTAAATTCCCACAGGTAGGGCTTGCCCGTCAGTCCTTCGGCCAGGCCAATGACGCTGCCCTGGCCCAGCAAGAGGCTGTGCTCGCGCCACTTCGCCCTGACCTTGCCGGAAATAACCATCAGCGCCAAGCCGCTGTGCTCCTCGCCGGGTTGTCCCAGGCTCTCGCCCTTTCGCACTATCCGAACGGGCAGTTGATCGCTGGCCTGCATCTGCAGGCACATCAACTGGTGCGCATCGGGCCGCTCGGTCAGCGAAGGGTCCTTGGCGTCATAAATCTGCCGCGCCAACTCTGGCCCTGTGTAGGTGCGATCACCCAAAATCGAGAAATCCTGAGGTCGCTCGCCGGCTTGGCCGCCCTGCAAGTGGGTAAACATCTGCTGCTGCAAGGCCAGCCCCATGAGGGTGTAGGGTAGAACGCTGGTATCGGCAAGCATGAGATCGCGCAGGCTCTGCGCATGAACCAGGAGCATCTGTACTTGCCCCTGAGCCGTCACGGTTTCAGCATGCAGTCCGTTTTCGAACAGGGCGTGCTCGGCCAGGACCTGCCCTTCCCCCAGCAGGCAATCGGGCCCCTTGTCCTGGCGCTCCGTGAGCTTGAGCTGCCCCGAAACCACCAGAAAAAGATGCTCGACCTGCTCGCCCTGTCGGTACAGCACCTTTGCATCGGCGTAGCTGCGCGCTTCGCCAATGGAGGCATCGGCCAGGCTGGCTGCCAGCAGGCTGACCTGCCCGGGCGCTGCGGGTGTGCCCGCAGGCGCTGCGGCAACCTTGGTAACGAGGTGGCTCAACACCTCCCGCTTGGGTCGGCGGGCCGACTGCAACAGCGCATGCGTGCGCGCATCCAGCGGCTCTGGCGCTTGACCGCCCACCTGGGCCAGCTGGGCCAAGGCCCGCGCCAGCTCAACCTCCAGCATACGGGCCACGAAGGAATCGACAAAACCCACCGGCGGTTTGCCCGGTTCGAAGAAAAACCGTTCAGCAGCGTCAATACGAGGGGTGATGGATGGAGCTTGGCTGGGCATGTCCTAGGGACTGTTGGGCACGCAGGGCCTAGTGGGGATCGTCACAAACCGGGCAATCTGTAGTTTTTAAGATTATTTCTCAGCAAAGTCTTCAAAATCTTACCGGTTGCCCCCAAGGGGATGGTGTCAACAAATAGAACATCATCGGGTATCTGCCACTTCGCGATCTTGCCCTGGTAGAACGCCAGGAGCTCCTCGCGGGTGAGCGTGGCACCGGGCTTGAGCGTGACCATGACGATCGGCCGTTCGTCCCACTTGGGGTGGGGCACGCCGATGCACGCGGCCATGGCCACGGCCGGGTGCGCCACTGCGAGGTTCTCGACATCGATCGAGCTGATCCACTCGCCCCCCGACTTGATCACATCCTTGCTCCGGTCGGTGATCTGCATATAGCCCTCAGCGTCGATGGTGGCAACATCGCCCGTTGGAAACCAGCCGTCCTGCAAGGGATCGCCCCCCTCGCCCTTGAAGTACTCCCGGATGACCCAGGGGCCGCGCACCAGTAAATTTCCGAAGGTCTGGCCATCCCAGGGCAGTTCGCCTCCGTCGTCATCGACGATCTTCATGTCAACGCCGAAGATAGCCCGCCCCTGCTTGAGGCGCACTTGCATTTGCCCCGCGTCGTCGAGGGCCTGATGCTTGTTCTTGAGGGTACAGACCGTGCCCAGGGGGCTCATTTCGGTCATGCCCCAGGCATGCAGCACCTCAACCCCGTAGTCGTCGCGAAAGGCCTGGATCATGGCCGGTGGACAGGCCGACCCGCCAATCACCGTTCTCTTGAGCGATGAAAAACGCAGGCCGGCTGGCTTCATGTGCGCCAGCAACATCTGCCAGACGGTGGGGACACCGGCGGCGTAGGTCACCTGCTCGGCCTCGAGCAATTCGAACACCGATCGGCCGTCGAGGGCGGGCCCCGGAAAAACCAGCTTGGCACCGGTCAGGCAGGCGGCATAGGGGATGCCCCAGGCATTGACATGGAACATGGGCACCACGGGCAGCACAGCGTCGCGGGCGGACAAGCCCATCGCATCGGGCAAGGCCGCACCGTAGGCATGCAACAGGGTCGAGCGGTGGCTGTAAAGCGCCCCCTTGGGGTTACCGGTGGTGCCGCTGGTGTAGCACAGGCTGGAGGCGGTGTTTTCATCAAAGCGCGGCCAGACATAGCGGTCGTCCCGGGCGCCCATCCAGGCCTCGTAGCTGCACAGTCCGGGCACGCCGCTGTCAGCAGGCAGTTGCTCGGCCGCGCACAATGCGATGTAGTGCTTCAGGCCTGGACACTGGCCATGGATGGCCTGCACCAGGGGCAGAAAGCTCAGGTCAAAGCACAGGACCCGGTCCTCGGCGTGGTTGACGATCCAGGCAATCTGGTCTGGATGCAGTCGGGGATTGATGGTGTGCAGCACCCGCCCCGAGCCGCTGACCCCAAAGTACAGCTCGAAGTGCCGGTAGCCGTTCCAGGCCAAGGTGGCCACGCGATCGCCAAAGCCCAGATCCAGACTGGCCAGGGCATTGGCCACCTGCCGGGCCCGCCGCGCTGCATCCACATAGGTGTAGCGGTGAACATCGCCTTCAACGCGTCGCGAAACAATCTGGCCGCCGCCGTGGTGCCGCTCGGCAAACTCGATCAGCGAGGAGATGAGAAGCGGTTGGTCTTGCATCAAACCCAGCATGAAAACCTTTCCAAAAAATCCTGGAGCAGCTCGCATCATGCATCAGCCGGCCGCAGGGCGGGTATGGGGATTGCCCCAGACGATCGGGCAGAACCCGAGCCTTGCGCCACAATGACGCCATGCTGAAAGAAGCTACTGAAGTCGACTCGGCTCGTTCGCTCGGGCCCGCCTGGCAACCGGCTTTGTCTGCCCTCGGACCCGACTTTTGCGTTCGGGTCGACCCCCGCCCGCTGGAGGCCCCGCACTGGATCGATCGCAATCACGCTTTGGCCCGTGAGCTTGGCCTGCAAGAGGGCTGGCTGGAATCGCAAGAGGCCTTGATGAGTCTGTCGGGCTGCGCGGTGCCCCCGGGCTCGCAGCCTCTGGCCTCGGTCTACAGTGGCCATCAATTTGGCGTTTGGGCCGGGCAACTGGGCGATGGCCGCGCGCTGATTCTCGGCGAGGTGTCGACGACGCAGGGACCGGTGGAGGTGCAAATCAAGGGCGCCGGCCGCACCCCTTTTTCTCGCATGGGCGACGGGCGCGCGGTCTTGCGCTCGTCGATTCGCGAATACCTGTGCAGCGAAGCCATGCAGGGTCTGGGCATCCCCACCACCCGCGCCCTGGCCCTGACCGGCTCCCCCAGCCGGGTGCTGCGCGAAGAGGTGGAGACTGCAGCGGTAGTCACCCGAACGGCAGCGAGTTTTCTGCGCTTTGGCCATTTCGAGCATTTCGGCGGGCCCGGACAAGAGGCCCAACTGCGGCAACTGGCCGACCATGTCATCGACCGGTTTTATCCCCACTGCAGGGACGCGGCCTCGCCCTACGCCGCCTTGCTCGGGGCAGTGGTTGAGCGGACCGCCCGCCTGATGGCGCAGTGGCAATCGGTTGGCTTCTGCCATGGGGTGATGAACACCGACAACATGAGCGTGGTGGGCCTGACCCTTGATTACGGCCCCTTCCAGTTCCTCGACGCCTTCGACCCCAACCACATCTGCAACCACTCCGACAGTCAGGGGCGCTACGCCTACAAGCGCCAGCCGGCCGTGGCGCAGTGGAATCTTTACTGCCTGGGCCAGGCGCTGCTGCCCCTGATCGGCGCCCAGGACGATGCGCTGGCGGCACTGGAGGGCTATCGCAGCACCTTCGAAGCCGCCCTGACGGCGGCCTTCAGGGGCAAGCTGGGGCTGGACGATGCGTTGCGCGAGGAGGATGTGCCCCTGATTGACACGCTGCTGCAGGCCCTGGCAGCCGACCGGGTGGACTACACGGTGTTCTGGCGACGGCTGTGCGACTTTCGTCTCCAGCGCGAAGCCGTGCGCGATCTGTTTATCGACCGCGCCGCCTTTGACGCTTGGGCCAGACGCTACGAAGTGCGCTGCGCCGACCTCGATCCACAACTGCAGCGACAGGCGATGCGATCGGTCAATCCTCGCTATGTACTGCGCAACTATCTGGCCGAACAGGCGATTGCCCGGGCCAAGCAGGGTGACTTTGAGCCGGTCAAGCAGTTACGCGCTGTGCTACAGGCTCCCTACGATGACCACCCCGCCCATCAGGCGTGGGCCGGTCTGCCACCCGACTGGGCCTCCTCCATCGAAATCAGCTGCAGTTCCTGACTAGCAACATGAGCTACAAAATCGAAAAAACCGAATCCGAATGGAAAGCGCTGCTGGCCAACAAGGGAGCCGAGCCGCTGGCCTACCATGTCACCCGCAAGGAGGGCACCGAGCGGGCCTTCACCGGGCGCTACGAGAGCAACAAGGCCGAGGGCATCTACCTCTGTGTTTGCTGCGACAGACCCCTGTTCGATTCGGCCACGAAGTATGAGTCTGGCTCGGGTTGGCCCAGCTTCTTCCAGCCGCTGAGCCCGGATACAGTAGCGACCCAGGAAGACCGCTCGGCCTGGTTGGGCGTGCGCACGGAAGTGCATTGCCCCGATTGCGGCGCCCATCTGGGCCATGTGTTTCCCGACGGCCCGGCACCGACCGGACTGCGCTATTGCATGAATTCGGCGTCCCTTTTGTTCAAACCTCAATCGACCGACTGAGTCGTCGTTCGATCGGCGCGTACCGTTCTATGAAACTCTTGCTCGATTTCCTGCCCATCCTGCTGTTTTTCGGCATGTTCAAGTATGCCGAGGCCCGTCCTGATTGGGCCGCAGCAACAGCCAGCGAGTGGCTGGGATTCATGGTGGCGGGCTCAATCGTGGGCCCCTCCGAGGCCCCGGTGTTGCTGGCCACCGTGGTGGTAATTGCCGCCACCCTCGTTCAGGTGGCCGTTTTGATGATCAGGGGCCAGAAAATCGACACCATGTTGTGGATCAGTCTGGCCCTGGTGGTGGTGCTGGGGGGCGCGACGATCTATTTCCACAGCGAAACCTTTATCAAATGGAAGCCCACTGTCCTTTACTGGGCCATGGGGGTGGGCCTGTTGATCGGCCAAGTGCTCGGCAAGAATGGAATTCGGGCCCTGATGGGCTCGCAGATGACGCTGCCCGATGCGGTGTGGGTTCGGGTGAACCAGGCGTGGATTGGTTTTTTTGTCTTCATGGGCGCCCTCAACCTCTTGGTGGCCTACCAGTTCTCTACCGCCGTCTGGGTCAATTTCAAGCTGTTCGGAGGCATCGGCCTGATGTTCGGCTTTGTTCTGGCGCAGGCGCTGATTCTGGGCAAATACCTCAAAGACGACGAAGCCTCGATAGCCTCGGGCGAAGCGCCTAAATCATGAGCTCGGCACAGGCTCAGGGGCTGCCGCGGGCCGAAGAACTGCGCGCACGACTTCGGCAGCAGCTACACGCCACCTGGCTCGAGGTGATCGACGAGAGCGCTGCGCATGCGGGGCATGCGGGAGCCGGTGCCGAGGGCTACGGCACCCATTTCCGGGTCCGTATTGCCTGCCCGGGGTTTGCCGGGCTCAGCCGCGTGGCGCGCCACCGCCTTGTGTATGATGCGCTGCAAGAATTCTTGGTGCGCGGGCTTCACGCCCTGGCCATAGAAACCAAGGACAGCTGAGGAGCCGGACTACCCCTTTTCAGCGAACCCATCCTCCCTGTGTGCCCCCATCTTCTTTAGACTCTTCAGGACTTCCATGACTGCAGCTTCTCTCAAATCCTTGGCTCTGGCCGGCATGCTGACTTTGGCCAGCGCTGGTTCTTTCGCGCAGAATTTGGCCATTGTCAACGGCAAGGCCGTTCCTAAAACTCGACTCGATGCCCTGGCGGCGCAGGTCGAGCGTGCGGGGCGGCAGATCACCCCGGAGATGGCCGGACAACTGCGCGAGGAGGTGATCGCTCGTGAAGTCTTCATGCAGGAGGCCGACAAACTCGGCTTGGCCCAGTCCGAGGACTATCGCAACCAGATGGAACTAGCGCGGCAAAGCATCCTCATCCGCGAGTTGTTTAGCGATTTCCAGAAGAAAAATCCGGTCACAGAATCGGAAATGAAGGCCGAGTACGACAAGTTCGTGGCCGCCAACAGTGGCAAGGAATACAAGGCCCGTCATATTTTGGTTGAGAAGGAAGATCAGGCCAAAGCCATCATCGCCAACCTCAAGAAGGGTGCGAAATTCGAGGACATCGCCAAGAAGCAGTCCAAGGACCCGGGGTCTGGCGCCAATGGCGGCGATCTTGACTGGTCCGGTGCCGACAACTATGTGCCCGAATTCAGTCAGGCCATGGTCAAGCTCAACAAGGGGCAGACGACCGACCGACCGGTCAAGACCCAGTTCGGCTGGCATGTGATTCGCCTCGACGATGTCCGCACGCCCCAGCTGCCCTCTTTCGACCAGGTCAAGCCCCAATTGCAGCAGCAAATGTCGCAGCAAAAACTGGCCAAGTTCCAGGAAGAACTTCGCGCGAAGGCCAAGATCGAATAAGCGCCTCGCCCGATGGAGCTGCGCCTCAGCGCGGCTCCGGGGCGGCCTCGATCAGCTCGACCTGAAAAGGCAGTGCGCGGCCGGTGTCTACCGTGACCCGCCAGGCGCGCACATCGGTGTCGCCGGGCACCTCCAGCCGATAGAGCTGGGTCAGCGGCTCGCGCTGCCAGCGAAAAGGCTGGTCCATTCGGGGGCGATGGGTATCGCCGTGAATCAAGAGCACCGGCCAGCCTGCGGAGGCAACCAGCGGCAGCAATGTCTGGCCGATGCTGCTGCGAAAGCCCGAGCTCGCCGGGAAGTCCTCCACCAGATTACGCCCCAACAAAGGATTGCCCTGCATGGCCAGCACCAGCGCCTTGGCCTGCCTTTGCCTCGCCTCCTCAAAGGCCGCCCGTATCCAGGCGATGTTGGCCCGGTCGCGGGCGCGAAACTCGTCGCTTGCACCGGGGATATCGGCTTGAAAATTGTTGTTGCTGCCCACGATATGCACCGTGACAAACAGCACCGCCTGGTGCCACCAACGCCGATTCTCAACATAGGCCTCGTGTTCGGGCATGAGGCCCGGCTGGGTCGCACAGGCAGAGGTGAGGCCCCCATTGAGCGGTCTTTCGGGAAAAACAAGCGCCGCAAGGCGCTCAGACGCTCCTGGGGCTCGTAGCCGCCATTGCTGCGCCGATGGCAATCGGTCCACTCATTGTTCCCCGGGGGTGTACATCACCGCCTGATCGAAGCGATCAAAATGCTGGCGCTACGCCTCAAAAACAGCATCGCTGCACAGGGATCCGCCCGACTTGATGTCGCCGACTTGAATGGAGAAAACCGGCCGCGTCTGGTTGATCGATGCAATCAGCCGGCGATAGACCGGATAGGACTGCTGCGCCGAGCCGTAGGGCAGATCACCCAAAGCGACAAAGAAGAAGGGCTCGGATCGAACAGAAATCGAAGCCGCCGCGAGGGCCAGGACCGAGAAAATCCGCAGGGCCCGGGCTAACATTGACGGACGCCTCGCGCTTTGAATCAGAACAGGCACCAAAGCCCGACGCAATAACCTGTGGCCCACTGAACCAGCCAGTCGATCAGCGTGCCGACAGCCAACACAGGAAGGATGAGGTAAACCATGATCCAGAAGACGGCCCACAGCGTGGGGCGCGGTTCGGCGATGCGATGGCCCATCACCTCTTCGATCCTGCTGCGCCGCCAGAGGCTTGACCCCACTCGTCTCATGATGGCGGGATTCTAGAGCCGTGAATATCGTCTGGGACGCCATTGGGCAGCAGGACTGGGACCTGGCCCACCAGAGCCGCGCCGCAGCACTGCAGCAGGACTGGGCCTACGGCTCGACCATGCGCCTTCTTGGGGTCACGGTGCTGCGAGCACACATCGAAAGCGGGCGGCAGTTGATCGGCCTGGTCCAGTTGATCGTGCGCAGCTTCGGCCCCTTGGGCCATCTGGCCCTGTGTTCGCGCGGGCCTCTGTGGCTGGCCCCCCTGTCCGCAGGGGACAAAGCGGCCGCCTACCGGGCGCTCAGACAGACGCTGCCCTTGCGCGGTCTGCGCGTGATGCTTTGCTCACCCGAAGACACCGAGCCGGCGCAGGGGGGGCTGGGCCGCTGGAAGCGGGTGATGACCGGATACACCACCGTCCTGCTTGATCTGAGCCTGCCCGAACAGCAACGGCGTGCCCGCCTGGAGGGCAAGTGGCGCAACCGTCTGGTGGCCGCAGAAGGCAGCGGACTGAGTGTGCATCGCATCGGAACCAATCCAGGCCAATACCGCTGGCTGCTCGACCACGAACAGTCGCAACGGCAAACCAAGGGCCTGGCAGGCCTGCCCCTGGCCTTTTACGAACCCTACATCCAGTCACGCCGCCAGCCCGCCGAGTGCGTTCTCAGCCTGCGTGCCGACCTCGGACGCGAGCGCGTAGCGGCCATGATGTTCCTGATCCACGGCACCGCAGCAAGCTACCAAGTGGGTTGGTCCAACGATCAAGGGCGCGACCTCAACGCCCACAACCTGCTGCTATGGCAGGCCAGCAAGGAACTGGCCGCACGAGGCGTGCGCACGCTCGACCTCGGCGGCGTTAACACCGGCCGAAGCGCCGGCCTGGCCCGATTCAAGCTTGGAACCGGCGGTCAGGTGCACTCATTGACCGGCACTTATCTGGTGTGATTCGCCGCGGCCAGGGTTGTCTGGAAGCGGCAGGCCGACGCCAAAGCATGAAAAAGGGTTTCCTGAAGAATGAATAAATTCAAACAGCCCTAAAGATAAGTTAATTCCCGTCCGGAGCAAGCGCCCTTCACCTAGTCTCGGCCCCGCAGTTTTTTCGAACTGTGTTATCCATCCCAACTAGGAGAAGCAATGAGATTCAAAAATCTGGCTATCGCCAGTGCCGTTGCAGCCTTGGCACCACAAGTGCTTTTGGCTCAAACCACCACTCAGTTCTACGGACGAGCCAATCTATCGGTCGAAAGCCAAAAAGACGGCAAGGTATCGACCAGCAAGATGGTCGACAACTCTTCGCGTCTGGGCTTCAAGGCCGAGCGCGCGATCGGTTCAGGCCTGACGGCTGGAGTCGTCCTTGAGGCCGGCACCAACCTGACAACCGGCTCGACCGCAGATGACTTGTTTGCGCGTGAGGCGAGTGCGCGCCTGTCGGGCAGCTTTGACGAACTGCGCTTGGGCCGTCTGGCCGCCAATACCGCGTACTTTGCGACTGCCGATTACATCAGCAACCACAACCACGACACCGGTACTTCATCGGATGCTCTCTATGACTTTCTGGCATCGATGAAAAACGCTGTCGGCTACACCGCTCCCAAGGTAGGCGGCTTGAGCCTTCAAGCTCAGGTCGGCATGAAAAATGGCTCCGGTACCGGTGATAACGCGACCAATCTGAAGGTCAGCCCGGTGGCCCTGTCGGCCAACTACGACATGGGCCCCCTGGGCCTGGGCTTTGGCCACGAGCGTGGGGCCAACGAGAGCGGCAAGGCGATCAGCGCCAACACCGTTCGCCTGTCCTACAGCAGCGGGCCCTTCGTCTACGGTGCTTATGTGCAAAAGTCGTCTGGCCCCGCCAACGACCGCTCCGCCTGGAGGCTGAGCGCCATGTACACCCTGGGTCAAAACGAGTTCCACCTGAACCACGGTGCCGCCGGTGACCGCGCCAACGCGGCCAATACGGGAGCAACCCAGACCACCGTGGCCTACAACTTCAACCTGGACAAAGCCACCAAGTTGTACGCCTTCGTGACCCAGGTTTCCAACGAAAAGTCGGCCAAGTACAACGTGACAACCGCCGGCACGGACTTCCGCTCAATTGGCGCCGGCTTCCGGTTCAACTTTTGATGGGGTGTAAGCCACAGTCTCCGCGCTCCTTGAGGCGCTGAGTCATCAAGCCGGAGAAGTCACCCGACTCCTCCGGCTCTTAACTGAAGGCCGATTCGCGCATTTAATTGGGGGCAGATTCCAATTACTTCGGCTCGCTGGACCTGCGGCCTCAGTCGATCGTGGCACCGGAGTCCTTGACCGCTTTGGCCCAGCGCGGCAGGTCCGACCGAATCAGCGCCCAGAATTGGTCCGGGTTGAGCTTATAGGCTTCAGCGCCCACATTGGCCAGTTTTTCGCGCACATCGGGCGCATCGATGGCCCGGTGAATGAGGCCCTGTAACTGCGTCACCACAGCCGCAGGCGTTCCGGCGGGGGCGAAGACACCGTACCAAGGCGTAACCGCAAGGCCCCTGACGGTTTCGCTGATTGGCGCGGCATCGGGCAAGGCAGCCAGCCGTTTTTCATTGACCACGCCGAGGACCTTGATCCGCCCGCTCTTGATGAAGCCGATCGACGAGGGCAAGCTTTGCACCGAGACCTGTACCTGACCGCTGGCCAGGTCGGTCACCGCGGCCGCGGCTCCTTTGTAGGGCACATGGACCAAATCGATGCCCGCCGCCTTGTTGAGCATCTCGCCGACCAGATGGTTGACGGTGCCGTTACCGGCCGATCCGATCATGATCTTGCCCGGCTGCGACTTGGCGATGGCAATCAGTTCGGCGGTATTCTTGGCCGGGAAGTTGTTATTGGCCACCAGCACATAGCCGGCGGTAGCGACCGGCGAGACGGCCTCAAAGTCCTTCAGAGGATCAAAGCCGGTGCTCTTGTAGAGCGAGGGGTTGATGACATAGGAACTGTCGGCCGTGAGCATCAGGGTGTATCCATCAGGCCGGGCCTTGGCCACAAAGGCCGTGCCGATATTGCCGCCGGCTCCCGGCCGGTTCTCCACGACAAAGGATTGACCGCTGAGCTCGGTCAGCTTTTGAGCCACGATGCGGCCTATGGCATCGTTGGCACCGCCGGCCGCTTGCGGCACGATCACCGTGACCGGCTTGCTAGGGTATTTGTCCTGGGCCCCAGCGGCGGCAGCGGTCAGTCCGACGCAGACCATCAGGACTTGAGCCAGTTTCGGCATGAACATGGTGTGTCTCCTTAAAGGGCGGCCGGTCCAAGCCCAGATGGCCGATGGAGCCTTTGCGACTTGAACGCCTTGTTTTTAATCCCCAAGCATAAGCCAGAAGCGAAAAATCGGTTGCCGCCTCTGCAACAATCGGGCCTTTCATCGAAACGACTCGACGCCATGTCTGACCCCGTCCGCCCCGCTCTACCCGACCACCTGTCGATCCACGAACGCAGCCCCTACTATGCGGCCCAAGTGCTCGAACACAGCATCGGTGTGCGTTTCAATGGCAAAGAGCGCAACGATGTGGAGGAGTACTGCATCAGCGAGGGCTGGATCCGTGTGCCGGCCGGCAAGACCGTGGACCGGCGCGGCCAGGCGCTGCTGATCAAGCTCAAAGGGCAGGTTGAGGCGTTCTACAAGCCCTGAGCCCGGGGTGGGCTCGACGGCGCCGAGGGCGATCAGCCGACCCAGCGACGGGCGTTATGCCACAGGTTCATCCAGGGACTCAAGGCTGAGGGGTCGCCAGGGGTCCAGCTCATCTGGATGTTGCGAAACACCCGCTCGGGGTGCGGCATCATGGCGGTAAAGCGTCCGTCGGCGGTGGTGACCGCAGTCAGGCCACCGGGGCTGCCGTTGGGATTGGCGGGATAGGCCTGCGTGGGCTGTCCGGCGCTATCGACAAAGCGCATCGCGGCAATCACCCGGCCCGCATCGCCGCGCCGCGCGAAGTTGGCATAGCCCTCCCCGTGGGCCACGGCAATGGGAAGACGCGCGCCTGCCATGCCTTGCAGGAAAAGGCTGGGGCTCTCCAGAATCTCCACTTGTGACAGGCGCGCCTCAAAGCGTTCACTGCGATTGCTGGTAAAGCGCGGCCAGGCTTGTGCGCCGGGGATGATGTCAGCCAGCTCGGCAAACATCTGGCAGCCGTTGCACACCCCCAGCCCGAAGGTGTCGCCCCGTGCAAAGAAAGACTGAAACTGCTCGGACAGACGCTCATTGAAGACGATGCTGCGCGCCCAGCCTATCCCGGCCCCCAGGGTGTCTCCATAGCTGAAGCCGCCGCAGGCGACCACGCCGGCACATTCGCTCAGGGCCACACGCCCCGCCTGCAAGTCGCTCATGTGGACATCGACGGACTCAAAGCCGGCCAGGTCGAAGGCGTAGGCCATCTCGACATGGGAGTTGACCCCTTGCTCGCGCAAGATCGCCACCCTCGGCCGTCCCACACGCGATGCGCGGGTTAGCTGGGGTTGCACCGGGGCCGTTAGCGACTGCGGCCAGTGCAGGTGCAGGCCAGACTCACCGGAGCGCCCCGCAGCCTCGTGCTCTGCATCGGCGCAAGCCGGGTTGTCACGCTGCTGGCAAATTTTCCAGCTCACGCTGTCCCAGACCTGCTGCAAATCGCGCAAACTTGCGCTGAACACGCAGCGCGTATCGCGCCAGACTTCGAGCTTGCCCTTGCCCACCTCCATCGGCGCCTGTTCGGGCCGGGTCTTGCCAATGAAATGGCTGTGCTGCGACAGCCCATGCTCACGCAGCACCTGCATGACCTGATTGCGCTGGCTGCTTCGCACCTGAATCACCACGCCGAGCTCTTCGGAGAACAGGGCCCTGAGAGTGGCCTCCTCGCGGCGGGCGGCAACCTGCGTTGTCCAGTTCTTGCTGTCGCCCGTGTCCATGCGGCTGTCGCTGATGCCATCGCCCTCAACCAGCAGCATGTCGACATTGATCGATACACCCACCTGGCCAGCAAAAGCCATCTCGGCCACGCACGCGAGCAATCCGCCGTCACTGCGGTCGTGATAGGCCAGCAGGTGCGGCCGCAGGGCACTGATGGCCTGCACCAGCGCAATCAGACGCTGCGGCGCGTCCAGATCGGCCGGCTCCCCGCCGTCGAGTTCGAGCGCCTGCGCAAGGATGCTGGCGCCCATGCGGTTGCGGCCGTGCCCGAGATCAATGAGGATCAGGGTGGTGTCCTGCTCCTGCGCATCGAGTTGCGGCGTCAGCGTGCCGCGCACATCGTCCAGGCTGGCGAAGGCGCTGACAATCAGGGACACCGGGGCGCTGACTTGTTTTCGCTCGGCGCCCTCGGTCCAGACGCTGCGCATGGACAGAGAATCCTTGCCAACCGGGATGGAAATGCCCAAGGCGGGGCACAGCTCCATGCCCACCGCGCGCACCGTGTCGTAGAGCGCCGCGTCCTGGCCCGGCTCGGCGCAGGCGGCCATCCAATTGGCCGACAGCTTGACGCGACTCAACTCGATCGGGGCTGCCAGCAAATTGGTGATGGCCTCGGCCACCGCCATCCGGCCTGATGCAGCGGCATCGAGCACCGCCAGGGGCGTACGCTCGCCCATGGCCATGGCCTCACCTGCAAAACCCTGGAAATCGGCCAGGGTCACCGCGCAATCGGCCACCGGAATCTGCCACGGTCCGACCATCTGGTCGCGGTGGGTCAAACCCCCAACGGTGCGGTCACCGATGGTAATCAAAAATCGTTTGGAAGCCACGGTCGGATGCGAAAGCACCCGGATCACCGCATCCTCCAAGGCCAGCCCCGTCAGGTCCAGCGCACCGGTCGATCGGCGCTCGCGCTGCACATGCCGATGCATTCGAGGGGGCTTGCCCAGCAACACATTCATGGGCATGTCCACCGCCGGCGGACCGGCTGCATCGAGCAGACGCAACTGCGGCTCATCGGTGGACTCGCCCACCACCGCATACGGACAGCGCTCGCGCTCGCAAAAGGCGGCGAAAGTCGGCAGCGCCCCGGGGGCGATCGCCAGCACATAGCGCTCCTGGCTCTCGTTACTCCAGATCTCGCGCGGCGACAAGCCGCTTTCCTCCAGGGGGACAGCGCGCAAATCAAAACGCGCCCCTTGACCCGCATCGTTGACCAGCTCGGGAAAGGCGTTGGACAGCCCGCCCGCCCCGACATCGTGAATGGCCAGGATGGGGTTGTGCTCGCCCAGTTCGGCGCAACGGTTGATGACTTCCTGCGCGCGCCGTTGGATTTCGGGGTTGCCCCGCTGCACCGAGTCAAAGTCGAGCTCGGCGGCATTGACGCCCGATGCCATGGAGCTGGCCGCGCTGCCGCCCAAACCAATGCGCATGCCCGGCCCACCGAGTTGCACCAGCTGTGTGCCCGCCGGAAAGCGGATCTTGCGCACCAGACGGGCATCGATCGTCCCCAGCCCGCCGGCGATCATGATCGGCTTGTGGTAACCCCAGCGCCGCCCCTGTACCGTCTGCTCGTACTCGCGGAAATACCCCGCCAGATTGGGACGCCCGAATTCATTGTTGAAGGCTGAACCCCCCAGGGGCCCCTCGATCATGATCTGCAGAGCACCGGCGATATGGTCGGGCTTGCCGTAGCGGGTATCGAACAGGCGGGAGACGGTAAAGCCGGTCAGACCGGCCTTCGGTCGCGATCCGCGACCGGTGGCCCCCTCATCGCGAATTTCACCGCCCGCGCCGGTGGAGGCTCCAGGGAAGGGCGAAATGGCGGTGGGATGGTTATGGGTCTCGACCTTCATCAACACATGCGCCAGGCTGTCGTCGTGGGCGCGATAGACCTGCCGGCCCTCAAGCTGGACCGGGTGAAACACCTGTTGTCGCCGGCCCTCCATGATCGAGGCGTTGTCCGCATAGGCCACCACCGTGTGCTGGGGGTGGAGCTTCTCGGTGTTGCGGATCATGGCAAACAGGCTCAGGGCCTGGTCCTGGCCATCGATGGTGAACTGGGCGTTGAAAATCTTGTGGCGACAATGCTCGCTATTGGCCTGCGCAAACATCATCAATTCCACATCGGTGGGGTTGCGGCCCAGTGCGGTGAAGGCCTCCACCAGGTAATCGATCTCGTCGGCGGCCAGCGCCAAGCCCTGTTCGCGGTCGGCCCGCTCCAGGGCTACGCGCCCGCCCGCCAGCACATCGACCATGGCCATCGGCGCGCCGGGCAACTCCCCGAACAGCTGGGCGAGCGCCTCCCGGTCGTCCAGAACGCTTTCGGTCATCCGGTCGTGCAGCACAGCCCGAAGGGCCGCTTGCTGCTCCAAATCGAGACCCGGGCGCGCGAGCAAACCTTTGCGCACAAGGACACGGTACTCGACAAAGCGCTCGATGCGGCGTACCGGCAGGCCACAGTTGTGGGCGATATCGGTGGCCTTGGAGGCCCAGGGCGAAACGGTGCCCGTTCGCGGCGTGACGATAAAAAAGGCCGCCACCGCCTTGTCCGGCGGCAATGGGCCGCAAGGCTCGCCGTAACTGAGCAGGCGGGCCAATTGGGACGACTGCGCAGCCGAGATCGGCTGGGCGCTTGCCACACCATGTACATACCGGGCGTGCAGTCCCACAATCCGCTCGTCGAGCGCTTGCAGGCGGGGTAACAACTGGGCAATCCGGAAATCGCTGAGAGCGCTGATGCCGGGGGCATCGCCCTCGAAAAAGGACAAATGAAAAGTCACGGGGGCTGCGGGCGGATGGCCCGGGCTGCGGAGCTGTGGTCCGGGAGTTGGATGCCTCTCGGGTCGGTCGGTGGGCAAATTGTAGCCAGCGCACGGGTCTGCTTGCCAGCGCGCCGCGCGAAATAACCGACTGCCACCCGCGTGCAGCCGGTGCAGCGATAATTAGGCGATGAGCATCACCATCAAGGACAAAAAAGGTATCGAGGGCATGCGTCAGGCCGGACGCTTGGCCTCAGAAGTGCTGGATTACCTGACGCCCTTCATCAAGCCGGGCATCACCACCAACGAAATCGATCGTCTGGCGCACCTCTACATGACGCAGGTGCAGCACACCACCCCGGCCCCCTTGGGCTATCAGCCTGCGGGCTACGCGCCGTATCCGAAGTCGCTGTGCACATCGGTCAATCATGTGGTTTGCCACGGCATCCCCAACGACAAGCCGCTCAAAAAGGGGGACATCGTCAATGTCGATGTCACCGTCATCAAGGACGGCTGGCATGGGGACACCTCGCGCATGTTTTTGGTGGGCGACTGCTCTATCGCAGCCCGGCGCTTGTGCCAGATCACTTACGAGGCCATGTGGCATGGCATTGCCAAGGTACGGCCCGGCGCCCGTCTGGGCGATATCGGCCATGCAATCCAGGTGTTTGCCGAGCGTCAGGGCTACAGCATCGTGCGCGAGTTCTGTGGGCACGGCATCGGTCAAAAATTTCATGAGGAGCCACAGGTTCTTCACTACGGCCGGCCCGGCACCCTCGAGGAGCTGCAGGCCGGGATGGTGTTCACCATCGAGCCCATGATCAACCTGGGCAAGCGCGATATCAAGGACGGCCCGGAAAAGGATGGCTGGACCATCGTCACCCGCGATCATTCGCTCTCGGCCCAGTGGGAGCATACCGTCTTGGTCACGCCCAGTGGCTACGAGGTGCTGACGGTATCGGCCGGCAGCCCGGCTCTGCCCGACTTCGTGGATCCAAGCGCCCTGGTGGGCGCCTGAGCGGTAGCAAGCTGGGCCGTCTGCCATGCAGGAAGCGCTGGCCAGTACGGAACAGGCGGCTCAGTGGCGCCAGGCGCACCGAAGCGGCAAGGAGGCCCTGCTGGCGCGACAAGGCGGTTCCACGCGAGGCGTGCGCGCCCTGCTGCAAAAACTGGCCCGCCACACGGACGCCACCTTGCGCAAAGTGTGGGAGCACAGCGATTTTCCTGACGGCTTCAGCCTGTTGGCTGTAGGCGGCTATGGTCGCGGCGAGCTGTTCCCCCATTCCGATGTCGATGTGCTGCTCTTGTTGCCCGAAGCGTGCGACCTGGGGCTTGCCCGCAACGATGGCAGCACCTTGCAGCAGCGCATCGAGGGCTTTATCGGACTGTGCTGGGACTGCGGCCTGGAAATAGGCTCGAGCGTACGCACACCGCAGGAATGCGAAGACGAGGCTCTGCGCGATATCACCATACAGACCTCGCTACTGGAGGCTCGCCATGTGGCCGGCTCGGCCTCGGCCAGCCGTCAGCTGCTTGAACGACTGCGGCGGCGCATGGATGCCCAGGCCTTCTTTCAAGCCAAGACGCTGGAGATGCGCCAGCGCCATACTAAATACGAGGACACACCGTATTCCCTCGAGCCCAATTGCAAGGAGTCCCCGGGCGGGCTGCGCGACCTGCAGATCATCCTGTGGATGGCACGCGCGGCGGGCCTGGGACACAACTGGCAGGAGCTGGCAGAACAAGGCTTGCTGACCTCCTTTGAAGTGCGGCGGATTCAGGCCAACGAGGCCTTGCTCAGTCTGATCCGGCTGCGTCTGCATCTGCTGGCTGGCCGTCGGGAAGATCGCCTGGTCTTTGACCTGCAGACCGCCGTGGCCCAGTCCTTCGGCTACGCCCCCATCCTCGATGCCGCCGGACAGCCGGGGCGGGGCGCGATGCGCATCAGTGAGATGCTGATGCGCCGGTATTACTGGGCGGCCAAGGCCGTGACGCAACTCAACCAGATACTGTTGCTGGGGATCGAGGAGCGGCTTTTTCCTAGCCAGTTGCCCCTGCGACCGATCAACTCCGATTTTCTAGACAAGGGCGGCCAGCTCGAGGTTCGCAGTGACGACCTTTACCTGAAAAACCCACGCGCTATTTTGCAGACCTTCCTGGTCTACGAAACCGAGCCGGGCATCAAGGGGCTGTCGGCGCGCACTCTGCGCGCGCTCTACAACGCGCGCGGCATCATGGATGCGCGCTTTCGGCGTGACCCGGTCAACCGCGAGACCTTCCGCCGCATCTTGCAGCAACCCCAGGGCATCACCCGTGCCATGCGCCTGATGAACCAAACCTCGGTGCTTGGCCGCTACCTCTGGGTGTTCCGCCGGATTGTGGGGCAGATGCAGCACGATCTCTTCCATGTTTACACCGTCGACCAGCACATTCTGATGGTGCTGCGCAATGTACGGCGATTTTTTATGGCCGAGCATTCACACGAATACCCGGCCTGCTCGCAACTGGCCGCCGGCTGGGACAAGCCCTGGATCCTCTATATTGCCGCGCTGTTCCATGACATCGCCAAGGGACGCGGTGGCGATCACTCTGAACTGGGCTGCCGCGAGGTTCGACTTTTTTGTCGCCAGCACGGCATCGAGGCCGAAGACACCCGACTCATCGAATTTCTGGTCGCTGAACATCTGAGCATGAGCCGGATTGCACAGAAGGAAGATCTCAGCGACCCCGAGGTGATCCGCGGTTTTGCCAAGCGGGTGGGCAATGAGCGCTACCTGACTGCCCTGTACCTGCTGACCGTGGCTGATATACGCGGCACGAGCCCCAAGGTCTGGAACGGCTGGAAGGGCAAACTGCTGGCCGACCTGTATCGCTACACCCTCAGAGTGCTCGGCGGACGGGCGCCCGATGCAGATGCGGAGGTTGAGGCGCGCAAGCGAGAGGCCATCTCGCTGCTGGCGCTGCACTCGCAGCGCCACGATGCGCACAAGGCGCTCTGGGACTGTCTGGATGTGAGCTATTTCATGCGCCACGACGCGGCGGATCTGGCCTGGCACGCCCGGCAGCTCTCGCGTCATGTCGGCCAGCGGCAGCCCATTGTCCGCGCGCGCAGCTCTGCCAGCGGCGAGGGCTTGCAGGTGCTGGTCTACACCCCCGATCAAAGCGATCTGTTTGCCCGTATCTGCGGCTATTTCGACCAGGCCAGCTTTTCCATTCTGGATGCCCGCATACACACAACCACCGACGGGTTTGCGCTGGACACCTTCCAGGTCATCAGCTCTCAGCTTGACGAGCATCCGCGCGAGCTGACTGCCCTTATCGAATCGGAGCTGGCGCGTACCCTTGAGCAGGCAGGGCCGCTGCCGCCCCCAAGCAAGGGGCGTGTCTCGCGACGGGTGCGCAGCTTTCCAATCACGCCGCGTATCGATCTACAGCCCGATGAAAAAGCCCAGCGCTGGCTGCTCAGTGTCTCCGCCTCGGATCGGGTCGGGCTGCTTTATGGTATCGCGCGTGTTCTGGCGCGCAATCAGATCAGTGTGCAACTGGCCAAGGTCACCACGCTCGGAGAACGGGTGGAAGACACCTTTCTGGTTGCCGGCGCCGCCCTGCAGCAAAACAAGGCCCAGATTGCCGTGGAGACCGAACTGCTGCACGAGCTCCGGGGCTGATCCCGACCTGCCACAAACAGCCCCGGTGCAACGCGCGGGCGAACGAGGGCTCGTCCCTTCACAGGAGCATCAGTCGTCGTCAGCGCCAAGGAGCTGCGGAAACAGCACCTCGGTAAATCCGAAGGCGCTCAGGTCACGCATGCGGGTGGGATACAGGCGACCTATCAGGTGATCGCACTCATGTTGAACCACCCGGGCGTGAAAGCCCTCAACCACCCGGTCAATGGCGCGGCCCTCGGCGTCGAAGCCCTGATAGCCGATGGTCTGCCATCGCGGCACACGACCCCGCAAACCGGGCACCGAAAGGCAGCCCTCCCAACCCTCCTCCTGCTCGCTGCCCACGACGGTGATGCGAGGGTTGATGAGCACGGTGCGCGGCACCAGCGGAGCCTCGGGGTAACGCGGATTGGGCAGATCGCTGCCGAAGATCACCACTTGCAGGTTCACACCGATCTGTGGCGCAGCCAGTCCCGCGCCTCGGGCTGCGGCCATGGTCCCGAGCATGTCGGCGATCAGGCCATACAGCTCAGGCGTGCCAAAGGACTGCACGGGCTCGGCCGTACGCAGCAAACGGGAGTCCCCCATTTTCAGGATTTCACGCACGGCCATTGATCATCTCCATTAAACGGGCTTCATCAATCACGGGTATGCCCAACTCAAGCGCCCTGCTCAGTTTGCTGCCAGCTTCAGCGCCAGCGAGCAGGTAATCGGTCTTGCGACTGACCGATCCCGCTACCTTGCCCCCCGCCGCTTCAATGCAGCTTTTGGCCTGCTCGCGATCCAGGCTGGGCAAGGTGCCGGTGATGACCAGGGTCTTGCCGCTCAAAGGCAGACCGAGCGTAGCCGCCGGCTGACCTTCAGGCCAATGAACGCCCAAGGCCCGCAGTTGCTCGACCACCTCCCGATTGTGCGGCTGCGCAAAAAAAGTATGGATGCTGCGTGCCACCACCGGCCCCACATCGGCCACCTCCAGCAGTTGCTCGCTACTGGCCTGCATCAGATCATCCAGGCGGCCAAAATGGCGGGCCAGTTCCTTGGCTGTGGCCTCGCCTACATGGCGGATGCCCAGCCCGTAGATAAAGCGCGCGAGTGTGGTCTGCTTGGATTTCTCCAGGGCGGCCAGCAAATTACACGCCGATTTTTCGCCCATGCGGTCCAGACCGGCCAACGCGCTCAGGCCAAGCCGGTACAGGTCAGGCAGGTGTCGGATCAATCCAGCATCAACCAGTTGATCGACCAGCTTGTCGCCCAGCCCCTCGATCTCCACCGCCCGGCGCTGGGCGTAGTGCAACAGGGCCTGCTTGCGCTGGGCCGGACAGAACAGGCCCCCGGTGCAGCGGTGATCGGCCTCGCCCTCCTCCCGCTCGGCCAGACTGCCGCAGACCGGACAATGGATGGGCATGGAAAACACCGCGCTGGCGCTCTTGCGTCGATCGATCAGGACGCTCACCACCTCGGGGATCACATCACCGGCCCGACGCACCACAACCGTATCGCCCACCCGTACATCCTTGCGCCGCGCCTCGTCCTCGTTGTGCAGCGTGGCATTGGTGACGGTCACGCCACCGACAAAAACTGGCGCTAGCTTGGCCACCGGAGTTAGTTTGCCGGTTCTGCCGACCTGAACATCAATGCCCAGCACCTCGGTCAGCTGTTCCTGCGCCGGATACTTGTGGGCCACCGCCCAACGCGGCTCCCGGGTCACAAAGCCCAATTGCTGCTGCAGATCGAGGCGGTTGACCTTATAAACCACGCCATCGATATCGAAAGGCAGCGCATCGCGCTGCGTGCCGATCTGTCGATAGAAGGCCAGAAGCTCTTGGGCGCCAAGCGCCAAGCGGGTCTGCTCAGCCACCGGCAAGCCCCAGGAACGCAATAGCTCTAGCCATTGCAGATGCGTTTGCGGCAGGTGGGCCTGCGCCGATGCCTGTACCGCACCGATGCCATAGGCAAAAAAACTCAACGGTCGCTGCGCCGCGATTGCCGGATCTAGCTGCCGCACCGCCCCGGCTGCCGCGTTGCGAGGGTTGACGAAGGTTTTCTCGCCACGCGCGCCCTGCGCGATTTTCAGACGCTGCCGCTCATTGAGCGCCTCGAAATCGTCCCGCCGGATATAAACCTCGCCACGCACCTCCAACACCGGCCAGGAGCATGCCCCTTCGATGCGCAGAGGAATCTGACCGATGGTGCGAATGTTTTGCGTGACATCTTCGCCAAGCTCACCGTCGCCGCGTGTGGCAGCCTGCACCAGGGTGCCGGCTTCGTAACGCAAGTTGATGGCCAGACCATCGAACTTGAGCTCGGCAACATACTCGACCGGCGCCTCCCCCCAGCCCAGCTCCCGCCGCACCCGGGCATCAAAAGCCAGCGCACCCTCAGCGGTGGTATCGGTCTCGGTGCGAATGCTGAGCATAGGCACCGCATGACGCACGCTGGCAAACTCGCTCAGGGGCGGGCCACCCACCCGTTGCGTGGGAGAGTCTGGCACCCGCAGCGACGCAAAGCGCTGCTCGAGGGCCTGCAACTCGGCGAACATCTGGTCATAGGTGGCGTCCGGAATCTCCGGCGCATCGAGAACATAGTAGCGATGCGCGTGATGATGCAATTGCTGGCGCAGCGCATGCGCCCGCTCGGAGGCCTGGGCCAGATCGGAAGGCGAGGAATTCATCGCAAGAACTCGTCAGGAGCGGGGTTGACGACCGCAGGCTCGCGCTGCGCCCGACCGGCTCAGGAAAAAAGCCGCCGGCACAGGGCCGAACCGGCCGGCAGGTCGCGCAGTTCAAGCGCGTCATAAAGATTTTGCAGGTCGGCGTTGATGGACTCCATGACCTGCACGTCGATACGGTTACCGTGGTCATCAATGATCACGCCGTCCATACTTTTGGCCAGGCTCAATGCCACTTCGCACAGGCGCTCAAAGGGTCGATCCCCCCGTGCAACCTGCGGGACATCGAGCCAGAGCGTAATCTCGCGCAGCGCAGCTCGCTCGGGCGCATCGGCCAAAGCGGCCTGCGAATCAAAGGACAAACCGAGCAGGGGCGGCTGTCCATCGACCAGCGCCGGCAGGACCAGCCGTCCCGGAATGACCCCTGGGACAAAGCCCAGACGCGCCGCATGCTGCTGCACATAGCCCGGGCTCCAGGCAGCCTCGCGCGCCCGCAGGGTAAAACTCAGCTGCGCATCGTGCTGACCCGCGAACTGATCCAGCTCGCGGGCCCGGGCCACTTCCTCGAGCATGTCCGGAAACTGCGGCTCACCGCCGACCGCATCGGCAAAATGCCCCGTCTTGGTGACAAATTCCGAGAACTCGATCTGATTCATGGGACCGATGCGATTGGCCATCTGTATCCCTGCTTGGAAGGCGCTGTAGCGCTGCCCGGCGACCAGCGCTTCCCACGAGCCGGTCTCGGCGCTCAGGCCTTCGACCGTGAAAGGCTTGGTGCCCACGCGGCGGGTGGCGGGCAAGCCTGCCAACGCCGCTTCGCCCGAGACCACTCCCTCAATGGCAATCGGCGCGATGACATCAATCAAGGGGTCGAGCTTGGCTTCCCGTCGAGGCATGGGCAGGCTGCCAAACTCCTCTTGGGTCGATACATCGGCCCGCATGACGGGCTCGGTACGGTCAAACAAGGGATCGCCGGTCAACTCTGGCCGCTGACCGCCCTGCGACCCCGGATCAAGCGTCTCATCCGCCTGTTTGGGCAAGCTCTTGCGGGAGGTCCAGGCGCCATGCGCCACCACGGCGGCCAATACAAGCGCCCCCAGAACCGCCAACGCAATATGCAGGGTGTTCATGAGCTCACCGGCTCGGCCAACTGGGCGGCCGACTCCATATCGACGGCAACGATGCGCGAGACCCCCTGCTCCTGCATGGTCACGCCAATCAACTGCTGGGCCATTTCCATCGCGATCTTGTTGTGCGAGATAAAGAGGAATTGGGTGTCGCTGGACATGCTGGTCACCAGACGACTGTAGCGCTCGGTGTTGGAATCGTCCAGTGGAGCATCGACCTCGTCGAGTAGACAAAACGGGGCCGGATTGAGCTGAAAAATCGCAAAAACCAGGGCGATAGCCGTCAAGGCTTTCTCACCGCCGGAGAGCAGGTGAATCGTCTGGTTTTTCTTGCCGGGCGGCTGTGCCATGACCTGCACACCGGCATCGAGGATCTCGTCGCCGGTCATGATCAAGCGCGCGGTGCCTCCCCCAAAGAGCTGGGGGAACATCTTGCCAAAATGCAGGTTGACGGTCTCGAAGGTCGACGACAGCAGCTCCCGCGTCTCCATGTCGATTTTTCGAATCGCATCCTCAAGGGTATTCATGGCCTCGGTCAGATCCTGCGATTGCGCGTCCAGGAACCCCTTGCGCTCCCGCGCCGCATCGAGCTCTTCCAGCGCCGCCAGATTAACGGCTCCCAAGCCCTGGATCTCGCGTTGCAGCCGGTCGATCTCGGCCTGCAAACCCCCGAGTTTGACACCGGAGTGCTCGATCGAGGCCTCGAGAGCCTGCAAATCGGCTTGCGCATCGAGCAACAACTGCTCGTATTGCTCGAAGCCCAGGCGGGCAGCTTGCTGCCTGAGTTGCAGGTCGGTGATCCTCTGACGCATCGGGTCAAGCTCGCGCTCGATCTGCAAACGCCGTTCGTCGCAGGCTCTGAGCTTGGTGGTCAGGTCGTCGTAGTGGCTGCGCCGCACCCCCAGATCGGCCTCGCGCTCGAGACGAACCGCCAGGGCCGCCTGCAAGCCCGATTGCGCAGCGGCATCAGAAAGGCGTGCCAATTCCTCGTTGGCGCGTTCTTGTTCCTGCGCGATCTGGACCAGTTGTCCATCGGCCGTCTGCAACCCACGCCGCAATTCCTCGGCGCGCAACTGCAAGGTCCGCAGACCGAACTGCGCTTCTTGCGCCTGACGCTCCAGTGCGCGTTGCTGCTCTCGCCCCCGATCGAGTCCGTCTTGGGCCAGCAGGGTGCGTTCGTCGAGCTGCGCTTGACGCTCCTGGCTGCCTGCCAATTGCATGTCAAGCTCTTCAAAGCGCGCCTGATCGGCCAGCCTTCGCTCCTGCAACTGCTCGAGTTGTTGGTCGATCTCCAGCAGATCGGCATCGAATTGCTCGCTGCGCTGCCGAGTCTGCTCAGCCAGCTGCTGCAAGCGCAGTACCTCCACTTCCAGGGTGTGCAACTGACTCTGGCCTGCGGCTGCGTCACGCTGCAAGGACTGCAATCGCTGCGAAGCAGCGGCATAGTCTGCCTCAGCCCGTACCAGCGCAGAACGCGATTGCTCGACGATCAGGGCCTGGGCCCGCTGCTGCTTGTCCAGATTGTCGATTTCCTGGGCCCGCGCCAGCAGACCCGACTGCTCGGAATCGGCGGCATAAAAAGTCACCGCATGCCGCCCCACCGCATGGCCAGCGGCCACATACAGCACCTGACCGGGCTGCAACTGCCCACGCAGGCTGAGGGCCTGCTCCAGGCTGTCCGCAGCAAACGCCCCCTGCAGCCAATCGGCCAGAAGCCAGGACAGGGCTGCATCGGGTTGCCGGATCAGCTCGGCCAGAGGCCGCAGGCCCGGCGCGGCCTTGGCCTGGGGCGCTTGAGCGGGAGGGCTGAAAAAAGCCAGCTTGGCCGGCGGACCGTCGTGCCCCTGGGCACCTGCAAAACCTCGCACCATGTCCAGGCGGCTGACCTCCAGCGCGCCCAGTCGCTCACGCAAGGCCGCTTCGATGGCCGACTCCCAGCCCGGCTCGACATGCAGGCGGTTCCACAGGCCCTGCAAGCCCTCCAGCCCGTGCCGGGCCAACCAGGGGGCCAGGCGACCATCGGTCTTGACCTTCTCTTGCAGCGCCCGCAAGGCCTGCAGACGCGCCGATAAATCGCTCAGTCGCGCCGATTCCTGATTGACCGTCTGCTGTTGCTGCCGGCGTTCCTCATCAAGTTCGGGTGCGCGCTGCGAGAATTCGACGAGTTGCGCTTGCAGGGTATCCTGCGCCGCAGCCATTTCGATCACCTGCTGCCGGACCTGGCCCAAGCGGGCTTCGTCGGGGGCGTCCAACGCCCGCTTGTCATTGTCCAGTCGCTCGCGCCGGTTGAGCAAGCCGCGCCCGGCCTCCTCGGCGCTTCGCTGCTCGGCCGCCAAAACCTGTATCTGTTGCTGCACCTGCGAGACCAACTGGCGCTGGGCGGTCGAAGCCGCCTGGGCCTGCCGCAGGGCCTCCTCAAGCTCAGGCATCTGACCGCCCTGCTCTTCGAGCTGAGCCTGCACCAGCGCCGCTTGCTCCTGGGCCTGGCCACTGCCCGCCTCGAGATCGAGCAATTGCGCCGTATCGCCCTGCTTGCGGCTGGTCCATTCCTGCGCCTGCTCGGCCAATTGACTCAAGCGCTGCTGTGCACGCTGTCGGCCCTCGACCACATAACGGATTTCTGCTTCGAGCCTGGCCACCTCAGCACCGGCCTCATAAAGCCGACCCTGGGCTTGGTTGACCTGATCGCCCGCCTCGTAGTGGCTCTGCCTTAGGGTCTCAAGCTCGGCCTCGATCCGGCGCAGATCAGCCAGCCGGCCCTCCAGGGAGTTGACGGCCTGATCGTATTGCCCCTGCAGCCGCAATTGCTCATCCTGACTGTCGGCCCGCTTGATGAACCAGAGCTGCTGCTGCTTGAGCACCCCCTGAGCCTGCAGGTCCTTGTAGCGCACCGCCACTTCAGCCTGTCGCTCCAGTCGCTCGCGCTGTCCGCCGAGCTCACGCAAGATGTCCTCGACCCGGGTGAGATTTTCCCGGGTGTCCTGCAAGCGGTTGGCAGTCTCGCGCCGCCGTTCCTTGTACTTGGAAACTCCGGCAGCCTCCTCGAGGAACAGACGCAGTTCCTCGGGCTTGGACTCAATGATGCGGCTGATGGTGCCCTGACCAATGATGGCGTAGGCGCGTGGGCCCAGCCCGGTGCCAAGGAAGACATCCTGCACATCGCGACGCCGCACCGGCTGATTGTTGATGTAGTAGCTTGAGGTGCCATCACGGCTGAGCACCCGCTTGACCGCGATCTCAGCAAACTGCGCCCACTGCCCGCCGGCCCTGCGATCAGCGTTGTCGAAAATCAACTCCACGCTGGCCCGGTTTGCCGGCTTACGGCTGGTGGTGCCATTGAAAATCACATCCTGCATCGACTCGCCGCGCAATTCACTGGCGCGACTCTCACCGAGTACCCAGCGCACCGCATCGATGATATTGGATTTGCCGCACCCATTGGGCCCAACCACGCCGACGAGTTGGCCAGGCAACAAAAAATGGGTGGGCTCAGCGAAAGATTTAAAGCCAGAGAGCTTGATCGAATTGAGGCGCACGGGCGGATCGGTTGTGTGTCTTCGGCGCCCTAAGAATAGAGGCCGACATCAAGGAAAGCGGTCCGGGCAAGCCGGGTGTGGCGCGCCTCCAGACCGGGGTCAAGGGCGATTATGGCTCGAGCCGAGGGCGCCCCGACAGCGTCCCCAGCACTTCGCAGATAATGCTTTACCACTACATTTTCGGCATTCGACAAGCAAATTGAACACCATACCGTCCTCAATGCGGTTTCGCGCGCCATCATTCTTTGCGACAGCGATACCGAACAGGCCAAGGACGGCTTGTACGCGCTGGGCGACTATCTGAAGCACTATTTTTTCGCCACGGTTCGCAGGCAAACGCCCCCCAGCCCGCAGGACCTGGAGAGGGTGGGTGAAAGTTTGCGCGAGTTGGAACGCTTCATCGGTAAGAATCAGGAATGAACTGATCGGCTTTAACGGGGGCAGTGCTCGAGCAGACCCAGCAGGCCCTTGCGCAAGATGGCCGGGCGCACCGGCTTGTGCAAAACATCCACCGAGTACTCTTGGGCGCGACTTTCCAACTGCGCCCTCCGGGGCGCCATGAATAAACAGGCCGCTTCATGCATAGTTACGCTGAGCATGCAGCCTGTAAATGTCGGGGTGAACTCCAAAAATGTCGTCCTTTGGTTGCATGGGGGAACGAAATTACTCAAGGGGTAAAGCATATCGCATTATGTGCGTACTTATGTAATCGATAATGGCGGCATGAATCCTTTGCTTGAGCGACTGCAGCCTTATCCCTTTGAGCGCTTGCGACTTTTGCACGCGGACATCAAACCCAACCCGCAACACACGCCCATCAGTTTGGGGATCGGCGAACCTCGTCATGCGACGCCCGAATTGATCAAGCACGCGCTGGTCCAAGCCCTCGGCTCGCTGGCCAACTACCCTGCCACGGCGGGAGAGCCAGCCTTGCGCCAATCCATAGCGGCCTGGGTCGAACGCCGTTATCAGGTATCGGTCGATGCTCAGCAGCACATTCTGCCGGTCAACGGCTCGCGCGAGGCCCTTTTTGCGCTGGCGCAGACGGTCATCGACCTCAGCCGTCCAGCCACCGTGGTTGTCCCCAATCCCTTCTACCAAATCTACGAAGGGGCGGCCCTGCTTGCAGGCGCCCAACTGCACTATGCGCCGAGCGAACCCGCGCTCAACTTTGGCATCGACTGGTCCGCTGTGCCCGAAGCGATCTGGGCCCAGACGCAACTGCTGTATGTCTGTTCGCCGGGCAACCCCGCCGGCGCGGTGATGGGGCTGCAGGAATGGAAAACGCTTTTTGAGCTCAGCGACCGCTTCGGCTTTGTTATCGCCTCTGACGAGTGCTACAGCGAAATCTACTTCAGGGATGAAGCGCCGCTGGGCGGCCTTCAGGCGGCCTGGCAACTCGGTCGCAAGGAGTTCCCGCGCCTGGTCAGCCTGACCAGCCTGTCCAAGCGCAGCAATGTGCCGGGACTGCGGTCGGGCTTTGTAGCCGGTGATGCCCAGATCCTGCGCAAGTTTTTGCTCTACCGCACTTATCACGGCGGAGCCATGAGCCCAGTGGTGCAGGCTGCCAGCCGCGCGGCCTGGGATGACGAGGAACATGTCCGTCTGAACCGACAGCTCTATCGCGACAAGTTCGCGCAAGTCACGCCGCTTCTTCAAGAGGTCATGGAGGTGCGCTTGCCGGATGCCGGTTTCTATCTCTGGGCGGCGGTGCCGCCCACCTTCGCCGGCTCGGACACCGAGTTTTCGCGCCAATTGCTGGCTCAATACAATGTAGTGGTGCTGCCTGGCAGCTACCTGGGCCGCGAGGCGCCAGATTCGCAAGGGCGGGCCTTTAACCCGGGCGCTGGCCGGGTGCGTATGGCCTTGGTGGCCGATGTCCAGGAATGCCTGGAAGCGGCCCGGCGCATCGTGCAATTCATCAAAACCAACTCTCCTTCGACATGAACCAACCCGCACTACAAGCCCTGATCGAGGCCGCCTGGGAAGATCGCAGCAAATTCTCGCCGGCCAACGCTCCCTCAGACATCCGCGATGCGGTGGATGGCGTCATCAGCCAGCTCAACAACGGCAGCCTGCGGGTGGCCTCGCGTCAGGTGGTTGGCCAGTGGACCGTTCATCAGTGGATCAAGAAGGCCGTGCTGCTGTCTTTCCGGCTCTACGACAACGAGATCATCCGCGCCGGCGACCTGGGTTTTTTCGACAAGGTCAAAACCAAGTTCTCCCACCTGGATGCCGAGCAGATGCGCGCCGCAGGCGTCAGGGTCGTGCCGCCTGCCGTCGCACGACGCGGGAGCTTTATTGCCAAGGGGGCCATACTCATGCCCAGCTATGTCAATATTGGCGCCTGGGTCGGAGAAGGCACCATGGTGGACACCTGGGCCACCGTGGGCAGCTGCGCTCAAGTGGGTAACAATGTCCACCTGTCGGGAGGCGTGGGTCTTGGCGGCGTGCTCGAGCCCCTGCAAGCCAACCCCACCATCATCGAGGACAACTGCTTCATCGGGGCGCGATCGGAAGTGGTCGAGGGCGTCATCGTTGAGGAAAATTCAGTGATTTCGATGGGCGTCTACATCGGCCAGAGCACCCCTATTTACGACCGCGAGAACGACACCGTCCTGTATGGGCGTGTGCCGGCCGGGTCGGTAGTGGTCTCGGGCAATCTGCCCAAGGCCGGCGGCAAGTACAGCCTGTACTGCGCCGTCATCGTCAAGCGTGTCGATGCCAAAACCCGGGCCACCACCAGCCTGAACGATTTGCTGCGCGACTGAGCACCTTCATGAATCCGACTTTGGAACTCACCGAGGACCTGATCAGCCGCGCCTCCGTCACGCCGCAGGACGGGGGGTGCCTGGAGCTCCTGGCCTCCCGCTTGCAATCTCTGGGCTTTGGCTGCGAGCGTCTGGACAGTGGGCCCGCGGATTTTCGAGTGAGTAATCTGTGGGCATGGCGGGCCGGTCGCCCCGGCTCGCCCACCCTGGTTTTTGCGGGACATACCGATGTCGTGCCCACGGGACCGCTGGAGCAATGGCGTAGCGCCCCCTTCGTGCCCAGCCACCACCAGGGTAAGCTTTACGGCCGCGGCGCCGCCGACATGAAAACCTCGCTGGCCGCGATGGTGGTGGCCTGCGAGGAATTTCTGGCCGCCCGGCCCGATCCCGATTTGTCCCTTGCCTTCCTGCTCACCAGCGACGAGGAAGGTCCGTCCCGCGATGGCACGGTGATTGTGGTTCGCGAGTTGCAAGCGCGCGGGCAGCAGCTCGACTATTGCATCGTCGGCGAGCCCACCAGTGTCGAGCGCCTGGGCGACATGATCAAAAACGGGCGGCGGGGTACGCTCAGTGCCCGACTACGCGTCAGGGGCGTGCAGGGGCATATTGCCTACCCCCACCTGGCCCGCAATCCCATTCATGGATTTTCACCGGCCCTGGCTGAGCTCGCGGCCACCGAATGGGATCAGGGCAATGCCCATTTCCCACCGACCAGTTGGCAAGTCTCCAATATTCATGCCGGGACGGGAGCGACCAATGTCATTCCGGGGGAACTGCTGGTGGATTTCAATTTCCGCTTCTCGACC
>Ga0194134_10001268_pt1 | contig 34586 bp, 34 predicted proteins | sample TA2KigOff0mmetaG_FD_148602 | JGI IMG/M metagenome (GOLD analysis project Ga0194134, IMG submission 148602) | Freshwater microbial communities from Lake Tanganyika, Tanzania - TA2015056 Kigoma Offshore 0m | ecosystem: Environmental > Aquatic > Freshwater > Lake | place: Tanzania: Lake Tanganyika... | reverse complement strand
GCCGGCCTTGAGCCGGGCCTCGAACAGGTTGACGAGCTTGTCGATGTATCCCGGTTGCGGCGGATTGTCGCGGAAGGCTCGCAGGGCAAAGCGTTCGATGATGTCACGGGCGTCCGCGGACTTGCCGGACTTGCCGGCCAGTATCGACATGGAGTCGGCGGCTTGCAGCGGTCCCTTGACCTCGATCCAGTCGATCCACAGCGCCGGGTCGCGCTGGCGGGCATCCTTGATCAGCCGGGTGCGGCCCGGCAGGCTGATCCCCTCCTTCTTGAGGGGCCGTTTCTCCATCAGGATGAACTTGCGCGGGCCGCCCGGCCTCACCTTGAAAGGCAACTCGACCACCTCGGGATTCTCAAGGGTCGCGGCGACCTGTCTTGTCGCCAGCAGCGCGCGGTCGTCCTTGTCGATGGGACTGGCCTCGACAAACATCAGGTGGGACCGCTCGGCGGGCATGTCCGGCACCCGGGCGATGTTCACGCGCATCAGGTAGTCGCCGGTGGCGAGGTCGGCGGGCAGGTCGACGGCGTATTCCGAAGTCTCGTTGACGGTGTTGTCGAGGTACAGGCCCGTTTTCGAAAGCGGCCTGTCGAGGTATTGCTGGAACCACCGGTTGTTGCCTTCCCAGACAATCTTCGCGAACTCCGCGTGCGACTTGTCGATGAAGCCGAATTCCTTGAGGCGCGCCTCGTCGCCGCCGGCGTCCTTCCATTTGGCGTATTGCTCGTTGAGGAACTTGGAGCGCAGGTGGCCGCGCTCGACATCCGCGCGACGCTTCTCGGGTTCGATGCGTTGGACCTTCTCCACGGGTGACTGCTGGGGAATGGGGCCTTCCCATTCAACCCAATCGATCCACAGGGCCGGGGGCGGACCGACCTTCGTTTCCTTCACCGTGGCGGTGTACCACTCATGGTCGCGCTTCACATCCCGTTTCTCGAGGAGCACGAAGGTGCGGGGCCCATGGGCGCTGACGCTCACCGGAACCTTGATGACCTGCGGTTGGTCGGTGGTGCCGCTCACCTGGAATGTCCTGATCAGGCCGAACTCAGGCACATCGTGCAATCCATCGTCGATCCGGATGCCCACATCACCGAAGGCTTTTCCCAATTGCGGATCGACACCAAAGACGGGAAGTTCCACACGCGCGTTCTCATTGAGGAGAGCGGCCTGAACGTCACTTTGGGGCTTGCCACGGCACAACGACTCGTCATCTCCAAGGAGGACATTGACACTCGCGCGACAACGAAGAAGTCGGCCATGCCGTCGTTCGACCGCCAGTCGACCCCCTCGCAGGTGGCTGACATCACGGCGTTTCTGATCACTCAGCGAGCGAAGCCGGCTGAAGTTCAGAAGCCGGAGGCGAAGCAGCCGGAACCGGAAGTGATCAAACCGGTCGTGGACGCGAAATCGAAATTCGGCATCGACGTCAAGAAGGATCGCCTCATCCTGACCCACGCCGAGAAGCCGTTGGGCGAGTATGTCTGGGGCGACCCAAAGATTCTTCGCCCGCACTTCGCGAATCTTCACGGCTTGGGCGGCACGAAGATCACGCGTAACCATCCGCCGATCAAAGACAAGGACGCGACCGACCACGACACGATGCATCCTGGTCCGTGGCTCGGTTTTGGCGACATCAGCGGCGTCGACTTCTGGCGGAATCGCGGCAGCAACCGGCACGTCAAATTCCTGACACCACCCACGGCCTCCGAGGACCGCGTCACCTTCGCGACGGAATCCGAGCTATTGACACCCGACGCCAAACGAATGGGCAAAATGGTCAACCGCCACACGCTCACCTGGCGGTCGGCGGGTTGACTGCTCGTGTGGGAGGCAAATTTCACGGCGACGGATCGCGAACTTGTTTTCGGCGATCAGGAAGAAATGGGCTTCGGTGCCCGCGTCGCGAGCGAATGCACGGAGAAGAACGGCGGATCGCTGGTGAGCAGCAGTGGTGCGAAGACCGCCAAGGCGACCTGGGGCAAGACGGCGGCGTGGTGCGACTATTCGGGTACGAAGGACGGTCAGCGCATCGGAATCACGCTGATGCCGGGGCCGAAGAACTTTCGCGAGTCGTGGTGGCACAACCGCGACTACGGCGTGTTTGTCGCCAATCCGTTTGGTCGCGAGGCGATGAAGCAAGGAGCCAAGAGCGCGGTTTCGGTGGCGAAGGACGAGTCGCTTCGGCTCGTCTTCGGAGCCATGCTGCACGATGGAAGGAAATATGATCCAGCGGCCGAGTATCAGCACTTTCAGGAAACCGTGATATCGATCAAGGAGTGACATGAAACCAGTCGGTATCGTCGGACTCGGCCTGGTCGGTCGAGCGATGGCCGCCCGTCTCATCGCAGCCGGGCATCCCGTCTACGGCTACGACATCGCCTCGGGTGCCTGCGACGCTGCCGCGAGCATCAGTGTGCGGGTGCTCGAAGATGCCTCCGCCGTCGCACGTGCCGCCGGTGTCGTGTTCCTGAGTCTTATGACCTCCGAAGATCGCCGCATTCTTCTCTGGGGTCCGCAGCAATTCGTAGCAGCGATTGTCCCCGGCAGCGTGGTTCTCGATACGACCACGGCCGACCCCGCTGACATCGTCGAGGATGCAGCACGCCTGTCGGAACAGGGAGTGCGGTTGATCGACGTGTGCCTCTCTGGTTCTAGCGCAGTCATCGCGTCGGGGCAGGCGTTGGCGTTGGTCGGGGGCTCCGAGTCGACGGCGGACTATGTTTGGGCCGTGACCCCGTTTACGAAGAAGCAGTTTTACTTCAACGCTCCTGGGGCGGGCAAGCGTGCGAAGCTGATCGTCAATCTCGTTTTCGGATTGAATCGTCTCGTCCTGGCCGAGGCGCTGGGGTTGGCACGATCGGGCGAGTTCGACCCTGCCACGATTCTGGAAGTATTGCAGTCGGGCGAAACCTGCAGCGTGGCGATGGACACGAAAGGACCCAAAATGATCGCTGGGGTCTACGAACCCGCCGTTGCCCGCCTCGCACAGCATGCCAAGGATGTCCATCTCATCCGCGACTATGCCCATGTCGTCGGGGCGGCGACACCGCTGAGCGACCTTCACGTAGAACTCATCGATGCGCTGGTCGCCCAGGGCTTCGGTGATCTGGACAACGCAGCGATCTTCAAGGCCTACGAGGGATAAGGGGAAACGTGATGCAGAAGGTACTCGTGGTCATCGGTGGCGGTGCGGAGGTCATCGACACCATGGTCCCCTACTACCGGCTCAGCGAGGATTACCACGTCGTCCTAGCAGCGCCGAAACGTCGGACATTCTATCTCGTGCAACACGAACACGATCCGGGTTGGGACATTACGGTCGAGTCGCCAGGCTACACGCTCGCCAGCGACATCGCCTTCGCGGATGTCAATCCGGATGAGTACATCGGCCTCGTGCTGCCCGGTGGCCGCGCCCCCGAGTTTCTCCGCTACGACCAACACCTCTTGGCCATCGTGCGAGACTTTGTTATCAAGGGCAACCCCGTTGCTTCCATCTGCCACGGCATCGAAATTCTCGCGATGGCAGGGGTGATCCGGGGTCTCGAAGTCACCACGATCCCGCGCTGCCGCTGCGACGCCGAGAGTGTCGGTGCGATCTACGTCGACGCGCCGCTGGTCGTCTCGGAGAATCTGTTCTGTTGTCGGTTTAAGCGAGAGTGCGCCCCCTGGATGAAAGCCTTTGTCGCGGCACTGACTGCGCAGACCGAACGCACGACTAACCGGAAGCAGCTTCCATGAACCCATCGCCACTTTCGCCACTCGCCCGGGTCGCCGTACTCGAGGCTGCCTGTCTGGGGCTACTCTTCGACGGCATCGAACCGGGCCTCATGCCGATCGCATCGTGGTCGGTTTCAAAGAGCCTGCTGGGCGACGGTTACACGGAGGCAGCAGCGGGTGACTGGTTAGCCCGCTTCACAGCGGCGCTGATGCTCGGCGCGGCAATTGGCGGCATCGTACTGGGCAACCTCGGCGACCGGATTGGCCGCACCCGTGCGATGGGGATCAGCATTCTCTTCTATTCCGTGTTTGCCGCACTGGGGACGTGGGTGCGTACTCAGGAAGAAATGCTCATCCTGAGGTTTCTCGTGGGTCTCGGTGTCGGCGGGATGTGGCCCAACGGTATGGCTCTCGTCGCGGAGTGTTGGCCGGCAGCATCGCGACCGCTTGTTTCCGGCGTGATGAGTGCCGCCCTCAACGCCGGTATTTTGCTTCTCAGCCAACTGGCGAGGATATGGCCGATTACGCCGGACTCTTGGCGGTGGATCTTCCTGCTGGCCGGCATTCCGGCTGTTTTGGGCGTAGTCGTTCTTGCCTTCCTGCCGGAATCGCCGACATGGCTGGCAAACCGCCAAACGACGAAGCAGCCGCCACCGCCGGTACGCGAACTGTTTCAGCCAGAACTTTTGCGAATCATCCTGGTAGCGATCCTGCTCGCCTCGATCCCTCTGGTCGGTGCCTGGTCGGCCAGCAAGTGGATGATCCCCTGGGCGGACCAGGTCGCGGGATCCACGAATGCTCCATACAAGGCGGCCACCCAGGGCTGGTGGGCACTCGGAGCCACGATCGGGAGTTTTACCGGCGCCCAACTCGCGGGCTGGCTCGGCCGACGGTTGAGTTACCTGCTCATCAGCCTGGGTAGCACGCTCCTCACCCTGGCGATGTTCCAATTAACCGCACCGCTCGAAACTTCGTTCCATCCCATCGTGTTCGCTCAGGGTTTCGTGGCGACCCTCTTCTTCGGGTGGCTCGCGGTGTTCTTGCCCGAACTATTTCCCACACGTGTCCGGGCCACGGGCAGCGGACTCGCCTTTAACTCGGGCCGCTTTGTCACGGCGGCAGGCGGGGTGTTCGCCCTTCTCGGCGGCGATTATCCGCGGGTGGGGGCGATCTGCTCGATGGTCTACGGGCTTGGTGCGATCGCGATTGGCTTCGCACCGGCACGTCGGCAAGAACTGGATTCGTGAATCCGCCCTCAGTGGAATCTTGCAACGGGAGCCGCCCCGTAGTTACGCATGACTAGGCTCGAGCCCCTTGACGCGGTTCTGCCGTTCGATGACAAACTCATCCGACGACTGGCACGGACCCCGAGTATCATGCGATCTGTTCGAGATGCGCCCGCACCTTTCCGAGAACCCAGACATGTTGACCACACGCCCACTCCTCGTCGCGTTGTGTCTGTTCGTTTCCCCCGTGGCTATTCCGGCGGCGGAACTCGTTGGCGTGACGGTAACACCGCACGTGATTGCCGAGTCGATGCAGTACCGCCGACCACGCGACCCCGACCTCGCGGCCAAGGTGCAACTGTTCGTCAAGGGCCCGGCGGTGCCCGGTACGTTCGAAGGGAAAACGCCGGCGGAACTACTGAGGGCCGGGGAGTGGGCCTGGCACGACCTGGCCACGGCCCGGAAGCCGCCGGACGGGGCGCTGGCAGTGTGGACCTTCAATGGCAAGACGACGGCATGGGGTGTCGGAAAGAAATTCGGACTCGACGCCGAAGGGCTGGGCAAATTGACGGTTCCGATCGAGGCCCCCACCCGCTGGATCTCGGCGATCAACTTCCTGGCGTCGAAGGGTCAGGTGGAACCCGACACCGTTGTCATTCACCTGGCCAACGATTCCGACAAACCACTCCGTGTCACTTCCGTGCGGTGGTGGCTCCCGAACGAGCGCAAGGACTGGCAAATCCTGTGGCCGCAACCCGCGAAAGCAATCGAAGCCGTCATTCCTCCCCGGGATCGCGGCTTTGTGAAAAGCCAGGCCGACAAGCCGTTCCCCCTGACCTACACCGCGGTTGAGGTGACGACCGATCAGGGGCCGTTGTGGGAGCACCTCCGCGTCAAACGAGAGGCCTTCGACATCGGCGGGGGCTGGGTCGCGGACAACTTGAAGCACGAACCGTACCTGCAATTGCTCTCCCGGTTGCACGTCAACATGGGGCAGATCCAGGGCGTCCCCGGGTACACCGACCGACCGGAACGGTACGACCGCTACCCGATCAAGTTGTGCAACCGGCTCTGGCCGCTCGAAGACTGGGACACCGACGCCTGGCTGCCGAAGATCCATGCCGTCGAGTTCCTGGGCGAACCGCAGTACGGCGGCGGACGGCCGGTGCCGCCGCAGGGGGTGTTCGACAAGCTGCTCCCGTACCGTAGCAGCCGCCTGCCCACCAGCGTCACCCACTCGGAGGAGCGGGTGTGGCGGTATTACGCCGGGCTGTCCGACTACCCGCATTACGATGCGTATCGTGTCGTCGCTCCAGCCGCCGATGCCTGGCGACAGTACGACCGTTGGGATGGCAAACGGATTTCCTGGGGTGCGCCGCTGGAAACGATCGGAGACATGTGTCGTTCACTCCGAGAACTCAACCGGCCGATGCCCTGTGCCTACTGGTCGCAGGGGGCGCACGACGGCTGGGGCGGGGGCTTCGGGCTCGGCGGCCGGGCGAGGCGAAGCCCGACCCCCGACGAACTTCGCTCTCAGGCCATCCACGCACTTTCAACCCGGATTACCTCACTCTACTGGTTCAACCTGAGTCTGAAGTCGCTACAGAAGTTCCCCGACACCTGGGAGCCGATCACCCGCGTGGGTCGGGAAATCCGCATGTTGGAGCCGTTCTTCTTGGAAGGAGACGCGTACCGATTCGAGCGAGTAAAGAAGGAGGACAAGACCGACTGGGACTTGGGGTCCGTCGCGGCTCCTGAAGCGGCCGTGCTGTTCGCCAACGACCTCTCCTACACTCCCGACGCCAAGCAGAGCACGTTTGTCTTTGGTGATCCACGTCCCGTGACATTCCGATTTGTCATTCCACCGTGGCTTCGCAAGGCGGAGGATGTCTTCCGCGTGGACGCGGACGGTGTGCATGAGGTGAAGTGGAAGGTGGACGGCGAGGCGGTCGTGATCGAGGACCGACGGAGCCGAGACGCAATCTACATCGCCACCCGGTCGAAAGAGGTGCGCACTGCCGTTGAACAACGGCGTCAGGCTGCCCTCACACGCGAGAAGGCAAACGCCATCGAACTGCAGGACCTGGAAAAGCTGAACAAGTGAATCCGGCTGAACACCGGCACTGGATGTGAGATGTGTCGCAATGTCGTGGAGTGTCACGTTGGCGGTTCTGGCTGGTGCGTTGCTTCACGCGTGCTGGAACGTGCTGGTGAAGGCCGGGACGGATCGGCAACGCGACACCGTGACCATCGTCGCGGCCGGGGTTCTTCCGTACCTGCCCCGCCTGGCGTACCCCTGCATCCCGTACCTCGTCAGCTCTGTGGTGATCCACGTGGGCTATTACTTTCTCGTGGCGTCGGCGTACCGCGTCGGGGATCTCAGCCTCGTGTACCCCCTCATGCGGGGCACCGCCCCCGCGATGACGGCACTGGTCGCGATGGCCGTCTTGCACGAGTCGCTGCCGCCACTCGGGTGGGCGGGTGTGTCACTGGTCTGCGGCGGGGCGTTGTTGCTCATTGTGGAAGTCCGAGGGACCTCCGGCTCCACCGTCGCGTTGGCGCTCGGGAACGCGGCCGTTGTCGTGTTGTACACGATGGTCGATGGTATGGGTGCGAGGCTGTCCGGTCACGCCTTGGCGTACACGGGGTGGATGTTGCTGCTCACCGGCGTTGTGGTGGTCGTGTACGCGTTCCTCACTGACCGGTCCCAGTTTCTTGCCCACCTGCGAGTGCGATACCGCATCGGACTTCTGGGCGGCGCGTGCCTATACGCCTCGTACGCGTTCGCACTCTGGGCGATGACATACGCCCCCATCGGGTTGGTCGCCGCCCTGCGGGAGACATCGGTCGTATTCGCGATCTTGCTCGCGGTCCTCTTCCTGCGGGAGCGGGTCTCCCGCGTCCGGTGGGCGGCGGTCGGCGTGATCGCCGCCGGCACCGTCGCGATCAAGCTGTCCTGACCCGGTCTGCCGATACGCACCGCTCACACCCTTCTCTCATCCCCGGCCGATTCGCATTGCTCGCAGGTGGCCGTCGTAGTGGGCCGTGTAGAGGTCGAGCTGATTCGGATGGAGGTCGCAGTCGTAGATGTCGCTTGGCGTCGCGGCCAGGTGGGCGACGTCGGGAACGCCCGCATTCCAGAAGCCGACTTGTTTCTCGAACACGCCGATGAGGGTGCCCGTGGGATGGATCACCGCTCGCCACATGGTGCCGTCGATTTCCTTTTTCATCGATTCGTGCTTGGGCCGTTTCTCGCCGGTCTTCCAGTCGAACGAGACCGCGACCGGTCGGCGGCTGCCGGCGAGTGCGTTGCTTGCCTTGTGCAACCCCGAAGCGGTCAAGGTTCGACCGTCCGGGCTGAAGGCAAGGTTGATGATGCCGCCGAACGGCGCGAGATCGCCGATGTGATAGAATATTTCCTTCACTTCGAAGGAGCGACTCGGCTTGGCATCGTCGGCCTTCCAGTGGTGGATGTTGCCGAAGGTATCACCGACGACCAGTTCGTGCGAGCCGGGGACGAAGTGAAGGCAATAGGGGACGTGGGCGTGGCCGGGCAATTCGCGGATCAGCTTGCCGTCTGCGGCGGACCAGACTTTCACGAGTTTGTCGTTGCCGCACGTCGCGACGCGCTGACCATCACTGCTGACCGCGAGGCCGCGCAGCCAGCCTTGGTGAGCCGGGATGTCCTTGACAGGCTTGGGCGTCTCCAAGCCAATCTCCCACGCGAGCAGCCGACCGTCGTAGGCACCGGAATACAGGGTCTTCCCGTCCGGCGAGAAGCCGAGCGTGCGCACCCAGTTCTGGTGGCCGACCAGCACCGTCTTTTTGCCGGTGGCGATCTCCCAGCGCTGGACGGTGTAGTCGATCGCACCCGCGACCACGTACTTACCGGTCGGATCGACGCGGCAACAGAGCAGATTCGCGGTGTGCGTCCAGTCGGTCACCACCTTGGCGGCGCTCAGGTCGAGCGTCACCGGAGTCTTCATCGATGTCATGCTAACAACTCCTTGATGGGGCCCACGGCAGGATCGGCGATCGGAAACTTCCGACCGGCAATGTCGAACTCGCTTGACGAGTTGATGCCGATTGCTTGCAGATAGGTGTGGAACAGGTGGCGGTGATCGACCTGCCGATCGGTGACGTCGATGCCCTTCGCGTCGGTCTTGCCGATGACGGCCCCGTGTTTTATGCCGCAACCGGCGAGGGCGATCGACCACGCTCGCGAGTAGTGATCGCGACCGTAGCCGGTGTTGATCCGCGGCGTGCGACCGAACTCCGTCATCACGACGACGAGAGTGCGGTCGAGGTGGCCGCGCTGAGCAAGTTCTTCCAAGAACAGGGCGAACGGCTTGTCAAAGTCGGACACGTAGTGCAGATGGAACTCGAAGTTGTTGTGGTGGAAGTCCCAACCGCCGGGTTGAATCTCCACGAACGGCACCTCCTGTTCGACCAGTCGCCGAGCCAGGAGAAATTGTTTGCCGAGCTCGGACTTCCCGTAGGCGTCCTGAACCTTCGTCGGCTCACGGGTGATATCGAACAGTTCGCGGCGTTCTATCAGCCGGAGGGCCTGCTCATAGGTCTGGGTGTATGCGTCGATCTCCACGGAATCGACCTTGTCGCGGAACCGGCTGTTGGCGAACCGCCGCCAGTCGTGTCGGCGTTGATCGGCGGTCACGGTCATGCCGTCGGGCAACTTCGCGTTCGCAACGCCGCCTTTCTCGGCACCAACAGTCACGCTGGCGTATCGAGGCCCGAGGTACGCGGCGTTGTTCCCCCGACCACCGACCCCAGCGGGCATCGTGGCGATGTGGCCGGGCAGCGGGAAGTCCGCACGCTCCAACCCCTTCGCCACGACGGCGCCGAGTTCGGGGTACTCCGTCGCCGACTGCGTCATCCGTCCGCTGCGCACCAGGTTGTTCGCCAGCCCGTGGTCGTCCTGCTTCGTGTTCAGGCTGCGGACGAGTGCCATGCGGTGCATCTGCTTCGCGGTGTGCGGCAGCAGTTCCGAGATGTGAATCCCCGGCACCGTTGTCGGGAGCGCCTTGAACGGCCCGCCCGTTTCGAGGCTCGACTTCGGGTCCCACGACTCGAACTGGCTGATCCCGCCGTTGAGGTACACGACGACCACCGACTTGCCCCGCTTGGCGACTTCCGCGGCACCCACGGGACTGGCGAGCAGACTCGACCCCGCGAGGAGACCAGCACCGGCCAAAAGGTCGCCCATGAATTGCCGACGCCCGAGCAGGTGCTCGATATCGCCGCACGGTCGGTAGTGCTGTTCTTGCATGACTGCTTGGCTCCGTTACGAACTGAAGCGGAACTCGGCCGAGGCAATCAGCCCCCAAACGAGTTCCTGAAGGATTGCGGCCCGTTCTTTCGGATTCTCGTTGAGCAACTTCGTCACTAAGGCGGTTTCCTCCGCCTCCGGTAGCCGCGCGAGAACGGCTAGGTATATCTGTCGAGCGACTTCGTTCGGACTCTCGATGGCTGCTACGCGATGCGTGAGGGTGCCGGGGTTCGGCTTCAGCCATGTGTGCACGGACGGCGCATTCTGGATCATAAGCGCCTGATCGACCGTGGCGATGAAGCCGTCCTGCGGGGCACCGGCCGGAGCGGAGTACAGCCGCATGACATCTTTTTCCAGGGTATCCCAGAAGTTGACCGCAACGGCCGTCGTCACGTGGCTCTCGCGTTTCGCCGCGTCGTTCTTCATTTTCGCATCGCCCTGATGCTTGGCCTCCCACTCGGCGAACGCCTTGGCTCGAACGGGTTGATCGAGTTCCAAAGCGTGGTAAATGGCTCCGCCCATCTGCTCCCCGTTCAAGCCGCGAACCTGTTGGATTGCGTACCCTCGCCGCCACTTCTCAATCAGACCGGTCTGCTTCAGGTCGAAGTCGGTTTTCTGCTTCTTGACGACCGCGGCATCTGCCGTGGTCGGGATCGACCGCAGCCGTTCCCGCGATGTGAGCCAATCGCTCAAGGTCGTCAGTTGCAATTTCTGTTGCTCGACATCCGACTGGCGATCCTGCAACTGAAGCAGTTGCGACTGAGCACGCCGGACGCCGCCGCGGGCCTCCACGACAAACTCGGTCCACGCCAACTTGCGGCTGGCAAGGGCCAGCACCCGACTGCGTTGCTCCTCCACTCGTTTCGTCGCCTGTTGCACCGCCTTCTCCTGGGCTGGCAATTCTTTGTCCACCGCCTGCTTCGTCTGCGTCGCGGTCGTGAGGCGAGTGTTCACGGTGGCTTGCAACGACTTCACCTGCTCGTCGGGCGTCAGTTGCGCGACCTTCTCCAGTTCCTTTAAGGTGGCTTGCAACGCGACGATCGTGTCCTGAGCCTTCCCTTGCCGCGTTCGGATCTCGGCGAGTTTCACAACTTCCGTGTTCCGCTGGCCGGACAACTCTTGGAGTTCCTTCTTCGCGGCGTAGACATGTGACTGCTGTTTTGCCACGTCGCTCTGCTTCGAAGCCAGCTTCTTCGTGGCACTACTCAGTGCGAGTTCCGCCTGCTGGCGTTGAGTTTCAATTCCCTTCATCTCGGCGGCGAGTTTCGCCATTTCGTGATCCAGCGACTGAACCCCGCCGACCGGCCCCGACCAGTTCCGCAAGTCGGGCGTACGGACGGATTGCTGGTACGTGCGTGATCGCGCGACCTCACGCAGAAACGCTCTCACATCGTATCGGCAGCGGACGAGTTCCTCGGCAAGCAGTCGCAAGAGTTCAGCCGAGACCGGAGGATTGTCGGAGTGGTGCATGTCCACGGGGTGGACGACGCCCGTTCCCATCATGATCGCCCAGAGGCGGTTGGCGAGGTTCCGGTTGAAGAGTTCATTTTCCGGGTGCGTGGCCAACACCGCGAGTTGCTGCCGTCGGCTGTACCGGGGAATGGCACGTTGTTCCTTCTCCGGCTTCACGATGTACGCCTCGTTCGCGTCGAGAAAATCTGGTTCCGAGTCCAACGCGAGTGCCATCGGGAGGGCGGGCTGGGCCACTGTCTTGGCCGCCTGACGCTTGAACACGGACGAAAACTCCGGGTTGCCTTCGGCCTTCTCGCCGAGGTAGGGCTTGTTGCCTTGCTTCGCATCCGTGAACAAGTACGTCCGATTCACGAAGGAGAAGATGCCGAAGTACTCCGCCTGTTCGTAATCGTCGACGTTCGGATGGTCGTGGCACTGGGCACATTGCAGATCGCGACCGAGGAAGATGCGCCCGACGTCGCGGGTCATCTGGTTCGGGTCAGCGTTGCGGTTCAGAAAAAAAGCCGCAGCCGGCCGGTGCTTCTCGTCCGAGCCGTCTGCGGCAAGGATTTCCGTACACAGTTCGTTCAGCGGCTTGCGTTCTTCCAGCCATTGTCTCAGCCAGTTGCGAAACTCCAGCATGCCGATGACTTCGCGCCGCTCGGTGAACAGGACGTCCAGAACCTTCGCGAAATATCGCGAGAACTCTTCCCGGTCGAGGAGTTCGTCGATCAGTTGCGAGCGGATCAGTTGTGAATCGCTGGGCTTCGCCCGAAGTCGAACGAGGAACGCGTCGGTCTCCTTCACCGTGGGGCCACGCCCCAACAGGTCGAGGTAGACCCGGCGGAGGAACTCGAAGTCCGTGGCCAGCGGAATCTCCGGACCACGATAACTCTTGGCGACGATGCGATCGATTTGTGTGGCGAGCGACTCGCGAGACTCGTTCTTCGGCTCGGCCGCGTCGCCGGACTGGGTTGGCAGGAGTAGCGAACCGAGCAACAGAACGCACGGCACCACCCGCGACCAGGCGCGACCGAACCATGGGTTTCGAGGTGCCCGATCCATACAGAACCTCACGATAGTAATCGGCGACTTCGGCCCCGAGCACCGAATAGGGTTGGGTCGTGTCGCGGCCCGTGGGCCGCGAGTTCCAACGCACAAATAATCATTAACAACTGTATCTGGCTTACACGAAGATTTCTATTACAACTTTCGCTACGGTGATGTTCGACTCGGTCAGCGTGGCTCCCAGAGCAGAGCATCGGAGAACGCGGAGAACCCACCGGTCGATCCTCTGAAGATCATCATCCCACGACCGGTCCAGACGGCCGAGTGCATCCCGCGTCCGGCCGGGCCGTTCGCCCATGTCAGCGGGCTCCAGCGGTCCTTGACAGGGTCGTACTCGCCACCATCAGTCGTAGTGTTTCGCCGGGTTCTGCTCGTCGCCTTGATCGCCACCGCCTCACACGACGAATGCTCCTGGCTGCGTTGCTCTCGACGGTCTGCGCGGTTGTCGGGCTGGTGGCGTCGTATCTGCTCAAGGCGTCGAGCGGGGCGAGCATCGTGCTGGGGTGCACGGCCGCGTTCGCCTTTTCCGGAGTCGTTGCCCAGGTCGGGCGCCGGTTCCGTTGGCCCGACCTCGGCGACTGACACTTCGTAACGGTCTCAGGAAAGAAAAGCGGAAATTCGCGTGAACCGGTGGACGAGTTGCTTCGTACTCAATAGTATTACTTAGTATTACTAGGTATCAGGACGCAGTAGAGTGGCGGATTCGTTCTTCCGGCGGGTGTGGCGGTGGCACTTCTGGGCCGGGCTCGTGGCCTGCCCGGTGCTGCTCGTCGTCGCGCTGACCGGTGCCCTCTACACGTTCCGCGAGGAGATCGAGGACTGGCAACAGGCCGATGTGCGGCTCGTCGAGCCGGTCGGTGAGCGGAGGCCGTTGAGCGAGCAGATCGCCACGGTGAAGGCGGCGCACCCGGACTGGAAGCCGACGCGGGTGACGCTCCCGGCCGACCCGCGGAAGAGCACCGTCGTCCAGGTCGAGCGGCCCGGTGCCGAGAAGGGCGCACTCCCGGCGGTGTTCGTCTACCCGTACACGGCGGCGGTGATCGCCGATGGAGATGTCCGCTCGCCGTTCTTCTCCGCGGTGCTGACGCTGCACCGGTCGCTCTTCGCGGGTACCTTCGGCCGGATTGCCGTGGAACTCACCACCTCGTGGACGCTGGTGTTGCTAATCAGCGGCGTCTTCCTCTGGTGGCCGGACCGGTGGAGCCGTGTCTGGGGAGTTTGGCTCCCGCGCCTGCGGAGTAATCCTTACGTCGTGCTCCGCGACCTGCACACGGTCGGCGGCGTAATTCTGGCTCCCGTCATCGCCCTGATCGCGTTCACGGGGCTGTTCTTCACGGTTGTGTGGCTGTGGTCGTTCAACGGCGTCTCGAATGGGGCCGGGAACTTTCCCCGCGACCTGCTCGCCGCCCCGCCGTCGCAGGCACAGTCCGCGAAGGCGACTCCGGTGTCGGTCGATGTCGCGGTGGCCGCGGCCCGCGAGCGGTTCCCTCATCAGACACTCAGTTTGACGCTGCCCAAGAAACCCACCGATTCCTTCGCCTTCACTGCAAGAAGTCGGGGCGGGCCGTCCGTGGACGGGTCGGTCGCCGTCGATCAGTACACCGGCGCGGTGCTGAGCGACAAGCGGGCCGAGCACCTGTCGGCGGTCGAGCAGGCCCGGCTGTACGTGTTGCCGATCCACATGGGCACGATCGGCGGCACCGCCACGAAGGTGCTAGCGCTGGTCGCGTGTCTGGTGCTCGCCGGTCTTGGGGTAAGCGGGATGTGGATGTGGCTGGCCCGCCGACCGGCGGGCCGCACCGGGTTCCCGAGGGCGAGCGAGGCCCGCGTTCCGAAGCTGGTTGTCGTCCTGATTCTGCTACTGGCCGTCGCGCTGCCGACCGTCGGCCTGTCGCTCGTCGTTGTGCTCGCCGCCGAGTGGCTCTACGGCCGCCTCCGGCAGCGGTCGCCCGCTTCGACCACGATCGAAACCGTGGTCGAAGCACCCGTCCTCTCAGTTCCTCATGAGTTGTTGAAATGAAGCGTCGTCGAAGTGCTTTTACGCTGATCGAGTTGCTGGTGGTGATCGCCATCATCGCCATCCTGATCGGTCTGCTTCTCCCAGCCGTGCAGAAGGTCCGTGAGGCTGCCGCCCGCACCCAGAGCCAGAACAATCTGAAGCAGATCGGGCTGGCCGTCCACAACTTCCTGGGCACGAACAACTCGTTCCCGCAAGCCAACTACTACCCCGCGGCGCAGAATCCCAACGGAACGTGGACCTCGGTCGATCCGAACTTCCACGTCATCAGCAGCGGGTGGGCGGTGATCCTGCCGCACCTGGAGCAGGATAACCTCGCGCGGCGTTACAACCCGCGCCTGCACCCGTTTGACACCGTAGAAGTGCGCGATGGGTGGACCAACAAGATGATCTCGGATACGCCCCTGAAGACCTTTGTGGCCCCGTCCGACCCGCCGCCGGCGGCTGTGCCGTACCCCGGTTGGTCAAGCTACTACTGGTGTGCCGGGAACCGCTACTTCCGCGGGGTCGGGCAGCCAGGAACGGGCCGGAATGGCTTTACCCCGGATGACGGGGTGATCATTCCTGGAGAGTTCGGGAAAGTCACCTTCGCGTCCATCACCGATGGCACTTCCAACACGTTTATGGCGGGTGAAGCCCACCACACTCTCAAAGGCTACACGTTCACCAGTGGTCCGAACTCAGGACAAGTTCGCACCGGCGACACGACCTGGAATTACGGACACATCTACTTCAGCTACACCCACACCATCACGCCGATGAACCTGCAACAGGTCGCCACCTGGCCGTATGACCCGGCGCGGGTTGGGGAGGACGGCAAATACTCGTTCCGCAGCGCGAATTCTGGCGGCGTGAACTTCGTGTTTGCTGACGGGTCGGTCAAGTTCGTCCGGCAGTCGATTTCGATGGATACCTATCGGGCCTTGGGCAGTCGCAATGGCGGCGAGGTCATCAACGGCGACTACTAACGGAGACCGCTGTGCCGCGACTGATCCTCCTCGTGCTTGCCCTCGCCGTGGTCGGGTGTGGCTCCTCCACACCGGCCACCGGCGACCCCGCCAAGAAGATCACCTGGGCCGAGTACCAGAAGATGGACGCGGAGCAGAAGGACGACCCGTACGTCGTCGACAACCTGGACGACGAGGCGAAAAAGAAACTCGCTGAATCCCAGCGCAAGAAGAAACGCTAACCTCAGACCCCATACCCGGAGCTCCCCATGAATCGGTTGATGCTGTCGGTTGTCGCCCTCGCCGCGTGTGCGGCCGCGACCCACGCGCACATGGTGTACGTCGTCCCGGCGAAGGACGGCGGGGCCGCCACCGTCGTGTTCAGCGACTCGCTCGAACCCGACGAGAAGGTGAAGATGGACAAGGTCGCCGGGCTGAAGCTCGTCGCCCGGATCGACGGCAAGGACGTGCCGGTCGAGTGCACGAAGGGCGATCACTCGTTCGCCGCGAAGCTGCCGAAGGGCGCGTCCGTGGTCTACGGCACCGCGGCGTACGGGCTGCTGTCCAAGTCCGAGAAGCCGACCCTGCTCGTGTACCACCCGAAAGCCGTGCTCGCCGGTGCAGGGGCGAAGTCCGCGACCGTTGGCGACGCGGCGGCCCTGGAGATCATGCCCGTCACGGAAGCCGGGAAGACGCGGTTCCAACTGCTGGCGAAGGGCAAGCCGGTCGCCGGCGCCGAGGGCACGGTGGTGTTGCCGGACGGCACCAAGGAGAAGGTGACGACGGACAAGGACGGGTTCACGCCCGGGTTCGAGAAGACCGGTCGGTACGCGGCCTACCTGAAACTGACCGAGGCCAAGGCCGGCGAACACGACGGCAAGAAGTACGAAGAGGTCCGGCACTACGCCACCCTCGTCGCGGACGTGGCGAAGTAACGCTCACACTTTAACCTGGAGGATCATGTATGAAACCGACTGTGACTTGGGACGTGGCCGCCGCGTCCCACCTACTCAGCCGCACGGAGTTTGGTGGTACCCCGAAGCGGAGCGAACAACTCGCCGCCCGCAACCTGCACGACGTCGTCGCAGCCCTACTTGATGAGGCCAAGGCGGCCGTGCCACCGCCCAAGCCTGGCTGGGTGAAGGAGCCGTGGGTGAACACTGAGCGGGTGTACCCCGAGACCACGCCGATGGAGCGGATGGAGAACCACCGCAAAGCGGGCGAACGCCAGACCCGCGAGCGGAACGAACTCCGCTGCTGGTGGCTCGATCACATGATCCGCACCCCGGCCCCGCTCCGCGAGGTGATGACCCTGTTCTGGCACGGGCACTTCACCACCGAAGCCAAGCGGATGTTCGTGGCCCAGCCCCTGTACACCCAGAACGCCGCGACCCGCACGCACGCGCTGGGCAACTTCCGCGACCTGCTCGAAGCGGTCACGCTCGACGCGGCCATGATAATGTACCTGAACATGGAGGACTCGGACGCCAAAAAGCCGAACGAGAACTTCGCCCGCGAGCTGCTCGAACTGTTCACCGTCGGCATCGGCAATTACTCGGAGCGGGACATCAAGGAGATCGCGCGGGCGCTCACCGGGTGGACCCTCGACGCCCCGCCGGGAACCGCCAAGCGGCCCACGGTGGCTGATGCCTCCCGAACATTCTGCCGCGACGGCCTCGTCCCCACGTTCGTTAAGGAGAAGCACGACGCGGGCGAGAAGACGGTTCTCGGTAAAACCGGGAAGTTCGGGGTTAAGGAGGTGCTCGGCATCGTCGCCGCGCACCCGGCGACGGCACGGTTCGTCAGCACCAAGCTGATTACATACTTCGGCGCGAGTGATCCCAGGAACGAACTCCGCGACCGCATGGCCGCGAAGTTCGGGCAGACGAAGGGCGACATCGCCGCGACGCTCGCGGTGCTGCTCACGTCGCCGGAGTTCTTCGCCAAGGAGAGCCGGGGGACGCTCATCAAATCTCCGGTTCATCTCCTCGTCGGCGCCTGCCGTCTCCTCAACCTGGACGTGACTGCGACACCGAGTCTGGCGCAGGTGACGGCGGCGATGGGGCAGGAACTATTCAACCCGCCGAACGTGAAGGGCTGGCCTGGCGGCCGCGACTGGATCAGTTCCGGCTCACTCGCGGTCCGCTACCACCTGCCCGAGGCCCTGTTCGACGGGAAGGAGCCGGCCGGGTTCGAGCCCATCGCGACCGACCGCAACTTCGCCCTTCCGGCCGACGAGAAGGCTCGCAAGGAGTTGATCGCCCGTATCCAGAACTTCGACAAGAAGCGGCGCGAGGAGCGGAAGAAGGACGGGTTCAAGGTCACTTTCGACCCGGCCAAGGCGCTCGACGGGGCCGTGCCGGAAAAGGCCGAGGCACTCGTCGCGGCCCTCACCACCAAGCTGTTCGTCGTCGCCCCGCGGCCCGACACCACCGCAGTCCTGACCGAGGTCGTCAAGGACTTGCCCGCGGCCGAGCGGGTCAAGCTCGCTTGCCGCCTGATCCTCACCACCCCCGAATACCAACTCGCGTAAGGAGAATCACCATGCTTCCGATGATCGACCGCCGCCGGTTCCTGAGCGTCGGGGCGTTGACCGCCACCGTGCCCGGGTTCCTGGCCAAGACCGGCTCGCTGCTGGCCGACGACAAGTCGCTCGCGAACAAGGAGCGCGTGCTCGTCGTCGTGCAACTGGCCGGCGGGAACGACGGGCTGAACACGCTCATCCCGTTCCGCGACGACGCGTACTACAAGGCCCGGCCGAAGATCGGCATCGCCCGGACCAAGTCGCTCAAGATCGCCGACGACTTCGCCCTGCACCCCGAGGTGGGGGACCTGCGCAAACTGTACGACGCCGGGGAACTCGCGGTCGTGCCCAACGTCGGGTACCCGAACCCGAACCGCTCCCACTTCCGGGCGACCGAGATCTGGGAGACCGCGACGCCCGAGAAGGACGTGCTCACCGGCTGGGTCGGGCGGTACTTCGACGCCGAGTGCCGCGGGGTGCCGTCCCCGATGCTGGGGCTGCAACTCGGTGAGAAGCCGGCGATGACGTTCGCCCACCCGAAGGGCCGGGCCGTCACGCTGACCAACCCGAGCTTGTTCAAGTGGGACGACGCGACCGGCCAGGCGATGGAGCGGCTCAACCGGGTCGCCACGACCGACAACCCGCAACTCGACTTCCTCCAGCGCACCGGCAACGACACCCTGTCCTTGTCGCGGAAGATCCAGGACGCGCTCAAGGACGGCAAGTCGGGTGCCGAGTACGCGCCGTTCAACTTCTCCCAGTCGCTGAAAGTGGTCGCCCAGATGATCGCGGCGGAGGTGCCGACGCGGGTGTACTACGTGTCGCTCGGCGGGTTCGACACGCACACCACCCAGACCGGTCGGCACGCCGGGTTGTTGCAGGAACTCAGTCAGGGCATCGGCAGCTTCGTGGCCGACTTGAAGGCGCTGGGGCACCTCGACCGGACGCTGGTGATGTCGTTCAGCGAGTTCGGCCGGCGGGTGAGCGAGAACGAGCAGCAGGGAACCGACCACGGCACCGCGGGGGTGATGTTCCTGGCCGGCGGGAAGGTGAAGGCGGGGGTCCACGGCTCCCGCCCGGACCTGTCCGACCTCGACGAGGGCGACCTCAAGTTCAAGACCGACTTCCGCTCAGTCTACTCGGCAGTGCTGAAGGACTGGTTCGCAGCCGACGCCAGCAAGGTTCTCGGAGCCGAGTTCAAGCACCTCCCGATCCTCGCCTGACACTATCACGGATCGCCCGGCTCTCATGAGAGCCGGGCGATCCGATCAACACCCAACACGAAGAGGATATCCATGCTTCTGCGATTGTTTCCAACGCTCGGGCTTCTCGCGGCGCTCGCCAGCGGCCCGGCCGCGGCGCGAGATGTCCCGGCTCTGCCCGCCCTCCCGCACGCGGTGTCGAGCCTCGGGGCGGTCGAGTGCGACGGCTACCTGTACGTGTACGGCGGGCACGCCGGCAAGACGCACACCTACTCCACGAAGGACGTGATCGGCACCTTCCACCGCCTCAAGCTCGACGGCGGTGCGAAGTGGGAGGAACTCCCGGGCGGGCCGATCCTCCAGGGGATGAATCTCGCCGCGCACGGCGGCAAGGTGTACCGCGTCGGCGGCATGCGACCCCGGAACGAGCCGGGCCAGCCGTCCGACAACGTCTCGGTCGTCGACGCCGCCCGCTACGACCCGAAGGTCGGCAAGTGGGAACCGCTCCCGCCGCTGCCGGCCGGCCGCTCGTCGCACGACCTCGTCGTGGTCGGGGACAAGCTCGTCGTGGTCGGCGGGTGGCAGAGCCGCGGGCGCGGGGCCGCCCCGGTGTGGCACGACACGGCCGCCGTTCTCGATCTGAGCGCGAAGGAGCCGGCGTGGCGGGACGTGCCGCAGCCGTTCCAGCGGCGCGCGCTGACCGCCGCGGTGGTCGGGACGAAGGTGTACGTCCTGTGCGGCCTGGACGCCAAGGCCGACGCCCACAACCGCGTGGACGTGTTCGACGCGGCGTCCGAGAAATGGACGACCGGGCCGGATGTGCCCGGCGGGCGGATCGGGTTCAGCCCAGCCGCGACCGTGATTGATGGACAACTTGTCGTCAACACGTCCGAGGGCAATCTGTTCCGACTGACCGCGGACGGCAAGGAGTGGGAGAAGGTCGGGACGAGTGGGACCAAGCGGATCGTTCACCGCCTGGTCCCACGCGGCAAGGGCGTGCTGCTGGTCGGCGGGGCGGTCCCGGCCCTCAAGGAGAACGCGACCGACTTGGAGTTCATCCCGCTCGCGCCCAATCGACAAAGTGGTGGTGGTCAATGACCCGGCTTGCGACCAAGCGCACACCACTTGCTCAAGTGGTGTTCTGTCAAGGGTGTTGTTGTGGGCGGACGGATCGCGGCCGACCGGCACTCCCGGTCGAGATGTTGAAGAGCGTCTGGAAGTCCGAGAAGCTCAACCAGACAGTCCAATTGACAATATCCGGCTGTCTCGGGCCTTGCGACCTGGCAAATGTCGCTTTGATCATCAGCCCGGACGGCAACGAGTGGATCGGCGGGATGGCCGGCGACGCCGTCTACGAGTCGCTTGTCGAATGGGCGCGAGAGTGTCACCGCGAGGGCCGATTGCTGCTGCTCCCGACCGAGTATAATGATCGACAGTTTGAACGATTCGGAAGCGAGGCAAAGGAAAAGGTATGACGAACACTGCACTGGAAGTGGCCTGTGTGAGTGCCTGGGATCGGGCTGCGGTCGCGGCGTTCGACGCGGGCCGGGATGACATCCTCGTCATCGAGCGGCCGGCACCCTCCCATGTGGCAGAGGCAATGAGGACGGCTCGCGTCCACGACTGGCGTTGTGAAGTGACGGCGGCCGACGCCCACGCACGCGCCGGCGAGGCGCTGAAGGCACTGCACCTCGATTGCCCCGCCCTGGCGGCCGACATCGCGGTGGTGGCCCGCAGCTTCCTCGCGCAGTTCGAGGCGGTCCGGGCATCGCTGCGGGTCGAGGTGGTGACCACCAACACCTGCCCGAAGTTCCACTGCGACAACATCCGCGTCCGGGTCGTGACAACATACCACGGACCCGGCACCGAGTACGTCTTCGTGGGGGCCCCGGACGACGTCCGCCGGGGGCCGACCGGCGCGCTGATGTTTCTGAAGGGGCACCAGCATCCGATGCACTCCGACGCGGTGCTACACCGCTCCCCGATGGTCCCAGCGGGTGTGAAGCGGTTGTGCGTGGTTCTGGACGTCTGATCAAGACGAGGAGCGGCCGATGAATCGAACCAGGCGGGCGTTCTTGCGGGCGGCGGTCGTGTCGCCCGTGATCGCCGGGGCGTGGGTGGTGTGGGAGACCAAAACCGGGCGGCTCAAGGTCCGACAACAGCCGGCCGTGTGCTGCGTCTCGGGCGGCACGCCCAACCGCTCGTGCACCCACCCCGCGCCGCCACCTCAACCCAAGTCGCGTGAGGGCCAGGTGTGACGACCCGCCGCACCCGCACCGACCTCCGCCGCAGGGCCGTCGCGCTGCTCGACCAGCAACTCTGGTGCTGGGGACGCGATGTCGCACGCCCGGAGGGGAACGTCCTGCTCGGTCTCGGCATGTGCCGGTACCCCTCCGCCGTTCCGGGGTCGGACCGCACCGCGTACACCGGCCGGACCGGCAACGGGGTGGTGTGGCTGTGGGGGTTCGGGCTCGTGTACTGTTTCCCGAACCTGGGCGGCGTCTTTCTGCGGCGGTACGGGTTCGATCCGGTCCTCGTGGAGGAACCGCGGCGACCGGTTCACGCGCCGGAACACCTCGCCCCCTTCGTCCGGCCGACCGCGGCCCGGCAGCGGGCCACCGCCGGTGAACTGGTCCGGGCCGCGGCCGCGTGGATCGCCGGGTACGAGCACTGGATCGCCGAGTCGCTCGGCACCACCTACCGCGAAGCAACTCTCGCGACCCGCGACAAGCCGCCCACGGTGCCCGCGAAGGAGATGGCACGGTCGTGGGAGCACCTCGCCAAGAAGTCGGTGCGGCTGTCCGACACGACCCCCTCGCAACATGGCCCGTGGGGGTCGGTACTGACCGCCCTGCGCACGCTGGCGTCCGTGCCGCTACCGCACCCCAGAGACCGTTACGTCCCGAAAACCCGCAAGAGGTTCCCGACCCCATGACTGCCGACACATCGACTTCCCGTTCCACCGCCCGGCGGTTGCCCGTGACCGTGCTGTCCGGGTTCCTCGGGGCGGGCAAGACCACGCTCCTCAACCACGTCCTGACGAACCGCGAAGGGATGAAGGTCGCGGTCATCGTCAACGACATGTCCGAGGTGAACATCGACGGGGCGCTGGTGAAGGGCGGCGACGCGGCCCTGTCCCGGACCGACGAGAAGCTGGTCGAGATGCAGAACGGGTGCATCTGCTGCACCCTGCGGGAAGATCTGCTCAAGGAGGTGGCCCGGCTGTCCGCCGAGGGCCGGTTCGACTACCTGCTGGTCGAATCGACCGGCATCTCGGAGCCGCTGCCGGTTGCCGAGACGTTCACCTTCGAGCACGAGGACGGCAGCAAACTCGGCGACGTGGCCCGGCTCGACACGATGGTCACGGTCGTGGACGCCGCGAACTTCCTGGACGACTACCTGTCGTCGGACGCCCTCGCGGACCGCAACCTCGCGCTCGGCGAGGAGGACGAGCGGGACGTGGTGAGCCTGCTTGTCGACCAGGTCGAGTTCGCCGACGTGATCATCGTGAACAAGACCGACCTCGTGTCCAAGAAGAAACTCGAGTCTCTCGAAGCGGTACTGCGGTCACTAAACGCTTCGGCCAAGATCGTTCGGTCAGTTCGCGGCAAGGTTCCGCTCGCCGAGATCATGGACACCAAGCGGTTCGACTTCGACAGGGCGTCCGCCGCGCCGGGCTGGATGGCGGTCGCACGCGGCGAGGAACTGCCCGAGACGGCCGAGTACGGCATCACCAGCTTCGTCTACCGGTCCCGCAAGCCGTTCCACCCCGAGCGGCTCTACCGCTTCATGACCAACAAGAAGATCACCCGATCGCTCCTGCGGTCCAAGGGGTTCATCTGGATCGTCACGCGGCCGAAGTGGACCGCCCTGTGGTCGCATGCCGGGCGGGTGATGGAACTGTCCCCCATGGGCGTGTGGTGGGCCGATGTGCCCCGGGATCAGTGGCCCGACGACCCGGACGCGCAGGCCGGCATTCTCGCCAACTTCGAGGGCGAGTTCGGCGACCGCCGGCAGGAACTTGTGTTCATCGGCAAGAAGCTGGACGAGCCGGCGATCCGGGCTGCCCTCGACGCGGCCCTGATGACGGACGCCGAGATGACCGGCGGGCCGGCCGTGTGGTCGAAGATTCGCGACCCGCTCCCCGAATGGCCGACCCCCGAATCTCTGGCTGCGAATGAGAACGAAGAACTTACCGAGGAAACACGATGATTAACCTGTTCAACCAAGGTCCGAAGTCCGACCCCGAGGTCACGAGTCGCATCAAGGGGTGGGTCTAGGGCCAACGCATCTAATTCTCAGTGAATCCTTGGAGGACACGCAACAGGTACCGGGGGTCGAGTGGGGCGCTGAGCCTCTTGGCTTTGATGCTGCCCCGGCCCGTGTCCTGCTTCAGCAGCGAGGCCGCGACCCGGCGGCGTGGGAAGACCTGTCCGACCCGCTCCCGGACTGGACGCCCGATTCGGCCGACTCGGCGTAACCCTTGGAGAGTGTGATGACGTCCAACGACATTTCGACGACCTACGAGGCGTGGGTCCACTGCGTCACGGTGAAGTGCAAGATCGCGCTGACTCAGGATTTCGCCCGGCAGCGGATCGCAGCCCTCAGTGATGTGAAATCGGCTGAGGCTGTCAAGTTTGTGCAACTGTAGGGCGAGCCGCATCGGATGCGAGTCGTCGAATGGTATCGCCGTGTGGCGGGATAATCTGTCGAGGAGTTATCATGCTGAAGTCATGGAACCGTGCCACTCGAACGGCGTGGGATGACGAACAACTCCGGGCCTTCGACACTGGAAACGAGGACATCCTGGTCGTCGTTCGGGCGACGCCCGAAGGCGTTGCCGATGCCATTCCAGCCGGCGAGGTTCGAGAGTTCCGAGCAACCTTCGGACGGCGAAACCTGCCGACGCGCGTTGCAGATGGGTTGCAGGCGCTGTGCATCGACTCGCCAGCGCTCGCCGCCGACATCACCGAACTCGGTCAGAGTTTCTTGGAACAGTTCGGAATCCGCACGGCCAATCTGCGGATCGAGATGGTGCGAATCCATTCGTGCCCGAAGTTCCACTGCGACAACGTCCACGTCCGCCTCGTCACGACGTACCACGGGCCGACGACCGAGTACCTGTTCACCGGCGAAGAGGTCGTCCGTGTGGCCCCGCTGTACGGGCTGGTGTTCCTCAAAGGGCACAAGCACCCGATGCACCAGGACGGCGTTCACCACCGTTCCCCCGAGGTGCCCGACGGCGGCAAGCGGCTGTGCGTCGTGATCGACTACTGAAGCCCGAACGCATAGCACCCGAGCACTATAACCTCCCGACTTCAGGTGTGTCCATGACGAAGATTCTCGCCGCTGTCAGCCTCCTCCTCCTTGCCACGGTTTCGTCGGCCCAGCCGAAGGAGGACAACCCACGATTCACTGTCCGGTGGTACGGGCAGGCGTTCTTCACCGTTACAATCCCGTCCGGACGGGTGATCGCCTTCGAGCCTCAGGTGATGCCGGTATTCCCCCGCAAGGACAAAATTCGAGCGGATATCGTCTGCCAGAGCCATCCGCACGCGGACAAGGAACGGCTCGAAGGGGCCATCGAAGATGCCACGGATACGAACAAGGTTCGAGTTCTCCGCGGGTACAAGCTTGAGCGGCCCAGCCGACCCTGGGACTGGAACCCGCTAGACGAAAAAGTCAAAGTGGAGGAGGCGTCGTATCGGTTCCGAACCGTCGGGAATTATCGCGACGCGGAGGGCGGGAAGAAGTGGGGCAAGAACGCCACTTTTGTCGTCGAGATCGAAGGGGTGACGTTCTGCCACCTCGGCCATCTCGGCCACACCCTGTCGGAGACCGAGGTGAAAGCGATCGGCCCGGTGGACGTGTTATTCGTCCCCGTCGGGGGCGTATACGTGCTCAACGGTGCCGATGCGAAGGACGTTGTGAGCGCCATCAAACCGAAGCGTTACATCTTTCCGATGGCCTATGCCGTGGACGGCCAACCCGACACGCTGCTGTCGGCCGACGAGTTCCTCGACGGGTTGAAACTCGTCACGAAGGCGACCGAGTCGAACGCGTTCACATTCGATCCTCGGGAGAAAGTGTCCCCGACGACGATTGTCCTAGGCTGGAAGCCGGGCGAGGTCATAAACAAGAAGTGAACAATGTCGTGAGGAGTTCGCCATGTTGCACTCGCGCCGAGCATTTCTGACGTACCTCGGTGTCGGTAGCTATGCCGCCCTTGTGGCGGGCCAACCGGCGGCTGCCTCCGATTTTCCGTCTCCACGACGAAAGGGGAAGCCACTTCATTTCTTTGCACCGATCGCGGCGAGTTCCGCCGATGAACTCGTGGTTCCTACGGGCTTTCGGGCGGATGTCGTCGTGGGTTGGGATCACCCGCTTGGGTCGAAGGCTCCGGACGGTTCCGCCGAGCGGTTCGGCTTCAACAACGACTTCATCGCCTACTTCCCGATCGACGCCCTGAGAGGTGGTCGCAGTTCGACAGAAGGCTTGCTCTGGGTCAACCACGAGTACCCGAACCCGCTGTTCCAATCGGGCTACACACCTGCCGATTACAGGGCGGGCAAGAAGAAGACGCCGGGGCAGATCGCGGCCGAGCGGCTGGCCGTGGGCGGGAGCGTGGTTCACGTCAAACTCGACGGGGAGCAGTGGAAGCTCGTGGCGAACTCGAAGTTCCACCGTCGGATTACGGCGGCCTACCCGGAGATCGCCCTGACCGGCCCGGCCTCTGGGATGCTGAATTCGGCCGTCGGCTCGCTGGGGAACTGCTCCGGCGGTCGGACCCCTTGGTTCACCGCTCTCTCTTGCGAAGAGAACTACCCAGACTTTAATGGGACCGACCCGAAAGACTTCTTCTACCGCTGGTCGGACGACCCGAAACAGGCGATCGACGAGACCCGGTTCGGCTGGGTGATGGAGGTCGATCCATACGGTGAACTGCCACCACTCAAGCACACGGCGCTTGGCCGGTTCAAGCACGAGAATGCGGCCGTCACCCGCGGTGCGAAAGGGCACGTCGTTGTCTACATGGGCGATGACGAAGTCGACCAACACCTTTACAAATTTGTCTCCGACGAACCGGACGACCCAAAAGCGACACGGGCGGATCGCCGGAAGCGGCTGCAAGAAGGAACGCTGTACGCGGCCGATCTGGCCAAGGGACGCTGGATCCCGATGGTCTTCACCGCGCAAACCGCGAAGGTCATTCAAGAGTCCGCTGCATATGCCGCCGCCAAGAAGATCGACTCGACCTTTCAGATCACCAATCAGGCCGAGTTGCTCATACACACCCGCATTGCAGCTCGCGTTCTCGGGGCCACGCCGCTGGATCGTTGTGAGGATTGCGAAGTCCATCCACGCGACGGCAGTGTGTACGTGGCACTGACCAACAACACTCGGCACGGCAACCTTTATGGCCATATCGTGAGGTTGGTGGAAGACAACGACGATGCGGCTACGACTTCGTTCCGGTACGAGATCTTCCTGGCCGGCGGCCCGCAGTCAGGTCTGGCCTGCCCGGACAACCTCGCCTTCGACCACGAGGGGAACTTGTGGGTGGTTTGCGACATGTCGTCCGACAAGATGGGCAGCGGCGCGTACAAACCGTTCGGCAACAACGGGCTGTTCGTCGTGCCGACCACCGGCGACTCCGCCGGCGATGCGTTCCAGTTCGCCAGCGGGCCAATCGAAGCGGAATTGACCGGCCCGTGGTTCACCGAAGACGGGAAGACGCTCTTCTTGTCCGTCCAGCACCCCGGCGAACTCACTGCGTCGCTCGATAAACTGACCAGCCACTGGCCCGATGGCGGCAGAGCGATCCCGCGTCCGAGCGTCGTAGCGATCCGCGGATTTTGATCGCGACCCTTTTCCGGAACTGAGATGCGAAATGATGAGCCGATTTTTTCTAGTTGCCTGCTGTGTCCTTAGCATGTGCGGCATCGTTCGCCCCGTTGAGCCGAAGATCAAGGCCTTAATCGTCGACGGGCAGAACAACCACAACTGGAAGGCGACGACACCGGTACTCAAGGACCTGCTTGAACAGACGAAACTGTTCACCGTCGATGTCGCCACGTCGCCGGAAAAAGGGTCCGCCGGGTTCAAGCCGAAGTTCAGCGACTACGCGGTCGTCGTCATGAACTACAACGGCGACGACTGGTCCACCGAGACGCAGGCGAGTTTCGTCGATTTCGTCAAGAACGGCGGCGGGCTGGTGATCTACCATGCGGCCGACAACTCGTTCCCGAAATGGACAGAGTACAACGAGATGATCGGCCTCGGCGGCTGGGGCGGTCGCAACGAGAAAGACGGCCCGTACATTCGCTACCGCGACGGCAAGATCGTCCGCGATGAGTCGAAGGGGCGAGGGGGCAGCCACGGCAAGCAGCACGAGTATGTTGTCGAGCACATCGACCGCGAACATCCGATCACGAAGGGCCTGTCGGCGAAGTGGCGGCACGCTTCGGACGAACTGTACGACCGCTTGCGCGGGCCGGCGAAGAACCTGACCGTTCTGGCCACCGCCTTCTCCGACAAGAGCACCGGGGGAAGTGGCGAGAACGAGCCGGCGCTGATGACGATCGACTACGGCAAGGGCCGCATATTCCACACGATCATGGGGCACGATGTGAAGCAAATGAACTGCGTCGGCTTCGCCGTCACCTACCAGCGCGGCGTCGAGTGGGCCGCCACCGGCAAGGTCACCCAGAAGGTTCCAGAAAAGTTCCCGACGCCCGACAAGGTTCTGCCGGTCAAATAGCAGCATTTCGCCGCATACGAGCGATGGCGAAGGGGGTGCCAGCTATGTCGAAGGAAACCAAATCCGAACCGTCCTGGCCACCGCTGCAGCGGCCGCGCCGGTTGCGCCGCCTCCCGTGGATGCGGCGAATAGTCGCGGAGACGCACCTGGCAGCCGCGGACCTGATCTGGCCTGTCTTCGTTCACGACGGCCAGAACGTCCGCACGCCGATCGCATCCATGCCCGGCGTCGAACGGCTGTCGCTCGATTTGCTGACCCCTGCCGTGGCCCGCGCCCTCGGCATCCCGGCCGTTGCCCTCTTTCCCGTCACCCCGCCGGCGCTCAAGACTCCCGACGGTGACGAGGCGACCAACCCCGACAACCTCGCCTGCCGGGCCATCCGGGCCATTAAGCGGGACGTGCCCGAGGTCGGCGTCATCTGCGACGTGGCGCTCGACCAGTACACCTCGCACGGCCAGGACGGGCTTGTCCGTGACGGTCACGTCATCAACGACGAAACGGTGGAAGTGCTGTGCCGACAGGCCGTAGTCCAGGCTCGAGCGGGGTGCGACATCATCGCGCCGTCGGACATGATGGACGGTCGCGTCGGCGCGATCCGACGATCGCTCGACGCCGCCGGGTTCGTGGATGTGTCGATCCTCAGTTACGCCGCCAAATACGCTTCGGCGTTCTACGGCCCGTTCCGCGACGCTGTCGGGTCGGCATCGAACCTCGGTAGCGGCGACAAGAAGACCTAAAAGATGGACCCAGCCAACAGCGCCGAGACGCTGCGCGAAGTCGCCCTCGATCTAGCGGAAGGGGCCGACATGGTGATGGTCAAGCCGGGTTTGCCCTACATCGACATCGTTTGTCGGGTGAAGGATGCGTTCCGCGTGCCGACGTTTGCCTATCAGGTGAGCGGCGAGTATGCTATGCTATTGTTCGTTTTCGCCAACGGCTGGCTCGACCGCAACAAGGTGATTCTCGAAAGTCTGTTCGCCTTCAAACGCGCCGGGGCCAATGGCATCTCGACCTACTTCGCCCCAGAAGCGGCTGAATTATTCCGCGACCTGCACTAACCGTTCGCCCGTGGAGCCTGTCATGAACCTCTCTCGCCGTGATTTTCTGGCCGCCTCCGCGACGGCCGTCGCTCTGGGGACGCAACCCGTCGCCGCCGAACCGAAGGCGAAGAAACTCGTCCTCATCGCCGGCACCCCGAGCCACCCGCCCGGCATGCACGAGCACAACGCGGGTGTGCAACTGTTCCACCAGTGCCTGAAGGGGATCAACGGGTTGGAAGTGTCGTTCGTGCTGAACGGGTACCCGAAGGACGATTCGATCCTCGACACCGCCGACGGCATCCTGTGTTACGCCGACGGCGGCAAAGGCCACCCGCTGATTCAGGGCGAGCGGCTGGCTCGCCTCGGGAAGCTGCTGGAGAAGGGCGTCGGCTTGTTCTGCCTGCACTTCGGCGTTGAAGTGCCGAAAGGCCCGGCGGGGGACACCTTCCGCGACTGGATCGGCGGCTGCTATGAGCACGAGTTCTCGTGTAATCCGATGTGGAAGGCGGACTTCACCGAGTTGCCCAAGCACCCGATCACCAGCGGGGTGAAGCCGTTCGCCATCCACGACGAGTGGTACTTCAACATGCGGTTCCGCCCCGAGATGAAGGGCGTGACGCCGATTCTGACCGCCACCCCGACCGACGCCACCCGCGACGGCCCGTACGTCTACCCGAAGGGTCCGTACAAGCACATTCAGGAGGCCAAGGGCCGCGCCGAGCACCTGATGTGGGCGACGGATCGCAAGGGCGGCGGCCGCGGCGTCGGATTCACCGGCGGACACTTCCACAAGAACTGGGCCGACGACAACTTCCGCAAGCTGGTGCTGAACGCGCTGCTCTGGATCAGCAAAGTGGATGTCCCGGCCGACGGCATGGCCTCGACCTTGACGGACGAAGACATGCAAAAGAATCTCGATCCCAAGGGAAAGAAGTAATGGCTGAGAACACCAGCGACATCGGCTGGCAGTTCGACAACACCTACACGCTGCTGCCCAACGAATTCTTCATACGGGTGAAGCCTGCTCAAGTGCGGGAGCAGCGGGTTGTCGTCCTGAATCATGAACTGGCTGATGAATTGGGTTTGCATCTTCGGCACCTCCTCGCACAAGAAGCGGCTCAGCTCTTCGCGGGGCAAACCCTGCCACAAGGTGCCGACCCGATCGCCCAAGCCTACACGGGGCATCAGTTCGGCGGCTTCACCATGCTCGGTGACGGGCGGGCCATTCTCCTCGGCGAACACCGAACACCCTCTGGCCGACTCGTCGATATTCAGTTCAAAGGTTCGGGGCCAACCGCCTTCTCATGACGCTGCGATGGGCTGGCTGCACTCGGCCCGATGCTCCGCGAATACATCATCAGCGAGGCGATGCACGCCCTCGGCATCCCGACGGCCCGAAGCCTGGCGGTCGTGATAACCGGAAAAAAGGTGTTTCGGGAAACAAAACTCCCCGGCGCGATCCTGACGCGGATCACCGAGAGCCACATCCGCGTGGGGACGTTTCAGTACGCGATGGCTCGTGGCGACCATGATTCCCGTGCTGTCGCCATGCGACTCCACCTTGGCCCCGATCCCCTTGAGCAGGGTGAGCCACAGGTTGCACAGTGGCGTGTCCTTGGACAGGACGAGATGCTGGCCAAGCCCGATTCCGGCACCCCGCCCGGCGACCAGCGTCGGGCAATTGTCGAGATAGTGGATCGTGCGGATGTTGCTGCCGTAGCTGATGACCGTGTGGTCGAACAGGGTTGAGCCGTCCGGTTCCCGGGTCGCCTTGAGCTTGTCGATGAGGCCGGCGAGAAGCTCGCTTTGGGCGGCATCGCGTTTCTGCGACGCCTCCATCCGGTCGCCGGGCGAGTAGTGGCTCATGTCGTGCGGGGCGACCTTCACGGCGAGGCTCTGCAGCAAGGTGCCCACCGGCTGGCGGTAAGTGATGACACGGGTGCTGTCGGTTTGCAGGGCGGCGACCATGAGGTCGTACATGATGGCGATCTCGTCGCGGCCCGCCAGTCCGGGCCTGGGTTCCCTCATCGCCGACTTGGGCTTGGGCACGCCGAGCCAGCTTTCGTCCCTGCCTAGGCGCGTTTCAATGTCGCGGATCCCCTGGAAATATTCGTCGAGCTTGTCGGTGTCGGCCTTGTTGAGCTTCCGCTGCAGGTCTCCCGCGTCGGCCAGCACGGCGTCGAGCACGCTCCGCTTCTGGGCGAGCATCGCCTGGCGCTCGGCCAGGGGGGTGGAGTCGGCGGAGAACAGCCGGTGGAACACGAGAACCGGGTTGTCGAAGCCGGCGACCGGCTTGCCGCGCCGGTCCCAGGCCAAGGAAAGCCCCGGGCCGTGTCCTGAATTGTTCACATCCGGGCTGTTGAGCTGCAGCGAGGAAAACCGCGTGTCGCCGCCCAGGCACGCCGCGGCGACCTGGTCGGCGCTGACGCTGTTGTGGAAGCTCTGGCCGGGTTCGGCGTAGCGGTTGGCGCCGGTGAGCCAGAAGGTGCTGCCCCAGTGGGCCTCGTTGGCGAACTTGTTGGAAAGCCCCTGGATCACGGTGAAGTCGGCCTTGTGACGGGCCAGCGGCGCGAGCCCCGGCGGCAGGGCGTAGTCGGCGCCGGTTTGCTTCACATTCGGGAACCAGGTCTCGTTCGTCACGCCCCATCCGAAGTTCAGGAAGATCATTCGCTTCGGCCTCGCCGCGGCGGCGGGGGCCCCCGGGGCCGGCCTCGGGGCCGCCAGCGACTCCAGGGCGGGCAGGGCGATCAGGGCGCCGGCGCTCCCAAGGAACCGGCGGCGTTGGCTCGATGCGGTCATGTCGATTCACCTCGCTTGGAAGGACTCGCTTTGCACAAGGGCATGCAGGAACTCCCGAAGGGCAAAGTTCCTCCCCTCCGCGCGCCGGACAATCTCGTCGGCGAGGGGTTGGTCGGTGAAGCCGTAGGGGCGGCCGAGGGCGTATTCGACCAGGGCCTCGGCCAATCCGCGTGAGAACGCCTCGGGCCTTGAGGCGATGATGTCGCGCAACTCGAAATAGTCCTTGAATGCCGGGCCCTTGTGGAAGGCTCCGCTGGGATCGATCTTCCACTCCTTCTTGCCGACTCCGCGTTTCTCGTAGCGGTCCGCGGCGCGCCACTTGCCGACGGCGTTGAAGTTCTCGAGGCCGAAGCCGATCGGGTCGATCTTGCGGTGGCAGCTCGCGCATTGCGGCTGTTCCTGGTGCGCCAGGATCCGTTCGCGTGAGGTGAGCAGCTTGCCTTCCAGGCGTGTGAGCTGCGGCACATTGGGCGGCGCGGGAGGCGGGGGATCGTGCAGCAGCTTCCGCAGGACCCAGGCGCCCCGCTCGACGGGACTGCTCGTCTCGCCGTTGCTGCCCATGGCCAGGATCGCCGACATGCCGAGCAGTCCTCCGCGGGGCGAGCCCGGCGGCAGGGGCACCTCGCGGAACTCGTCGCCCGACACGCCCTCGAGCCCGTAGTAGGCGCCGAGCAGGCCGTTGACGACGACATAATCCGCCTTGAGGAGTTCGCCCGCGCCGCGGTTGGCCCGGAGCGCGTGCTCGATGGTGCGAAACACCTCCAGGCGCGCCGCGGCTTTCGTGCTCTCGTCGAAATCCCGATAAAGCTGAGTGTTGAACTGGAAGAAGTCGAGCCGTTCCATCCCCAGCCACTGGTTCGTGAAGCCCGTCACGAATTCGCGCGACTTGCCGCTGTCGATCATGCGGTTCACCTGCGCGGCCAGGACCTCGGGCCTTGCCAGTTGGCCGTCGCGGGCCAGGGCGAGCAGCGTCTCGTCGGGCGGGGCGCTCCACAGGAAGTACGAAAGGCGGGTGGCCAGTTCGCGGGGGGTGAGCTTGCCGGGCCGCGCGGCCCCGCCCGGTTCCGCCAGGTAGAGGAACCGCGGCGAGGCGAGCACGACGCCGAGAGGTTCCCTGATGGCCTGTTCGAACGGGTCGCCGGCCTTGAGCCGGGCCTCGAACAGGTTGACGAGCTTGTCGATGTATCCCGGTTGCGGCGGATTGTCGCGGAAGGCTCGCAGGGCAAAGCGTTCGATGATGTCACGGGCGTCCGCGGACTTGCCGGACTTGCCGGCCAGTATCGACATGGAGTCGGCGGCTTGCAGCGGTCCCTTGACCTCGATCCAGTCGATCCACAGCGCCGGGTCGCGCTGGCGGGCATCCTTGATCAGCCGGGTGCGGCCCGGCAGGCTGATCCCCTCCTTCTTGAGGGGCCGTTTCTCCATCAGGATGAACTTGCGCGGGCCGCCCGGCCTCACCTTGAAAGGCAACTCGACCACCTCGGGATTCTCAAGGGTCGCGGCGACCTGTCTTGTCGCCAGCAGCGCGCGGTCGTCCTTGTCGATGGGACTGGCCTCGACAAACATCAGGTGGGACCGCTCGGCGGGCATGTCCGGCACCCGGGCGATGTTCACGCGCATCAGGTAGTCGCCGGTGGCGAGGTCGGCGGGCAGGTCGACGGCGTATTCCGAAGTCTCGTTGACGGTGTTGTCGAGGTACAGGCCCGTTTTCGAAAGCGGCCTGTCGAGGTATTGCTGGAACCACCGGTTGTTGCCTTCCCAGACAATCTTCGCGAACTCCGCGTGCGACTTGTCGATGAAGCCGAATTCCTTGAGGCGCGCCTCGTCGCCGCCGGCGTCCTTCCATTTGGCGTATTGCTCGTTGAGGAACTTGGAGCGCAGGTGGCCGCGCTCGACATCCGCGCGACGCTTCTCGGGTTCGATGCGTTGGACCTTCTCCACGGGTGACTGCTGGGGAATGGGGCCTTCCCATTCAACCCAATCGATCCACAGGGCCGGGGGCGGACCGACCTTCGTTTCCTTCACCGTGGCGGTGTACCACTCATGGTCGCGCTTCACATCCCGTTTCTCGCGGAGCACGAAGGTGCGGGGCCCATGGGCGCTGACGCTCACCGGAACCTTGATGACCTGCGGTTGGTCGGTGGTGCCGCTCACCTGGAATGTCCTGATCAGGCCGAACTCGTCCTTCTCGATCCGGCTGCCCAACTCGACGAAGCGCCGTTCCGGGGGAGCGCCCTTCACGGTGCCGATGCGGAAGCGGAGCCTGCATTCACCCGGTTCCGCCTTCTTGGCCTCGTGCTTCGTCTTGAGCCATCCCGAAGGCTGGTCGGGCGGCAGCGTGATCACCTCCTCGGTGTGGACATTGAAAATCGTCAGGTAGGCGCCGGTTTTCGTGAGCGGGTCGTTGAGGTAGCGTTCGAAGCTGGGGCCGTGCTGCTCGAACACGCGGACCCGGAATTTCGCCTCCAGTTCGTCCGGAATGCCTTTTTGCGGCTCCTTTGTCTCGAGGAACTTCCTGGCCGCCTCATACCCGCCCTTGAAATAGCCGT